>Ga0207707_10000034_pt1 | contig 152677 bp, 149 predicted proteins | sample KBSC83BmetaG_FD_184336 | JGI IMG/M metagenome (GOLD analysis project Ga0207707, IMG submission 184336) | Corn rhizosphere microbial communities from Kellogg Biological Station, Michigan, USA - KBS C8-3B metaG (SPAdes) (version 2) | ecosystem: Host-associated > Plants > Roots > Rhizosphere ... | reverse complement strand
CGCGGGATGCCTCCGGGGAGACTTCCTCCAGGGTGCCGCTGACGAACGCCTCCCCCGCCCGGCGCGGCAGCAGGAGGTCCAGCAGGCGCTCCTCGGCGAGGGACTCCGCGCGCTCGCGCACCGCGGCGGCCATCTCCGCCTTCACCATGGTCACCGCCAGCTCGGTGAGGTCGCGGATCATCGACTCCACGTCGCGCCCCACGTAGCCCACCTCGGTGTACTTGGAGGCCTCCACCTTGATGAACGGAGCCTGGGCGAGCTTGGCCAGGCGTCGCGCGATCTCGGTCTTCCCGACCCCGGTGGGGCCGATCATGATGATGTTCTTCGGCGCGACCTCGTCGCGCAGCTCGGGGGGCAGGTTCTGCCGCCGCCACCGGTTGCGCAGGGCGATGGCCACCGCGCGCTTGGCCTTGTGCTGGCCCACGATGTAGCGATCCAGCTCGGAGGTGATCTGGACGGGGGTGAGCCCGGTCATGCCGCTCGTCACAGGGTGAGCACCGTGATGTGGTCGTTGGTGTACACGCAGATGCCGGCCGCGATGCGCATCGCTTGCTCCGCGATCTCGGGCGCCTCCAGCTGCGAGTGCATGCAGAGCGCGCGCGCGGCGGCCAGGGCGTAGGGCCCGCCGGAGCCGATGCCGACCAGCCCGTCGTCGGGCTCGATCACGTCGCCGGTGCCGGAGAGGATGAAGGTCGAATCCGCGTCGGCCACCGCGAGGAGCGCCTCCAGCCTCCGCAGCACGCGGTCCATGCGCCACTCCTTGGCCAGCTCCACCGCGGCGCGCGGGAGGTTGCCGCGATGCTCCTCCAGCTTGGCCTCGAAGCGCGAGAAGAGGGTGAAGGCATCCGCCGCCGCGCCCGCGAAGCCGGCCAGTACCCGATCGTGGTACACCTTGCGGACCTTGCGCGCGCCCGCCTTCATGATGGTCTGGCCCACCGAGACCTGACCGTCGCCCGCCACCGCGACCCGGCCGCGATGGCGGACCGAGACCACGGTGGTGGCGTGGATCGGGGTGGAGCGGGGGGCGGTCATCGCCTCGCGTGGATCCTCTCAGGTAGCCCGGGGATGGGCTGCATCGTACACCCGCATCAGGTGCTCCGCGCTCACGTGCGTGTAGCGCTGGGTGGTGGAGAGCCGGCTGTGGCCGAGCAGCTCCTGGATCAGCCGGAGGTCGGCCCCCTCGCCCAGCATGTGGGTGGCGAAGCTGTGGCGCAGGGTGTGCGGGGTCACGCGCTGGCCGAGACCCGCCCGGCGGGCCATGCGCTTGACGATCCGGTGCGCGCTCCGGGTGGTGAGCCGTCCGCCGCGGGCGTTCTGGAACAGCGGGCCGCGCTGGCGGCCGCGCAGGGCCAGGTGGGCGGCCAGGGCCTCGAGCGCGGTCTCGCCCACCGGCACCACCCGCTCCTTGTCGCCCTTGCCCAGCACTCGCACCGTGCGCCGCGCCTCGTCGAGGTCGTCGAGGTCGAGCCCGCAGCCCTCGGCGACCCGGAGGCCGCTCGCGTAGAGGAGCTCCACCAGCGCCCGGTCTCGCGCCCCGGCGGCGCCGGGCGCGGGCGCGGCGTCCAGGAGCTGCGTCGCCTCGTCCTTGGGGAGAAACGACGGCAGGCGGCGACCGAGCCGCGGGCTCCGCACCTGGCGGGCCGGATTACCCTCCAGCACTCCGCGGCGGGCCATGAAGCGAAAGCAGCTCCGCACCGCGGCCAGCTTGCGGGCGACGGTGGCCTTGGAGAGACGCCGCTGGTGGAGGCGCGCGAGATAGGCGCGCACCGCGCGGGAGTCCGTCTCCGCGAGGCCGCCGATGCCCTCCTCGGCCAGGAAGCGGGTGAACTCGGTGAGGTCGCTGCGGTAGCTTCGGAGAGTATGCGGCGACGCGCCGCGCTCCACGGCCAGGTACTCGAGGAACGAGGCCGCCGCCGGGTCCATCGCCGCCCTCAGGCGACCGTGGGGGCCACTTCCTGCCGGTACCCGCACTCCTCACGAACGCACTGCCGGGTGACCTTGCCGCCCCGGGCGATCCGCTCGGTCAAGAACGGCGCCGCACACTTCGGGCACGGCTCCGGCACCGGCCGGGTCCACACCGCGAACGTGCAGGTCGGATAGTTCGTGCACGCGTAGAAGGTCTTGCCCTTGCGGGTGCGCTTCTCGGTCAGCTGGCCGCCGCAGCTCGGCTGCGGGCACGTGATGCCGAGGGTCACCGGCTTGGTGGTCTTGCACTCGGGATAGCCCGAGCAGGCGATGAACTTGCCGAAGCGGCCGTGCTTGATCACCATCGGCCGGCTACAGGTCGGGCAGATCTCGTCGGTGGGCTGATCGGCCGGCCGCTCGCGCCCGCCGCTCATGTCCTTGGTGAACTTGCAGTCGGGATAGGCCGAGCACGCGAGGAACTTGCCGAAGCGCCCCCACTTCTCGAGCAGCGGCTTGCCGCACTCGGGACACTCCTGCCCCGCGTCGATGCCGACCTTCACGTTGTCCATCTTCTTGCCGGCGGCCTTGAGATCCCGCGAGAACTGCTTGTAGAAGGACTCGACCGTCTTCACCCAGTCCGCGTCGCCCTCCTCGATCTTGTCGAGCGACTCCTCGAGGCCGGCGGTGAACTCCACGTCCATGATCTCCGGGAAGTGGGGCACCAGCATGTCGGTGACCTGGATGCCGAGGTCGGTCGGGAACAGGGTGCCGCGGTCGCGCCGCACGTACTCCCGGTCCTGGATGGTGCCGAGGATCTGGGCGTAGGTGGACGGCCGGCCGATCCCCCGCTCCTCGAGCGTCTTCACCAGCGAGGCCTCGGTGTAGCGCGGCGGCGGCTGGGTGAAGTGCTGCTTGGGATCCAGCGCCAGCAGCTTCAGGATCTCGCCCACCGTGAGCGGCGGCACCACCGCCTCCGCCTCCTCCTCCGGCGCCTCGTCGGTGGCCTCGCGCGACTCCACGTAGACCGCGGTGAAGCCGGGGAACTTCAGCGTCGAGCCCTGGGCCCGGAACAGGCAGTCCCCGGCCTGGATGTCGGCGGCCACCGTGTCGTAGACCGCGGGCAGCATCTGGCTCGCCAGGAAGCGCTCCCAGATGATGCGATAGAGGGCGAGCTGGTCCTTGGAGAGGAAGCGGGCGATCGCCTTGGGCTCGCGCGCCACCGAGCTGGGCCGCACCGCCTCGTGGGCCTCCTGCGCGCTCTTCTTGGCCTTGTAGGTCGGGGGCGCGTCCGGCAGGTACTCTTGGCCCAGGCGCCCGGCCACCCACTGGCGCGCCTCCTCCTGCGCCTCCGCGGCCACCCGCACCGCGTCGGTCCGCATGTAGGTGATGAGGCCCACCGCCCCTTCCTCGCCGAGCTCGACGCCCTCGTAGAGCTGCTGGGCCAGCATCATGGTCTTCTTGGCGCTGAAGTGGAGCTTGCGGCTCGCGTCCTGCTGGAGCGTGGACGTGATGAACGGGGGCGCCGGGTTCCGGCGGCGCTCGCCGCGGTTCACCGACTTCACGGTCCACGCCTGGCCGTGGAGACCGCTCATCACCGCCATGGTCTCCGCCTCGCTGGGCAGGTCCGCCTTCTGCCCGCGGACCTCCTTGAGGGTGGCGGTGAAGTCGGGCGGGTTCTTGCCCTTGAGCCTGGCGTGGAGCGACCAGTACTCCACCGGCACGAAGGCGGCGATCTCGCGCTCGCGCTCGGTGATGAGGCGCACCGCCACCGACTGCACGCGGCCGGCGGAGAGCCCGCGGCGGATCTTCTCCCACAGCAGCGGCGAGAGCTTGTAGCCTACGAGCCGATCGAGCACCCGGCGCGCCTGCTGGGCGTTGACCTTGTTGGTGTCGATCTTGCCCGGGTGCAGGAACGCGGCCTTCACCGCGCGCTCGGTGATCTCGTTGAACATGATCCGGTGGGTCTTGCTCTTGCTGACCCCGAGCTCCTGGGCAAGGTGCCAGCCGATGGCCTCCCCTTCCCGGTCGGGGTCGGTCGCGATGTAGAGCGCCTCCACCTTCTCGGCCGCCTTCTTCAGATCGTCGAGGACCTTCTTCTTGGCCGGCAGCACCTTGTACTCCGGCTTGAAGCCCTTCTTCTCGTCGACGCCGAGCTTGGACTTGGGCAGGTCGCGGACGTGGCCCATCGAGGCCTTGACGACGTACTTCGAGTCCAGATACTTCTGGATCGTCTTGACCTTGGTGGGTGACTCCACCACCACCAGACTTCGCTTGGCCACCGGCAGAGCCTCCTTATCCCCGTCCCACTCGGACGAACCGCTTCCCTTCGATTTGGCGCACCCGCCCCTCCAGCTCCAGGTCCAGCAGCGCCGCCGACACCGGGCCGGCTCCGAGCCCGCTCCGCTCGATCACGTGATCGATCTCGATCGGATCCTCCCCGAGCAGCGCGAGCACGCGCCGGCTCGCCGCGCTTCCGCGGGCCGCCGCGCCCTCGCGCGCCGCGGACCGCTCCGGGCCGCTCTCGATCCTACCGCTCGTGTCGAGACAGGCCTTCCACTTCTCGGGGAGCGCCGCGACCACGTCCTCCCACCCGAGCGCGAGCGCGGCCCCGTCCTGGATCAGGCGGTTGGCGCCCCGGCTCTCGGCCGCGGTCACGCGGCCCGGAACCGCGAGCACCTCGCGCCCGAGCTCGGCGGCGAGCCGGGCCGTGATGAGCGAGCCGCTGCGCTCCGCGGCCTCGACCACCACCACCGCGAGCGACAGCCCCGCGATCACCGCGTTGCGGGTGGGGAAGTGGTGCGGCAGCGGGGGCGTCCCGGGCGCGAACTGCGAGAGCAGCGCGCCGCGCGTCGCGATCTCCTCCGCGAGGCGGCCGTTCTCCTGCGGATACACCACGTCCACGCCCGAGCCCAGCACCGCGACGGTACGGCCGCCCACCCGCAGGGCGCCCCGGTGCGCGGCGGTGTCGATTCCGCGCGCGAGCCCGCTCACGATGGTGACGCCGCGCGCGGCGAGATCGGCGGCGAGCGTCTCCGCCACCTCCAGCCCGTACGGCGTGGCGCGGCGCGAGCCGACCACCGCGATCGCCAGCGCGTCCCGCTCCGCGAGCGCGCCCCGCACGTGCAGCGTGTCGGGCGCATCGGGCAGCCCGCGCAGGTGCGCGGGATACTCCACGTCGTCGCGCGTGAGCGCGCGCGTCGCCACCCGCTCGCGCCCTGCGACGTCGTGGATACGGTCTGGTGTCACGTTTTCTTCCCGCCTCACGCTCTTGGGATGTCGAATCCAGGTCGTGCGTTTCAGTATAGCGGACGCGGTAGGTCGGTCAACAAACGGGCTTCACCGGGGGTTGCGGCCCGCCGGCCCGAGCGAGGCGAGGAGCGCGCGCGCCTGCGTGGCCGCGTCGGACTTGGGATGCGAGCGCACCACCTGCTCCCAGGTCTCGCGCGCGTGCGGCACGTCGTGCAGCGCGCGGTAACACATCCCGACCTTGAGCAGCGCCTCCGGCACCGACTGGCTCTGCGGGTAGAGATCGGGAACCTTCTGGAACTCGGCGAGCGCCTGGTTGAAGTCGCGCTGGCGATAGTACGCCTCGCCGATCCAGTACTGCGCGCTCGACGCGAGCGCGTGCCGCGGGAACTTGTCGATCAGCTCGGTGAACTCGAGCACCGCCTGCCCGTGCTCCTCTGCGCGAAAGCTCGTCATCGCGGTGGCGTAGAGCTTCTCCGGCGTCGAGTCCCTGCTCGCGCTCGGCGCGGTCGGGCGGGCCGGGGCCGGCGCGGGCGACGGGACGCTCAGGGCCGTGACCTTCTGGTTGGTCTCGTCGAGCGCGGAGCGCAGCGTCCGGAGGGCCCCGTCCTGCTGCTGGAGCGCGCCCTTCAGCTGGTCCCGCTCCTGGGCCTGCGCCTTGGTCTCCCCCACCAGGAACGCGCCCTGCGCGTCCAGGGCCTTCAGCTCACCGGACAGCCGGCCCATGTCCTGGGTGATCTGGGCCTGGCTCTTCTTGAGCTCGTCGACCTGCTTGACGAGCGCGGCCATCTCCGCGTCGCGGCGAGCCTTCCCCCCCGTGCCGCAGCCGGCGACCGTCACCGTCAGCATCGCCAGGGCGACAACGCCGACCGCGCGCACCTGCCCCTCACGGCGCATCCGCATGCCTTCGACCGTAGCACCCGGCCTTTTGAAAAGTCAATTTTCACGAGCCTTTGAATGACATTCGCCGTTCGACTGGCGGGGCCAAGCCCTGGAGGACCCCTCCTACTCTACGCCTGAGACATGCGAGGCGGGCGCCGCTTCGGTTATGTCTTCCGGGGTCATGTCATCCGGCGTGGGGCCTTCGAACCCCCGGACCGGCGTCGTACGGCGCCCTGGCGGCTCCGGCGGCTACAGGTTCGGGCGGAGGAGGAGGACCTTGACGGGAGAGTCGGGGGGAATCGTCGTGTTGCCCGTGACGATGGCAAGGCCGTCGGCGGCGACCATGGAGCGGAGGACGCCCGAGCTCTGGGTGCCGGTGAGGCGGGCCCGGTACCCGTCATCGGTCGGGGTGAGGGTCACGCGAAGGTAGCCTCGCCGCCGGTCCGGATTGCGAATCGCCTCCTGGGCGCGGGCGGTGACGATGGGCCGGTGCAGACGCCCGTGGCCCGCCATGCGCAGGATGGCCGGCCGCACGAAGAGCTCGAAGGTCACCATCGCGGACACCGGGTTGCCGGGCAGCGCGAAGGCCGCGACCGCGCCCTTGCCGTCCTGCGGGATGGTCGAGAACGCGATCGGCTTGCCGGGGCGCATGTCGACCAGCCAGAGGTGCTGCTCGGCGCCCAGACGGGCGAGCGCGTCCTTGACGAAGTCGTGCTCCCCCACCGAGACGCCGGCGGAGGAAATCAGGATGTCGCAGCCGAGCCCCCAGCGGAAGCGCGCCTCGATCTCGGCGAGGCGGTCTCCCGCGATGCCGAGCCCGACCGGCACCGCGCCCGCCTCGAGCACCTGCGCGATCAGCGAGTAGCTGTTGGAGTTCGGGATCTGGCCCGGCCCCACCGGGGTGCCCAGGTCGACGAGCTCGTCGCCGGTGGAGAGGATGCCCACCCGCGGCCGCCGGATCACGCTCACCGGGCTCCGCCCCACGGTGGCCAGCAGGCCCACGTCGGCCGCGCTCAGCACGCGCCCGCGGTCGAGCACCCGGTCGCCGCGCCGCATGTCCTCGCCGCGCGGGCGCACGAAGTCGCCCCGAGGCACCGGCCGCGGCACCAGCAGCGTGCCGCCCTCCAGCCGCACGTCCTCCTGCGGGATGATCGCGTCCGCGTCCTCGGGCAGCGGAGCCCCGGTGAAGATGCGGAACGTCTCGCCGGGCCGGAGCGGGCGCTCGGCCATGCCGCCGGCGGGGACGCGGCCGGCCACCGCGAGCCGCGCGGGGGCATCGGCGGCCGCGCCCTGGGTGTCGCGGCTCAGCAGTGCGTAGCCGTCCATCGAGGAGGCCGGCCAGGGCGGCATGTCGAGCGGACTGTCCACGTCCTCGGCCAGCACCCGCCCGAGCGCGCGGGTGAGCGGAACGCGCTCGTCCCCCAGCACCGAGACGCGGGAGAGGATGCGGTCGAGCGCTTCCTCGACGGAAATCACGCCCGTATTCTACCGCGGGCGCGAGGGCCGGGCCGACTACCTCGGGAGGCTGAGGATCGGGTTGTGGCGGGCGACGAACCAGTTACGGCTCAGCACGAACAGGGCGAAGAATCCGAGGGTGACCAGGACCTCCACGATGCCGTACGGGATCGTGGTCCGCTTGAGCGACACCGAGACCACGAGCAGCCGCTCGGAGAAGATCGCGATCAACCCCATCCACAGGATGACCTTCAGGACCCGGTGTCGCGTGGGCGGCCGCCCGGTGAGGCGCTTGAGGAGGTAGCTGAACGGGATCAGCCAGCCGACGATGAAGATCGCCCAGGCCAGATACGCCCACGGCTGGGCGAGGAAGGCGCGCACGAAGAAGCGCGTCTCGAGCGGCACGTTGCCGTACCAGATGATCAGGTACTGGGAGAAGAAGAAGTACATCCACACGATGCTGAGCGCGAAGGTGAGCTTGACCACGTCCTGGATCGCCTTGGGGGCCACCGAGGTGATCCCTCTCTCGTTGTAGCGCAAGGTCAGGTAGGTGACGAGGCCGAAGCCGGTGTACATCGAGCTCACCACGTAGTAGCCGCCCAGCAAGCCGCTGTACCAGATCGGGTCCAGCGACATGATGAGATCGAAGCCCCAGAGGGAGAGCACCACCACGTACAGGATGAGCAGGATGCTGCTGAGCCGCATCAGACGGTCGTTGCCCACCTCGGCCTCGACCCCGGCCCGGTCGGCCGCGAAGATGGCCGTGGTGTACCGCATGGCGACCCAGTAGAGGAGCAGCACCCCGATGCCGATGCGGAGCGCCATGAACGGCACGTTGAGCCAGATCGACTTGGCCGGGATCGGCTCACTGACCCAGGGATACAGCACCGCGCGCCCGGCGAACAGAACCAGGAACAGGACGAACGAGACGGGTAGGAAGCCCGCAGTGGTGAGGGCGATTCGCTTGATGGACGGCGACCATCGCCCCTCGGTGACCTGGACCATGCCCGCGATCGCGGGCCCCGTGATGGCCAGGCTCGACCAGAAGAGCAGGTTGATCAGATAGATGCTCCAGGTCCGCAGGGGATTCCCCTGGGTGATGCCGTAGAGGAACGCCACCACGCCCAGGACGGCGAGAAGCACGAGCAGCGGCCGGGGGGGAGTGTTCGACGTCGTCATTTCTTGGCCAGCGTCCTCACGTAGTTGACCACCGCCCACCGCTCCTCGGGCGTGAGGGCCTCCCCGTAAGAAGGCATCACCGCCCCTCCCACGCTGAGGTAACTCTCCCAGTACCCGTCGGTGCGAACCTTGTGGAGCTCCGGGTTCGTCAGGTCGGCCGGGGGCACGAACTTGGTCGACACCGGCCCGTCACCCTTGCCGCTCGTCCCGTGGCACGGCGTGCAGTAGATCACGAACAGCTCGCTCCCCTTCTGCACGGACTGGGTGGTGGCCGCGACCGGGTTCCGCCGCGCCGCCGCCGCGTCCCGCTCGGCCGGCGAGTAGTACAGCTGTCCGCCGCGCCGGGGCACGCTGCCGAGCGGCATGGCGTAGGAGGCCTCGCCGGGCATCACTCGCTGGGTGTGGAACATGTCGGTCTGCCACCAGTGGACGACGTTCAGGCCGAGCCAGCCGCCGAACGCTCCCACCACGAGGAGGGCGAGGACGAAGACCCACTTCATCATCGCCGGACCTCCTCGGCTCCGGCCGTCGACAGCACCGAGCTCACCGAGTCCACCGCGTCCGGGGCACAGGCGACCGCGACGCCGAACCGGTCCAGCGTGAACCGGGGGTCGTAGGTCGGCGACGGACGAAGCTTCGGCAGGCGCCCCAGCACCAGGATCGCGAGCGCGCTCGCGAGGCCGCCGAACAGGATCGTCAGCTCGAAGGCGATGATGACGAAGGGAGGGATCGAGACCACCGCCTTGCCGCCGGTCAACAGCTCCCACTTCAGCGACGTCCAGATGGTGAGGAAGAACCCGGTCGCGGTACCGGTCAGGCCCCCGACCAGGGTGAAGAAGCGGACCGCGGACACCGGCCGGACCCGCTCAACCTCCTCCTCGATCTCCTCCACCGGGACCGGCGTGTAGACGGTCAGGTCCCCGAAGCCCTTGGCGCGCAGATCCCGGATGGCCTGCAGCGTGGTGTCGACGTGGGCGAACACCCCGAGGACGCTGGCGGTCGCCATGTCAGTGATGGCCTCCGTGGGCGCCGTGCTTGAGGGGATGAGGCAGGACCTCCTTGACCTCCACGATCGAGAGGGACGGCATCACCCGGATGAAGCCCAGGAACAGGAGGAAGAACCAGGCGAAGGACGCCACCGTGATGGTGCTGTCCACCAGCCGCGGCAGGTAGAGCCCCCAGGTGTAGGGGTAGAAGTCGTATCCCAGGCCGGGGACGATGATGTTGAAGCGCTCGAGCCACATCCCGATCAGCACGAAGATCGACACCACGTAGAGGATGACCAGGTTGGTGCGGGCCTTCCGCCAGAACAGCACGAGCGGGATCAGCGAGTTGCAGATGTACTGCAGCCAGAACGTGTACTTGTAGGACTTGAAGGCCCGGGCGAAGAGCGACGCCCGCTCGTAGTGCTCGCCGCTGTACCACGCGGTCCCCGCCTCGCAGAGGTAGAAGTAGGTGAGGACCAGGCTCGTGACCAGGGTCAGCTTCGCCATCGCGTCCAGGTGCCGGTCGGTGATGTAGGCGTGCCAGCCGAACACCGCGCGCATGGGGATGATGAGGATCAGCACCATCGCGAACCCGGAGAAGATCGCCCCGTCGACGAAGAAAGGAGCGAACAGGCTCGAGTGCCAGCCGGGCACCAGGGCCATCGCGAAGTCGAACGACACCACGCTGTGCACGGAGAGCACGAGCGGGGTGGCGAGGGCGGCGAGCAGACCGTAGGCGCGCCGGTAGTGACGCCACTGCGAGTCGCTGCCCTCCCAGCCGAGCGCGCACACCGCGTAGATCTTCCGCTTGAGGCCGGTGGAGCGGTCGCGGATCGCCGCGATGTCGGGCACGAGGCCCACGATGAAGAACACCACGCTGATCGTGAGGTAGGTCGAGATCGCGAACACGTCCCAGATCAGGGGGGACTTGAAGTTCGGCCACAGGTAGCGCTGGTTCGGATAGGGCAGCAGCCAGTAGGCGAACCACATGCGGCCCACGTGGACGAGCGGGAACAGGCCCGCGGTCAGGACCGCGAACACCGTCATCGCCTCCGCCCCCCGGTAGATGGAGGTGCGCCACTTGGCCCGGAACAGGTACAGGATGGCCGAGATCAGGGTCCCGGCGTGCCCGATGCCGATCCAGAACACGAAGTTCGTGATGTAGAGCGCCCACATCTGCGGCGTGCGGATGCCGGCAACGCCCAGGCCGACCCAGATCTGCCACGCCCACGCGGCCACCCCGCAGGCGAGGATGAGCGCGACCAGGGTCATCCATGCGAAGTAGGTGTTGCCCGCGCTGAGCAGCGTGCGGTCGACGTCGTTGTTGACGTCGGCCCACGTGGCCTGGGCGGTGCCGGCCGGAGGGGCGCTCACGCGCGGTGGCCCCCGCCCGGCTTGTGACCCGCGCCCTCGGGCTCCACGCGCACCACCTTCTTGAGGTAGGTCACGCTCGGCTGGGTGCCGACCTCCGCGAGCACGTGGTATCCGCGCGGCGAGAGCGACAGCTTCGCACTCTCGGAGCCCGCGTCCTTCAAGTTGCCGAAGGTGATCGCCCGCGTGGGGCAGGTCTGCTGACAGGCGGTCTGCATGTCTCCGTCCTTCACCGGGCGCCCGTCGTCCCGCGCCTCGGCCTTGGCCGCGACGATGCGCTGCAGGCACATCGTGCACTTCTCCATCACCCCGCCCTCGCGGACGGTCACGTCCGGGTTCAGCTGCTGCTCGAGGGGCGGGGTCCACGTGTAGTTGAACCAGTTGAAGCGCCGGACGTGATACGGGCACGCGTTGCCGCAGTAGCGCGTGCCCACGCAGCGGTTGTAGACCTGCCCGTTCAGCCCCTCGCGCGTGTGGTAGGCCGCGTAGACCGGGCACACCGGCTCGCAGGGCGCCACCTCGCAGTGCTGGCAGAACATCGGCATGAACATCTGCAGCGGCCGGGCGGCGGCGCCCTCCTGCCAGCGCTCGAGCCGCAGCCAGTGCTGGATGCGTCCGTACGCCGCCTGCTCGCGCCCCACCACCGGCACGTTGTTCTCGCTCTGGCAGGCCACCACGCAGGCCGAGCACCCCGTGCAGCGGTCCACGTCGACGGTCATGCCCCACTTGTACTCGGCGTACTTCACCGGCGGGTACATGCTGGGCTTGCTCGCGTCGGCGGGCGCGCGCCCCCGGAGGTCGAGCTCGCGGGCAGCGCCGAGGCCGACGTACTGGGCCAGCTCCCGCTCGTCCTGGTCGAAGGTGCCCTGCGGGACGGCGAGGGCGCGCCGGCGCCCGGTGGCGGCGAGCGACACCTTGACCGCGAGATGCGGCAGGCCTCCGGACGCGGTATCGGGCGCTCCGCCGAGCAGGTCGAGCGGGTTCGCGCCCACGTTCAGGAACGTGCTCGGCTGCGGGTTGCTGGCCGCGACGTTGGGCTGACCCGACGCGTAGGCCCCGGTCAGCTTGCGGCCCTGCCCCATCGCCACCGCGACCGCACCGGGATGGATGAGATCCGTCGGATAGGCCGGCAGCTCGATCGATCCGTGCGCCGACTTGAGCGTCACCAGGTCGCCCTGATGCACGCCCATCCGGCTCGCGGTCTCCGACGGGATCTCGACCCACGCGTCCCAGGTCACCTGAGTCATCGGGTCGGGGGCTTCCTGGAGCCACGGCCGGTCGGAGCCGCGCCCGTCGTAGAACCGGCTCGACGGATAGACGAGCAGCGCGTGGGTGCCGTCGCCCTCGAGCTTCGGCGCGGCGGCGGAGACGCGCCCGGCATCGGGCCTCACGCTCACCTGTCCCGCCGGCACCGTCCGCCACACCCCGCCGCGCCGGAGCGTGGTCTCCCAGAAGTCCGCGAAGGGGCCGGAGGCGCCGTGATCCCGCGCGATCTTCTGCCACTCCTCGGTCAGGAAGTCGCGGAAGGTGGGCCAGCGGAGCGGCCCCTTGCCCTCCTCGAGGCCGAGAGCCTTCCGCCCCACGCTCAGGAAGACGTCCCCGGTGCCCCGGGCCTGCACCGGCTTGCCCTCGATCAGCACCGGTCCCATCGCGGGCTGCATGAGCCCGATCACCCCGTCCTGGGACGAGTAGTCTCCCCATGACTCGAGTGGGTGCAGCGTCGCCAGCACCAGCGCCGCCCGCGCGGTCGTCTCGCTCGCGCGGTCGGCGAGGGACACCACCAGCGGCACCTTGGCCAGGGCGTCGGCGAAGCCGGACTTGGCCGGCATCGAGTACACCGGGTTCACGTCCACCAGGAGGAGGACGTCGATCTGGCCGCCCGCCATGGCCTGCGTGAGGGCCATCATGTCCGAGTACGGGCTCGCCTTGCCGAGGGCGGCGGCGGCTCCGAACTTCACCCGCGAGCCCACCGCGCCGATGGCGACGTTGAGCAGATTGATGGCCACGAGGGTGTCGGTGCTGTTCGAGCCCGCCCCCGCCATCCCGCCCCCGATCACGAGGCCCCCCTTCGACCGGGCGAGGTCGCGAGCCACGCGGCGAATGGTGTCGGCGGGCACCCCCGACGCCGAGGCGGCCGCGTCCACGTCGGCGGATCGGGCCGCGGCGCGAAGGACCGGTAGCTCTCCGCCGGCCTGGAGGCCGTCGTCGAGGATCACCTTCAGCATCGCGAGCGCGAGCTGCCCCTCGGTCCCGGGGGCGTTCCGCACCCACTCGTCGGCGTTCGCCGCGGTCAGCGACTGTCGCGGCTCCACGTGCACGAACGTGCCGGTGCGCCCCTGGTAGAAGGCGTGCATGCGCGAGAAGTCCGACGTGTAGGCGACCGGCGACAGCCACGTCTCGAGGAAGTCCGCGCCGAAGGAGACGAGGTAGGAGGCGTCGCCGATCGCGTAGTCCGGAATCGCGTCCCGGCCGAAGGTGACCCGGTTGGCGGCCCGCTGGGCCTCGTAGGCCAGGGGCTCGTAGGAGATCCGGGGCCGCGCGCCCATCACTCGCACCCACTCGTCCATCAGGCGCCCCAGGCTGCCGGTCTCGAGGCCGCTCACGACCGCGATGCGGCCGCCCTGCCGGCCCTTGGCGAGCGCGGCGAGCTTGTCCGCGAGCTGCTTCTCCGCGTCGTCCCACGAGACGGGCTTGCCGCCGGCGAGCGGGCCGCGGAACCGGTCCGGGTGGTAGAGGCCCTGCAGTCCCGCGTGCCCGCGGATGCACAGCGCTCCGGTGTTGGTGGGATGGTCCGGATTGCCCTCGAGCTTGACGACGCGCCCGTCGCGGTTCTTGGCCACGAGCCCGCAGCCGGCCGGGCACTCGCGGCACACGGTGGAGAAGTAGGCGGGGACGCCCGGCACGATGTTGTCGGGCGGCACCACGTAGGGCAGGAGCGTTCCGGCCGAGGGGCTGCACCCTCCGGCGGCCGCGGCGGCGCCCGTGGTGGCCACGACCTTGAAGAACGACCGGCGATCCATCACGCTCATCCAATCCTCCGCCCTACTCGCAATGGCAGGCGACGCAGCCCACTGACGTGCTACGACGAGGCGCGCTGAGGATGAAGACCGGCGGTGTTCGACGTGTATCCGGGCTCCAGCCTTGTGAACCCTATCACGTGGAAATTCCGGGTGTCAACAAGCTTGCGTGCTCATCGGCGCCCGGGACGGGCTCACTTCGCCTGAAGCATCGCGCTCCGGCACGCCCGCGCCGCGGCGGCGAGGTCTTCGTCGCCGTGGGCCAGCGAGACGAAGGCGGCCTCGAACTGGGATGCGGCGAGGAACACGCCGCCCTCGAGCATGGCGTGGAAGTAGCGCGCGTAGCGGGCGGTGTCGGCGCGCTTCGCGGAGGCGTAGTCGGTGACCGGCTGGTCGATGAAGAACACGGTGAGCATCGAGCCGACCCGGTTCACCCGCACCGGCACGCCCGCCGCGGCGGCGGCCTCCGCCACCTCGCGCTCCACGCGCGCGCCGAGCGCCTCGAGACGCTCGTAGGTGCCGGGCCGCTCCAGCGCGCGCAGCGTGGCGAGCCCGGCCGCGACCGCGAGCGGGTTGCCCGAGAGCGTGCCCGCCTGGTAGACGCCCCCGAGCGGCGCCACCCGCTCCATGAGCGCGCGGGAGCCTCCGTAGGCGCCCACCGGCAGGCCGCCGCCGATGATCTTGCCGAGGCAGGTCAGGTCCGGCCGCACCCCGTAGCGCGCCTGGGCCCCGCCCCACGCTACCCGGAACCCGGTGATCACCTCGTCGAAGATCAGGAGTGCGCCGTGCTGCGTGGCGAGGTCTCGCAGCCCGGGCAGGAAGCCGGGCGCGGGCGGCACCACCCCCATGTTGCCCGCCACCGGCTCCACGATGATGGCCGCCACCTCGCCCGGGTGGGCCTCGAGCTGGCGCCGGACCGCGTCCAGGTCGTTGAACGGCACCGTGAGGGTGAGGGCGGCGAGGGCGGCCGGCACGCCCAGGCTGTCGGGGACTCCGAACGTCGCTCCGCCCGAGCCCGCCTTCACCAGCAGGCTGTCGGCGTGGCCGTGGTAGCAGCCGTCGAACTTGATGATCGCGTCGCGGCCGGTGGCCCCGCGGGCGAGGCGGATCGCGCTCATCGACGCCTCGGTGCCGGAGGAGACGAGGCGAACCATCTCCATGCTCGGCACCGCGCGGCCGATCAGCGCCGCCATCTCCACCTCGCCCGCGGTGGGCGCGCCGTAGCTGGTGCCGCGCCGCACCGCCTCGGTGACCGCCTCCACCACCGGGCCCGCCGCGTGGCCCAGGATCAGCGGGCCCCAGGAGCCGAGGAAGTCGACGTAGGAGCGCCCGTCGACGTCGGTGACCCGCGCGCCCGACGCGTGGGCCACGAAGAACGGCCGCCCTCCGACGCCGCGGAAGGCGCGCACCGGGCTGTTGACGCCGCCCGGCATGAGGCGCTGGGCCTGCTCGAAGAGACCGTCGGAGCCGGTCACGCGCGCTTCAGCTCGGTGGGCACGAAGTCGCGCGCGGAGGGGTCCCAGACGAAGGCGGCCGCGTCGACCACGCGCCGCTCCACCACCGAGAGCACCACGTAGACCGCGTCCGGATAGGCGGGTTCGCCGTCGATCAGCGCGTTCTGCCGGTCGGTGGGCGAGAAGTAGGCGCCGGTGTCGATGTGCGAGTGATAGATGGTGGCCACGCGGTACCCCTCCCCTTCCCGCCGGCCGATCGCGAGCAGGTCCTTGGGATCGATGAAGTACGCGGTGCGGGAGTCGCGGGGATGGCGTCGCGGGTCCTTGTCGTGGAGATCGTCCTGGATGTTGCGGCACCGCATCAGCAGCCGGTCCGGGGACGGCGCGTCACGCACCATCAGCACCCCGCAGCACTCCGCGGGGTACTCGGCCACCGCCTGCGCCTGGACCTGCGCGAGCTCGTCCGGCGTGAGGATCATTCTGATGCGAGGGCCCCGAGATGGCCACCGCACTCCCCCAGCACCGGACCGCCGCCGGCGAGGGCGGGCCCGCCGCCCGCGAGGGCCGGAATGATCGAGACCTCGTCCCCGTCCTTCAGCGTGGTGTCGAGCCCCTGCAGGGCCTCGATCGCCTCGTTGTTCACGTAGATGTTCACGTGGTGGTGCACCTCGCCCTGATCGTTCCGCACGAGCCCCTTCAGCGCGCCGAACTGGTCCTCCAGCTCGTCGAGCAGACCTTTCACGTCCGGCGCCTCGACCGCCACGCGGTCGGCGTTCTTGGTGGCGCGACGGAACGGGGTGGGAATGTAGACCTGCACACTCATGGCGGTTCTCCTAGAAGGTGACGCTCAAATAGCGCTCGCCAGTATCGCACAGCACCGTGACCACCACCTGGTCCGCGGGTAGCGACTCCGCGATCTGGCACGCGGCCCACACGTTGGCCCCCGACGAGATGCCCACCAGCAGGCCCTCGTCGCGCGCGAGCCGGCGCGCCATCGCGGTCGCGTCCTCGTCGCGCACCGTCACGACCTCGTCCAGCACCGCGCGGTCCAGCACGCCGGGCACGAACGAGGCCCCGATGCCCTGGATGCCGTGGGGCCGGGCGCGTCCGCCCGAGAGCACCGGCGAGCGCGCGGGCTCCACGCCCACCACCTTGACCCCGGGCACCCGCTCCTTGAGCACCGAGCCGACGCCGGTGACGGTGCCGCCGGTCCCGACACCGGCCACGAACACGTGCACCCGCTCGTCGGTGGCGTCGAGGATCTCGAGCGCGGTGGTGCGCCGGTGCGCCTCCGGGTTGGCCGGGTTCTCGAACTGCATCGGCATGACGTACTCCGGATGCTCCCGGAGGATCTCTTGCGCCGCGAACACCGCGCCGGTCATGCCCTCCATGGCCGGCGTCAGGTGGATCTCGGCCCCGTAGCGCGCCAGCAGTCGCTGCCGCTCCAGGCTCATGTCGTCGGGCATCGTGAGGATGAGCCGGTACCCGCGCACCGCGCACACCATCGCGAGGCCGATCCCGGTGTTGCCGCTGGTGGGCTCGACCAGGGTGGCGCCGGGGGCCAGCCGCCCGCGCCGCTCCGCGTCCTCCACCATCGCGAGCGCGATCCGGTCCTTCACGCTGCCGCCCGGATTGAGCGACTCCATCTTGGCCAGCACGGTGGCCCCGCCGGGCTTCGGGATGCGACGCAGGCGCACCAGCGGGGTGGCGCCGATCAGCTCCAGCACCGAGTCCGCGGTCCGCGGCCGGGTGGGCGCGGTCACTCTCTTGGTCGTCATGGGGGTCCTGTCCGGATGCGGTCCGGTCTAGATGTGATACATGGGGCGGGCCGCGCTGCGCCGCTCCTCGGCGCGCCGGCGCAGGTCCTCGAGGGTGGTGCGATCGACCACCGCGGCCACCGCGGTCTCGATCTCGCGCCACAGCTCGGCGAGCCCGGCCGCGTCCTCCGCGGCCGCGCGGCCTCCGCGCCGGGGCGAGTCGGGCGGCGCCGACGGTCCGTCGACCGCGCGCAGCAGTGCCCCCACCGTGATCTGGGCCGCGGGCCGGCTCAGGCGATAGCCGCCCGCGGAGCCGCGCCGCGCATAGAGGAAGCCGCTGCGCTTGAGCTGCAGCAGCACCTGCTCCAGGTAGCGCTGGGGGATCGCCTGGCGCGCCGCGATGTCCTGGATGGGCTGCAGGTCGGGACCGTCGTGCAGGGCCAGGTCGACCATCGCCTTGATGGCGTACTCGCCCTTGGCCGAGATCCTCACGCCCGGCCCTGCTCGAGGAGCCGGACCGCGTCCTTGGCGAAGTAGGTGATGATGATGTCGGCCCCCGCGCGCCGGATCCCGGTCAGGGCCTCGAGCATGGCCCGCTCCTCGTCGATCCAGCCGAGCTGCCCCGCCGCCTTCAGCATCGCGTACTCGCCCGAGACGGAGTAGGCCGCCACCGGCAGGCCGAACTCCGCCTTCACCCGCGCGATCACGTCCAGGTAGGGCAGCGCCGGCTTCACCATCACGATGTCCGCGCCCTCGTCCACGTCGAGCGCCACCTCGCGCATCGCCTCCAGGATGTTGGCCGGGTCCATCTGGTAGGAGCGCCGGTCGCCGAACTGGGGGGTGGAGTCCGCCGCCTCGCGGAACGGGCCGTAGAAGGCGGAGGCGTACTTGGCCGAGTAGGCCATGATCGGCAGCTCGGGGAAGCCGCCCTCGTCGAGGCCCTCGCGGATCGCGGCCACTCGCCCGTCCATCATGTCCGACGGGGCCACCATGTCGGCTCCCGCCTCCGCGTGGGAGATCGCGGTGCGCGCGATCAGCTCGAGGGAGGGGTCGTTCTTCACCCGCCCGTCCTCCACCACCCCGCAGTGGCCGTGGCTCGTGTACTCGCAGAGGCACACGTCGGTCACCACCAGCAGGTCCGGGATGGTGTCCTTCACCGCCCGGACCGCCTGCTGGATGATGCCGTCGTCCGCGTACGCCTCGGTGCCGCGGGGGTCCTTGTCGCGCGGCAGCCCGAACAGCAGCACCGCCGGGATGCCCATGGAGGCGGCGTCCTTGCACTCCTTGAGCATCTCGTCGATCGAGAGCCGGTACTGCCCGGGCATGGAGCCGATGGGCTCCCGCACCCCGCGGCCGTGGATCGCGAACAGCGGGTACACGAAGTCGTCGACGCGCAGCGAGGTCTCGCGCACCATCGAGCGCAGCAGCGGGGACTCGCGGAGACGGCGGGGACGGTAGAGGGGGAACGGCATGCGCTAGCTCCTTGACGGCTCGAAGTGCGCGACGATGGCGCGCGCGAGCGCCGGGATGGTGTAGTCCGCGGGCACGATCTGCGGGGTCAGCCCGCGCCCCTGGGCGGCGGCGCGGGTGATGGGGCCGATGCAGGCGACCGCGACGCCGGCCATCAGCCGCGGCAGCTCTGCTGAGCCGAAGAGCCCGCAGAAGCTCCGCACCGTCGACGAGCTGGTGAACGTGACCACGTCCACCCGGCCCCCGGCGAGCGCCTCCCGCAGCCCGGGCGCCTCCTCGGTGGCCATGCGCGTGCGGTAGGCCGCGACTTCGGTGACGGCGACCCCGAGCGCGTCGAGCTCGCGCACCAGGACGTCGCGCGTCTCGGCCGCGCGCGGCAGCAGCACGCGGTGCCCGGGGGAGAGCGCCGGGCGGAGCCGCTCGACCAGGGCCTCGGCCACGTACTCGTCCGGCACGACCGTGGCGGGCAGATCCCACTCGGCGAGGGCCGCGGCGGTGGCGGGACCGATCGCGGCGCGACGCGCCCGCGCCAGCATGCCGCGGCCGCGACCCGTCGCCTCCACCCGGCCGCGCGTCATCGCGACCCCGTTCACGCTGGTGAAGACGGCCCACTCGAACTCGCCGGTGAGCGCCGCGTCGAGGGGGGCCCACGAGTCGGGGGGCTCGATCGCGATGGTGGGGACCAGGAGAACCCGGGCGCCCTCGGCCTCCAGGAGCTGGGCGAAGGCGCCCGCCTGCTCCCGGGCCCGGGTGACCAGTACGACTCGCCCGGTCAGGGGCTTGTCAGGTCGCACCTCAGTCGCCACTTCACCCTCCGTGACTCGCATCGAGCAGTGCCTTGGCTCCCCTGGCCATGAGATCACCGGCGGCCGCCGCACCCAGCGCCGCGGCCTCGGCCGGCCTCCCGGCGACGCGCGCCCGCAGCACCGTGGTGCCGTCCAGGCCGGCCACGATCCCGGTCAGGACCAGCAAGGAGCCCTCGTGCCGCGCGTGACCGGCCATCGGCGTGTGGCAATCGGCCCCGAGCCCGCCGAGGAGGGCGCGCTCCGCCTGGGCTTCCGACCTGCTCCGAGTGTCGTCCAGGCGTCCCAGAAGTTCAAGCAGTTCCCGGTCGGCTTCGCGGGCTTCGATGGCGAGGATGCCCTGCCCGACCGCGGGGACGAACTCCTCCACCGGCAGCGGGGTGAGATGCGCCGGCGCCAGGCCCAGGCGACGCAGGCCGGCGGCGGCCAGGATCGTGGCCTCGTAGGCGCCCCCGGTCACCTTCTCCATGCGCGTCTCGACGTTGCCGCGAATCGGCTCGGGACGGAGGTCGGGACGCCGCGCGAGCATCAGGGCCCGGCGTCGCAGGCTCGAGGTGCCGACGCGCGCGCCGCGAGGCAGCGCGTCCCACCCGCCGGGCCGGCGGGTCAGCAGCACGTCGGCCGGATCCTCCCGGGCGGGGAACGCGGCCAGCACGAGGCCCGCGGGCAGCGCCGCCGGCATGTCCTTCAGGCTGTGCACGCCCACGTCGACGTGGCCCGCGAGCAGCGCCTCCTCGATCTCCTTCACGAAGAGGGCCTTGCCCCCGAACTCGGCGAGGGCCACCTGGGCCAGGCGGTCGCCGGTGGTGCGGATCACCACGATCTCGGGGTCGGCGCCGTGCGCGCGCAACCCCGCCGCCACCTGCTCGCACTGCACCAGGGCGAGGCGGCTGCCCCGGGTGCCCAGCCGCACCTTCATTCGGCGGAGCCGGAGCCGCGAAGACCGAAGAGCTCCGAGATCACCTCGGTGAGGCGGCGGCCGTGGCCGGCGCGCGAGGAATCCTTGAGCGCGACCATGGGGGCGTGGAGGACCTTGTTCACGATGGCCTGGCTGAGCGCGTCCATCACCCGCCGGGTCTCCTCGGGCGCGCCGGGCAGGCGCGCGAGCGCGCGCTCGAGCTCGGCCCGGCGGATCGCCTCGAGCTTCTCGCGCAGCGAGATGATCGTCGGCACCACCTCGAGCTGCTGGAGGCGACCCGCGAACTTCACGACCTCGCGCTCCAGCAAGGCCTGGGCGCGCTGGGCCTCGCGCTGCCGCTCCTTCAGGTTCGACTCCACCGCCGCGCGCAGGTCGTCGACGTCGTAGCAGAACGCGCCCTCCAGCTCGTTCACCGCCGGCTCCACGTTGCGCGGCACCGCGATGTCGACGAAGAAGAGCGGCCGCCCCCGGCGGGCCTGCAGGACCGCCCGCGCGCGGGCCGCGGTCACGATGGGCTCCGGCGCCGCGGTGGAGGTGATCACGATGTCGACGTGGACCAGGGTGGCGTCGAGCTCCTCGAAGGGCACCGGCACCCCGCCGAGCGCGCAGGCCAGGTCCTGGGCCCGGCTCCACGTCCGGTTGGCCACGTAGAGCGGGAGCGCGCCCTGGTCGACCAGGTGGCGCGCAGCCAGCTCGCCCATCTCGCCCGCGCCCACCAGCAGCACCGCCCGGCCCGCGAGCCCGTCGAAGATCCGCCGGGCCAGCTCGACCGCGGCGTAAGACACCGAGACCGCGAGCCGGCCCACCTCGGTCTCGGTGCGCACCCGCTTGGCCGCCCCGAACGCCTGGCTCATCAGGGCGTGCAGGACCGGGCCCGCGGTGCCGGTGGCCTGGGCCAGCGCGAAGGCGTCCTTCACCTGACCCAGGATCTGGGGCTCGCCGAGCACCATGGAGTCGAGGCTCGCGGCGACCCGGAAGGCGTGCAGCGCGGCCTCCTCGCCGGTGGCGGTGTAGAGCAGCGGCTCCAGCTCGCGCCACGCGAGACCGCGGTGACTCCCGAGACGTCCGAACGCCTGCGCGCGCGCCTCGCCGGGCACCGCGGCCACCCCGTACACCTCGACCCGGTTGCAGGTGGAGAGGATCATCACCTCCTGCAGGACCCCGTGGTTCGCGAGGTCGCCCAGGATCTCGCGGATCTTCTCCTCCTCGAGGGCGAGCTGCTCGCGCAGCTCGATCGGCGCGGTCCGGTGGCTCATCCCGGCCACGAACAGGACGCCCCGCGGCTCGCCCCGCATATCGGACATCGGCCCGTCAGGACGCAAGGTGACCGTGGAGGAGCGCGCCCGCGCTCAGGGTGACCAGCATCACGCAGAAGCCGGCGATGGAGAGATAGGCGGCCCGGCGGCCGCGCCAGTGGCCGACCACGCGACCCAGGAGCGTCGCCGCGTAGATGAGCCACATCAGCACCGAGAAGAGGGCCAGCGGATCGAACGGGGCCACCCCCGCGCCGGCTCCCCGCGCGGAGAGCGCGCCGAGGGTGAGCCCCACCGTGAGGAACGGGAACGCCACCGTGAGGCTCGCCACCGTGAGGCGGTCGAGCGTCTCCAGCGGGGGCAGCGGGTTGTGCCCCGCGCCGGGCCGCTTGGCCTTGAGCTGTCGCTCCACCAGGAGGTACATCAGCGCGCCGCCGAAGTTCAGGACCAGGGCCGCGAGCCCCACCAGCACCAGCGCCACGTGCACCATCACCCAGCCGCTCCGCACCGGCCCCTCGAAGACGATCGACCGCAGCCCGCTCGGCAGGCCGAGGCCCAGGGCCAGGACCACCGGGAGCACGAAGGCGGCGAGCGGTCGGACCCGCCGGCGCCGCTCCACCCAGAAGTCGAGGAGGATCGCGGCCCAGATCACGAGCGAGACCATCTCCGGCAGCGTGGTGAACGGCAGGCGCCGCAGCTCGACGCCGCGAAGGATCACCGCCGCGGTGTGGCAGACCCAGCCCGCCTGGGTGAGCAGGAGCGCGGCGCCCGCCAGCTGGTCGCGCCGGCCGGCGAGCGAGCCGATCGCGGCCGCCGCGGCCAGGATGTAGGCGGTGAGCGCCACGTCGAAGAGCACGACGTTCACGAGTCGTCGGCCTCGAGACGGAAGTAGGTCCGCATGGGTCCGCGTCTCTGCGGCCTCAGTATAAAGGAACGGGCTCGTCCGCGGCCGGGGTCATCGGCCGGCGCGAGGCTCGGCGGGGCCGGCCCGGTCGTAGAGCACCCGCACCAGGAACAGGCCCTCGGGGGGCGCGGTCGGGCCCGCGCGGGTGCGATCCCGGCCTTCCAGCAACTCCCCGATCCAGGCCGCGGGGCGGGCCCCGCGGCCCACCTCGACCAGGCTGCCCACGATGTTGCGCACCATGTGATGGAGGAAGCTGTCCGCGGAGAGCCACACCACGAGCCGCTGGCGCCGGACCACCACCCGCGCGGAGCGGACGGTGCAGGTCGGATCGCGATCGCGGCCCGCGGCGGCGCAGAACGCGCTGAAGTCGTGCTTGCCGTGCACCGCCCGGAGCGCCCGCGCCATCGCCGCCGCGTCGAGGGCGAACGGGGCGTGCCAGGCGTGCCCCCGGGTGAAGGGATCGGCGGGAACGCCGCGGTCGATCACGTAGGCGTAGCGCTTGCCGCGGGCCCATCGGCGGGCGTCGAAGCCCGCGGGGGCCTCGGCGCAGGCCAGCACGCGGATCGCGGGAGGCAGCAGCGCGTTGAGCGCGCGCTGCAGCGCCGCGGGCGCCATCGGCCGAGCGGTGACCAGGCTCGCGACCTGGCGAAGGGCGTGCACCCCCGCGTCGGTGCGGCTCGCGCCGGTGACCTTCACCGGCGCGCCCAGGACACGCGTGGCGGCCTCGACGAGCCGGCCCTGCACCGTGGGGAGCCCGGGCTGCACCTGCCAGCCGTGGAGCCCGGCGCCATCGTAGGCCAGGGTGAGGCGGAGCGTGCGGGCGTCGGTCAGCGGATCAGCAGCTCCGCGATCTGGATGCCGTTGAGCGCGGCGCCCTTGCGGAGCTGGTCGCCCACCACCCAGAAGTTGAGCGTGTTGGCCTGCGACAGGTCCTCGCGGATCCGTCCCACGTAGCAATCGTCCTGCCCCTCGACCACCGCCGGCATCGGGTAGCGGTTCTCCGCGGGCTCGTCCCAGAGCGTGAGGCCGGGGAAGGCCGAGAACGCCTCGCGGGCGCGCTCGCGGCTGACCGGGCGCTCGGTCTCCGCGTTCACCGCGATGGAGTGCGTCGTGAACACCGGCACCCGTACCGTGGTCGGCGAGATGGGCAGATCGGGCAGCTCGAGGATCTTGCGCACCTCGTTGACGAGCTTGATCTCCTCGCCGGTATAGCCGTTGTCCGCGAACTTGTCGATGTGGGGGATCAGGTTGAAGGCGATCTGGTGCTGGAAGAAGCGCGGGGTGATGGCCTCCCCGCGGGCCCACGCGAGCGTCTGGCTCCGCAGCTCCTCCACCCCGTTGACCCCCGCCCCCGAGACCGCCTGGTAGCTGGTGGCGATCACGCGGCGAAGTCGGCCCGCATCGTGCAGCGGCTTCAGCGGCATCACGGTGACGATCGTGGTGCAGTTCGGGCACGCGAGGATCCCCCGATGACCCTTCACCGCGTGAGGGTTGATCTCCGGCACCACCAGCGGGACGTGAGGCTCCATGCGGAAGGCGTTCGACTTGTCGATGACCACCGCCCCCGCCTTCACCGCGAGCGGCGCGTACTCCTTCGACTGGGCGGAGCCCGCCGAGAAGAGGGCCAGCTCCACGCCCTTGAAGGAATCGGGGCCGACCGCCTCCACCTTGACGGTCTCGCCCTTGAAGGGCACGGTCTTGCCCGCCGAGCGGGCCGAGGCGAAGGCCCGCAGCTCCCGCACCGGGAACTTGCGCTCCTCGAGGATCTTCAGCGTGGTCTGCCCGACCGCTCCCGTCACGCCCACGACCGCCACCACCATGCCCGACGCCATGTCCTCGTCTCTCCTGTCTAGTACGACCGCTCGACCTCGGCCACGATCAGGTCGCCCATCTCCTGGGTGCCCACCAGCTTGGTACCCGCGGAGTGGATGTCCCGCGTGCGGTGCCCCTGCTCCAGCACCCGCAGCACCGCCCGGTCGATCCGGTCCGCGTCGCTCCCGCGGTCGAGCGAGTAGCGCAGCAGCATCGCGGACGAGAGGATCGCCGCGATCGGGTTGGCCACTCCCTGCCCCGCGATGTCGGGGGCGGTGCCGTGCACGGGCTCGAAGAGCCCCTTCTTGCCGCCCGCCCCGCCGAGGCTCGCCGACGGCAGCATGCCCATGGATCCGGCCAGGATCGCGGCCTCGTCCGAGAGGATGTCGCCGAAGGTGTTCTCGGTCACGATGGTGTCGAAGTGGGTCGGCTTGTGCACGAGGGCCATCGCGCAGTTGTCGACCAGCACGTGCTCGAGCGCCACCTGGGGGTAGTCCTTGGCCACCCGGGTCACGACCTCCCGCCACAGCTGCGAGACGACGAGCACGTTGGCCTTGTCCACCGAGGCCAGCCGCTTGCGCCGCTTCATCGCCACGTCGAAGGCGGCGCGGGCAACACGTTCGATCTCCCGAACGGTATAGGCCATGGTGTTCACCGCGCGGATCTCGCCCCCCGCTCCCTCGCTGCGGCCGCGCGGCTCGCCGAAGTAGAGCCCGCCGGTGAGCTCGCGAATCACCATGAGGTCGGTCCCCTCCACCACCGAGCGCTTCAGCGGCGAGGCGTCCACCAGCATCGGGAAGCAGGTGGCGGGCCGCAGGTTGGCGAAGAGATCGAGCTCCTTGCGGATGGCGAGCAGCCCCCGCTCCGGCCGCCCCTCCTGCGGCAGGTCGTCCCACTTCGGCCCGCCCACCGAGCCGAACAGGATGGCGTGGGCGGACTGGCAGAGCGAGAGGCTGGCCGGCGGCAGGGGCCGACCGGTGGCGTCGATGGCCGCGCCGCCCACCAGGGCGGTCTCGAACTCGAGCCCGATGCCGGTCGCCTTCGCCACCGTCTGCAGCACGCGCTGCGCCTGGGGAGTCACCTCTTGCCCGATGCCGTCACCGGGCAGCACCGCGATCTTGTACGTGGCCATGGCGGGCCCTAGGGGCCGACCTCCTGGACGTCGCGCCCCCGCGCGGGGTGCACGAGCCGGTTCACCGCGTTGATGTAGGCGCGGGCGCTCGCCTCGATCACGTCGGTCGAGGTGCCCTTGCCGAAGACGACCGTGCCGTCGAAGTCCACCTTCACCGAGACCTCGCCCAGCGCGTCCTTGCCCGAGGTGACCGCCCGCAGCTGGTAGTCTTGCAGCCGGCCCTTCATCCCGGTGATGGCGTCGATGGCGTTCAGCACCGCGTCCACCGGGCCGTCGCCCACCCCCGAGTCCTGGAAGACCTGCTCTTCCTTCTTGAGCCGCACGGTGGCGGACGGGATGATCCCGGTCCCGCTGATCGAATGCAGGTAGTCGAGGGTGTAGGTCTCGGGGACCTGGGCGATGTCGTCCTTGACGATCGAGATCAGGTCGTCGTCGAAGATCTCCTTCTTCCGGTCCGCGAGGTCCTTGAAGCGCTTGAAGGCCTTGCCGAGGCCGCCCTCGTCGAGCTCGAAGCCCAGATCCTTGAGCCGCGCGGCCAGCGCGTGCCGGCCGGAGTGCTTGCCCATCACGAGCTTGTTGGTGGCGCGCCCGATGTCCTGGGGCCGCATGATCTCGTAGGTCAGCTTCTCCTTCAGCACCCCGTCCTGGTGGATGCCCGCCTCGTGGGCGAAGGCGTTCTCGCCCACCACCGCCTTGTTGGGCTGCACGTGCACCCCCGTGATGTGGGAGAGCAGGCGCGAGGTCTTGAAGATCTCCTCGCTCCGCACCTGGGTCTCGACCCCGAAGAAGTCCTTGCGGGTCCGCAGCGCCATCACCACCTCTTCCAGCGAGGCGTTGCCCGCGCGCTCTCCGATCCCGTTGACCGCACACTCCACCTGGCGCGCTCCGGCCCGGATCGCGGCCACCGAGTTGGCCACCGCCTGCCCGAGGTCGTCGTGGCAGTGCACCGAGACCACGGCCCGATCGCTGTTCTTGACCCGTTCCCGGATGCTCGCGATGCGCTGCACCCACTCCTCGGGGATCGCGTAGCCCACCGTGTCCGGGATGTTGATGGTGCCCGCCCCCGCGTCGATCACCGCCTCCAGCACGTCGCACATGTAGTCGAAGTCCGAGCGGGAGGCGTCCTCGGGGGAGAACTCCACGTCCGCGCAGTAGCCGCGGGCATGCTTGACCGCTTCCACCGCGGCCTTCAGCACCTCGGCGCGGCTCTTGCGCAGCTTGTACTTCAGGTGGATGTCGGAGGTGGCCACGAAGGTGTGGATGCGGGGCCGCCGCGCGTACTTCACCGCCTCCCAGCAGCGGTCGATGTCCATCAGCCCCACCCGGCTGAGCCCGCAGATGATGGGGGAGCCCTCCAGCGCCCCCACCTGGCGGGCCACCTCGCGGGTGGCCTCGAAGTCCTCGTCGGAGGAGATCGGGAAGCCGGCCTCGATGACGTCGACGTTCAGGCGCGCCAGCTGCCGCGCCATCTCGAGCTTCTCCCCGGTGTTCATCGAGAAGCCGGGGGCCTGCTCGCCGTCGCGCAGCGTGGTGTCGAAGATGATCACCCGATCCATGTCAGATCCTCCCGCGCTCGTGCGCGTCGCCGTGGTCGCGGTCCGCGAGAGCGCCCGCCGGGTCGAGGCGGCGCGCCCACAGGGGTCGGGTCGGGCCGCTCAGCACGTAGGCCGAGAAGAGCAGGAACAGGAACCACTGCGGGTGCGTGGCCACGATCAGCACCCCCAGCACCACCAGCACCAGGACCCCGGCCGGGCGCCGCCGCGCGAAGTCGATCTCCTTGAAGCTGTAGTAGCGGAAGGTGCTCACCATCAGGATCGCCACCAGGTAGGTGCCGGCCGCGATGAGCGCGCCGAGCCAGCGGGGGATCTCGTCGTCGCCCAGGAGCAGCACCACCGAGGCCACGATGCCGGCCGCGGCCGGGATCGGCAACCCCACGAAGTAGCGGCGGTCGCTGACGCCCGAGTGGACGTTGAAGCGGGCCAGGCGCAGCGCCCCGCAGATCGCGAACAGGAACGCGCCCAGCCAGGCCGCGCGCCCGAGGGGGGCCAGCGCGAAGGCGTAGAGCATGAAGGCGGGCGCCACCCCGAACGAGACCACGTCCGCGAGCGAGTCGAACTCCACCCCGAACTGGGTGGTGGTCTTGGTGAGCCGGGCCACCTTGCCGTCCAGCATGTCCATGACCATCGCCACGAAGAGCGCGATCGCGGCCTCGGTGAAGCGGGACTGCGAGGACAGGACCAGCGCCCAGAAGCCACAGAGCAGGTTCCCGGTGGTGAGCAGGCTCGGGAGCAGGAAGATCCCGCGCCGCGGCTGCTGCCGCAGCTCCTGCCACTTCCGCCGCCGGGGCCCACGCCCGGCCTCGCTCGTATGCCGCCGCCTCATCGCAACACCCCCATCACCGACTCCCCTCCGCGCACCCGATCGCCCACCCGCACCCGGATCTCGGTGCCCCGTGGCACCACCAGGTCGGTGCGCGACCCGAACCGGATCAGCCCGTACCGTTCTCCGGTCCGGAGGCTATCCCCGGGCCGGGCCCGGCACACGATCCGCCGGGCCAGCACGCCCGCGATCTGCTTCACCGCCACCCGCGCGGTCTCACCCTCGACGCTGACCGTGCACCGCTCGTTCTCGTCCGACGCCTCCGGCCGGTAGGCGGCCATGAAGCGCCCCGCCGCGTACTCCACGTTCTTCACCAGCCCGCCCACCGGGGCTCGGTTGACGTGGACGTCGAGCGGCGACAGGAAGATGGAGATCCGCACCGCCGGACCCACCCACGGGTCGGTCGCCTCGGTCACCACCATCACCCGGCCGTCGGCGGGAGCCACCAACGCCCCCGGGAGAGCGGGCGGGGTCCGGTCGGGATCGCGGAAGAATCCGAGACAGCAGAGCGCCGCCGCCCCGAAGACGAGGGCCGCGGCCCACCAGCCCATCCAGCCCATGATACACGCCGCGATGGCGGGGGGCAGGATGAAGGGCCAGCCCTCGGCCGCTACCGGAACGCGCAAGCGATTTCCCGTGAAGCGGCCGCCGTCACTCCCGCGGCGGCTTGATCCAGGACATCATCTTGCGCAGCCGACCGCCCACCTCCTCGATGGGGTGGTCGGCGTCACGCTTTCGCATCGCGAGGAAGCCGGCGCGATGCGCCTGGTTCTCCAGCACCCACTCCCGCGCGAACTGGCCGGACTGGATCTCGGAGAGGATCTTCTTCATCTCGGCCTTGGCCCGATCGTCGATGATGCGCGGCCCGCGGGTGTAGTCGCCGTACTCCGCGGTGTCCGAGACCGAGTAGCGCATGTAGGCGAGGCCGCCCTGGTAGAACAGGTCGACGATCAGCTTCATCTCGTGCATGCACTCGAAGTAGGCGACCTCGGGCTGATAGCCCGCCTCGACGAGGGTCTCGTAGGCCGCCTTGATCAGGTGCGAGACGCCACCGCAGAGGGTGGTCTGCTCGCCGAAGAGATCGGTCTCGGTCTCTTCCTTGAACGTGGTCTCGATGACGCCGGCGCGGGTGCAGCCCACCCCCTTGCCGTAGGCGAGGGCCAGGTCGCGCGCCTTGCCGGTCACGTCCTGGTACACCGCGACCAGCGCGGGTACGCCGGGGCCCTGGGTGAAGAGGTCGCGCATCACGTGGCCGGGGGCCTTGGGCGCGATCATGGTCACGTCGACGTCCGCCGGGGGCACCACCTGGTTGAAGTGGATGTTGAACCCGTGGGCGAACATCAGCATCTTGCCCTTGGTCAGCACGCCCTTGATCGATTCCTCGAAGACCTGCCGCTGGGTCTGATCCGGCAGCAGGATCATGACCACGTCGCCGGCCGCGGCCGCGTCGTTGACGGTCATGACCCGGAGCCCGTCCTTCTCGGCCCGCGCCCAGCTCTTGGAGCCCTTGTAGAGGCCGACCACCACGTTCTGGCCGGAATCCTTCAGGTTCAGCGCGTGCGCGTGCCCCTGGCTCCCGTAGCCGATGATGGCGACGGTCTTGCCCCGCAGCAGACCGAGGTCCGCGTCCTGGTCGTAGAAGATTCTGGCCGGCATGGCTCTCGTGCCTCTCTCTGGGTGTCCTTGGTTGGAAGTCGGTCGGTCGTGTCGCCTAGTCCGCGAACCCGACGACCCGGGGGTCGTCGGCGGTCGGCCGCGCGGCCTCGCGCGCCTTGCCCAGGCGCTCCTCGACCTTGCGGAGCCGCGTCTTGGGCCCGCGGGCGATGGCCACCTTGCCGGTACGGACGATCTCCTGGATGCCGAACGGCCGCAGGAGCTCGATGATGCCCTCGATCTTCGACTCCTCCCCGGTGAGCTCCAGCGTATAGGTGGTGGGGGTCACGTCCACCACCTTGGCCCGGAAGATGTCGCCCAGGCGCAGGATCTCGGCCCGGTTGGCCGGCTCCGCGTTCACCTTCAGGAGCAGCATCTCGCGCTCGACGTGGTTCTCCTCGCTGAGGTCGGTCACCTTGATGACGTCGATCAGCTTGTGCAGCTGCTTGATCACCTGCTCGATGATGAACGCGTCGCCCCGGACCACCAGGGTCATCCGCGACACCGACGGGTCGAGCGTCTCCCCCACCGACAGGCTCTCGATGTTGTAGCCCCGCGCGGAGAACAGCCCGGCGACGCGCGACAGCACGCCGAACTTGTTCTCGACGAGAACCGCGATCGTGTGCTTCTCGATGCTTCCTGTCTCTGCCACTGCAACCGTCCTTTCCGTGTCGCTTCGGGCCTGGGGGTGAATCTACCCCTGGCCGTGCGCGGTGGGCGGACTTGCGGATCCGCCCCTCTTTCTAATGCGGGGGCCCCGAAATGGCCCCCGCACTCCCCCAGGCTGCGGACATTCGTTTCGGCGCGGTCGACCGCTTCGGCGCTGTCGTACCCGCGGCCCTCAGAATCCGGTCTGCGCCTTCGCGGCCTTCTCCTTCACCTCGCGGGACGGCGGGGACAGGATCATGTCCTTGTTGGCGCCGCCCGCGGGCACCATCGGGAACACGCACTCGTCCTTGTCCACGCACACGTCCATCACCACCGGGGCCGGCGTGCTCAGCATCTTCTCGAGCGCGGGCACGACCTCGCTGGGCTTGGTCACCCGGATGCCGACGCAGCCGTAGGCCTCCGCGAGCTTGACCCAGTCCGGGATGCCGGGCAGGTCGATGGCGAAGAAGCGCTCCTTGTAGATGATGCGCTGCCACTGCCGCACCATGCCGTGCCCGCTGTTGTTGATGATGATGGTCTTGACCGGCAGGTTCTCGGTGAAGCAGGTCGCCAGCTCCTGGCTGTTCATCGCGAACGAGCCGTCGCCGTCGATGTTCACCACCAGCTTGCCCGGGTGCGCGGCCTGCACCCCCATCGCGGTGGGCAGTCCGTAGCCCATGGTGCCCAGGCCCCCCGAGGTGCACCAGCGCCGCGGATGCTTGAAGCGGTAGTACTGGGCGGCCCACATCTGGTGCTGGCCGACCCCGGTGACCACGTGGGCCTCCCCGTTGGTGAGGTTCGAGAGCTCCTGGATCACGTACTGGGGCTTGATGACCTCGTCGTCCCAGTCGTAGCGCAGGGGGAAGTCGCGCTTCCACTCCGCGATCTGGGCCGCCCACTGGCGCCGGCCCTCCGCCACCGCGGGGGGCACTCCGTCCTTCAGCTCCTCCCGCACCGCCTCCACCAGGCGGCGCAGCACGCGCTTGCAGTCGCCCACGATCGGGATGTCGACCTTGATGTTCTTGGCGATCGACGACGGATCGATGTCGATGTGGATGATCTCCGCGTTCGGCGAGAACGCGTCGACCTTGCCGGTCACCCGGTCGTCGAAGCGGGCCGCCACCGCGACCAGGCAGTCCGCGTGGTGCACCGCCATGTTGGCGTAGTAGGTCCCGTGCATGCCCAGCATGTCGAGCGAGAGCGGATCCGCCATCGGAAACGAGCCCAGGCCCATCAAGGTCTGGGTGACCGGGATCTGGGTCAGGTCGGCCAGCTCCCGCAGCTCGGGCGACGCGTCCGAGGCGATGGCCCCGCCCCCCACGTACAGCACCGGGCGCTTGGCCCGCACCATCGCGCGGGCCGCCTTCTTGATCTGCCCGGGATGGCCCTCGTAGGTGGGGTTGTAGGACCGCAGGTGGACCCGCTCGGGATACTCGAAGTTCCACTCCTTGACCAGGATGTCCTTGGGCAGGTCCACGTGCACCGGCCCCGGACGGCCGGTGGCCGCGATGTGGAACGCCTCCTTGATGATCGGGGCCAGGTCCTTGCCGTCCTTCACGAGGAAGTTGTGCTTGGTCGCCGAGCGGGTGATGCCGACGTTGTCCGCCTCCTGGAAGGCGTCGCTGCCGATCCAGTGGGTCGGCACCTGGCCGGTGAAGGCCACGATCGGGATCGAGTCCATCAGGGCGTCCTGCAGCGCGGTCACCAGGTTGGTCGCGGCCGGCCCCGAGGTGACGAGGCAGACTCCGACCCGGCCGGTCGTCCGCGCGTAGCCCTCCGCCGCGTGCCCGGCGGCGGCCTCCTGGCGCACCAGCACGTGACGCAGTCCCTCGAAGTCGTACAGGGCGTCGTAGATCGGCAGGACCGCGCCGCCCGGCAGACCGAAGATGAGATCCACGCCTTCCCGCTTGATGCACTCGAGGACGATCTGAGCGCCTGAGAGCTTCACCGCTTCTTCCCCCTTTTCCTCACGCCGTGACTTCCCTTCGTATCCGCCCTCCGCGCCGCGCCGTCTCGCGGCTCCTTCACCTCGGCCTGGGCCGCGGCCAGCCACGCCACCGGGACCATGTAGGGCGAGCAGGAGACGTAGGTCATCCCCACCCGGTGGCAGAACTCCACCGAGGAGGGCTCCCCTCCGTGCTCCCCGCAGATGCCGACCTTCAAGCTCGGCACGGTGCGCCGCCCCCGCTCGATGCCGATGCGCACCAGCTCGCCCACCCCGCGCTGGTCGAGCACCGCGAACGGGTCGTGGGGCAGGAGCTTCTTCTCCAGGTAGAACGGCAGGAACTTGCCGATGTCGTCGCGGCTGTAGCCGTAGGTCATCTGGGTCAGGTCGTTGGTGCCGAACGAGAAGAACTCGGCGTGCTCCGCGATTCGGTCCGCGACGAGGGCCGCGCGCGGCACCTCGATCATGGTGCCCACCGAGTAGCGGACGGTCCGCCCCGTCTCGGCCACCACCTGGCGCGCCACCCGGTCGGTCATCTCGCGGGTGAGCTTCATCTCCGCCACCGTGCCGGTGAGCGGGATCATGATCTCGGGCTCGACCGCGAGCCCCTCTCCCGCCACCTGACAGGCGGCCTCCATGATCGCGCGCACCTGCATGTCGTAGATCTCGGGGAACGTGATGCCGAGGCGGCAGCCCCGGTGCCCGAGCATCGGGTTGGCCTCCTGCAGCGCCTCGAGGCGCGCCTTGAGCGCGCCCAGCTCGGCGTGACGCTCCGGGTTGAAGCCGCGCGCGTCGAGCCGGGTGTACTCCTCGAGGACCTCCTTGTACTTGGGGAGGAACTCGTGCAATGGCGGATCTAGAAGTCGGATGGTTACCGGGTGCGGGGCCATGGCCCGGAAGATCCCGATGAAGTCCTCGCGCTGGAACGGCAGCAGACGATCCACCGCCTTGCGCCGGGCCTGGGTGTCCTGGGCCATGATCATGTCGCGCACGATCGGGATGCGCTCGTCGCCGAAGAACATGTGCTCGGTGCGCACCAGCCCGATGCCCACCGCGCCGAACTCGCGCGCCTTCTTGGCGTCGGCCGGCGTGTCGGCGTTGGCGCGCACGCTGGTGGTCGCGCGCTCCTGGGCCCAGGTCAGGATCCGGCGGAACTCGTCCGAGAGCTTGGGATCCACCAGGGGCTGGGCCCCCATGATCACCTCGCCGGTGGCCCCGTTGAGGGTGATGACCTGTCCCTCGCGGACCACCGCGCGTCCGGCGCGGAAGAGGTGGTTGTCCTCGTCCACCACCACGTCGCCCGCGCCCACCACGCAGCACTTGCCCCAGCCGCGGGCCACCACCGCCGCGTGGGAGGTGAGGCCGCCCCGCGAGGTCAGCACCCCCTGGGCCGCGTGCATGCCCGCCACGTCCTCCGGCGAGGTCTCGGCCCGCACCAGGATGACCTTCTCCTCGCGCAGGGCCATCTCCACCGCCTTCTCCGGATCGAACACCACCTTGCCCACCGCCGCCGCCGGCGTGGCGGGCAGCCCCTTCGCGATCGCGGAGTACTTGGCCTGGGGGTCGACCGTCTTCACCAGGAGCTGGTGGAGCGAGGAGGGCTCGACGCGCAGGAGCGCGGTGTCCCGGTCGATGCGTCGCTCGCTCACCATCTCGACCGCGATGCGGATGGCGGCGGCCCCGGTGCGCTTGCCGGAGCGCGTCTGCAGGATATAGAGGCGGCCCTCCTGCACCGTGAACTCGATGTCCTGCATGTCCCGGTAGTGCGCCTCGAGCCGGTCCTTGATCGCGGTGAGCTTCTTGTACACCGCGGGCATCTTCTGCTTGAGCCCGTCGAGGGGCTCGGGGGTCCGGATGCCCGCCACCACGTCCTCGCCCTGGGCGTTGACGAGGAACTCGCCGAAGAAGTGCCGCTCGCCGCTGGCCGGATCGCGCGAGAAGCAGACTCCGGTGCCCGAGGTGGGGCCGAGGTTGCCGAACACCATCGCCATCACCGTCACCGCGGTACCCCAGTCGTCGGCGAGCCGATGGATCCGCCGGTAGTCGACCGCCTTCTTGGCCCACCAGGAGTCGAACACCGCGTTGATCGCCAGCCGCAGCTGCTCGTGCGGATCCTGGGGGAACGGGCGGCCCGTCTTGTCCTGCACCACCGCCTTGAGCTCGCCCACCAGGGTGCGCAGGGCGTCCGGGGGCAGGTCCGCGTCGGTGCGCGCCCCGGCCCGTGCCTTGGCCGCCTCGAGCAGCGCGTCCAGCGCGCGCCGCTCGATGGAGAGCACCACGTCGCCGAAGAGCATGATGAAGCGGCGGTAGCAGTCCCACGCGAAGCGCTCGTTGCGGGTCCGCCGGGCGAGGCCCTCCACCGAGCGGTCGTTGAGGCCCAGGTTGAGGACGGTGTCCATCATGCCCGGCATCGACACCCGCGCCCCCGAGCGCACCGAGACCAGCAGGGGCCGGTCGGGATCACCGAGGCGGCTGCCCGCGGCGGCCTCCAGTCGCGAGAGCGCGCTCAGGACCTGCTTCCAGAGGCCCGGCGGATGCTTCCTGCCGCTCGCGTTGTAGGAGGCCCAGGCCTCGGTGCTGATCGTGAAGCCGGGCGGAACCGGAACGCCCAGCTTCGTCATCTCGGCGAGCTCGCATCCCTTGCCCCCCAGGAGCGGGCGGAGCGCGCTCGAGCCGTCGGCCTTGCCGTTGGCGAAGGCGTACACGTACTTGGGCACCCGAGTGGATGGAGCTCCCGCGATCCGGCGTGCGGTCCCTCGACTTCCGGCGTGCGCCATCAACGTCCCCCTGACGAGATGCTCGGCGGTGGCAGAGAAAAAGACACAGGCCCGGGCAGGGCCTGCGTTAATTCGGTATGCTAGGCTCCCCGGGCGGCGATGTCAACGATTTGATGTAGCAGCAACAGGTACTTACGTGGAGCCCGGCACGGGCGTTCACGCCCGGGGGATCCATCGGCCGACCAGAAGATCAGGCGCGGGGCTTGCGACGGGGGGCGCCGGAGACGGCCGCGGGGTCCTCGGCGAGGCCGCCGGTCACGAGGGTCTCGACCGCGATCAGGTGGTCGAGCATCGCCCGATGGGCCGCCACCTCGTCGCGCCGCTGGACCGCGGCCAGGATGCGGCGGTGGTCCTGGTGGGAGCGGGTCGGCCGTCCCGGCATGTGGAGCGACTCCTCGCGGCTCTGGGTCAGGAGATCCATGAGGGCGTTGACGATCCGGGTGATGGCCCGGTTGTGGGCACTGTTGGCGATGGCGGCGTGGAGCGCGGTGTCCTGCAGCATGCCGGTGCGCCCCGCGGCCACCTCCTTGGCCTGGTCCTCGAGGATGCGCTCCATCTCGACGATCTCGTCGCGGGTCGCCCGCCGCGCGGCCAGGGCCGCGATGGCGGGCTCGAGCAGGCGGCGGGCCTCGAACAGCTCGCCGACCGCCTCGCGGTGGGGCAGGATCACGAGGGCCAGCGGCTCGATCAGGGTCTCCACCGAGACATCGCGGACGAAGGCCCCTTCCCCGGCCCGGATCTCGATGAGGCCGCGGCTCTGCAGCGCCCGCAGCGCCTCGCGCACCGAGGTGCGGCTCACCATGAACTTCTCGGCGAGGTCGCGCTCGGGGGGCAGGCGGTCGCCCGACTTGAGCCGCCCCTCCGCGATCAGCTGCTTGACCTGCCGGACGATCTCCTCGTAGATCCGGGTCGACTTGACCGGCTCGAGCTCCATCGCGGTCTCACGCCTCCCCGCGCGCGGGCGGACCCGACGCGGCGGCCCGCGCGAACCACCACCCCAGCGCGGTGAGCCCGGCGGCCAGCAGCACCGAGACGAAGTCGTCGACGGTGTCGGCGTGCGCGCCGAGCCACGACCGGACCAGGGGATCGTCGGTGATCATCTCGCCCGCCACGTAGCCGAGGATGCCCCCGCCGACCCAGATGATCCACGCGTAATGGGCCATCAGGCGGGCCAGGAAGCCGCTGCCCCAGACCACGATCGGCAGCGAGAGCGCGATGCCCAGGGTGACCAGCACCATGTCGCCGTGGGCCGCCGCGGCCACCGCCAGCACGTTGTCGAGGCTCATGGTGACGTCGGCCACCACGATGATCCACACCGCCTGGCGGAGGGAGGCGCCGTGGCGGACGTGCCCTTCCTCGTGGCCGCCCGGGCGCACCAGCTTCACCGCGATCCAGAGCAGCAGCAGCCCGCCGATCGCCCGCAGCAGCGGGATGCCGAGCAGGGCGCTCACGATCGCGATGAAGAGCAGCCGCAGGGCCACCGCGGCCGCGGTGCCCCAGATGCGGCCGAGCCACTGCTCGCGGGCGGGCAGCGAGCGCACCGCGAGCGCGATGACCAGCGCGTTGTCGCCCGCCAGGGAGAGATCGATGATCACGATGCTCACCAGGCGGGCCCAGAACTCGGGATCGAGCAGCACGTTCATGTCCGGTTCTCTATGAGGGTCGGGGGTGCGGGCGCGCCATCCACCAGCCGAGGCCGGTCAGGGCCACCGCGAGCGCTCCCGGGACAGGATACTCCAGGCTGGGGGCCGCGGGGCCCAGCCAGCCGGCCAGCAGCGGATCCTCCAGCATCATGTCCCCGGCCACGTAGCCGAGGAGCCCGCCGCCGGCCCAGATGATCCACGGGTAGCGGTTCATGAGGCCCGCGAGCACCCCGCTGCCCCACACCACGATCGGCACCGACATCGTGATGCCGAGGCCGACCAGCACCATGTCACCGCGGGCCGCCGCGGCCACCGCCAGCACGTTGTCGAGGCTCATGGTGATGTCGGCCACCACGATGATCCAGACCGACTCCCAGAAGGAGGCCCCGTGGCGGCTGCCTCCGGCCTCCTCCTCGACCGGGCGCACCAGCCGGTAGCCGATCCACAGCAGGAGCAGCCCGCCCACCAGGCGGAGCAGCGGCACCCGCAGCAGCATCGAGATCACGCCCACGAACAGGAGGCGGAGGATCACCGCCCCCAGGGTGCCGCCCAGCTGCCCCAGCAGCCGCTGGCGCCCCGGAAGGGCGCGCACCGCCAGGGCGATGACCACCGCGTTGTCGCCCGAGAGCAGCATGTTCAGCACGCTGATCTCGAGGAGGCGACCCCAGAACTCCGGCGTGTCGAGGATCACGGGCGGGCCCCGCGCCGCCCGCGCTCAGCCATCGTGCGGGGCCGCGACCTCGACCGGGGGCTTTTGCGAGCCGCGCGCCCGTCGGATGTAGGGATTGATCACGGGCAGGGCGAAGAAGAGGAGCGCGATCGCGCTGATGACGCCGGAGATCGGGCGCTCGAAGAGGATCAAGAGCGACCCCTGCGACATGATCAGGCTCTGGCGGAGCGCGTTCTCCGCGAGGTCTCCCAGCACGAGGGCCAGCACGAGCGGGGCGAGGGGGTAGTCGAGCTTCTTGAACACGTAGCCGATCACGCCGAAGAGCAGCATATACCAGATGTCGATCATGCTGTCGTGCACGGCGTAGGAGCCGATCGCGCACACCGAAACGATGACCGGGGTGAGGATCGGGAACGGGATCCGCAAGATCGCGGCGAAGAGCGGCACGAAGGCCAGCACCATCGCCACCCCGATCACGTTGCCGGTGTACATGCTGGCGATGAGGCCCCACACGAACTCGGGCCGCTCCTTGAACAGCATCGGCCCCGGCTGGAGCCCCCAGATGATGAGGCCGCCCAGCATGACCGCCGCGGTGGGGCTGCCCGGGATGCCGAGGGTGATCATGGGCAGCAGCGACGCGCCCCCCGCCGCGTGCGCCGCGGTCTCCGGCGCCACCACGCCCTCGATCTCGCCCTTGCCGAAGCGCTCCGGGTGGCGGGAGAAGCGGCGCGCGAAGGCATAGCTCATGAAGGAGGCCGGGGTGGCCCCGCCCGGCTTGAAGCCCATCCAGAAGCCGATGAAGGCGCTGCGCACGAAGGTCCGGTAGTAGCGGGGCAGCTGCCGCCACGTCTGGAACACCACCTTCGGGTTGATGCCCGCGCTCACCCCGCGAAACGAGAGACCCTCCTCCACCGAGAGCAGGATCTCGCCGATGCCGAAGAGGCCGATGACCGCCACGATGAAGTCGAAGCCCTTCATGAGCTCGGTGATACCGAAGGTCAGCCGCAGCTGCCCGGTCACGATGTCGAGCCCCGCCGAGGCGAGGATGAAGCCGATGAGGATCGACACCAGTGACTTGATGGGGTTGCCCCCGCCGAGGCCGATGAAGGAGGAGAAGGTCAGGAGCTGGATGGCGAAGAATTCGGGCGGCCCGAACTTGAGCGCGATCTCGGCCAGCAGCGGGGCGAAGAGGGTGATCAGCACCACCGAGAAGAGGGCCCCGAAGAACGACGAGGTGAAGGCGGCGGTGAGAGCCTCGCCGCCCCGCCCCTGCCGCGCCATGGGGTAGCCGTCGAAGGTGGTGGCCACCGACCACGGCTCGCCCGGGATGTTGAACAGGATCGACGTGATCGCTCCGCCGAAGAGCGCGCCCCAGTAGAGGCTGGTGAGCAGGATGATCGCGGAGGTGGGATTCATGGAGAACGTCAGCGGGAGCAGGATCGCGACCCCGTTGGCGCCGCCCAGGCCCGGCAGCACGCCGATGACGGTGCCGAGCGTGATGCCGAGCACCGCGAGCCCGAGGTTGGCGGGCTGCAGCGCCACCGAGAAGCCGAGGAGCAGGTTCTCCCAGCCCATCGCTCAGTAGCCGAGCCAGGTCTCGAGCGGGCCCTTGGGCATCGGCACCAGGAACCACTTCTCGAACACGAGGAACGTGAACACCGGGAAGAGCACCGCCAGCACGATCACCGGCACCCAGCGGTAGCCGCCGATCCAGCGCATGTAGAAGCCGAGGAAGATCGCGGTGGCCACGTAGAGCCCGGTCCATTGCACCAGGACCACGAAGCCGAGCGAGGGCAGGAGCGTGGTGAGCACGGGGCGGAGCTGCTCGCGGGTGACGAACGGCCGTCCGTCCGCCCGCCGCCACGCCTGGCCCGCGATCGCCACGCAGGACGCGAGCAGGAGCACCGCGAGCCAGAACGGGAAGAATCCGCTCTGGGGCCCGTCGGTGCCCCAGCCGATGCCGAGACGAAGGGAGTCCCAGATCACCAGGAGCCCGCCCGCCATCAAGACCAGCGCCGTCGTCAGATCGGCGGTGCGCATGAAGGCGCTCCGGCTACTTCTTGAGGAGCCCGCCCTTGGTCATGAGATCGCGGTGGAGCACCTCGGCCTCCCCGAGCCACTTGACGAACTCGGGCCCCGTCTCCCACGCCGGCTTCAATGCGCCCTGGCTCAGGTAGTCCTTGAACTCGGGCGTGTCGTAGACCTTCTTCAGCACGCCCTGGTACCACTCGAGGGCGTCCTTGGGCATGTCGGGCGGCCCGAAGATGCCGCGCAGCATGAGGTAGGCGATGTCGGCCCCGAGGGCCTCCTTCACGGTCGGGATGTCCTTCCACTCCGGGACCGTGATCCGCGCGGTGTCGAACACCGCGAGCGGCCGCACCCGACCCGCCTTCCAGTGGCTCGCGCACTCGATCGGATTGTTCACGGTGGAGTCCACGTGCTTGCCCACCAGGTTCACGCACACCTCTCCGCCGCCCTTGAAGGGCACGTAGGTGAACTTGGCCCCGGTGGCCTGCTCGAGCTGGATGGTGAGGATCTGGTCCTCCTGGGCCGAGCCGGTCCCGCCCATCTTCAGGCGATCACCGCCGGCCCGCTCCTTCACCGCCGCCATGTACTCCTTGGCGGTCTTGTAGGGCGTCTCCGCGTTCACCCAGAGGATGAACTCGTCGAGCGCCATGCGCGCCACCGGCGTGAGGTCCTTCCAGTTGAACGGCACCCCGGTGTGGAGCGGGGTCGTGAAGAGGTTCGACAGGGTGATGATGATGGTGTGGGCGTCACCCTTCTTGCCCTTGACGTGCAGGAAGCCCTCGGCTCCCGCCCCGCCCGACTTGTTGACGACGATCACCGGACGCGGGGAGAGCTTGTGCTTCTCCACGATGCCCGCGATGAGGCGCGCCATCTGGTCCGCCCCCCCGCCGGTACCGGCGGGGATGACGAACTCGATGGGCTTGGTCGGCTCCCACGCCGCCTGGACGACGGGGCCGGTCCAGACGATGAGCGCGACTGCGACCGCAGCGAGCACAGCCAGACGTCGCCATTGACGGGTCATGGGCCCCTCCTCGAGGTTGGGCGGTCGAGTGCGCGGGCGACGCTACCGGTCTACTTGGCGCCGGGACGCTCCTTCCAGAACGGAATCACCCCCGGGATCTCCCACTTGTCCCACATCTCGTCCACCTTGGACTGGAAGTATGCGAGATCCTCTTCGGTGAAGTGGGCGAATCGGCCCTGCTTGAGGAGGTACTCGCGCACCGGCTTGCGGGGCCGGCCCTCCACGATGGCCTTGGTCTTGCCGTAGTGACGCACCACCCCGTCCTCGACCTCGTAGAGCGGGAAGATCCCGGTCTCGACGGCCAGCTCACCCAGCTCGTGGGAGAGCATCGGGTCGTAGTCCCAGCCCTTCGGGCACGGGTCGAGCGAGTGGATGAACGTCGGGCCGCCGATGGTGAGGGCCTTGCGGACCTTGTTCATCATCTCGACCGCGTAGGACGCGTCCACGGTGGCCACGTAGCGACACTCCGGGTGGCCCGCCGCCAGCATGCCCGCGGTGTTCTTCTTCCAGCGGGTGTGGATGATGCGCTTCACCGAGCCCGGCGGGCTGAAGGTGGTGTTGGCGCCGTAGGGTGTCGAGCCCGAGAGCTGGATGTCGGTGTTGGCGTACGACTCGTTGTCGTAGAGCAGGATCAGCGAGTTGTACTCCTTGTGGGTCAGCGTCGCCGAGATGGCACCCAGCCCCATGTCGGCCCCGCCCCCGTCGCCGCAGAACGCGATGACGTTGATGGGCTCCGACTTCATCTTGCCCTTCTTCATGAGCGCCTTCAGCCCCGCCGAGGTGCCGAGGGCGGCCGAGCCGGAGGAGCCGAGCTGGGTGTGCATCCACGGCACCACCCACGGAGTCGTGTAGTAGGTGGTGTTGGCCACGTACATGCAGCCGGTGGAGCCGAGCACGATCGTGCGGGGGCCCGCCGCCTTGACCATGAGCTTCATCACCAGGGCCGACTCGCAGCCCTGGCAGGTGCGGTGGCCGGAGGTGAAGTACTCCTCGATGGTGACCTTCTTGACGCCCTTGAAGGGCTCGAGGATCTGCGTCGCGTTCGTGAATGCGGTATCGGCCATGTTCACAATCTCCCTTTGAATGCGCTCACCTTGCCTACGGCTTCAGCTCGCAAAGCGTGTATGCGCTCGCCTCGCCCGCGGCTGCGGCTCGCAAGGCGCTCGCGCTACTCGCGCACGCCCAGCCAGTGGGTCTTGGGGTCCGACTTGCCGGACTTCGCCGCCGCGTAGCACATGTCCGCCGCCTTCGCGACGTCCTCCAGGGTGACCTCGCGGCCCCCGAGCCCGCAGATGAAGCTGAGCAGCGGCGGGCGCTTGTCCGAGTTGTACATCGCGGACCGGATCTCGTTGGCGACGACCCCCGAGTTGAAGGGCGAGCCGAACGAGTAGTCGCGATCGATGACGCCGATCGCGGAGGCCTTCGACAGCGCCTTCACGATCCGATCGGTCGGGAACGGGCGGAACCACCGCGGACGGACGAGTCCGACCTTCTTGCCCTTGGCTCGCATGTTGCGGATGCCCACCTTCATCGGCAGCGAGATCGTCCCCATGCCGACCAGGATGATCTCCGCGTCGTCGGTCATGTATTCCTCGAACCACGGGTTCTCGGGCCCGCGTCCCATGACCTTCCGGAAATCCGCATACGCTTCGTCGATCACGCCGGTGGCGCGCTTCATCGCCTCGTCGTTCTGCCGCCGGATCTCGATGACCCAGTCCTCGTTGGCCTGGGGGGCCACCGTGATCGGGTTGTCCGGATGCAGCAGGAGGTCGCCGCGGTCGTAGCGGGGCAAGAACCTGTCCACCAGGCCGCGGCTCGGCACCTGGCAGATCGCCTGCGAGTGGGTCAGGAACGCGCCGTCCGCGGAGATCGCGATGGGCAGGAACACGCGCCGGTCCTCCGCGATGCGGTAGGCGAGCAGCGTGGTGTCCAGCATCTCCTGGGCGGTGTCGACCCAGATCAGGAGCCAGCCCAGATCCCGGACCACCAGCGCGTCGTTGTGCTCGACCCCGAACGCGCCCGGGTCGTCGAGGGCGCGGTTGCCGACCATGCAGATCATCGGCACCCGCAGCGGCGGGGTCACGGTCAGGCACTCCATCGCGTACATCCAGCCCACTCCGGAGGAGCCGCAGAACACGCGGGCCCCGACGGTGGAGGCGTGCTTCACGATCTCGAACTGGCTGTGCTCGCCCTCGGCCACGATGTACTCGGCCTCGAGGTGGCCGTTCGCGATCTTCTTGGCGATGGCCTGCATGACGGTGTCGTAGGGGCGGATCGGGTACGCGGTCACCACGTCGATGTCGGCCAGGGCCAGGGCTTCGGCGCAGGCCTCGCTCCCGGAGATGAGCATCTCCTTGTGATCGGCGACCGCTCCGGCGGGCTGCTTGGTCTCGACGGCCATTGGTCTCTCTCCTCCTACTTCTTCGCCTCGGCGTTCTCGCCGGGAATGCCCGCGATGATCTCGATGCCGCCGGTCTCCAGCTCCTGCTTGATCTCCTGCTCGTACTGGCCGCGGAAGCGGAAGCCGTGGGACCGGGTGATGTGCTCCTTGCTGTGGATCTTGTCGGTCATCCAGGTCTTGTAGGTGCCCTTGTCCTTGCGCCACATCTCCCACTGGCTCGCGTTGTCCTCGAAGGCGTCCTCGCGCACCATGGTGACGCAGTCCTTGGCCGGGCACACCGCCTCGCAGACCCCGCAGCCGCAGCAGGCCTCCATGTTCGCGTCGTAGAGGCCGTCGGGGGTGACGTCGAAGCAGGAGTCGGGGCACTGGATCCAGCAGAGGGTGCACTTCACGCACTTGTCGAAGTCGATCACCGGCCGCATGGTCCGGGTCGTGAACTTCTTGAAGTACGGGTTGCGCTCCGGCACGTAGCCCTTGCCCCCCTCCATCGGCTTGCCGATGGGGATGGCCGGGATGCTCACGCCTTCGCGCATCTCCCACCACTTGGGCATCTCGAAGGCGTACGGGGTCTCCGGGTTGCCCTCGGTGATCTTGATCGGCTGGCTCTCGAGCCGCTCGTAGGCCTTGCGGGCCGAGGAGACCTTCAGGTCGGAGCCCCACTCCGCCTCCTTGATCGCCTGGCAGACCGCGTCGAGCGACAGGAACTCGGGCTGGATCTTGGCCAGGGCGCCCAGGATCCGCGCCTCGGTGTGGTCCTCCTTGTAGACCCAGAGGCCCGAGAAGGAGGCCTTGGCCCGGATGAGGGCCAGGTTGTAAGGGGCGTCCTTCTTGTGGATGTCCTTGAGCAGGGCCGCCGGGCTCTGGAGCGAGGTCATGAGGAGGGTGCCGCCCGAGATCGTCAGCCGGTTGATCGGCTGCAGCCCGTACCAGGCCCAGGACTCGACGCCCTTCGACAGGGTGTCGTCGACGCAGATGGTGACGTCGACCTCCTTGGGCTCGTAGCGGGCCATGTTCTGCTCGAGCTCCTCCTGGGTGTCGGCCACGATCGCGAAGTCCTTGGCCGGGATACCGTTACGCTGCGGGCTGTCCCCGTAGCGCCCGAAGGCGATGCCCCACCGCCCGGCCTTGCGGGCGGAGAGCACGATCCCGCGACAGATCCGGGCCGCGAGATTCTTCTGGAAGATGCCGCGGTAGACGACTTCACAGGTGAAATGCGCCATGCCTTCCTCCTCGAACGAGCGGCGGTTGCTTGCGAAGCCGGGGCCCCTGGTCGGCTGGTCGGACCATACCTTGCTCCCGGGGTTGGAGGCTGTCAAGGGCAAAGCCGCCCGGAAGTGGCGCGGCGGGGGGGTCAGGCGGAGCGCTGGCGGCCGCCAGGGCGGCGACGACCGTGGCGCCGGGCGTGCGCGGCGACCTTCATCCGGTTGCCGCAGACCGCCATCGAGCACCAGCGGCGCCGGCGCGCCCGGGATCGGTCGCGGAAGTAGAGCACGCAGGCGGGGTTGGCGCACCGACGCACCCCGGCTCCCGACCCGGCCGCGATCAGCAGGGCCAGGGCGTGCGCCACCGGGGCCAGCGCCCGGAACGGTCCGTCGAGGCCGGGAGCATGCGCCAGGCCCCACCCCGGGGCACGCCGGACGAGTCGGCCGGCCCCGGCGCCCCAGCCGAGCACCTCGTTGACGCGCTCCACGGCGGAGGCCGGCACCGGCCGGCGGAGGGCCAGGGTGGCGAGAACGTCGCGGACGGTGGCCCGGAAGATCTGCGCCCGCTCCAGCGCGGCGGCGCATCCGCGAGCGTCGTCGCCCGCCATCGCTCGGAGCGCGGTCCCCTCGTCCCGCCCCACGGCGTCCCGCAGCTCGAGGAAATCGATCAGGGCCCGCCACGAGCCGAGCGCCTCCGGAGCGCCCGGCCCGCGAGGCACGGTGTTCGCGAAATCCACGGCCAGATCGTCACCGGCCCTCAGGAACGATCTTCGGATCATCATCTCAAGTACCCGCGGTTCAATATATCTTGGGTAATATTCGCGACGAGAATCGACTAACCTCCCTTATCGATCTAAGAGGTTAGCACGAGAGAGGGAGCGGCCATGCACGTGGCGGAGATCTGGCGGTATCCGGTGAAATCGATGGCGGGCGAGCGGCTCGAGCGCACCGAGATCGAAGCGGACGGGATCCGGGGCGATCGCGTGGTGCACGTGAGCGGCCCGCGCGGTCGCGTGGTGACCTCGCGCACGCACCCACGCCTGCTCGGCCTGCACGGCACCCTGGGGGACGACGGCGAGCCGCGGGTCGACGGCCGGCCCTGGACGGCGCCCGAAACCGCGGCGGCAGTCCGGGCGGCGGCGGGGTCCGAGGCGCGCCTGGTGCGGTACGACGGCCCGGAGCGCTTCGACGTGCTGCCCCTGCTGGTCGGCACCGACGGCGCGTTCGCGGAGCTCGGAGTCGACCACCGCCGGCTGCGCCCGAACATCGTGGTGGGCGGCGTCGAGGGGCTGGCCGAGCGGGACTGGCCGGGACGGCGGCTGCGGATCGGGGAGGTCGTGATCGGGGTGGCCAAGCTCCGCTCCCGCTGTGTGATGACGACCTACGATCCGGACACGCAGGTCCAGGACCTCTCGGTCCTGCGCCGGATCGCCTCGGAGTTCGGCGGACGGATGGCGCTCGACTGCGACGTGCTGCGCGGGGGCCGGATCGCGGTGGGGGACCCGGTCGAGCTGCTGGCGGAGACGGCGGAGGTCTAGCCGGGCGCCCTAGCCGCCGGCGGCGCGCACCATTCCGGCGAAGTACTGGTGCACCGAGGGATCGTCGGTCAGCTCGGGGTGGAAGGCGGCCACCACGACCGTCCCCTGGCGGGCCATCACGCATTCGCCGCGATGCTCGGCCAGGGGCGTGACCGCGGGCCCCACCCGCCGGATGCGCGGGGCGCGGATGAAGACCATCTTGATCGGCCGGGGGCCCTGCCCCAGGTCGCCCGAGCCCTCGGTCTCGAACGACTCCTTCTGGCGCCCGTAGGCGTTGCGCTCGACGGTGAGGTCGATCAACCCGAGCGAGGCCTGCGCGGGGCTCAGCACCTCACGGGCGAGAAGGATCATCCCGGCGCAGGTGCCGAAGATGGGCTTGCCCGCGGCGTGGAACTTCTCCAGCGCGGGCACGAAGTCCCACGCGTCCATCAGCTTGAGCAGCGTGGTGCTCTCGCCGCCGGGCATGATCAGGCCGCCCACCTCGTCCAGATCGCGCGGCATGCGCACCTCCGCCGAGTCGACCCCGATGCGATCGAGGGCCTTCCGGTGCATGGCGAAGTCACCCTGTAGCGCGAGGACGCCGATCTTCAGGTCCGCCTTCATGCCAGCCTCATCCTTCCTCGATCCACCGTCAGCAGCCGCGCCCGCTCACGGAGCCAGCCCATCACCGTCTCCGCGTTGCGATCGGGCGGGAACACGGGGTACCAGATGCGCTCGATGCGTCCCCGGTCGACGAACCAGGCCATGCGCTTGATGAGGGTGGTCGGCGCGCCGCCGTCGACCGGGTACTCGAACGTGGGCAGCCCGAGCGCGCGGGTGAGCGCGAGGTCGCGGTCGCTCAGCATCTCGAACGGCACGTGGTTGCGCTCCACGAAGGCCCGCTGGTACGCGCTGTCCTGGGTGCTCACCCCGTGGACCGCCACCCCCAGGGACACGAACTCGCGGTGCAGGTCGCGGAAGCCGCAGCTCTGCGGGGTGCAGCCGCGTGCCCCGGGGATCGCGTCCCACGCCGGACCGGCCGGCCGGTCCGGCTCCCCGGTGCGGGGATAGAAGAACAGCACCGTTGGCGGCGCCGCGATCTCCGCCACGTCCACCCACCCGCCCGCCGTGGACGCCAGGCGGACGGACGGCACCCGCGACCCCGGCAGGTGGTCGCAGGCGCCGTCGTCGACCGGCGCGGGAAGGTCCGGTGGGAGGACGTGGCGGCTCATGGACCGTGACGCCCTACCAGCCCCGGGTCTGGAGCAGGTCGGACTCCTTCAGCTTCGACGTCTCGATGCCGGGCATCGCGTCGCCGAGCCCCTCGGAGACCTTGGCCAGCACGTCGGGGTCCTTGTAGTGCGTGGTGGCCTGCACGATGGCCTTGGCGCGCACCGCGGGATCCGACGACTTGAAGATGCCCGAGCCCACGAACACCGCCTCCGCGCCCAGCTGCATCATCAGCGCGGCGTCCGCGGGGGTCGCGATGCCGCCCGCGGAGAAGTTCGGCACCGGCAGGTGGCCGCTCTTGGCCACCCAGCGCACGATCTCGTAGGGCGCGCCCAGGTTCTTGGCCTCGGTCATCAGCTCCTCGTCGCCCAGCAGGGTCAGGCGGCGGATGCCGGAGGTCACCGCGCGCATGTGGCGCACCGCCTCCACGATGTTGCCGGAGCCGGCCTCGCCCTTGGTCCGCATCATGGCCGCGCCCTCGCCGATGCGGCGCAGGCACTCGCCGAGGTCGCGCGAGCCGCAGACGAACGGCACCTTGAACGCGAACTTGTCAACGTGGAAGTGCTCGTCGGCGGGGGTCAGCACCTCGGACTCGTCGATGTAGTCCACCCCGAGCGACTCGAGGATCTGGGCCTCCACGAAGTGGCCGATCCGGCACTTGGCCATCACCGGGATCGTGACCGCCTTCTGGATCTCCTTGATCTTGGTCACCGGGGACATGCGGGCCACCCCGCCCTCCTTCCGGATGTCGGAGGGCACTCTCTCGAGCGCCATCACCGCCACGGCGCCCGCGTCCTCCGCGATCTTGGCCTGCTCGGCGTTGGTGACGTCCATGATGACGCCGCCCTTCAGCATCTCGGCCAGGCCCACCTTCAGTCTCAGCGTCCCGCTCTCCATGTCCTCGTCTCCTTTCGGGGTTGTACGGATCACTACGTGAGTCGTGCTTCGAGCTTGGCCCGCACCGCCGGCCACTCCGCCTCCAGGATCGAGAAGGCGGCGGTGTCGCGGATGGCCCCGTCGCTCGCCGGCCGTGCCGCGCGCAGCACGCCGTCGAAGCGGGCGCCCAGGCGCAGGATCGCGGTGCGCGAGCGCTCGTTCCGCGCGTCGGTCATCAGGCTCACCCGGTGGACGCGCCACCGGTCGAAGGCGTGGGTGAGCATCAGGAGCTTCGCCTCGGTGTTGATCGGGGTGCGCTGCGCGGCGGCGGCCAGCCACGTGGCGCCGATCTCCACCACGTCCGGGCGCTCGGCCCCTCGCTGGTGCGCGTTGTCCGCGGGCCACGTCCAGTACTCGATGTTGAGGAAGCGGGTGGAGCCGACCACCCGTCCGGTGGCCCGATCCACGGTGGCGAAGGGCAGCGAGCGGCGCGCCGCCTCCTCGCGGAGCGCGGTCTCGATGTAGGCCGCGGCCTCCGCGAGGCTGCCCGGCACCAGCGTGAGCCCGTAGGTCTCGCGCGGCCCCGAGGCCGCCTGCAGCAAGGCCGCCGCGTGCTCCACCGGGAGCGGCTCGAGGCGGACCCACCGTCCCTCGAGCACGACGGGGGTCACCACCGTCGCCGTGACCTCGGTCACGCTCATGCCAGCGCCGCCTCCAGATCGGCCTGCAGCTCCGCGGGATCCTCGAGGCCCACCGAGACCCGCACCAGCCCGGGGCCGATCCCCATCGCGGCCTTGGCCTCGTCGGAGACGCGCCGATGCGACGTGCGCGCGGGATAGGTCCACGTGGTGGCCACGTCGCCGAAGCTCGGGGCGAACTCGAGCAGGCGCGCGCGGGCCATGAACCGCTCCACCGCGGGCGCGCCGCCGCGCAGGTCGAACGAGAGCATGGCCCCCGAATGCCGCGGCATGAGCCGCCGGGCCAGCGCGTGCTGCGGGTGCGACGGCAGGCCCGGGTAGTAGACGCGCGAGACCGCGGGCAGCCGCTCCAGCGCCCGCCCCAGGGCCAGCGCGGTGGCGCTCTGCCGCTCCATGCGCACGCCCAGGGTCCGGGCCCCGCGGGTGGCGAGCCAGGCGTCGAACGGGCCCAGGTTGGTGCCGGCGCGGATCATGGCGCTGCGGATCCGCGCGATGGGCTCCGCGCGCCCGGCCACCAGGCCGCCGGTCACGTCGCCGTGGCCGGAGATGAACTTGGTGAGGCTGTGCATCACCAGGGTCGCGCCGTGCTCGATCGGCCGCAGCACCGCGGGCGAGGCCATCGACGCGTCGACGATGAGGTCGATCCCGCGCCGGGCCAGCTCGGGCCCCAGCGCGGGCACGTCGGCCAGGCGCAGGAGGGGATTGGAGATCGCCTCCACGAAGACGGCGCGGGTCTTCGGACGCAGGGCGCCCAGGATCGCGGCGGAATCGGTGGCGTCGACGAAGTCGGTCTCGATGCCGAGCCGGCGGCCCTCGTCGCCGAGGAACGCGGCGGTCGAGCCATAGAGGTCGCGCGCCGACACCAGATGGTCGCCGGCCTCGAAGAGGCCGAGCAGGAGCGCGGTGGTGGCCCCCATGCCGGAGGCGCACGCCACCGCGGCCTCTGCGCCCTCCAGCGCCGCGACCAGGTCCTCGAGCATCGCGTGGTTGCCGGTCCCGTAGCGGCCGTAGACGAAGCCCGGCTTCTTGCTCTCCCAGACCGACTCCACCGTGTCCATGTCCTCGAACACGTACACATTGGTCTGGTAGATGGGCGCGGTCAGGGGCCGGCTCGCGGACGGTACGTCTCGCCCTCCCCTCGCGGCCAGCGTGTCGAAGTTCACGGCATGCTCCTCAACGAGACTTCGCGGCCTAGACCAGCGGCACCGCGGGCAGCGCGGCCGCCGAGGCCGGCTCCGGCTGGCGCTGGGCGTCGCGGATGGCGTCGGCCAGACGCCGGATGCCCTCGTCGATCTGGGTGAGCGGCAGCGCCGAGAAGGACAGGCGCAGCATCCGCTCGCCGCCGCCGTCCACGAAGAACATGTTGCCGGGTGTGAACACCACTCCCCGTCCCACCGCCCGCTCGAGCAGGGCGATCGCGTCCATGCCCGCGGGCAGCGTGACCAGCAGCGAGAAGCCGCCCTCGTGGTCGCTCCACGTCACCCCCGGGGGCATGCGCTTGCCCAGCGCGGTCAGCAGCGCGGCGCGCCGACGGCCGTACTCGCGCAGCACCCGCGCCTGGTGGCGATCGAGCAGGCGCTGCCGGCAGAAGTGGTAGACCGCGGCCTGGATCAGGGGGCTGGTGTGGATGTCGGCCAGCTCCTTGGCCACCTCCAGCCGCTCGATCAGCTCCGGCGCCGCGACCATCCAGCCCAGCCGGAGACCCGGGAAGAGGATCTTCGAGAAGGTGCCGACGTAGATGACCAGCCCCGAGACGTCGAGTGCCTTCAGCGGGGCGGGCGGGCGCGGCCCGAAGAACAGGTTGCCGTCGAAGCCGTCCTCCAGGATCGGCAGCCGGTGTCGCGCCGCCACCTCCAGCACCCGCTTGCGCGTCTCGTCGCGCATGGTGAGGCCGGTCGGGTTGTGCGCGCTCGGCTGGCAGTAGAGCAGCTTGGGCGACTGACGCTCCAGCAGGCGGTCGAGGTGAGCGGGATCGAGCCCGCCGTCCACCATCGGCACCGGCAAGAGCTGGGCCCCGAACGCGCGGAAGACCTGCATGGCACGCGGATAGGACGGCTCCTCGATGGCCACGAAGTCACCCGGATCGAGCAGCGTCCGCGCCACTAGGTCGAAGCCCTGCTGCGAGCCATTGACGATCAGGATCTCTTCCGGGCGGGCCTCGAGCCCGAAGCGCAGCAGATACCCGGAGAGGAACTCACGCAGTGGCGGGTAGCCGCGTGCCGGATAGTACTGGAGGAGCTCCGGGCCTTCCTCGCGGATCACCCGGTTGAGCACGCGACGGAAGGCGTCGGTCGGGAAGAGCCCGCTGTCGGGCATGCCGCCCGCGAACGAGATCGCCCCCGGGCCCGGTCGGGGCACCTGGCTGTAGCTCCGGCGCCGGCGGGTGTCCGCCGCGATCACCTGGGCGCCCTTCGACAGGAAGCCGGTCCAGTCGAGCCGCGGGATGACCGTGCGGGGCGCCGACGCGGGCGTCGGCACGCGATCCGCCACGAACGTCCCCTGCCCGACGTGGGCGCGGGCCCACCCGCCCGCGACCAGCTCGTCGTAGGCCTGGGCCACCGTCGTGCGGTTGACCCCCAGCTCCTGGGCCAGCTCCCGGGTGGCCGGCAGCTTGACTCCCGAGCCCAGCAGGCCCTGGCTGATCAGCCGCTCGAAGTGGAGCTGGATCTGACGGGAAAGCGGCGCCTTCCCCGCCCGTCCCGTCCCCCTGTCCAGTGCGATCCTCATGGTGTCGATGGCTCCCTGCCACCCGCCATTATTGTATCAATACGTATCGTGTAAACATCCAATTGGATGATTACAAACCAGTCCAATTAACGGGCCGGAACCCCGTGGTACCATGGCGCCCCCAGGGCTCCCTGGGCCTCCCAGGAGCGTCGAAAGAGGGAACGTATGCCGGGTGTCGTGGTGCTGGAGTCGATGTGGAACAAGAAGGGGCGTCTGCTCGACGACGAGCCCTCGGTCCTCCCGTACCTCAAGGCCATCCGGCAATCCCTGGCCTGGGAGGGCATCCGGGTCAACCTGGTCTACCGCCGCTTCTACTCGAGCTACGACCTGGGACTGCTGCTGGAGGAGGTCCGGCGCCGGCGCCGCTCCTTTCAGGTGTGCTACATCGCCTCCCACGGCCAGCGCCGCAAGCTGGTGGGCATCGGCGACAAGGTGATCCGGCTCGAGACGCTGGTCGATCACTGCCGTCCGAGCCGCGGCACCGGCTACATCTTCGGGGCGTGTGACTTCGTCACTCCGGACACCGCGCGCAACTTCCTGCTCTCCACCGGCGCCCGGTTCGTGGCCGGCTACCAGAAGGCGATCCCGTGGACCGAGTCCATGCTGGTGGACTGCCTGTTCCTCTCCTATCTGCTGGGCGGCACCATGAAGTGGGTGCGGACCAAGCACGGCGAGCGGATGCCGCCGCTCCGGGCCCTCGAGGACTTCGAGATCACGCGCTCGGAGAACCCCCAGAAGGTGGCGGGACAGCTCTACCGCGATTTCCCCCTCGCCCACGACATCACGTTCTCGTGCTTCACCCTCGATCGCGGCCAGGGGCGCAAGCCGACGATGGAGAACTCGTTCGACATCTTCCGCCGCAACGTGGACCGCGCCCGGCGCGTGGTGCGCGACCTCTGATCGCGCCGGGGAGAGGACCGAGAGCATGAGCGCAGGCGAGGCTCCGATCAAGCAGGCGGTGAAGTGGATCGACGAGCAGCTCGAGGACGACCCGAAGGCCGATCGCACGCGGCTGATCGACGAGGCGGGCCGGCGCTTCGATCTGACCCCCCTCGACTCCGAGTTCCTCCTGCGCCACCTCTCCCAGCGGAAGCCGTGAGCGAGAGCCAGCAGGCGCGGGTCCAGGCCCAGTTCGGCCCGAGCGCCGCCGCCTACGTGGCGAGCCCCGGCCACGCGGCCGGCCCCGACCTCGAGCGGCTGATCGCGTGGGGCAAGAAGCGCGGCGCGGCCCGCGTGCTCGACATCGCCACCGGCGGCGGCCACACCGCGCTGGCCTTCGCGCGGTTCACGCCGAGCGTGGTGGCGCTCGACGTCACGGTGCCGATGGTCCAGGCGGCCCGCGCCTTCGTGGCCGCGGCGGGCGCGCCCGGGGTGCGCTTCCTGGGGGCCGACGTGGAGGCGCTGCCCTTCCGGGATCGCACCTTCGGCACCGTGACGTGCCGCACCGCGGCCCACCACTTCCCGTCGCTGCTCCCCGCCCTGCGCGAGGTGGCGCGGGTGCTGCGGCCGGGCGGCTCGCTCCTGGCCGAGGACATCATGGGCCACGACGAGGAGGAGGCGGCGGGGTTCATGCTCGAAGTCGAGCGCCGACGCGACCCGAGCCACGTGCGGTCCTTCCGCCAGATCGAGTGGACCGCGTTCCTGCGCGCGGCCGGCCTCACCGTGATGGACGAGGCGATCATGCCGAAGGTGCGGACCTGGGAGGACTGGACGCGGCGCTCGCGCATGGCGCCCTCGGCCAAGGCCGAGCTCGAGGCCTTCGTGCTCGCGGCCCCCGCGGCCTGCCGGGAGGCCTTCGCCTTCCGCATCGAGGGCGGCCGGATCCTCTCGTTCAGCGACCGCATGCTGCTCCTGCGCGCCGACCGCGACTAGACGCGCAGCCGCACCACCGTCGCGCCCCAGCCGCCCCGCTCGGGCGGCCCGTCGAAGAACTCGGCCACCGCGGGATGCCGCGCGAGCACGCTCCGCACGATCGCCCGCTGGGTGCCGATGCCCTTGCCGTGGATGATGCGCACCTCGCGGAAGCCGCGCGCCGCCGCCTGCTCAAGGTACTCGCTCACCACCGACCCGACATCGCGCGGGGCGAACGCGTGGAGGTCGAGGGAGTCCTCGATCGGCAGGATGATCGGCTCTCGCTCCTCCTCGTCCATGGCGGCCAGCATATACCGCCGGCGGGCGGTCGACCGGCGGGCTTGACAAGACCCCGGCCGGATCCATAATCCGCGCATGTCCGACCTGCGATCCGAGGTGCTCGACTGGCTCACGACGTTCGAGGCCGCGTGCCGGGGCCGCGATTTCGCGGCGGGCCGCCGCCTCTTCGCGCCCGACGCGGTGGCCTTCGGGACCTACGCCACTGCGGTGCACGGCCTCGACAACATCGAGCGCGAGCAGTGGCGTCAGATCTGGCCGCGCATCAGCGAGTTCCGGTTCGACGCCCGGCCGGACGTCGGCGGCACGGGAGACGCGGCGTGGGTCGCGGCCACCTGGTCCTCCGGCGCGGTCGGCCCCGACGGGCAGCCCTTCACGCGCCACGGGCGCGCCACCTTCAACCTGGCGCGGCGGGAGGGACGCTGGATGGCGGTCCACAGTCACGTGTCGCTGCTGCCGACCCAGTCGGAGGGCGCCCACGGGCACCGCTAGGGCTCGGTGGCGGCCCTTCGACGACCCGTCGAGCGGTAGACACGGCACGGCCCCGCCTCCGACACCACCGGAGCAGGCGGACGTCGGAGGCGGGGCCGCGAGGAAGGGCCGCTATTTCTTCTCCACCTTCTCCAGCTTCACCGGACGGTCCCGATCACCTCTGGACCCACCGGACGCGGTCGTGAGGGTCACGGTCCCAACCATCGTCTTCTCGTTCTCGAGGTTCACCAGGTTGCGGCCCGCGAGGGCCTCCGCGGTCCACTTGCCCCCCTCTTCCTTCAACGACTTGATGGTGAGCACGACCGTGGTGACGTTCTTCGCTTGGCGCGTGGACACCTCCCCCTCCCACCGGCCGACGAGCTGCTTCTCGAGATCCTGCTGCGCGTGCGCGCTCGACGTCGGGAGCCACGTGAAGGCGGCGAGGATCAGCAATCCCCACCGGGGCATACGGACGGATCGCATCGAGGCGGTCTAACCTTTCTCGGTGATGTAGATGTGCTGCAGCATGTCGACGTAGATGTTGCCGTCGACCACGAACTCGCCCGCCTTGTTCTTCTCGAGGCCGCCCACCCACGGCTTCTTGGCCGCGTAGCGCAGCACCCACGCCACCGGGACGTAGCCCGCGTCCTGCTGCATGAGCTCCTCCGCCTTCTTGTAGTGCTCGAGCCGCTGTTTCGGATCGCGAGTATCGCGCCCCGCCTCGAGCTCCTTGTCGAAGGCGTCGTTGACCCAGGCCTGCCGCTTGCCGGTCGTGCCCTTCCCGTAGAACGTGTCGAAGTACTCGTTGTGCGGGTCCGGATAGTCCATGAACCAGCGGATCCACACGAACTGGAGGTCCTGCTTCCAGAGCCGGTCACGGAAGACCCGCGGCTCGAGGACCTCCAGCTCGGTCTTCATGTTCAAGGAGTCGAGCAGCACCGCCTGCACCGCCTCCGCGAGCGGCTTCGAGCCCAGCCCCTCGTCGCGCATGCTGAGGGTGATCTTGGGCCAGTTCTTGCCTCCCTCGAAGGGCGTGCCCTTGAGCGCGTCCATCGCCGCCTTCTTGTCGTAGCGCTGGATGGCCTTGATCTTGGCGTCGTCGACCGCGCCCGGGAATCCGGGCGGGATCATGGACCACGCGGGCACCGCGAAGCCCTGGCTGACCTTGACCACGTTCTCCCGGTCGATCGCGTGTCCCACCGCCTTCCGGACCTTCAGGTTGTCGAACGGCGGCTTGGTCACCTGCGGGATGAGGTACCAGGTGCCCGGGAACGGGTAGCGGAACACGTCCTTCGACATGCGCGGGTCGGACTGGAGCCGCTTGAGGTCGCCCGACTGAAGCGCGGTCATGTCGAGCTCGTTGTTCTCGTAGGGCAGCGCGCCCGAGGCCACCGGGATGATCGGGATCACCACCCGGCTCAGGTGCACGTCCTTGGCCCCGAAGTAGTGGGGGTTCTTCTTGAGCACGATCTGCTTGTTGTGCTCCCACGCCTCGAGCACGAACGGCCCGTTGCAGACGATGTTCCCCGCCTCCGTCCACTTGTCGCCGAACTTCTCCACCGCGCCCCGGTGGGCGGGCAGCGCGGCCAGGTAGGCGGCCAGCACCGGGAAGTAGCCCCGCGGTCCCTCCAGGGTGACCTCGAGCGTCCAGTCGTCCTTGGCGCGCACTCCGACCTGAGTGGCGTCGGGGAGCTGCTTCTTGTTGTAGGCCTCCGCGTTCTTGATGTCGTACAGGAACTTGGCGTACGGGGCCGCGCTGGCCGGATCGAGCTGCCGCTTCCACGACCACTCGAAGTCGCGGGCCGACACCGGAGAGTTGTCCGACCACCGGGTGTCCTTCCGGATGGTGAACGTCCACACCGAGCCGTCCTTGTTGCCCTCCACCTTGCTCGCCATCCACGGCACCGACACGAAGTCGGCGTTGAAGACCATCAGGCCCGCGAACAGCGCCGGCACGCCCGCGCAGTAGAGGTCCTTGTTGAAGTCGTGGCTCGCCGGATCGTTCTGGTACCAGCCGCCCCCGCCGAAGCGGAAGGTCTGATCCTTGGCCAGCTTCTCGTTCGGCCCCGGCTTGGTGGGCTTGGCGGCCTGAGCGGTGGTGGCGAACCCGAGCCCGCCGAAGGCGGCCATGGCCCCCACGACCTTGAGGAAGTCGCGCCGGCCGACTCCGATGGCCTCGAGGCGCTTGGCAAAGAGGTCGAGCTGCTCGTCCGGAATCCGCATGGGCGATCCTCCTGTGGGTTACTTCAGCCTGGGGTCGAGGGCGTCGCGGACGCCATCGCCGAAGAAGGTGAACGAGAGCATGGTCACCGCGATGGCGATCGACGGGAACACGCACAGGTGCCAGTACGAGCGGAGAAACTGCTGGTTCTCGCCCACCATCTGGCCCCACGAGGGAGTGGGCGGGTTGATCCCGACGCCGATGAACGAGAGCGCGGCCTCGGTGAAGATGGCCTCCGGGATCCCGAAGGTGATCGAGACCACGATCGGGGTCAGCGCGCTCGGCAGCACGTGGCGGCTCATCACCCGCCAGAACCCGGCCCCCATCGCGCGGGCGCCCTCCACGAACTCCTTCTCCTTGATGGAGAGGACCTGGGCGCGCGTCTGACGCGCGATGCCCACCCACCCGGTGAGGCCGAGGGCGATGAAGATGTTGACCAGCCCGGCCCCCAGCATCGACATCACGAGGATGACGAAGAGCAGGCGCGGGAAGGCGTACATCACGTCCACGAGGCGGGTGAGGAACAGGTCGGTGCGCCCGCCCACGAAGCCGGAGAGCGCGCCGATCGGCACCCCGATCAGCACCACGATGACCTGCGCCCCCAGGCCGACCAGCATCGACACCCGCGCCCCGTAGATGAGGCGCGAGAGCACGTCGCGCCCGAGCTGGTCGGTGCCGAGCGGGAAGTCCCGCGAGGGGCTCTCGTAGAGTCGGCCGAAGTTGGCCTTGGTGTACGACTGGGGAGCGAGGAAGTCGGCGAAGATCGCGATCAGACACAGCAGCACGATCACCACCCCGCCCGTCACCGCCAGCTTGTTGCGCAGCAGGCGGCGCCGGGCGTCGCGCCACAGGCTCGAGCCCCGCGACGCGGTCCGCGGCCGCACGACCGCGCCCGGCTGCGGCAGGCTAGTATCGGATGCGGGGGTCGAGAGCGCCATAGAGGAGGTCGACGACGAGGTTCATCAGGGCGAGGAACGCGCCGTAGATCAGCACGACCGCCATGATCATCGGGTAGTCGCGGCCGGTCATCGAGAGCACGAAGAAGCGGCCCATGCCGGGGACGCGGAAGATCGACTCCACGAAGAAGGACCCGGTGCCGACCGCCGCGAACATCGGCCCCAGCAGGGTGACCACCGGGATGAAGCCGTTCTTGAGCACGTGCTTGAGGATGACCGGCCACTCTGCGAGGCCCTTGGCCCGCGCGGTCACGATGTAGTCGGAGCGGATCACCTCGAGCATGCTCGATCGCGTGAAGCGGGCGATGATCCCCATGGGAGCGAGCGCGAGGGTGATGGTGGGCAGCACCCAGTCCTTCGGCGAGTTCCAGCCCCCGGTCGGGAAGATCGGCAGCACGAACGAGAAGAGCACGATCAGAAACACGGCCAGCACGAAGTTCGGCACGCTCACCCCGAGGGTGGCCACGCTCACCGAGACGTAGTCCCACGATCGGTTCTGGTACACCGCGGCCAGCACGCCCAGCGCCAGCCCGCCGAGGATGGCGAGGGCCAGGGCCATGCTGCCCAGCAGGAGCGAGATCGGGAACGTCTCCACCATGATCTCGGTGACGGTGCGAGTCTTGTACACGAAGGACGTGCCGAAGTCGCCGTGCAGGGCCTTCTGGAGGAAGATGCCGAACTGCGCGTAGAGGGGCTTGTCGAGGCCGTAGACCGCGGCGAGGTTCTTCTGGGCCTCGGGCGAGAGCGGATTGGCGCCTTCCGCGACCGGATCCAGCGGGCTGCCCGGCGTGGCGTGCATCACCAGGAAGGTGACGAGCGCCATCGCGAGTAGCGTCGGAACCAACCAGAGGAGGCGGTAGACGACGTAGCGGACCAACTACACCCCCGGGAGCAGTGCCCGCCGAAGCGTTGTGGCGGGTTAGTAGGGAACTATCGGCAAACCCGCGCGGGAAGTCAAGAAAGAAGTGGTATTCTGCGCCGGAATGGCGATTCGGCTGACGATCCTGCCCGGTCCGCACGTCCTCGACACGAAGCCCGGCACCACGATCCTCCGATGCGCGCACGCGGCCGGCGTCGACATCACCGCCACCTGCGGCGGACGGGGCCGCTGCACCTCCTGCCGGGTCAAGCTGGTGGCCGGCACCGCCCCGCCGCCCACCATCATGGACGAGCTGCAGCTGGGCGACGCTCTCGTCCGCGAGGGCTACCGCCTCTCGTGCCAGTGGGCGGTGACCGAGCCGGTGACGGTGCAGGTCGCCCCTCCGCTGGACGACACCACCTTCCAGATCCTGGGCGGCGAGCGGCCCGCGGACGCCCCCCGCCCGGTGTCGATCGACGCGGGCGTGCGCAAGCGGGTGGTCACGGTGACGCTCGCCAAGGACGAGCACCGGCAGACCTCCGACGCGGAGGCCTTGGCATCCGCGGCGGGCCTGCGGGCCGAGGACGTGCCGGCCGCGGTGCTCAAGGGCCTGCCCGCGACTCTCCGACAGAGTGAGGGCGTGGTCACGGTGGCCACCTTCGGGCGCGAGGTGCTCGCGGTCGAGGCCGACGACACCGCGCTGCACAAGTTCGGCCTCGCGGTCGACATCGGTACCACCAGCGTGGTCACCACCCTCATGGAGCTGGAGTCGGGCGAGCAGCTCGCGTCGGTGTCGAGCCTGAACCCGCAGGCGGTGTTCGGGGGCGACCTGATGTCGCGCATCGCGTTCGCCCAGTTCGACGCGGGCAACCTGCGCAAGCTCCAGACCCGCATCGTGGGCCTGCTCAACCAGCACATCGAGCAGATCACGCGCGAGTCCGGGGTCCTGGCCAAGTGGATCTACAAGGTGGTCATCGTCGGCAACACCTGCATGCACCACCTGCTGCTCGGGATCGACCCGTCCTACGTGGGCCTCGCGCCCTACGCGCCGGTGGTGCGGCAGCCCCTGGTGCTGCCCGCGCGCGAGCTCTTCCTCAAGCTGCCGCCGGAGGCCCGCGTCTGCCTGCTGCCGCTGGTGGCCGGCTTCGTGGGCGCCGACGCGGTGGCGGTGGCCCTCGCCACCCGCCTCGACGAGTCGCCCGCGCTGCGCATCGCGGTCGACATCGGCACCAACGGCGAGGTCCTGCTCGGCTCGCGCGAGCGCCTGTGGGCCTGCTCCGCGCCCGCCGGGCCGGCGCTGGAGGGCGCCCAGATCCGACACGGGATGCGCGCCGCGGTGGGCGCGATCGATCGGGTCGACGTGGAGGCCGGGGACCTGCGCCTGCACACCATCGGGGAAGCGCCCGCCCAGGGACTCTGCGGCTCGGGGCTGCTCGACGCGGTGGCCGTCCTCCTCGACCTGGGCGTGCTCGACTGGACCGGCCTCATCGACCTGGAGGGCCGCGACCGCCTGCCCGCGCCCCTCCGGGCGCGCGTCGAGATGCGCGGCGAGGAGCGCCTGGTGGTCCTGGCCCGCGAGGGCGAGCACGGCGCCCCGCGCGAGATCACGCTCACCCAGGACGACGTGCGCCAGGTGCAGCTCTGCAAGGGCGCCATCGCGTCCGGGGTCGCCATGCTGCAGCACGTGGCGGGCGTCCCCACCCGCCAGGTGGAGGAGCTGATGCTGGCCGGCGGCTTCGGCAACTACCTGTCGGTGCGGAGCGCGCTGCGGATCGGCTTGATCCCGGCCGACCTGCCCCCGGAGCGCATCCGCTACGTCGGCAATGCGGCGGCCCTGGGGGCCCAGCTCGCGCTGGTGTCCGAGGCCGAGCGGGCCCGCGCGGCCGAGATCGCGACACGCATCGAGCACGTCTCGCTCGCCGCGCATCCGGACTTCGAGACGATCTTCGTCGACGCGATGAACTTCCCCCGCCGCCCTCCTGTCCCCTCCGGGGAGAGGGCAGGGTGAGGGGCACTCCCGTGCCTTCCCTCCACATCCCCGCCTCCGTGGTCGGGATCACCACCGGCCCCCGCGAGCACGCGGTCGACGCGCGCTGGCTCATGGCCTACGCGGCGGCCCTCGGCGAGACCGCGCCCGAGTACCTCGACACCACGCGCCCCGGAGGGCTGCTCGCGCATCCGCTCTTTCCCGTCTGCTACGAGTGGCCGCTCGCCCTCGACGTGCGCGCCCGGGCGCTCCCGGACGAGGTCGCGCTCCACGGCGTCCACGCCACGCATCGCCTGACCGTCCACCGGCCCATTCGCGCCGGCGATCGCCTCTCCACCACCGCCACGGTGGCCACGCTCGAGCCCCGCGCTCCCGGCGCCTACATGGTCCTCCGCCTCGAGACGGCCGACGCCGCCGGCCGCCCCGTCACCACCACCGACTACGGCTCCCTCTACCTCGGGATCTCCTGCGACCCGTCTCCTTCCCCTCCCCCCCTCTCCCCCGAGGGGAGAGGTCAGGGTGAGGGGGCCCCGGAGCCGCCGGGTCCCCCGGCCTGGACCACGGAGGTCGCCATCTCCCCCACGCTCGCCCACGTCTACACCGAGTGCGCGCGCATCTGGAACCCGATCCACACCGACCGCGCGGTCGCGCGCGCCGCCGGCCTGCCCGACATCATCCTGCACGGCACCGCGACCCTCGCCCTCGCGGTCTCCCGGGCGGTGGGCCGACACCCGCGCGGCCCCGCGGCCCCGGTCCGCTCGCTCGGCTGCCGCTTCGGTGCGATGGTGCGCCTGCCCTCGCGGCTCGTGGTCCGAGGTCGCGCGTCCGAGCCCACCCCCGAGGGAACTCGCATCCGCTTCGATGCGCTGGTCGAGAGCGGTCAGCTCGCCCTGCGCGACGGCGTGATCGCGCTGGCCGAGTGATGGAGAGGAGCCGATGACCAAGTTCGAGCGGGTGCAAGCCGCGCTCAAGCGGCAGCCCACCGATCGGTTGCCCTACGCGTTCTGGCGCCACTTCCCGGACGTGGATCGCAACCCGGCGGCCCTGGCCCAGTCCACCCTCCGCTTCCACGAGCGCTACCAGTCCGACTTTCTCAAGGTCACCCCGACCGGCGGCTACGCGGTCGAGGACTGGGGCTGCGTGGAGAGCGACGAGGTGCGGCCCGACGGTCACCGTCCCTGCGCGCGCCACGCGGTCAACGCGCCCGAGGACTGGAAGAAGATCCGCCCGGTGCGCATGGAGTCGACGGGATGGGCCTCGCACCTCGAGACCATCCTCCGCTGCGTGGTCGACCGGCGCGCCGACTGCTCCACGATGCCCACCGTGTTCAGCCCGCTCTCCCTCGCGCGGAAGCTCTCGGGCGACCGCCTCAACTACGACCTGAAGGAAAACCCCCAGGCGGTCACCGACGCGCTCGAGGCGATCACCGAGACCATCCTCGCCTTCGCGGAGGCCTGCTTCCGCGAGGGCACCGAGGGCTTCTTCTACTCGATCCAGGCCGCCAGCACCGACTTCCACACCGAGGAGGACTACCGCCGGTTCGGCGAGCCGTACGACCGGCGCATCCTGGACGTGGTGCGGTCGCGCTCGAAGCTCACCGTCCTGCACGCCCACGGTGAGCACCTGATGTGGGATCGGCTCGTCACCCTCCCCGCGCACGCCTGGAACTGGGACGACCGGCGCGCCGGCCCCTCGCTCGCCGAGATCGCGGCGCGCATTCCCGGCGCGGTGATCGGCGGCCTCGATCAGTGGTCGGTGCTCCAGGACGGCCGGGCCGAGGACGGGCAGGCCCAGGCGCGGGACGCGGTCGAGCAGACCGGCGGCCGCGGCCTCATCCTGGGCGCCGGGTGCGTGCTGCCGGGCGGCGTCTCCGACGCCACGGTGGTCAGCGTGGTCCGCTCCATCGGCGGAGGCCCGAAGCTGGGCTTCCTCCGGCCGCAATAGCGTGCGGGCCGCGCGCCTCCTCACCCTCGGGCTCCTGCTCCCGCTGATCGGCCCCGGCGCCGCGGCGGCCGACGACGGGAGCGACCTGGTGATCCTCTCGTCCTACCGCTCGCTGGTCGGCGTCAACGCGCGGCCCCGCCTGCGGGCGCACGCCGGCATCGACATCGCGGCCCCCGCGGGAACGCCGGTGCTCGCCGCGGCGGCGGGCACCGTCTTCCTGCTGCTCGACTACGAGCCCGGCTGCGGGATCGGCGTGGTGCTGGCACATCCGCAGCTCGGGCGGTGGACCGCGTACTGCCACCTGACTCGGCGCTGGTCTCACGCGGGCAGGACGTCGCCCGCGGCCAGCCCATCGGCCTGTCGGGGGCCTCCGGCAACGCGGCCCACGTCCCGCACGTGCACCTCGAGGTGTGCACGTCGGCGTGCGGCTCCCACCGCGACGGCGATCTCCGCGGCACGCAGGATCCGGAGGCGCTCCTGGTGGGCTGCTTCGATCCCGCGCGGAGCTACCCGACCGACCGGCTCGCCCTCACCTGGCCGATCGACTGCCGGCCCGCCGCGGCGGAGGCCCGGCCATGAAGCGCGTGCTGGAGCCCGAGCTGATGGTCGACCCCGAGCAGGCCCAGGCCTACGCGTCGGCCGACTTCGCGACCGTGAACCAGGGCTTCGTGGACCGCTTCCGTGCGCTCTTTCCCGTCTTCGCGCGCGGGCACGTCGCGGACCTGGGCTGCGGGCCCGCCGACATTCCGATCCGGCTCTGCCGCGCGCTCCCGGGCGTGTCGGTCACCGGCGTCGACGGCTCGGAGGCCATGCTCGATCCGGGTCGCGCCGCGGTAGTCGCGGCCGGCCTGGCTTCGCGCGTTCGCTTGCGGTGTGCGCGGCTGACGGGAATCGAGCGACCCGCCGCCGGCTACGACGCGATCGTCTCCAACAGCCTCGCCCACCATCTCCCGGACCCCGCGGTGCTGTGGCGCGAGATCGCGCGCATCGGAGCGCCAGGCGCCCCGGTGCTGGTCGCCGACCTCCATCGCCCCGAGTCCGCGGAGCGGGCGGGCGAGATCGTGGAGAGCTACTCGGGGGCCGAGCCCGAGGTGCTCAAGCGGGACTTCTTCCACTCGCTCTGCGCCGCGTTCACGCTGCCGGAGGTGCGCGCGCAGCTGGCGGACGCGGGGCTCGGCGGCTTCAGGGCGGAAATGATCAGCGACCGCCACTGGGCCGCCTGGGGGACGACGCGGTAACCGCGCCTCTACTTGCCGACGGTGCTTCTGATGCTCCCCATGTGCTCGTCGGTGTGGGCGATGAGGGCTCGCGTCACGAGCTGTTCCACCGTGAACGGCGGCGCGTCCTGGAAGATCACTCCGCTCTTGCCGAGCTGCTCGTCGCTTAGCCCGCGGATCACGGAGGCGGCCTTGGCGGATGCCGCGCGATGCAGGGCCATCACGTCCGCCTTGCCGCACGCCGCGAAATCCTTCGCGTGCTGGGCGTTCATCTGATCGAGCACCTTCGTCGAGAAGTTGGCGGGCGATTGCCCCGCCGCGAGCCCCTTGGCGATGTCGGGAACTCGATCGTACGCACCGAAGAGATGATGCGCGGTGGCGGCGACCGTCCACTTCTCGGCCTCCGTGACCCTCTTCAGATCCGCGTCACCCAGCTTCTCGATGTATGCCCCGGCTTCCTGGGCCTTCGCCTCGAACTGCCTCGCCAGTGCCTCGCCCTTGGCTCCCATGTCCCCTCCCCTTCGGGTATGATCGGCTCGTAGCACGCCGGCTATGCCTCCACCGCCAGCGCAGGCGCCGTTCCTGCCTCCACCTCATAGTCGGACGGCGGGCGCCGAAATCGACATTGGGCGGCAGGCACAAGCCGGATCGGCAGGCGGGTCCGGGACGATGCGCCCCTTCCCGCCAGGTGAGGGACCGCGGAAGGTCAGGATTTCGCGACGTTGAAGCGGAAGTGGCAGATCTCGCCGTCCTGCACCTGGTAGTCCTTGCCCTCCAGGCGCAGGCGACCGCGATCGCGTGCGGCGGACATCGAGCCCTCGACGGCCATGAGCTCGTCGTAACCCACGACCTCGGCGCGGATGAAGCCGCGCGCGATGTCGGAGTGGATGGCGCCCGCCGCGTCCTGGGCCCGGGTGGCCCGCGGGATCGACCACGCGCGCACCTCGTCCTCGCCCACCGTGAAGAACGAGATCAGGCCGAGGAGGGCGTAGCAGTCCTCCAGCACGCGGCGGATGGCGGGCTCGGTGAGCCCCAGGTCGGCGAGGAACGCGGCCTGCTCCGGCCCATCCAGCTGGGCCACCTCCGACTCGATCACCGCGGACACCCACCCGACCCGTGTGCCGGGGCGGGCCGCCACCTCGGCGAGGCCGAAGCTCTCCACCAGCGTCGCGCCCCGAGCGATCTCCTTCTCGGCCAGGTTCAGGCAGTGCAAGATCGGCTTCTGGGAGAGGAAGGTGAAGCCGCGGATGGCCCGCACCTCGTCCTCGGAGAGGCCCAGGGCACGGATCGGCCGTCCCGACTCGAGGCCGGGCTTCATCTTCACCAGCACCGTCTGCTCGTGCACGTCGGCGTCGGTCCGCTTCTTCTTGATCTGCGCCTCGAGCCGCTCGAGGCGCCGCTCCACCACCTCGAGGTCCGCCAGGACCAGCTCGGTCTCGAGGTCGTCGATGTCACCCGCCGGATCGGCGGCCGCGCCGCCCGCGTCCGGAAACGCGCGCACCACGTGGAGCAGCGCGTCCGCGTTGCGGAACTCCTTGGCCTCGAGGCCCTGGCGCTCGCCCTTGGCGATGCCGGCAAGGTCCACTACCTCGAAGGTGGCGAGGGTCGTCTTCTTCGGCTTGAACAGGGCGACCAGCCGATCCACCCGCGCGTCGGGCACCCGCGCCACGCCGGCGTGCATCTCCCCGCGCGCGGTGCCGAACGAGGAGGTGGCGACGCTGGCGCCGGTCAGCAGGTTGAACAGCGACGTCTTGCCGCTCTTGGGGAGCCCGATCAGCCCGATCTTCATGAGGCGCCATGCTACCACACCGTCACCGGCCGCCCCGGCGGGGCCCCCGCCCCTACGATCCTTCCATGCTCCCCGGGTAATTCCTTCCGCAGCCGCCTCGCGCCGGCCGGTGCGCGGCGGAGCACAACGTCGCCGCGGCAGGCCTTTGCACGACGCTCGGCGGCTGGCACGTCCGATGCCACGCTCGAGCCTGTCGTCACCGTGGTCGACCGAGATTTCGCGGGAGGATGAGATGAAAGCACGGCTGACGTTACTGGCAATCGGCGTGGCGATGGCGCTCATCGGCTGCGCCACGCGGGGCATACCGGATGAGCAGTTCCAGCACCTGCGGCTGGCGCAGTACACCGAGAACGGGGTGGTCACGGTGAGCCCCGACCAGGTGTTCGAGAACTAGAGGCCTCGCCGGGGGCGCGCGTCATCGCCGGACTCGCGACCGTGATCGGGCGCCATGCTACGATGACGCCGTCATGGTCGAGCTTCGGCGCCGCGCGCGCGCCTCCTAGTGCCGGCGCTGCTCCGGCCGCTCGACTGGCGCGGGGCCTCGACCGCGCTGCTCCTCGCCGCGCTCTGGGGCGGCAACCCGGTCGCGGTGAAGATCGGGCTCCTCGACGTCCCACCCCTCCGGCTCGCCTTCTTCCGCTTCGTCCTCGGCGGCCTCGCCATCCTGGCCTACGCGACCTGCATCCGTCATCGCGGCATCTTCGACGTGCGCCCCGGGGAGTGGCGCGTGCTCATCTCGCTCGGGGTGATCTTCTCGGTCCAGATCGCCACCATGAACGTGGGAATCGGCCTCACCGGGGCGGCCCACGGCGCGGTGCTGCTCAACTCCTACGCGGTGCATGCGGTGGTGCTGGCGCACTTCCTGATCCCGGGCGACCGACTCACACCACCCAAGATCGCGGGGGTGCTGGTCGCCTACGTGGGCATCGTGCTCCTGTTCGTGCGCGATCTGTCGTTCCGCAGCGAGACCATGCTGGGCGACCTGATCGTGATGGGCAGCGCGGTCCTGCTGGGTGAGCGCGTGGTCTACATGGCCCGCGCGGTCCAGCGCCTCGATCCGATCAAGCTGCTCGTGTTCCAGTCCGGCATCGGCAGCGCGTGCTTCCTGGTCGCGAGCCTGGTCCTGGAGCACGGCGTGCCCACCCACGTCTCCGGGCGGCTCGTCACCTCGCTGGTCTATCAGGGCATGGTGGTGGCCGGATTCAACTTCGTGGTCAGCTCCTATCTCTACCAGCGCTATCTCGCGAGCGCGCTCGCGACCTGCTCGCTGACCACGCCGCTCTTCGGAGTGCTGATCGCGGCCGCGGTCACCGGCGACCACCTGAGCCCGGTGCTCCTGCTCTCCACCCTGATGGTGGCGGCCGGCATCGGCCTCACGGTGCGCCGCGGCTCCTCCGGCTAGTGGAACACCTGGTCGGTGCGGAGCAGGAGCGAGGGAGGGACCGTCAGGCCAAGAGCCGACGCGGTGGAGAGGTTGACCGTCAGTTAGTATCGCGTCGGCTGCTCGGCAGGCAGCTCCGCCGGCCGCGCGCCCCTCAGGATGCGATCGACGAATCGGGCCGCGTGCTGGAATCCCTCGCCCTGATCCGGCCCGTACGACATCAGACCGCCGTCCCGCACGATGACGCTGGTCTCGTACATCGCGGGAACGTGATTCGCGGCCGCGAAGTCGATGACCCGCTTGCGATTCGCGGTCGTCAGTCCGTCCGCCACCAGGAACAGGGCGTCCGGACGGTTGCGGCCCATGGTCGAGAACGCGCGCGGGAAATCGTCGGGGCTGCGCACCCCGAAGGGCTCGACCTCGAGATGGAGGATTCGTGCTGCCTTCTCGATCTCGCGGTATCGGAGGGTCATGCCCTGGTCGTTGTCGTTCCAGAGCACTGCGATATGGGAGGCCTTCGGCACCGTCTCCTTCAGGAGCTCCATTCGCTTCGCGCTGAGCTGAACCGACTCGTCGGTGAGGCCGGTCACGTTCCCGCCGGGCCGCGAGAGGCTCGAGATCAAACCCACCGCCACCAGATCGCCGGCGGCGGGCGCGATCACGATCGGGACGCTTGCGGTCGCCTGCCGCGCCGCCCGGCCGGCCGGCCCCCCCTGCGCCACGATCACGTCCACCTTGAGGCCCACCAGCTCCGCGGCCAGGGCCGGCAGCCGCTCGGTATGGCCCTCCGCGAAGCGGGTCTCGTAGAGCACGTTCCGGCCCTCGACATAGCCGAGCTCCCGGAGCCCCTCACGGAGCGCAACCGGCGGCGCCCCATCCGGGCTGCGCGCTCCCGTCGAGAGGTGTCCGACGTGGAATGTCCGCGCGGGAACCTGGGCGACCGTAACCGCCGGATGCGCAAGGATGCCGAGCGCGAGCATGAGCCCAGCGAGGCCGTGAAGCGATGCCGCCCTCTCGTCGAGCCCCATGTCTTCCTCCTCGGTGACCGACAGCCCGCCGGCCCCGACTATCGGGCGAATTCGGCGGAGCGTCAACCCGCCGCGCGCGCTTGACCGCCCCGCGCCCGCCGGGGTAGCGTCGGCTCATGCCCAGCCAGCCGTCGAAGACCCTCGAGGTGGTCCCCAATCCCCACCCCGACCGCGACTACGAGGTGAGCCTGGAGATTCCCGAGTTCACCTGCCTCTGCCCGCGAACCGGGCAGCCCGACTTCGCGACCATCCGGGTACGCTACGTGCCGGACCAGCGCCTGCTGGAGCTGAAGGCGATCAAGCTCTACATCTGGTCCTACCGGAACGAGGGCGCCTTCCACGAGGACGTGACCAACCGCATCCTGGACGACTTCGTGGCCGCGGCGGCCCCGCGCTGGATCGAGGTGGTGGGCGACTTCACGGTGCGCGGGGGCATCAAGACCGTGGTCCGCGTCACCCACGGCAAGCGGCCGGAGGTCTAGCCGGTCAGGCTCAGCAGCACCACCCCGGCCAGCATCACCAGGGCGCCGGGCGCGATGTCCCGCACCGTCTGCTTCTCGTGGAACAGCACGGTCCCGATCGCGAGCGCGAACAGGATCTCCACCTGCTTGACCGCCTCCACGTACGACGAGAGCGTCATGAGGTAGGCGGTGCCCTGGCTCACGGTGGTGAGCGAGGCGAAGAGGCCGAAGCTCACGAAGGCCTTCCAGTAGCGCGGGATCTCCCGGAAGTGCCGGCGCGAGGTGGTGAGCACGATCGGGGTGACCAGCAGGCTCGCGGCCACGTAGCCCCCGAGGGTGCCGGTGTACTGGTCCGAGCACTGCATCGCCCACTTGATGGTGACCACCGACGGGGCGAAGAAGAGCGCGGCGAGCAGGGTGTAGCGCATGCCGTGGTCGGTGAACAGCACCGTCAGCGGCGCCCACCACGCGATGTGGGCGCGGTTCACGTTGAGCAGGTAGACCCCCGCCATGCTGATCAGGATGCCCAGGATGCCGAGCCCGGTCGGCTGCTCCTTCAGGGTGAAGTAGCCCAGCACGACCAGCACCAGCAGGCTCACCTTCCAGAGCGCGGTCACCATCGAGATCTGCGAGAGCTTGAGGGCCTTGGAGAGCGCCATGGTCGAGATGGTCTGGGAGACCGCGAAGCAGGCGCACGCGGTGTAGAAGCCGGGCTTGATGACCGGCACGCCCTTCCAGAGCACGAAGAGACCCGCGAACGGGAGCAGGAAGGTGAAGCGGCCCCACACGTTGATGTACTCGTCGAGCGAGTGGCCGAGGCGCTTCATCACCGTGTTGCGCAGGACCTGGCACAGGGCCGCCACCAGCGCGAGGAGGAGCCACATGGGAATGGACAGCGCGCTCAGCGCGTCCGGGACAGCAGGGCGAGGAGCGCCTCCACCACCGCGCCCGGCTGCTCGCGCGGGAGGAAGTGGCCGGCGTCTGGCACCACCCGGCGCTCGGTCCCGGCCGGGAACTGGGCCAGGTGCGCCTCGGACTTCTGCGGCCGGTCGACCCCGTCGTCGCGGCCGTGGAGGATCACGGTCGGCACCGTGATGGGCGGCCGCTCGGCCAGCCGCCGCTCGACTCCGTCGAAGCGCGGATCACCGGGCGCGTTGCGATGGCGATGCCGGTAGGAGTGGATCACCACCGGGACGAAGTCCGGGTTGTCGAAGGCGACCGCGGTGCGCTCGAACGTGGCGTCGTCGAAGCGCCAGCCCGGCGACCAGTCCCGCCAGAGCAGCCGGCAGATCTCGCGTCGGTTCTGCTCGAGCCCGACCCGCCCGCGCTCGGTGTTGAAGTACCACTGGTACCAGTAGCCCCGCTCGTCCTCCGCCCCGGCCGGCCGCGGCGAGGCCAGGGTGTTCTGCACGTTGTATCCGCCGATGGTGACGAGGGCGCGCACCCGCGAGGGGGCCAGGATCGCGGCGAGGCAGGCCGCGCGCCCGCCCCAGTCGTAGCCCGCGAGGCTCACCCGCTCGAGACCGAGCGCGTGCATGAAGTCGAGCAGGTCCTGGCCGATGGCGGCCTGCTGCGCCATCCGGGGCGCGGTCTCGACGAGGAAGCGCGTCGGCCCGTAGCCCCGCAGGTAGGGCACCAGCACCCGGCAGCCCGCCGCGGCGAGGGGGCCGGTCGCCCCGTCCCACGCGTGCACGTCGTCCGGGAAGCCGTGGAGCAGGATCACCGGAGGCCCGGACGCGGGGCCGTGCTCCTCGTAGCCGATCTCGAGGATCGGCGTGCGGACGCTGGGCACCGGCCGGGCGCGCGCGGCCTAGAAGCCGCTGACGTACGGCAGGCGCTTCGCGGTGGCCTCGATGGCGTCGCCCGCCTCGAGGAGGACGCCGGTGGCGTTCCAGGCCCCCGAGACGAGCTGGTTGCGCGCCCCGTCCGGGATCCGGCCCTTGATGACCCGGTCCCCGACCCGCACCTCCTGCTTCTCCACGTCCACCGTGACCGGCTGCCGGGGGTCGCGCCCGATCGCGCGCTGCAGCCAGAGCACGTCCTCGTTGTCGACGCTCATGCACGGGATGCCGAGCATGGTGCAGTTGCCGAAGAAGATCTCGGCGAACGATCCGCCCACGATGGCCTTGATGCCCCACTGCTTGAGCGACTCCGGCGCGTGCTCCCGCGAGGAGCCGCACCCGAAGTTGAGCCCGGCCACCAGTACCGACGCCCCTTCGTAGACCTTCTGGTTGAACGGATGCTCGGGGTCGTGCTTGCGCGCGTCCTCGAAGGCGTGCAGCCCCAGGCCCTCGTTGGTGACCGTCTTGAGGAACCGCGCCGGGATGATCCGGTCGGTGTCGATGTCGTTGCCGGGGACCGGGATGCCCCGGCCCGCGATCTGCCGCCGCCCACTCTCGGTCATGCCCTCGTCTCCTCGCGCATCGGTTACATCATCTCCCGCACGTCGGTGACCGCGCCGTTGACCGCCGCCGCCGCGGCCATCGCCGGGCTCATCAGCAGCGTGCGCCCGGTCGGGCTCCCCTGCCGCCCGATGAAGTTGCGGTTGCTGGTGGACGCGCTCATCTCGCGGCCGCGCAGCTTGTCGTCGTTCATGCCGAGGCACATCGAGCAGCCCGCGTTGCGCCACTCGAAGCCCGCCTCGCGGAACACCTCGTGGAGCCCCTCGGCCTCCGCTTCCCTGGCCACCAGCTGCGAGCCCGGCACCACGATGGCCCGCACCGTCTTGGCGACCCGGCGCCCCTTGGCCACCGCGGCGGCGACCCGCAGGTCGGAGATGCGGGAGTTGGTGCACGAGCCGATGAACACCACGTCGATCTTCGCCCCCGCGATGGGCTGGCCGGCCTCGAAGCCCATGTGGGCCAGGCCCTCGCGGTAGGTCGCCCGCTCCAGCTCCGGCGCGGTCTCCGGGTTCGGGATGCGCTCGCCCACCCCCACCGACTGGCCGGGGTTGATGCCCCACGTCACCATCGGCGGGATCGCGCCGCCGTCGAGCCGCTTCACGTCGTCGTAGCGCGTGTCCGCGTCGGAGGCGACGCCCTTCCACCAGGTGACCGCGCGGTCGAATGCGGCACCCTGCGGCGCGTACTGACGGCCGCGCAGGTAGTCGAAGGTGGTCTGGTCCGGGTTCACGTAGCCGAAGCGCGCGCCGCCCTCTATCGACATGTTGCAGAGGGTGAGGCGCTCCTCCATGGTCATGCGGTCGACGACGTCCCCCGCGTACTCGTAGGCGTAGCCCACCCCGCCGTTCACCCCGAGGGCCCGGATGATCGCGAGGATCACGTCCTTGGCGTAGACGCCCTTGGCGAGCGTCCCGTCCACCCGCACCTGGCGCAGCTTCGGCTTGGCCATGGCCAGGCACTGGGTGGCCAGCACGTCGCGCACCTGGCTCGTGCCGATGCCGAAGGCGATGGCGCCCACCGCCCCGTGGGTGGCGGTGTGGCTGTCGCCACAGGCGATGGTCATGCCGGGCTGGGTCAGGCCCAGCTCGGGCCCGATCACGTGCACGATGCCCTGCCGGCCGCTCGTGAGGTCGAAGAACGGCACGCGGCTCTGCTCCGCGTTGCGGGTGAGGTGCACCGTCATCTCCTCGGCCACCGCGTCCGCGAACGGCCGCGCCTGGGGCGCGGTGGTCGGGATGATGTGGTCGAGCGTGGCGAAGGTGCGCTCCGGCATGCGCACCGGCACCTTCATCTCGCGCAGGGCCTGGAAGGCCTGGGGCGAGGTGACCTCGTGGATCAGGTGGAGGCCGATCAGGAGCTGGGTCTGCCCCGAGGGCAGCGTCCGCACCGTGTGGGCCTCCCACACCTTGTCGAGCAGCGATGACGCCATGGCTTCTCCTCCGTGGGCGCCGAGTTTGCCGCGCCTCGACCGTTAAGTATAGTGAAATATTCTTCTCGGTCACGTAAGATCCGCTAATGATCGACACCGGCCTCCTGCCGGCCCTGCTGAGCCTGCTCGCCGTCGCGCGCAGCGGCTCGGTGGGCGCGGCGGCGCGCCTGCAGCACCGCACCTCCTCCGCGATCAGCCAGCAGATCCGCAAGCTGGAGCGGGACCTGGGCGTGCGCCTGCTGGAGCGCGCCGGCCGCGGAGTGCGCCTCACCGCGGCGGGCGAGGCCGCGCTGCCCGGCATCCTGCAGCTCGGCACCGAGACCGAGGCCCTCTTCGCCCACCTCGGCGAGCTCTCCGGGCGGCCTCCCGCGACCTTGCGGGTGGCGGTCAGCGACTACCTCGGGCGCGCGCTCCTGGTGCCGGTGCTTCGCGAGATGCGGGAGGAGCAGCCGCGCCTGCGCTTCGAGATCGCCACCACGCACTCCCGCGAGGGAGTGCGGCTGGTCGGCCTCGGCGAGGTGGACTGCGCGGTGGTGACCGGCCAGGAGGCCCCGCGCGGCATCGAGGCCGCGCGCCTCTTCGAGCAGCCGTTCGTGTGGATCGGCCCCCGGCGCGGCCGGGCGCGCGCGCCCCTGACCGAGCACTTGACCCGCGAGCCGGTGCTGCGGCTGGGGGCCGGCAGCCAGGGCCGCCGCCTCCTCGAGGACTACCTGGCCGCGGAGCGAATCCAGCCGGTCTCCACGATCGACGTGCCGAGTGTCTCGCTGCTGCTGGCCTACGTCTCGGGCGGGCTCGGGATCGGCCTCGCCCCGGCCCTGGCCCTCGACGAGCTGGACCGCGAGCATGTGCGCTGGGAGCGGGCGACGGTGCCGGCGCTGTCGGTGGCCCTCATGCACCGGCCGGGCTTTCGCCGCGCGGCCGCCGCGGACCACTTCGCGGACCGGCTCATCACGGAGGGCCGGCGCATCGGTCGCCGGCTCGACCGCATGGCCGCCCCGCGCCGCGACGGCGCGGCTACGCCAGCAGGCCGGGGAGCGAGCCGGGCCGCGCGCTGAAGCCGGGGAAGAGCGGCTCGGCCGGCGCGCCCAGGTGCCGCACCGCCACCTCGGTGAAGAGCGCGCGGAAGTCGGTGGTGACCGCGAGGTCGCGGCCCTCGTAGAGCTGCTCGCGCCGGAGGCCCGGCCAGCGCCCGTAGACGCGCGCGCCCTTCACCGGGCCGCCCAGCACCAGCATCGCGGTGGCGTGGCCGTGGTCGGTGCCGCGATTGCCGTTCTCCCGCACGGTGCGGCCGAACTCCGACATCGTGAGCACCACCACGTCGTTCATGCGCGGGCCCAGGTCGCGGTGGAGCGCGGCCAGCCCCTCGCCGAACTCGCGCAGGCGTGTCGCGAGCTGCCCGCGCTCGTTGCCCTGGCCCGCGTGGGTGTCCCAGCCGCCCACGTCGGCGAAGGCCACCTCGAGCCCCACGTCGGCGCGGATGAGCTGCGCGATCTGGCGAAGGCTGTCGCCGAAGCGGCCGCGTGGGTACACCGCCCCGTTGGCGGGGGCGAGGCGCTGCGGGGCCGCGGCCTTCAGCATCTTCACCGCCTCGAAGGTCTCGCGGCCGGTCCCGTAGAGCAGGTCTCGCACGCCCTGCTCGTAGAGGGACTCGAAGCCCTGGCGGGCGCCGCCCCCGGCCGCCATCTGCTGCGCGGTCTCCCGGACGTCGAAGTCGGTCACGCTGCTCATGGCCACCGCGCCGACCTCGCCGCGCAGCACGCGCGGCAGGGCCGCGCCGAGCGACACCGCCCGGAACGGCGAGGCCGGCTCCCGCGCCGGCATCGCGGCGAGCCCGCGAGCCAGCCACCCGTCGGCGGTGCTCTTCACCCCGGGCGTGCCCGACTCCATGTAGTCCTGGGCGTCGAAGTGCGAGCGCGTGGTGTCGGGCGAGCCGCACGCGTGGACCACCGCGAGACGCCGATCGTCCCAGAGCGGCTTGAGGGGGGCGAGCGCGGGGTGCAGGCCGAAGAAGCCGTCGAGGTCGACGGTGGCGTCCGCGGTGCCGGGCGCGGGTCGGGCGATCGCGATGCTGCCCCGCGAGGAGTAGTAGTCGGGATCGCCGTGGGGCACGACCATGCTGAGGCCATCCACCGCGCCTCGCTGGAAGATCGCGATGAGGACCTTCGGCTTGCCCGCCCGCTCCTGCGCGAGCGCGGTGCGCACCAGGAAGCGCGGGGCCGCGCCCAGCGCCACGCAGGCGAGCGCGCCACCCTTGAGGAACGTCCGTCGCGTCGTGCCGGCCATGCGGCTCACCTCACCTATCTCCTCTGGAACTCGGGCGAGCCCAGCACCAGCGCGGTCAGCTTCTCCACGTCGGTGTCCTTGGGCACGCGGTCGTAGGCGGTGGTGCGGGTGATCTCGGGGCTCTCGAGCTGGGCGGCCAGCACCGCGCGGGTGCGCTCGCCGGCCTCGCCGTGCAGCACCGCGATCAGGAGGCGATCGAGCACCTGCGCGGGCTGCCGGCGATCGGCGCCGCCGACCAGCGGGGCCAGGTCCACCTGGGCCCCGCGCAGCCGGTTGTGGGCCAGGCCCAGCGCGAAGTTCATGCGCCCGAGCAGGGCCCCGGTGTTCACCCACGCCTCCGCGCGGTCCGGGTAGCCGGTGGGCGGCTGCGATTCGTAGAGCGGCTCGCCGAGGCGCGCCACCTCGCGGGCCAGGGCCTCTCCGCCTCCGCCCAGCCGGTCGGCCCCCGGCGCGCCGGGCACGATCCGGCCGTCCAGCGCGCGCATCGCGCTCGCCACCACGTCCAGCGGGGTCTTGATCTTGGCCCGGTAGACCTCCGGGGACCAGAACTCGGGCGAGGCCACGATGGCGGTGAGCACGGCGCGGATGTCGCCGTCGGTGCGCTGGAACACGGCCGCCGCGCGGTCCACCACCGCGACGGGCGGATCGTCGGACACGAAGCGGCGAGCCAGCTTGGTGACGATGAAGCGCGCGGTCGCCGGCTGCCGCGCCAGGATGTCGATGACCCGCTCGCCGTCCTCCACCCCGCCGCCGGCCGGGATCACCTGTCCCAGCACGCGCTTGGCGCCGCGGTCGTGGGCCAGCGAGCGGAAGACGAAGCCGCCGCCCTGCTGCGGGCGATCGATGGTCCAGCCCGTGAAGCAGCGCGCGACCTCGATGACGTCCTGCTGGGTGTAGCCGCCGTCCACACCGAGGGTGTGCAGCTCCATGAGCTCGCGCGCGTAGTTCTCGTTGAGCCCCACCGCCCGGCCCGCGTTCGGCCCGCGCGGCAGCACGAAGTCCGAGCGCGTGCTGAGCCAGTTGTCGAGGTAGAACAGCATCGCGGGGTGGCGCGCGGTGGCCCGGACCAGATCCCGGAAATGGCCCAGCGCGTGGGGCCGGATCGCCTCGCGCTCGTAGGCGGGCACCATCCACCGCACCGCGCCCTTCTGCGCGTAGACGTTGAAGTGGTTGAACCAGAAGTCGACCATAACCTCTTCGAGCTGCCGCTCGCTCAGCACCGCCCGGGTGATGCGGGCCGCCTGCATCTGGGTGGTGATCACCAGGGGCCGTCGCTCCGGCGGATACATCGCGGCCACGTCCTGCCGGGTCATCTCACCCTGGGCGAGCTTCTGGCGGACCTGGGGCGTCGGCAACGGGTACTCGTGGACGAGCGCCGCCGCGGTCCGGTCGAGGACCGGATAGGCGGCCAGGGCCTGCTCGAGGGCGGGATCGGCGATGCGGCGCGGATCGAGCTGGCCATCGATGTAGGCCGCCAGGCCCATCCGGCGCACCCGCTCCACGTCGCCCGGCCGTGGGCCGTAGGCCAGCCGGTTGAGCGCGTGCAGGATGCGCTGATCCTCGGACAGCGCGGTGGCGGGCAGGACCAGCGACGTGGCACCGCCCGAGACCGGGAGGGCGAGCGGCTGCGCCACCGGCCGCGCGGCCAGCGCCGGCGCACCAGGCGGCACGGCCGGAGCCGAGGAGCACGCCGCCCCGCCCACCGCGACTGCCACGAGCACGCCCGCCCACGGTCCTGGTCGCATCGCCGACCCCCTGGAGTCTTCCGGTACAGACGCCTTCCCGTATCCTAACGTTTACAGGGCATGGGCCAGTGGCGGGAATCCGTCGGTCCGCGGCACACCTGGGCAGGCGGCGCGGGCCGCGCTCAGGGAAGAACCGCGACCTTGATCGAGTCCGGCGAGCGGTGGGCCTCGAAGGCGTCCTGGATGCGCGCGAGCGGGAAGGTCCCGGAGAGCAGCCTCTCCGTCCGGACCGCGCCCGTGGCCAGGAGACGGATCGCCTCCGGGAATTCGTCCTGGTAGATCATCGAGCCCAGGATCCGAAGCTCCCGACGCACCACCCGGAAGAAGTTCAGCGAGCTGGGCTCGTGCGGCAGGCCGGTCAGCACCACGCGCCCGCCGGGACGGCAGAGGTTGGTGGCCTGCTCCACCGCCGGCGCGGTGCCCGCGGTCTCGATGACGAGGTCGACGCCCTCGCGGCCCGAGAGAGCGCGCGCGGCCGCGCTATCGTCGTCGGCCCCCGAAAGCGCGACCGCCTCCGCGCCCAGCTCACGGGCTAGACCAAGCCGTCGAGTGGACCGCGCCACCGCCAGGACCCGGACCCCTCGCGCGCGCAGGACCTGCACCGCGAGCAAGCCGAGCGAGCCCAGCCCGAGCACCGCCGCGGTCTCGCCGGCCACCGGCGCGGCGCGGCCGATGGCGCGCACGACCACCGCGAGCGGCTCGGCCAGCAGCAAGGTCTCGTCCGCGAGGCCCGCCGGCGCGGGCCAGCAGCACCGCGCGGGAACCGTCGCCTGCTCCGCGAAGCCACCGTCGACGTCGATGCCGACCGCGACGCGTGCCAGGCACAGGTTGCGGTTGCCCTCGCGGCAGAGCGGGCACACCCCGCAGGAGTAGTTCGGCTCGACCGCCACCGCCTGCCCGACGGTCAGATGCCGGACGTCGCCCCCGACCGCGGCCACCGTGCCGATGAACTCGTGGCCCATCACCCGCGGATACTGCACCGGGCGCTCGCCGGTCCAGATGCGGTAGTCGGTGCCGCAGAGGCCCGCCGCCTTGACCCGCACCACCGCGTCGGTGGGACCGGGCGTCGGCGATGCGACGGTGGTCAGCGCCAGCGAGCGAGGGCCCTGCAGCACCGCGGCGATCATGTACGTATCGTAGCGGACCTTCCCGCGCCCGGGCAAGGTCGCGGGGCCCCGTGTGGCGCTCCCGCCTTTCGTAGTAGGCTCCGCCCGTGGACGCCGCCGGCGGACCGGGGACGAAGCGACCACGCCAGCGACGCCTCGCGCTGATCGTGCTGCTGGCCGCGGTGGCCCTTGCGGTCGCGGCGATTCCCGTCCGCGCGACCTGGTGGGGCGGCTGGATCCTGGCGGTGGCGGAGGCCGGGATCGTCGGCGGGCTCGCCGACTGGTTCGCGGTCACCGCGCTCTTCCGCCGGCCCCTCGGGCTGCCGATCCCCCACACCGCGATCATCCCCGCCAACTGGGAGCTGATGGCCGAGCGCGTGGGGGTGATGGTCGGCGGCCGCGTGCTCACCCGGGAGTACGTCCGGGACGAGATCGCCCGCTTCGACCTGGCCGCCCTGCTCGCGCGCGGGGCCGAGCGCCTCCGCCCCGCCGACCTGGAGAGCGCGGTGCGGGCGGTGGCCCGATGGGCGGTGGGCGAGGTCTCCCCCGCGGCGGCCGGCGATCTGGCCGGCTGGCTCACCCGGCTGGCCCGAGCGCACCCCATCGCGCCACTGCTGGCCACCGCCGTCGAGATCGCGCGAAAGCAGGGCTGGGATCAGCGGCTCATCGAGGCGACCGCCGAGGCGCTGATCGACGCCCTCGGCCGGCCGGACTTCCGGGCCGCGGTGGGCGACATCGTCGATGACGTGGTGGCCGGCTACCGCGCCCAGCTGAGCCTCTACCCGCGCTTGCTGGTCGGCCTCGCGAGCACGTTCGGGCTCATCGATCGGGAGCGGCTGGTCTCGGCCCTGCACGACGCCCTCAAGCGGATCGCGGCCGATCCGGACGATCCGCTACGCGTGCGGCTCACCGAGACCCTCGCCGCGCTGCCCGGGCGCCTGCGCACCGACCCTACGCTCGCCGCTCGCCTCGAGGCCGCCAAGGAGGAGCTGCTGGAGAGCCCGGCCCTCGCGCGCCTGGTCGAGGACGTGGCCGGTGGCCTCCGCCGCACGCTGGCCGCCGACCTGGAGGGCGAGTCCTCGGAGGTGGTGGCATGGATCGCCGCCCGTCTCGAGCGCGCCCGGCGCTCCCTGGCCGAGGACGCGGCGCTCCGGCAGGACCTCGACCGGTGGCTCAAGGCGCGGATCGGCGAGGCGTCGGACCGCTACCACGATCGCATCGCCCGCTTCATCGAACGGGGCGTGCACGCCCTGGGGCCCGAGGGTGCGGTGCGGCTGATCGAGGACCACGCGGGGGACGACCTGCAGTACATCCGCGTGAACGGCACGGTGGTGGGAGGACTGGCCGGCGGCGGCCTCTACGCCATCCACCTGCTCCTGGGGCTGCTGGGCTGACGCTCCCGACGGATCAGCCCGCGCCCCAGACGTCGAACGCTAGTATAGGGGCCATGGAGATCCTGGTCGAGACCCGGCGGGGCCGCGTGGCCGGCCAGGCGGAGGCGGGACTGGCGGTCTTCCGCGGTCTGCCCTACGCCCGGCCGCCGGTGGGGCCGCTCCGCTTCGCGCCGCCCGAGCCGGCGCCGGCGTGGACCGGTACGCGCGACGCCACGCGCTTCGCCCCCTCCGCGTCACAGAACGGCGCGCTGATCGGGCCGGTGATGAGCCTCGGCATCGGGCGCACCGCGGAGGACTGCCTCTATCTGAACGTGTGGACGCCGGCCGCGGATCGTCGACGCCGGCCGGTGATGGTGTGGATCCACGGGGGAGCCTTCGTGCTCGGCTCGGGCTCCCAGATGCTCTACGACGGCGCGACCCTGGCCCGCCGCGGCGACGTGGTGGTGGTCACCATCAACTACCGCCTCGGGGCCTTCGGCTTCCTGCGCCTCTGCGAGCGGTTCGGCCAGCGCCTGCCCGCCACCGGCAACGAGGGGCTCCTCGATCAGATCGCGGCCCTCGAATGGGTGCGCGACGAGATCGAGGCCTTCGGGGGCGACCCGGGGCAGGTCACGATCTTCGGCGAGTCGGCGGGCGCGATGAGCTGCGCCACCCTGCTCGCCATGCCGCGCGCGCGGGGACTCTTCCACCGCGCCATCCTCCAGTCGGGCGGAGCCAACTTCGTGTGGCCGCGCGAGATCGCGACCCGCCTCGCCGACCACGTGGTGGGCGAGCTGGGCGTGAGCTCGCCGGAGGCGCTCCAGGGCCTCGCCGCGGACCGGATCCTCGAGGTGCAGCGCCGCTTCTTCGGCGACCTGCTGCTGGGCGAGGACCACGTGCTCGGCGGGCTCTCGCCCGCGGGACAGCGGGTGGCCGGCGCCATGTTCCTGGGCCTCACCCTCGCGCAGCGGCGCTTCGGGCGCGTCGCGGTGCCCATCGCGCGTGGCCTCGCCGACCTGCTCCGCCAGCGCGGTCGGCGCCGGGCCTCGGGCGCGCCGTCCTCCCTGGCGCCCCTGCGCCCGCTGCGCACCCAGGGCCTGCCCTTCCAGCCGGTGATCGACGGCGACCAGCTCCCGCTGGACCCGCTCGCCGCCGTCGGCGCCGGCGCCGCACGCGAGGTGCCGCTCCTCATCGGCACCAACCGGGACGAGTCGAAGCTCTTCGCCCCGCTCGATCCGGAGGCCGCGAGCCTCGACGAGGCGCGCCTGGTCTCGCGGTGCGAGGAGGCGGTCGCGGCCGGCCGCCCCGCGCTTCGCGGGATGGGACGGCAGGCGGTCGACGCCTACCGGGCGGCGCGGGCCGCGCGGGGCGAGCGGGTCGACCCGGCCGAGATCTGGTTCGCGGTCGAGACCGACCGCACCATGCGCTACCCCGCGATGAGCCTGGCCACCGCCCACGCCGCGCACCAGCCGAGGACCTACGCCTATCTGTTCACGTGGCCCTCCCCGGTGCTGGGAGGCATGCTCGGCTCCTGCCACGCGCTCGATCTCCCCTTCGTCTTCGGCACCCTGGAGCACCGGCTGCTGCGCCCGGTCGTGGGCCGTGGCCCCGAGGCGCTGACCCTGGCCGCGCGGATACAGGACGCGTGGGTCGCCTTCGCCCGCACCGGGACTCCGGGCCACCCCGGCCTCGGGGACTGGCCCGCGTACGATCGCGCGCAGCGGCGCACCATGGTCCTCGACGGACAGTGCCGCGTGGAGAGCGCGCCCCGGGAGCCGGAGCGCGCGTTCTGGGAAACCGTGGAGCGCGCGGCGGGCCGCTCGCCCGCCTAGCGCCCGTCAGACCGCGGACTGGCCGCCGTCGAGGAAAAGAGTCTGCCCGGTCATGAAGTCGGAGGCGGGTGAGGCCAGGTAGACCACCAGGGGCCCGATCTCGTCGAGCCGTCCGGTGCGGCGGGCCGGGACGTCACGGAGAAGCCGGTCCCGGACCCGCGGGTCGCCGAAGGCGTCCGCGTTCATGGCGGTCACGAACCAGCCGGGAGCGAGCGCGTTCACCTGGATCGAATGTCGCGCCCACTCCGCGGCCAGCGCGCGCGTGAACCCTATCACGCCGCTCTTGGATGCCGCGTAGGCGCTGTAGCCCGGCAGGCCCACCTGCCCCAGCACCGAGGCCACGTTGACGATCTTGCCCGACTTCTGCGCGATGAGATGCGCGGCCGCGGCCCGGCAGCCGTTGAAGACGCCGACCAGGTTGACGTCGACGGTGGCCCGGAAGTCCTCGGGCGACATCTGGGCGACGGGCGCGACGCGGGCAATGCCGGAGTTGTTGACCACCACGTGCAGACCGCCCAGCTCGGCCACGGTTCGCCCCACGAGGGTCTCGACCTGGGCGTAGTCGCTGACGTCGGTGACGACCGGCAAGCCGCGGCGCCCGGTGGCCGCCACCAGGCGCGCGGTCTCGTCGAGATCGGATCGCGAGCGCGCGGCCAGCGCCACGTCGGCGCCCGCCTCGGCCAGCGCCACCGCCATGGCCCGCCCGAGGCCTCGGCTGGCCCCGGTGACGATGGCGACGCGGCCGTCGAGACGCATCGCCCCCAGCGCGGCGCTATCGGTAGAGGGAATCGAGCAGCTCCCGGTTCTTGTCGGTGATGACCCGCCGCTTCACCTTGAGAGTCGGGGTGAGGAGGCCGTTCTCCACCGTGAAGTCCCCGGGCAGGATCAGGAACTTCTTCACCCGGGCATAGGACTGCAGCTCCGCGTTCCGCCCCTCCACGATCCGCGACACCCGCTCCACGACCTTGGCGTTCTTGACCAGCGACGCCGGGTCGGTGTCGACGATGGACTGCTCGCGGGCGAACTTGGCGAGCTCCTCCGGGTTCAGGGTGATGAGCGCCACCGGGTAGGGTCGCTGGTCGCCGTACACCATGGCCTGGCTGATGAAGGGATCACCCTTGAGGAGGTTCTCGATGTTCTGGGGCGCGATGTTCATGCCGCCCGCGGTGACGATCAGGTCCTTCTTGCGGTCGGTGATGAAGAGGAACCCGTCCTCGTCGATGCGCCCGATATCGCCGGTCGCGAACCAGCCGTCGGCCAGGAACACCTCCGCGGTGGCCTCCGGCTTCTTGAAGTAGCCCTGGGCGATGTTGCCGCCGCGAGCCAGGATCTCCCCGTCGGGCGCGATCTTGATCTCGATCCCGGGCTGGGCCTGACCCACCGAGCCGAACTTGAAGTGGTCGAGTCGGTTGAAGGTCAGGGAGGGGCACGTCTCGGTGAGGCCGTAGCCCTCGAGGATCAGGATGCCGGCGGCGTGGAAGAACTCGGCGATCTCCTTGGCCAGCGGGGCGCCGCCCGAGACCGCGAAGCGCAGGCGGCCGCCGAGGGCCTGGTGGAGCTTGGAGAACACCAGCGCGTGGGCCACGCGCTGCTGGAGTCCCAGCAGGGTCGGCACCGGCTTGCCCGCCTGCTGGAGGCGCGAGACGCGGCGCCCGACGCCGACCGCCCAGTGGAAGATCCTGCGCTTGAGCGGCGGGCCCGCCTCCGCTCGCGCGATCACCCCGGCGTAGACCTTCTCGAACACGCGTGGCACGCTGCAGATGAAGTGCGGCTTCACCTCGGGCAAGTTCTCCCGGAGCTTGTCGATGTTCTCCGCGAAGGCGGTGGTGAGCCCGCGGTGCACCCCGATGAAGGACTCCAGCCGGGCGAAGGAGTGGGCCAGGGGCAGGAACAGCAGATGCGTGTCCCCGTCCTCGATGCCCGACATCCGGGCCGCCGACGCCAGCGTGGCCATGTGGTTGCCGTGGGTCTGCACCACGCCCTTGGGGGGCCCGGTGGTGCCCGAGGTGTAGACGATGGTGGCGATGTCCGACGGACGCACCGCGGCCACTCGCGCCTCGAGCTCGGCGCGGAGGCGCTCCCGGCTCTCGCGCCCGAGCCGGCGGAGCGCGTCCCAGGTCATGACCCGCCCCGACGCCGCGCCCGGGTCGCCCTGCATCACCACGATCTGCTCGAGCCCCTCCATCTTCCCCTGCACCTCGAGGACCTTGGCGAGCTGGCCGGGGTCCTCGACGAAGAGAGTCTTCACCTCCGCGTCGTTGACGATGTACTGGATGAGGTCCGGCGGATAGGTCGGGTAGATCGGGATCGTGCGGCCCCCCACCGAGAAGATCGCGAAGTCGGCCTGCACCCACTCCGCACGGCTCGCGGAGAGGATCCCGACCGCCTCGTCCTTGCGGCGGCCGAGGGCGAGGAGCCCGGTGGCCAGCTCGCGCACGATGTCGCCGGTCTCGCGCCAGGTGCGGGTGTGCCAGGCGCCCCCTTCCTTCCACTGCTGGGCCGGCCGGTCGCCACTGCTCTCGACCCGGTGCCAGAACATGCTCGACAGCGTCACGTCCGCCATGCTCTCCTCCTCACGCCAGTGTGCGGAGCTCCTTGCGCAGAATCTTGCCGATGGGGCTCTTGGGCAGCGCGTCCAGGAAGCGGACCTGCTTGGGGCACTTGAAGCGGGCCAGCCGCCTCTCGCAGAACGCGGCGATCTCGGCCTCGGTGGCCTGCTCGCCGCTGCGGAGGACCACGAACGCGAGCACGTCCTCGCCCATCAGCGGATCCTTCATCCCCACCACCGCGGCCTCGGCGATCTTGGGATGGCCGTAGAGCGTCTCCTCCACCTCGCGCGGGTAGATGTTGAAGCCGCCCCGGATGATCAGATCCTTCTTGCGCTCCACGATGAAGAGGAAGCCGTCCTCGTCCAGGCGGCCCATGTCCCCGGTGTGGAGCCACCCCGCCCGCACCGTCCGCGCCGTCTCCTCCGGGTTGCGATAGTAGCCGGCCATGACGTTGCGACCGCGGACGCACACCTCGCCCACCTCGCCGACGGGTAGCGGTCGATCGCCGTCGTCCTGGATCGAGACTTCGACGCCGGGAATCGCTTGCCCCACCGAGCCGATCTTGCGCGGCCCGGAGAGGCGGTGGGCGGACACCACCGGCGAGGCCTCGGTGAGCCCGTAGCCCTCGAGGATCCGGCCGCCGAACTTCCTCTCGAACGGCTCCACGATCTCGGCGGGCAGCGGCGCCGCGCCCGATCCCCAGACCCGCATCGATCCCATGTCGAAGCGCTCCGCGTCGGGGAAGTTGAGGAGGTAGAGCAGCATGGTGGGCACGGCGGACATCGAGACCGCTCGGAACTGCTGGATCGTCCGCAGCACCTCCTCCGGGTTGAACCAGCGGAGCAGCGCCGCCCGCGAGCCCAGGATGTGGCCCGCGTTCATCACCGTGAGCCCGTACGAGTGGGACAGAGGCAGCACCGACACCGCCCAGTCCTCCCGCTCCAGCTCGTGGAGCGCCGCCGCCGCGCGGGCGTTGGATTCGAGGTTGTCGTGCGAGAGCGCCACTCCCTTCGGGACTCCGGTGGTGCCCGAGGTGTAGAGGATGACCGCCAGGTCGTCCGACCGGCGCTCCACCGTCGCGAAGCTCTCCTCCTCCTGCGCGGCCTCCGCGCCCAGCGACCGGGTCTTCCCGTCGCCCCCGCCGTCCACCAGCAGCACGTGACGGAGGCTGGGCAGCACGCCGATCTGGGCCTCGACCTTCCAGAGCATGTCGGCGGAGGTGATCACGATCCTGGCCTCGGAGTCGGCCAGGATGTGAGCCACCTCACGGTCTCCGAGCAGGAAGATCACCGGGACGATGACCCCTCCGCACTTGAGGATCGCCGCATAGCTCTGCGTGACCTCCGGGCAGTTGGGCAGCATCACCATCACCCGATCGCCCGGGCAAACCCCGAGCCGCCGGAGGGCGTTCGCCAGGCGGCCCGCGGCCCGGTCCTGCTCCAGGTTCGTGTACCGGCGCCCCTCGAAGGCGAGCGCGACGTACTCGCCGTAGCGGTCGAGACTCTCCCGGGCGAGACGAGTGAGGGACATGGGTGGCGTCAGCAGTTGGTGATGCGTTTCAAGAGGTTACCCGTATAGCACGACCGGGATAACGCGACGCAATAAAAGACTTGCAGCTTATAGCGCGATGCGTTATTCTCGTCCCCGTAGTCGAGACGCAGCAACGAGGAGACGACCATGACGACCGTACCGATGACCGATCTGATGGACCTGACCGGCCGCACCGTGGAGATGCTCTCGCTCTGGGCCGACGCCAACCAGAAGGTCCTGCGCGAGCTGGTGGATCTGTCCGCGACCACCGCGAAGGAGGGTGTGCGCCTCTACGCCGAGATGCAGTCCTCCGCCGTCGAGGCGGCCAAGGAAGGGCAGTCCTACCTGCTCCGCCGACAGGACGCCACGCAGGAGGCCCCGCGCGATCCGTTCGGGGTATATCAGAAGGGCGCCCTCGATGCGGTGGAGAGCGTGCAGCGGGTGTTCCGGCTCTACGAGGGCACCGCGCAGGCCATGACTCGCTCGGCCGAGCGGCTACAGACCAGCGCGGACCACACGGGCCAGGAGATCCAGGCCACCGTGACCCAGCTGACCGGCAAGATGAAGTCGCTCTACGCTCCCCTCGCCTGAGGCGGCGAGGAATTCGCGGGCCGGGTCGCTCGACCCGGCCCGCGCGCTACTTCTCGCGCTTCTTCTCCAGCCGCTCCTCGAGCGCGCGCAGCTGCTCCCGCAGGACGGAAACTTCTTCCCGGAGCACGTCGGCTTCCGCGGCGTCGCCGCGCCGATCGTTGCGAGGAGGCTCCGCGGCAGGCGTCGCGACGCTCTGCCATCCCGCCCGCGCCGCCCATTCCCGCAGCACCCGGTCCGCCTCGCGCTGGCTCGTCATCAGCCCCTCGAGGCTCGAGCGGAGCGACTTCTGCACGTAGTCCTGCCAGGCCTCGCCGTGCTTGATCAGCTGGTGGAGGAACGCGGTGGGCAGGGTCGCGCGGTGGTTGCGCTCGTTCTCCAGGATGATCTGGGCGAGGGTGACCGAGGTGAGGTCCTCGCCGGTCGAGACGTCCACCACGGAGATCTCGCGACCCGCTCGGATCAGCTCCTCGAGCTCTTCCAGCGTGACGTAGCGGCTCTCCTGCGTGTCGTACAGCTTGCGATTGGAGTAGCGCTTGATGACGTACGCCATGATCGAAAAGTCTAGCACCGCGATCTAGCCCCCACAAGGCGGGCCGGACGCGCGCGCCGACTACTTCGAGTGCGGCCGCGAGGGCGCGGCGGGCGCGACCGCGGAGAGCGCGGAGAGCCCGAGCATGCCCATGACGGTGGCGCCCTGGGCCATCCACGCCAGCGGCTGGAGCGTCCAGAGGGCGAGCGCGCCCAGCGGCGCGGGCGTGCGCGCGTAGTCGATCCGGGTGCGCGAGGGCATCACGACCGCCTCCCCGGTCAGCACGTCCTCCGCCCGCTGGTTGGTGCACACGGTGCGGAGCCGGATGCGATTCTTCTCCCGCTGCACGTCGACCACCTCGACGCGGGCCGAGATCGCGTCGCCCGCCTTCACCGGCTTGAGGAACCTGAGGTCCTGCGAGATGTAGATTGCCCCCGGCCCGGGCAGGCGCGTACCGATGACCGCCGAGACCAGGCCCGCGGTCCAGATGCCTGGCGCGATCGGCTCCTTGAACACGGTGGTCGCGGCGTACTCGCGGTCCGCGTGCACCGGATTGTAGTCGCCCACCGCGTCCACGAAGCCCGCAATGTCGTCGTCGGTCACGCGGCGGGTGATCTGGGCGCTGTCTCCGACCGCGATGGCGTCGATCGTGAGGCCGATCATGCCCGCTCCGTCCCGCCCGCCCCGCGCAGCAGGCGGTCGATCTTGTCCTCCAGGCCGTCGAGCTTCTCCTCGACCTGCGCGAGGTGACGGGCCAGCGCCACCACCTGCGCGCGCGAGGCGATGCCGAGCCCGGCCAGCGACGCGTCGATCTGCTGCTCGGCGACCTTCTTGGCCGGTCCCGACGCGTTGAGGAAGCCCTCCAGCTGCTTGCCCATCATGCGGGCGAAGGTGTCGGTCCCCATCGCCTGCTCGAGCACGCGCGACCACGCCGCGATCCACTGGTCGAGGAACTGCTTCCACTGCGCCATCAGGTCCGGCGCCGGCGCGGAGCCCTGGGTCATCACCTTTGACCACGCGGCCATGCCCTGGTCCATGAAGGGGCGCCAGAAGGCCTGGGGGTCCATGGGCGGGGCCGCGCCCGGCGCGCCCTGCCCCATCATCTTCAGCCAGGCCTGGGTGCCCTCCTCGACCTGGCGCTTCCACATGTCGAGCAGCTGCTGGCTGGTGTTGTCGGCCATGGCGTCCTTCCCCGGCCCGCGGCTACGACCGCGCGGCCAGCCAGGACGCCACCTTCGGCCAGCAATGCACCGAGGCGCCGCGTCCGGCGATCAGCGAGATGTGTCCTCCCGGCAGCTCCACGTACTCCTTGTCGCGCGTGCTCACGATGTCGATGAGCGGCTTCACGCACGCGGGCGGCGCGATGTTGTCCTCCTTGGCCCCGACCGCGAGCACCGGGCAGTGGATCTCGCGCAGGTCCACGCGCCGACCCGCCATCGTGAGCTCGCCCTTGACGAGGCGGTTCTGCTGGTAGAAGTCCTTCACCCAGTGGCGGAAGAACTCCCCCGGGAACGGCAGGTACTCGTTGGCCCACTTGTTGAGCGCGTTGAACCCGTTCACGTAGTCCGGGTTCCAGAGATTCCACCAGAGGTTCAGGTTCGTGCTGAGGTCCATGGTGGGCTTGAGCAGCTTGAAGCCCATCTTGACCATCTCGGCCGGGATGCTGCCGAGGGTGTCGACGTACTTGTCCACGTCGAAGATCTCGGGAGCCAGCCACTTGCCGAAGAGGCCCACGTGGGCGAAGTCGATGGGGCCCGCCATGTCGACGTAGTTCTTGAGCGGGAACTCCGGATGGGTGGCCACGAAGCTCGCGGAGAGCGGCGCGCCCATGCAGTACCCCAGCACCGACATCTCGGAGGCGCCGGAGGCCTCGAGCGCCTTGCGGGCCAGGCGGGGGAGGATCTTGGTGACCGCGTCCTCCACCGTGAGCCCGTTGTCCTCCTCGCCGAACACGCCCCAGTCGACCAGGAAGAAGTCGAAGCCCTGCTGCGTCATGTGCTCGATGAACGAGCCCTTGGGCATCAGGTCGAAGATGTAGGGCCGGCTGATGCCGAGGTTCGGGACGAACAGCAGCGGGGTGCGCACCGTGCGCCGGGACTCGTAGCGCCAGAGGCTCGACTTGTTGGTGCGGTAGATCAGCTGGCGGGGGGTGGGCCCGACCTCCGGCTCCTTCGGGTTCATCACCATCTCGCTCCAGTGCTTCATGCGGAGGAGATTGCGATTGGCCTCCTCCCGCATCCGCGCCAGGAGCTCCGGCGACATCGCCGGCATCTCACCCATCATCGTGAAGAGATCGTCCTTCATGATCCCATCCTAGCGCCGTGTGACGCCATGCGTCAACCTCCAGGCCGCCGAATCGTCGGAGAGGGCAGCCCGGAGGTCGACGCGAGAGCGGGACTAGACCTGGAACAGGCTCCCCACCTTCATGGCAAGGCCCATGTCGCCCTTGAGCTTCAGCTTGCCCGACATGAACGCCATCTGGCCGGAGAGCTTGCCGCCGGTCATGTCGAGCCAGTCCTGCGAGGACATCGTGAGGGTCAGGTTCGGGTTCGAGGCCGCGCCCTCGCTGACCTTGCAGGCGCCGTCCTTGATGACCGCGTTCCACGTCCCGCCCTGATCGCCGGTGATGTCGTACTGGATGGTGGCGTTCACTCCCGCAGCCTTGTCGGCGCGGAATCGGGAGCCCATGTTGTCGAACGTTTCCTTCACTGTCGCCATGCGCCGCTCCTTTCGGTGTCGAGCGTTCCTAGAAAGTGAAGAGGTCCATGCCCCCGGTGACGGTGAGCACGGCCCCCGTGATGTAGCGCGCGCGCTCCGAGCACAGGAACGCGATCGCGCTCGCGATGTCTTCGGGCTGTCCCTCCCGCTGCATGGCCACCCGCTTGACCATGCGGTCGTACAGCGGCGACATGTTCGCGTTCGGCCCCACGATGCCGGGCGCGATCACGTTCGAGGTCACATTGTACCGCGCCCCCTCCAGCGCGACCGACCGGGCAAAGCCGATCACGCCCATCTTGCTCGTCGCGTACGCGGTCTGCCCGAAGCCGCCCATGAGCCCCGCGATCGACGCCATGCAGACGATCCGCCCCCAGCGCCGCTCGCGCATGCCGGGGAACACCAGCTTGGTCACGTTGAAGGTCCCGGTCAGATTGATGCGGAGGTTCAGGTCCCAGTCGTCGTCCGCGGTGTCCTTGAGCTGGCCCATGGTGTAGATCCAGCCCGCGTTGTTCACGCAGATGTCGATCGGGCCCACCTCCCGCCCCGCGCGCTCGAGGACCTCGGCCAGGGCCGGCCGGTCGGTGATGTCGGCCGCATAGCCCCGGGCGGTGCCTCCCGCAGCGGTGATCTCCTGTGCGGTCTCGGCCGCGCCCTCCGCGTTCAGGTCCAGCACCACCACGCGGCAGCCCTCCGCCGCGAGAGTGAGGGCGTCCTGCTTGCCGAGGCTCCGCGCCGCACCCGTCACCAGGGCGGTCTTGCCCGCGATGCCCAGATCCACCCGCGATCCGCCTAGCGGCCCTTGAAGTCGGCGGGGCGCTTCTGGAAGAAGGCCTGGATCCCCTCCCCCGCGTCCTCGGTGCGGAGCGACTGCAGGAAGGCGCGCACCTCGACCTCGATGGCCTGGTCGATCGGGGCGTGGATGCCGTCGTCGACCGCCTCGATGATGAGCCGGGTCGCGATGGGCGGCCGCTTGGCCAGCTCGCGGGCCATCGTGCGGGCGTCGTCGAGGGTCTGGCCCTCCCTGGACAGCCGGTTGACGAGACCGGTGCGGTAGCACTCCTCGGCGGACACCTGGGTGCCGAGGATCAGGTGCTCCAGCGCGCGACCGCGACCCATCAGGCGCGGGTAGCGCTGGGTGCCGCCGAAGCCGGGGATGATGCCGAGGTTGGACTCGGTCTGCCCCATCCGCGCGCCCTCCTTGAGGATGCGGATGTGGCATCCCATCGCGATCTCGCAGCCGCCCCCGAGGGCGTGCCCGTTGATCGCGGCCACCACCGGCTTGGGGAAGCGCTCGATGCGGCGGACCACGCTGTTGCCGAAGCGGATGAAGGTGGCCACGTCCGCGCCCTGGAACGCGGATCCCAGATCCGCCCCCGCGCAGAAGATCTTGTCGCCCGCTCCGGTGACGATCACCGCGCGGACCGCGTCGTCCGCCTCGAGCTCGGAGAGCGCCGCGTTCAGCTCGCGCATCAAGGTCTCGCTGATCGCGTTCGCGGGCGGCCGGTTGAGAGTGACGATCGCGAAGCGCTCCTCGCGGGTCAGGATGAGGGTCTCGAAGGCCATCGGGGATTCTCCTCTCGCCGAGACGTCAGGGGCGGGCGGCCACGCCCTGCAGGAACAGGTCCGCCACCGTCGGCGCGATGTCGGTGAGCCGGTAGCCGCGCTTGCCGAGCACCCACGAGGTCGCCATCTGGTCCATCGCGCCGAAGAGCATCTTGGTCGCGACCTTCACCGGCAGGTCGCGCTGGAAGTGCCCCTGACCGACGCCTTCCTCGAGGACGGAGCCGATCAGCGCGAAGTACCCCGCGACTTCCTGGCTGGAAGCCCCGCGGAAGAACTTCTGACCCTGTCGCAGCTCGATCTGCACCACCTCGGCCAGATCGGGATCGGCCTCGAGCATCGCGAAGTGCAGCGCCACCAGGCGCCGCACCTTGGCCACCGCGTCCGCCTCGTCGCCGATGGCCCGGCGCAGGGACGCCACGAAGGCCGCCATCTTCTCCCGGAAGAGGGTGATGAGGATGTCGTCCTTGGTCTTGAAGTAGAGATAGATCGTGCCCGCCGCGATGCCCGCCTCGCGTGCGATGTCCGACACCCGGGAGTTGAAGTAACCTTGCCGGGCGAACACCCGCACCGCGGCCTCGATGATCTGCTGGGGCTTGTCCGGATCGCGCATGGGAAAGATGAACCGCGGTTCATCTTATGCGGCGCTCCGGAGGCTGTCAAACGGAAGTGGGTCGCGAGCCGCGCGACTGGCAGCTCAGCACGTACTCCTGGAGCCGCGAGAACTCGCGGGCGTCGAGGTTGGCGAAGACGAGCACCGCCCCGCCCTCGTAGGCCTCCCACACCAGGGAGGGAAGGCGCAGCCGGTCGATGCCGGGGCGCGCCGGCAGCTCCAGCACCACCACGTCGCCCTCGACCAGCTGCTGCTCGGTCATCACGCGGCCGCCGGAGGCGCTCAGGTCGACGGTGTGGCCGCTGGCGGTGCCCGCGGAGCCGCCCTCCACCCGGATCGGCAGGCTCACCGCCACCCGCGGGAAGCGCCGGCGCGTCTCGCTGCGCGAGACGAACGGGGTCACGCGTCCCGCCGGCGAGTCCGACATCTTGAGGAACGCGACCGCGATGCCGTCGCGATCCCGCCGCACCACCGTGCCCACCATCTCGAGCCGGCCCGCCTCACCGGGCAGGGTCACCCGCACCGTGACGATGCTGTTCGCCGTCGCGTCGATCTCCGCGCGCACCTTCATCCCCGAGAGGCTCAGGTTGACGACCTCGCCCGACACCACGCGCCCGTCGCTCGATTCCACCGTGGCCGGCCACGCCGCCGCCGCCCTCGGGAACGACCGCCGATCGTGTCCGCTCATGATTCGACCCTGACGTGTCGGGGGCCGTCCTGTCAACTCTTGGGATGCCGGTCGTCGGCGCGTCCCCGCTCACCTTGACGGCCTTGGGACCGGCGCGTACGATGCCGCCACCATGACGATCAAGTACCGCGTCGGCATCATGCCGGGACCGTGGCCGGCGGGCCGCGACGGCGCCGCCTTCCTGTGGACGCTGTGCGATCAGCTCGAGCGGAGCGACATCGATTCGATCTGGCTCTCCGACCGCCTGTCCTCGCCGGTGCCGGTGCCGGAGGTCATGACCACACTGGCCGCCATCGCCGCGCGCACCACACGGCTGAAGTTCGGGCCGAGCGTCGTGGTCCTGCCCTATCGCACCCCCGTGGTGGCGGCCAAGGAGATGGCGACCATCGACTGGCTCTCGCAAGGCCGTCTCTTCCCCGCGGTGGGCGTGGGCGTGGAGCTGCCGCGCGAGTTCGAGGCTTCGGGGGTCACCTTCTCCGAGCGCGGGCGCCGCACCGACGAGGCGATCCGCGTGATGCGGATGCTGTGGACCCAGGACGAGGTGACCTTCCAGGGGGACTTCTACAAGCTCGACCGGATCTCGGTCTTCCCCAAGCCCTGGCAGACGCCGCCCCCCATCTGGATCGGCGGCAAGAGCGAGGCGGCCATGCGACGGACCGCGCGCCTCGGCGACGGCTGGATGCCCTCGTTCATCACCCCGGACGAGATGCGGGCCGGCGTCCAGAAGGTGCAGGACCTCGCGGCGACGGCGGGACGGCAGGTGCCGGAGGACCACTTCGGCACCCTGATCAACTACGCGCTGGCCGACACCGAGGCCGCCGGCCTCGCGATGGCGCAGCCGTACATCCCGCGCGGGCGCGTGGACGAGACGACCGTGCGGCAGTGCACCGCCTTCGGTTCCGCCGGGCGCCTCGTCGAGAAGATCGAGGAGTACGTGAAGGCGGGGGCCTCCAAGTTCATCCTGCGCCCCCTCGGTCCCTCGGAGCGCATGCTGGAGCAGCTGGGCCGGGTGGCCGACGAGGTCTGTCCGGAATTCCACCGCCGCTGACGCGGGAACTAGGTCCGCCCCGCGCGGCCCCGTATACTGCATCCATGCGTCGACTCCGCTCGCTGGCCGTCGCGTCGCTCCTCGCTCTGGCTCTACCCGGCTGCTCGCTGCTCACCGTCGACTTCCAGCCCAAGATCCGCCCCCTCGAGGAGGAGACGGTCGAGGGCAAGGGCACGAGCAAGATCTTGATGCTCGACCTCTCGGGGGTCCTCACCGAGGAGCTGCCGAGCTTCTCGCTCACCACGCCGCCCCCGCGCGTGTCTCTGCTGGCCCGGGTGCGCGAGGAGCTGGCCAAGGCCGAGAAGGACGAGCACGTCCGGGCGCTCATCGTGCGGATCAACAGCCCGGGCGGGACGATCACCGCCTCCGACGTGCTCTACCACGAGATCCTCGCCTTCAAGCAGCGGAAGAAGGTGCCGGTGATCGCGGCGGTCATGGACGTGGGCGCCTCCGGCGGCTACTACGCGGCGCTCGCCGCCGACACCATCGTGGTCAACCCCACCACCATCACCGGAAGCATCGGGGTGGTCATGGTCACCCTCGACGCGCAGGGGCTGATGCAGAAGATCGGAGTCGCCCCCCTCGCCATCAAGTCCGGCCCCATGAAGGATGCGGGCTCCCCGTTCCGGGCGCTCACCGGCCCCGAGCTGGCCGTCTTCCAGGGCATCATCGACGACATGTACGGCCGCTTCGTGGGATTGATCGTGCAGTCGCGCCACCTGCCCGAGGACCGCGTCCGCGCGCTCGCCGACGGCCGCGTCTACACCGCGGAGCAGGCCCTGAAGCTCGGCCTGGTGGACCGCATCGCGTACCTGGAGGACGTGGTGACGATGGCCCGCGAGGCGGCCAAGGTGGACACCGCGAAGGTGATCATGTACCACCGGCCCAAGGAGTACCGCGCGAACATCTACTCGAGCGCGCCCGCGCCCGCCACCGCGGAGTCGACGCTGGCCCAGTTCGCGGCCGCGCTCGGGGGAGCCGGCCCGCGGTTTCTCTACATCTGGTGGCCCTAGCTTCCCGCCCTCCAGGCGCCGTGGCCCAGATCGAGCGCCTCCCGGACCTTCCGGCCGAGCCCCTCGGGGGTGAAGGGCTTCTGGATGAAGAGGGTACCCGGCTCGAGCACCCCGTGACGCACGATCGCCTCGTTCGTGTAGCCCGACATGAACAGCACCTGCAGCTCGGGCCGGAGGGGGCGTAGCCGCTCCGCGAGGGCGCGGCCGCTCTGCCGCGGCATGATCACGTCGGTGAGCAGGAGATGGATCGGCCCCCCGTGGCGCTCTGCGATCAGCAGCGCGTCCTGCGGATCGCAGGCCTGGAGCACCGTGTAGCCGCTCGCCTCCAGGATCTCGCGGGCGAGATCGCGCACCTCCGGCTCGTCCTCCACCAGCAGCACCGTCTCGTCGCCGCGCGGCACGGTGGCCGGCACGGGCCGCGCCTCCTCGGGGGCGGCGGGCTCGACGACGCGAGGCAGGTAGATCTTGAACCTGGTCCCCCGGCCGACCTCGCTCTCGAGCTGGATGTCCCCGCCGCTCTGCTTGACGATGCCGTACACCGTCGAGAGGCCGAGCCCGGTCCCCTTGCCCGGCTCCTTGGTGGTGAAGAACGGCTCGAACACCCGCGTGCGGGTGGCCTCATCCATGCCCGTCCCGGTATCGGTGACCGCGAGCACCACGTAAGCTCCGGCCGGCACCGAGAAGTGGCGGCTGGCGGACGCCGCGTCGAGCTCCACGTCCGCGGTCTCCACGGTCAGCCGCCCCCCTTCCGGCATCGCGTCTCGGGCGTTGACCACCAGGTTCACGATCACCTGCTCGATCTGGGCCGGATCGGCCTTCACCCGTCCCGGCTGCTCCACCGGGATCACCGCGAGGTCGATGTCCTCGCCGATCAGCCGCCCCAGCATCGGCTCCATGCCGGTCACGACCTTGTTGAGGTTGAGCACCTGGGGCTGGAGCACCTGCTTGCGGCTGAAGGCCAGCAGCTGCTGGGTGAGAGCGGCGGCCCGGTCCGCGGTGCTGCGCACGAGGGAGGCGTCGCGGTGGATCGGCTCCTCGGGGCGCAGGCGCGAGAGGATGAGCTGGGCGCGGCCCGCGATCACGGTGAGCAGGTTGTTGAAGTCGTGCGCGATGCCGCCCGCGAGCCGCCCGACCGCCTCCATCTTCTGGGACTGACGCAGCTGCTCCTCGAGGCGGCGGCGCTCGCCGATGTCCTTGAGCACGCCCAGCGTGCCGATCTCGGCGCCCGCCGGATCACGCAGCATCGCGATCGAGGCGCTCACGTCGATGCGCCGCCCGTCCCGGGCCAGGAAGCCGGTCTCGTAGCTGCGAAGCGCCCCCTCCTCGAGGAGCCGCCCCCGCACGAGGCGCGCCTCCTCGATGCCCCCGGGGTAGAGGCCGGCCACCGGGGTGCCGATCATCTCCGCCGCGCGGCAGCCGAACATGGCCTCCGCGCCCCGGCTGATGTAGGTGACCTTCCCCTCGCGATCGGTGGTGACGATGGCGTCCGGCGAGTGATCGGTGATGGACTGCAGGAAGTCGCGCGCGTCGCGGATCTGGCGGTACAGCGCCGAGTTCTCCAGGGCCACCGCGCCTTGCCCGACGAACGCGGCCAGCAGGGCGAGCTCGTCCTCGGTGTAGGTCCGGTCCGGCCCGTCGCCCAGCCCGAGCACGCCGATCACCTTCTCGCCGGACTTGAGTGGCATCGCGAGAACCGACCGGAAGCCGGCGGCCCGCACCGCGTCCTCGGCCCACTCCGGCAGGCTGATCTTGGGATCCGACAGCACGTCGGGCGTCCACACGCTGCGCTCCTCCGCGGCCGCGCGACCCTCCGCACCCTCGCCCAACCCGACCGTGCGGCCGTGCCAGCTCTTCGCATCGGCCGCCCCCGCGGCCGCGATGCACACGAGGCGGCCGCCCTCGGGCTCCAGGCGGAACACCGTCGCGTGGCGGGCCGCGAACACCCGGACCACCGAGGTGGCGATCTGCCGGGCCACGTCCGCGGGCTCCAGGCCCCCGGCCAGCTCGCGCCCGGTCTCGATGAGCGCCGCGGCCGACATCTCGGTGCGCCGGCGCTCGGTGACGTCGGAGTGGGCGATGACCGCGCCCCCGCCCTCGAGCGGGGTCGCGATGAGGGTGAACCACCGCGGATCGTCCGAGCCGTGGCTCGCGTAGTCCAGGGTGAAGATCGGCAGCTCGCGCCGCAGCACCCGGGTGATGCCGGCCGGTGCGCGCGATCCGCGGGGACAGCCCGCCATCGCGCCGTCGCGGCAGATCGCGAAGTAGTCCTGCCCGACCCCCTCCGCCACCGCGGGGCCGGCCCCGTTCTCGCGCCCGAACCGCCGCCACGCCTCGTTGGCGGTCACGATCACGCCCTGCTCGTCCACGACCACGGTCATCGCGGGGAGGGCGTCGAGGAGGTGGCGGCCGGCCCCCCCGGTCCAGGCGCCGGGGGTCGCCAGATCCCCCGCACCGGCGGGCGAGGCCGGGCGCGGGCCCCTGCGTCCGCCGTTCATGGCGAGACGCGGGCCGAGCCGCGACCGCCGACGCGGGCGAAGTGATCGAGGAGACGATTCATAGTCCCGCGAAGCCGCCGACGGCTACCGCGCGAGCAGAAACTCCTGGGCCGAGATGCCGTACCGCTTCATCTTCGCGTGCAGGGTCGTGTAGTTCGTCCGCAGCAGGCGCGCCGCGTGGCTCTTGTTTCCGGCGGTGCTGGCGAGCGCCCGGCGAATCGCGAGGACCTCCGCGCGGCTCACCGCCGCGTCGACGATCTGCCGGAGCGAGAAGAGTCCCACGCGCATCGGGGCGGAAGGCGCGGACGATGCCTCCACCGGACGCGGCAGGCGGATGTCCGCCTGCTGTGAGACGGCGACATCGGGGACCGAGATCGACATCGGGATGGCTTCCACCGTGCTCATGCCTGGCCTCCTGCCCTGCGGGAATGCGACCGCCAACAGTTCCCTCAAGGGCAAGCGAGGTGCCACGAGGGATGTGGACGACATGCTGGTGGACCGGAGGCGGTAACGGCCAGATCCGGCGGCTACTTACGAGGCGGAGCGGAGCGCGACGACCGTGCAGCCCGTCCGGTGTGAAGCATCCGCGACAGCGCGCCGCCACCATAGGCATGGCAGCGTCACCATAGACGGCCGGCCAGAGGCACCGGGTGCCGCCGGCGCGACGGGCGCTCAGCGCGGCGAGAAGTCGCGGGCAGAGATACCGTACCGCTTCATCTTGGCGTGCAGCGTCGTGTAGTCGGTCCGCAGCAGCCGCGCGGCCTGGCTCTTGTTGCCCTTGGTCGAATGAAGCGCGTGCCGGATCAGCTCGCGCTCCGCCTGCACCGCGGCCAGCTCCGCGACCTCGCGCAGCGAGAGGTCCTCGCCGCCCGCGGTCTCGGCCGCCATCCGCACCGGCCCCGGCGCACCGCCGGCGGTCAGGGCGGGCACGTGCTCGGGGGTCACCACCTCGGTCGCGAGCAGGGCCGCCTTGCGGATCACGTTGCGCAGCTCCCGCACGTTGCCGGGCCAGTGGTGGTGCAGCAGCATCTGCGTCGCCTCGTCGGAGATGCGCCGCACCGGGCGCCGCAGCTCCATGCTCACCTCGTCGAGGAATCGCTGGGCGAGGTGCAGGATATCCTCCCGCCGGCTCCGCAGCGGGGGCAGCGAGATCGTGAACTCGCTCAGACGATAGTAGAGATCGGCGCGGAAGCGGCCCGCCTTCACGCTCTCCTCGAGCTCGGCGTTGGTGGCCGCGATGATGCGCGCGTCGACCGTGACCGCGCGCGTGCCCCCGAGCGGGAGCACCTCGCGCTGCTCGAGGGCGCGGAGCAGCTTGGCCTGGGTGGCGAGGGGCACGTTGCCGATCTCGTCGAGGAAGAGGGTGCCGCCCTTGGCGAGCTGGAAGTGTCCCTCGCGCCGGGAGTGGGCCCCGGTGAACGCGCCGCGCTCGTGGCCGAACAGCTCGGACTCCACCAGGGTCTCGGGGATCGCCCCGCAGTCCACCGCCACGAACGGCGCCTGCCGGCGCGGACTCTGCTGGTGGATGGCGCGGGCCACCAGCTCCTTGCCGGTGCCGGTCTCGCCCTGCACCAGCACCGTGAAGTTGGACTCCGCGACCTGGCCCACCTGCCGGATCACCTGCGCGATCGCGGGGCTGCCCCCCATCCGCTCGCCCAGCGAGCCGCCCTGCCCCTGGCGCTTGAGCTCCTCGATGCGGGAACGCAGCCGGTGGCGCTCCGCCGCGCGCTCGACGGTGAGCACGAGGAGCTCCACGTCGAAGGGCTTGGTGAGGTAGTCGTAGGCTCCGAGCTTCATGGCCCGCACCGCGGTGGCCAGGTCGGCGTGGGCGGTGCAGATGACCACCGGGACCTCGGGGTCGAGCCGCTTGATCTCGGGCAGGGCGTCCATGCCGTTCATGCGCGGCATGCTGAGATCCATCAGGATCACCGCCGGGCGCTCACGCGACACCGCCGCGACCGCGGCGGCCCCGTCCTCGGCGGTGGCGATCTCGTAGCCCTTGGCCTGGAGCACGGCGCCGAGGAGCGAGCGGATCTCCGCCTCGTCGTCGACGACCAGGATCTTCACGGCCGGATCTTCATCGCCGGGTCTTCACGGCCGGCTCACCCGCCAGCCCGCAGCTGATAGATCGCGACATGACGGATCGACGCCACCGGGCGAACGCCGTCCGCGACCAGGAGCAGATCCAGCTCCCACGAACTCGTGGCCCTTGCCCTGGAACAGGCTCTTCCACGCGGCCCCTCGTCTCGAGGCGCTGGCCCACCCGCGGCACGCTCGGGTGCTGGCCGTGACTCTCCACGTGGATCCACGGGCTCACCCGCACGTTGCGGTCGAGCGCGCGGTTGGCCTGCCCGAGGTACATCCCCGGATGCGCGGGAGCGTCCGCGTCGCGATAGAGCGGCAGGGTGTCGCTCACCCGGTGCAGGAACGCGTCGACCGTCGGCCGCTCGAGCGAGAGCTCCGGAGTGCCCAGGACACGGAGCCCGTCGAGATGCGCGCGGGTGGCCGCCGGCCGCTCGGCGGGCAGGGGCGCGACGGAATACGCGCCCACGTCCGGCCGCGTGAGCAACGGGCCCCGCGGCAGGCTCAGGGTCGCGGTCGCGCAGACGTCGCCTTCGCGATTCTCGACCCGCGCCTGGATGGTGACTTCGTCCTTCGAATGCGCGGCCACGCTGGTCCGGATGGTGGTCGGCTCTCCGAAGTACACCGGCCTGGCAAAGCGCACCGAGAACCGACCGTGGTCGAGCCACGCGGCGCCGAAGGCGGCCACCACCGGCCGCGTCGTCCAGGCGTAGACCGTGACCCCGGGCACGAGCCCGCCCCGGAAGCCGAACTCGCGGGCGAGTCCGTCCTCGTGGATCTTGTTCTCCCACGAGTCGTGGGTGGGAACGGCGACGACGTGGTACGCGGGGAGCTCGGTCCCGACGACGAGGGCCTCGAGGCTCAACCGGCCCTCAGGGCTTGGGGGGCGCGCCGCCGTAGCCGCCGGCCACGTCCTGGTCCGCGTTCCAGCGCACCCACGTCGTCTCCAGCGGATCGACCGCGAGGGCGACCGGCGGGGCCGGTGCCCCGGACGCCGGCACCGTGAGCTGCTGTGGACCGGTCAGGGTGCGCTCCCACTGCTTGTTCGGCCCCGTGCACACCACGCTGCCGTGGTGCGTCTGTACCAGGAGGGTGCCGTCCGCGCCCCGGCGGATCCCGACGCCCGCGCCGCGCACGGTGACGATGGCCGGCCCGGCGCGCACCTCGACCTGGGTGGACGCGGGGCTGCCCGGCATCACCGCCACCCAGAGCCAGCCGCTGTCGAGCCGGACGCGCGTCGGGCCGGGCTCGGGCCCCGTCTCGCCGCGCAGAACCGCGATCTGGGAGCGGGAGCCGAGCCGCAGGGCCTGGCCGCTCGGGGTGCGAACCGTGACCCGGCCGCCCAGCTGGGTGCGGAGGCTGTCGCCCTCGTCGATGTCGGCGCGAAGGGTCGCGGGCACCCACGCGGGCGTGTCCTTACGGTGGACCTCTGCCACGCCGCCGAGCGTGACGAGCTTGGCCGGCAGCTCGCGCGGCTGCGCGCTCGCGGAAGACACCGTCGCGGCAACGAGGAGGATCACCCCAGCCAGGACGGCCGCCCGCACGTTGTTGGGCACGCTCAGACCTCCGTGGATCTCGGTTGGTGTCCCGGACAGCGTAGCACGGGCAGGCGCGGATACTTCGCAAACGCCGGGTCACGGCTCGACAGCGCGCAGAGCCAGAACGTCGATCCGCGCCCCGACACGACGCGGCGCGCGTGCGCGCAGCGCGCGCAGAGCCCCGGGTCCTTCTCCGGGACGCCGCGGGGATCCGTCCGAGCCGGGATGGCTACCGACCGGTCCAGCGCGGGGGCCGCTTCTCGAAGAACGCGGCGATACCCTCGCGGGCGTCGTCGGAGAGGGCCACCAGCGTGATCAGCTCACGCAGGTAGCGCAGCGCCGCGCCGTACTCCATGTCGGGCGCCGTCGCGGCCGCCTCCTTGGCGAGACCGAGCGCGGTGGGCGAGTAGCCCGCGAGGGTCCGGGCCAGCGCGTCGACCGCGCCCGCGAGATCCGCCCGCGGCACCAGTCGGCTCACCAGCCCCATCTCGTACGCCTCGCGCGCCCCGACCGGCTCGCCGCTCAGGATCATGAGGAGCCCGCGCTTGCGTCCCACCGCGCGCAGGATCGGAGCCATCACGATCAGGGGCAGGAGGCCGACCTTGATCTCCGGCAGTCCGAACACCGCGTCGTCTGCGGCCACCACGATGTCGGCTCCCGCGGCCAGACCGCAGCCGCCGGCCAGGGCGTAGCCGTGGACTTGGGCGATGACCGGCGTGCGCATCCGGGCCATGTGCTCGAGGATCCGTGCGAGGCCGCCGAAGGACTCCCGGGCCTCTAGCGTGGTGCCGCGATCGCCCACCCGCCTCAGGTCCGCCCCCGCGCAGAAGGCGCGGTCCCCCGCCCCGCGCAGGACGACGACCCGCGCTCCCGCGTCGTCCTCGAGCCGGCGCAGCGCCGCCTCCAGCTCGCGCAGGAGCGCCTCGTTCAGCGCGTTGCGGACCTCGGGCCGGTTGAGGGTGACGCGCGCGACCCCGTCGGTCACCTCGACGAGCAGGACCGGCTCGCTCACGGGCCGGGCCGCTCCTCGTCGAGCAGGGCCAGGAACTGGCTCAGGATGCGAGCGGTGGCCCCCCATACCACGTCGGCGGCGGAGACCTGGTAGAAGAGCACCGGGTGCCGCTCGCCGTCCCGCTCCCACATCTCGGTACGGAGGATGGCCGGGTCTCGCAAGGTGGGGAGGGGCACCTCGATCACGCGCTCGATCTCGCGCCCGTCCGGCTCGAAGGCGACCGCGGCGCGCACGATGCCCACCACCGGCGTGATCACGAAGTTGGTGGCCCGCGTCGGGGTATCGTCGAGCAGGCCCAGCACCTCCACCGCCTCCGCGGGGAGCCGGATCTCCTCCCACGCCTCGCGCAGCGCGGTCTCCACCCGCGAGCCGTCGCGCGTCTCCACGACCCCGCCCGGGAACGAGAACTGTCCCTTGTGGTGCGGGACGTCCGCGGTCTTCTTGGTGAAGACCACGTGGGGCCCGTCGTGGTCGGTGATCGGCACCAGGACCGCGGCCGAGACCAGATCGCTCCGGTCGAGAACGGCCCGCGGGCGGCGGCTCAGCGCCGCGTCGAGGCGTGTGCGGAGGGCCTCCAGGTCCATCCGCGGATCAGACGAAGCGACACGACACGCTGCCAAGCCGCGTGAAGGAGGCGCGGGTGGACTGCCCGGCGGTCGGACGCAGCACCTTGGAGATGGATCCGGTCATCACCAGATCGCCGGCGTGGAGGCCTCGTCCCATGCGCCCGAGGGTGTTGGCGGCCCACGCCAGCGACACCAGCGGGTTGCCCAGCACCTCCGCCGCGGTCTGGGTGGCGACGATCTGGCCGTCCTGCTCGAACACCACACCCTCGAGGGCGAGGTCGATGCCGGCGAGCGGGGTGAGCGGACGGCCGAGCACGATCGCGTTGGCGTAGACGCCGTCCGCGATCACGTCGGTGCCCCGCGGGGTGCCGCTCAGCCGGAAGTCGATCAGCTCGAGCGCGGGCAGCGCGCCCTCCACCGCGAGCAGGGCCGAGGCCGCGGTGACGCCGGGACCGGCCAGGTCGGCCTTCAGCAGGAACGCGACCTCGACCTCGACGCCGGGGGCCACGAAGCGCGACATCGGCAGGGCGTCGCCGCTGCCGAAGACCCCGGAGCCGAGCAGAAAGCCCAGCACCGGCTCCGTCACCCCGTGTCGCTCCTGCAGCGCGGCGGTGGTGAAGCCGACCTTCCAGCCGATCAGGCGCTCGCCGCGCGCGACGAGCGCCTGCTCGAGCTCGCGCTGGAGCGCGTAGGCCTGCTCGGTGGTGAGGTCGGGGGCGGTCTCGCTCAGCGGGCGCCCGGCCGCGCGCGCCTGCCGGCCGGCGAGCAGGTGCTCGACGCGTGCGGTCGTCACGAGCGGCGCCCCGTCAGGAGGCGACCGGCCGCGTCTGCAGCCGGTCGACGACCGCGGCGAGCACGCCCGCCGCGCTGCCCCGGACCACCACGTCGGCGTGGTCGTCGTGCGGCGTGTCGGTGAGGTTGACGATCGCGAGGGGCGCGCCCGCGTCCTTGGCGTGCAGCGGCATGTAGGCGGCGGGATACACCACCAGCGAGGAGCCCACCACCACGAACAGGTCGCAGGCCCGGGCCCGCCGCTCGGCCTCCTCCAGCTCCACCCGCGGCATCGCCTCCCCGAACATGATCGTGCGCGGCTTGATGATGCCCCCGCAGGGCGGATCGCACATCGGCACCGCCACCCCCGCGTCGAGCCACTCCTGTACCCGCTCGCGGTCGTAGGCCTTCTCGCACGTCAGGCAGCGGGCGCGGGTCGCGTTGCCGTGCAGCTCGATGACCCGGTCGGCGGGCAGCCCGGCCCGCTGGTGGAGGTTGTCGATGTTCTGGGTGATCACGCAGTCGAGCTTGCCGAGCCGCCACAGGGTGACGAGCGCGTGGTGGCCCGGGTTCGGCTCGGCCCGGCGAATGACCGGGAACGTGGTGCGACCCAGCTCCCAGTAGCGGCGGCGCCCCGCGTCGCCCTTCATGAAGTTCTGGAAGGTGAACTCGCTCGGATCGAAGCGGTCCCAGACTCCGCCCGGGCTCCGGAAGTCGGGGATGCCCGACTCGGTGCTGACTCCCGCCCCGGTGAAGACGACGATCCGGCTCGCCCCGGCGACCAGCGCGCCCAGCCGCTCGACGGGAGCCGCGCTCACGAGCGCCGCTTCGCCTTCTTCTTCGCCGGACGCCGGGCCGACGCCTTGCGCTTCGCCTTCGGCCGCGCCTTCGCGGAGCTCCTGGCCGGCCGTGGCCCGGGTCGGCTCGCCGCGTGCGCCTCGTTGCGGCTCCCTACCCCGCCGCGCACTCGCGGCCCGCGGCCGATCGCCCCGATCCACGTGGTGAGGTCCGCGGCCAGCTCCGGATAGGCGTGATCGCGATACGCCTCGAGCGCCCGCAGGGCGGCCGGGTCCTTCCACGGCTTCAGGACGAACGGGGCCTCCGGATCCTGCATGTCGAACGGGGCCTCGGTGGCCATGGTCATCACGATGTACCGCCGGGTCAGCTCGGGCATCTCGCGCCTCCGCGCTCAGGGCCGTGACGGACGACGCCCGCGGAAACCCTCCGCGGGCCGTCCAAGCCTACTCTGCGGCCGGGCGCGGCTGCAAGCCTCCCGTGGCACAATCGGGCCACCATGCGCGCCATGCTGCTGCACCGGCAGGGCCCCATCGCGGGCACGCCGCTCGCGCTCGCCGACCTCCCGGTTCCGGCCCCCGGCTCCGGCGAGATCCGGGTGCAGGTCCGCTGCTGCGCGGCCTGCCGCACCGACCTCCACGTCGTGGAGGGAGACCTCCCGCCGCGACGCCTGCCCATCGTGCCCGGGCACCAGGCGGTGGGCGTGGTGGAGGCGCTCGGTCCGGGGGCGACGCGGTTCCGGCCCGGCGACCGGGTGGGCGTGGCGTGGCTGCGCTCGACCTGCGGGACGTGCGCCTTCTGCCGGAGCGGGCGGGAGAACCTCTGCGAGCGCTCGCGCTACACCGGCTGGACCGACGACGGGGGCTACGCCGAGCAGTGCTGCGTGCCGGAGGCCTTCGCCTACCCGATCCCGGCCGCGTTCGACGACGCCGAGGCGGCTCCCCTGCTCTGCGCGGGGATCATCGGCTACCGCGCGCTCCGGCGGAGCGGGCTCGCTCCGGGCGGCCGGCTCGCGCTCTACGGCTTCGGCTCCTCCGCCCACATCACGCTGCAGGTGGCCCGCCACTGGGGCTGCCCGGTGTACGTCTCGACCCGCGACGCGGCCCACCGCGCCCTCGCCCTCGAGCTCGGCGCGCGCTGGGCGGGCGGCCCGGACCAGCCGCTGCCGGAGCGGGTGGAGGCCGCGATCGTCTTCGCGCCCGCGGGAGCGCTCGTGCCGGTGGCGCTCCAGGGGCTCGAGAAGGGCGGCACGGTCGCCCTCGCCAGCATCCACATGAGCGACCTGCCCGCGATGGCCTACGAGCCGAACCTGTTCTTCGAGAAGGCCCTCGTGAGCGTGACCGCGAACACGAGACAGGACGGCGAGGACCTGCTGGCCGCGGCCGCCGCGATCCCGATCCGGCCGCGCGTCACCCGCTACCCGCTCGCCGACGCCAACGCGGTCCTGGGCGCGCTGGCCCGCGACCGCGTGGAAGGGACCGCGGTCCTGATGATGGGGTCGTGAGGGTGAGCTGACGCTCAGCCGAGGCGGAGCAGCCGCGGCACCACCAGGGTGACCCAGGGCACCAGGATCACGATCAGGAGACCGACGCACATCATGTACACGTAGGGCATCATCGCGCCGGTGGCGCGGTCGCCCGGGATGTTCGCGATCCCGCACGCGATGAAGAAGCCGACCCCGATCGGGGGCAGGAAGAGCCCGATCCCGGTCGCGGCCACCACCACCGTGCTGTAGTGCACCACGTCGATGCCGAGCCGGGTCACCACCGGCATGAAGGTCGGCAGCAGGATCACCACCGCGGGCAGCCCCTCCAGCACCGCGCCCAGCAGGATGAAGAGCAGCGCGGTGAGGACGAGGAACACGATGTTGCCGCCCGGCACCGCGAGCATCGCCTTCAGCAGGAGCTGCGGGACCTGCTGCACCGCGAGCACCCACGCCACCACCGCCGCGGTGCCCAGCAGGAAGCAGACCGCGGCGGTCACCACCGCGCTCTGCACCAGGAGCCGGGGCAGGTCCCCCCACGCGATCTCGCGGTAGATGAAGACCCCGACGATGAACGCGTAGATCACCGCCAGCACCGCGGCCTCGGTCGGGGTCACCACCCCGCCCAGGATGCCGCCGAAGATGATCGCGGGCAGGCCGAGCGGGATGATCGCGTCCACGAAGGCGCGCCAGATGTCGGTCCACGTGGCCCGGGCCCGCGCCTCGATGCCGCTCCGGCCCGCGTCGTACCAGATGTAGACCATGATCGCGAGGGCCAGGACCACCGCGGGCAGGAAGCCGGCCGCGAACAGCGCCGCCACCGACACGTTGGCCACCGAGCCGATCACGATCATGAGGATGCACGGGGGCACCAGGATGCCCATCGCGGACGCGGCCGAGACCACCGCCACCGCCTGCTCGGGCCGATAGCCCGCGCGCAGCATGGGCGGGATCATGGTGGAGCCGATGGCGGACACGTCGGCCACCGTGGACCCGGAGATGCCGGAGAAGATGTACTCGGCCACCACCACCGCCATCGAGAGGCCCCCGCGGATCCAGCCCACCAGCACCTGGGCCAGACGCACCAGGCGCACCGCGATCCCGCCGGTCTCCATGAACGCGCCGGCCAGGATGAAGAGCGGGATGGCGAGCAGCACGAAGGAGTCGATGCCCTCGAAGATCTGCTTCACGATCACGGTGAGCGGGTACTCGCCGCTCCACCAGAGCCCGGCGAAGCCGGCGACCGCGATCGTGAAGGCCACCGGCACCCCCAGGCCCAGGAACACGAGGAAACAGAGACCGATGATCGCGATCATGCGGGTGCGCGGTCCGATCCGCCGCGGAGCGCGGCCCGGAGGAGGGGCAGGCTGTAGAGGATGATCAGGATTCCGCCGGCGGGGATCGCGGCATAGACGTACTGCTTGGAGAGGCCCATGACCGGGGTGCGCTGGAACTGTCCCAGCTCCACCAGCTTCCATCCCTGCTGGATGAGCACCAGACCGACGCCGATCACCGCCAGCACGCCCACCACGTGGGTGGCGCGCCGGAGCCCCGGCGGCATGCGGTCCACCAGGAGGTGCAGGCGGAAGTGGGTCCCGCGCCGCACCCCCACCGCGGCGCCCAGGAACACGATCCACACGAAGAGCAGACGCGCGATCTCGTCGTACCAGGTGAAGGTGCTCATGAGGACGTAGCGCGAGAAGACGCCGAGGAACACGTCGGCACAGAGCACCACCATCATCGCGAGCAGGAGGCCCTCGACCAGGTTCGAGAGCGCCCGGACGAGCACGGACTACTTCGACGCCTGGACCGCGGCGCGCAGCCGATTCATGAACTCCTTGCCCACCTGCCCTTCCACGTAGTCGTAGGCCGGCTTCATGAGGGCCTGGAACGCGCGGATGTCCTTCACGTCGTTGATCTGCACGCCCGCCTTCTTCATGACGTCGAAGTCGTTCTTCTCCTTCTCGACCTCGAGCTTGCGGTGGAGCTGGCAGGCGTCGCGCATCGACTCGTCGACCGCCTTCTGGATGTCGGCCGGCAGCGCCTGATATTTCTTGAGGTTCATGAACCACGCGATCGGCGGATAGGAGTGCCGGGTCAGCGAGTAGTACTTGGTCACCTCCTGGAACTTGTCGGAGGTGAACGTGAAGGAGGGCAGCTCCATGCCGTCGATCGTGCCCTGCTTCATCGCCAGGTACACCTCGACGTAGGGCATCGGCACCGGGTTGGCTCCCATCGCCTTCATCATGGCCACGTACGTCGGCGACTCCTGCACCCGGATGGTCTGCCCCTTCATGTCCTCCGGGGTCACCACCGGCCGCTTGTTCGACATCATGTTGCGGAAGCCCCACCCTCCCCCGAAGCAGAAGGCCTTCAGGTTCTTGGCCTCCATCTTCTTGAGCAGCTCCTGGCCGAGGGGTCCGTCCATCACCTTCCACACCTGCTCGCGCGAGGACCAGAGAAACGGCAGGTCGAGGGCCTGGTAGAGGGGCTCGAACATCCCGCCCACCGGCGCGCTGCCGATCGCGGCCACGTCGATGGTGCCGAGCTGTACGCCCTCCAGGTGCGCGCCCTCGCCCTTGGCCAGCGCGTTGGCGATGTGCACGTCGACCCGCACGCGCCCCTTCGTCTTCTCCCCGAGCTGCTTGGCGAACTGCTCCATGGTGTCGTTCAAGGGGTTGCCGCCCGCGGTGGGGGTGCCCGCCTTCCACACGTACTGGGGCGGGGTCTGGGCGGGAGCGGCGGCCGGAGCCGCGAGCCCGACGAGCGCGCCGAGGGCCAACACGAGAGCTGGTCGACGATGCATGGTCAGTTCTCCTCGTGGTCGAGTGGGCGGAGAGCGGGGGGCGTCATCGCGAGCCGCCCCTGTGTAGCACGCCGCCTCCCGGAGGGTCAAGGCGCGAGACGCTGGACTTCCGCGCCCGACCGGGGCAGGCTTGGGCCGCCGCCCCGCGGCCATACTCGCCCGATTCGAGGAGGAGCACGATGATGGATCCCGCACTGGACCCGCTGCACGGACGCCTGGAGCGCCTCGAGCGCGAGCTCGCGTGGTGGCGGCGCGCGGGCATCGCGCTGCTGGCCGGCGTGGGCCTGCTCGGCGCGGTCGCCGCCACCGTGAGCACCAATCCCGACGAGGTGAAGACGCAGCGCCTGGTGATCATCGACCGCGACGGGCGAACCCGCGCGGTCTTCACGGTGGACGCCAGCGACCGGACGCGGCTCTCCCTGGCCGATCGCGACAACGCGACCACCGCCGACATCACGGTGATCCCCGGACAGTCCGCCGCGCTGTCGCTGATACGTGGCACCGCGCAGGCGCAGCTCGCCGCCGCGGGCGACAACGGGCAGCTCTCGGTGGGCACCCGCGGGCAGCGCGGCTGGCTGGTGGCCGCGCCGGGCGGCTCGAGCGTGGGCCTCGGCGACGAGTCGGGCAAGCCGCAGATCTCGCTCGCCACCAGTCCCACGCTCGCGCCGAGTCTGCTGCTCGCGGACCGCGACGGCAACGCGGTGTGGAAGGCGCCCTAGCAGGCTGCGGAAAAACCCGACTTTGGATGCCGGGTCCGCCCGCGAGTTCGTTTAGGATGCGCGTAACACTTCGTGAGGAGGCGCGCATGCGTGGCGACGACGAGCGGCAGGCCGCGGTGTGGAGCTACATCCCGCTGGAGCAGCGCGTGCCGGCCGACCACCCGCTGCGGCCGATGCGGGCGATGGTCGATGCCGTGCTGACGGAGCTGTCGCCGCAGTTCGAGCGGCTCTACGCCCGGGTGGGCCGGCCGTCGATCGCCCCGGAGCGGCTCTTGCGGGCCCTGCTGCTGCAGGTCCTCTACAGCGTGCGCAGCGAGCGGCTGCTGATGGAGCAACTCGACTACAACCTGCTCTTTCGCTGGTTCGTGGGCCTGCCGGCGGACGCCCCGATCTGGGATGCCACCGTCTTCACGAAGAATCGCCAGCGGCTGCTGGAGGGCGACATCGCCCGGGCCTTCTTCGAGCGCGTCGTGGCCGAGGCGCGACGGCGCGGCGTCCTTTCGGATGAGCACTTCACCGTCGACGGCACGTTGATCGAGGCCTGGGCCAGTCTCAAGAGCTTCAAACCCAAGCACGCCTCGGGCCCACCCCCCGACGACCCGGGCAATCCCACCGTCAACTTCCACGGCGAGCGCCGGAGCAACGCCACCCATGCCTCGACGACGGATCCGGACGCCCGGCTGTTCCGCAAGGGCGATAGCCACGAGGCCAAGCTCTACTACCAGGGGCATGTCCTCATGGACAACCGCGTGGGGCTGGCGGTTGACGGCAGCCTGACCCCGGCCAGCGGATTCGCCGAACGCGACCAAGGCCTGCTGCTGGTGGCGCGGCGGGGCACCCACCGTCGGCTCACGCTGGCGGCGGACAAGAGCTATGACACCCGGGACTTCGTGGACGCCCTCCGCGGCCTCGTGGTCACGCCCCACGTGGCCCAGCACACGACCAAGCGGGCCAGTGCCGTGGATCGCCGCACCACGCGCCATCCCGGCTATCAGGTGAGCCAACGGCGGCGCAAGCGCATTGAGGAGATCTTCGGCTGGCTCAAGACCGTCGGGCTGCTCCGCAAGACGCGGCACCGCGGCGTGGCGCGGGTCGGCTGGATGTGTACCTTTGGCCTGGCGGTCTACAACCTGGTCCGCCTCCGCACCCTCGCGGCGCAGCCGACATGACGGCCCAGCCACGACCGGATGGTGCGCTCGCCCTCGCGGCGGGGCGCCGGGGCCGAATCCCAGAGCCCGCGCGGCCCTCATGACCACTCCCGCGCACCACCCCATGCGCCCTTCACCTAATTTAGTTTTTCCGTAGCCTGCTAGCCGCTCCGCGGTAGACGAAAATCGTCGCTATTTTCGACAATTTGTAGGCACGACCCCCGCCCGGACGCGCGGGTCTTCTCGCGTGCCCACCCGGCCACCGTGAAATCGGGGGCTTAGATATCCGGCCCGGTGGCACTCCTCTTGCTCGATCGGTCACCCTTGGGAGCCCGCTGGATGCCCAAGGAACCCATCAACCGAGAGATCGCGTTTTCCGGCCTGCACGTGCGGCGCAAGGTCATCTTCGCCTTGTCCCTCTGCTCGCTCCTGCCCCTGCTCCTCCTCACCTACGCGTTCAATGCCCCGTTGCGCGAGTTCCTGGGGCCGCTCGCGGGTCTCGCGGATCTGGTGAGCGTGCCGGCCATCCTCCTCTTCACGGGCCTCCTCATGGCGGGCGGCGCGTTCGTGGTGTGGGACATCGCGACCGCGCTCTCGCGTGCCGCGCAGATCAGCAGCGACCAGCACCCCGAAGTGCCGGCGGAGCCCGGACGCAAGGACGAGATCGGCACCCTCATGAGCTCCTTCGCCCGCATGCTCGCGACCATCGAGCAGCAGTCGCAGGAGATCAACGAGTTCCCGCGGCGCCTCGACCAGCTCATCCGCGAGGCCTTCCGCGACGCGCTGACCGGGCTGCCGAACCGGGCCCTCTTCATGGACCGGCTCACCCACGCGCTCACCCGCGCAGAGCGCGCGGGCAGCAACATCGCGGTCCTCTTCCTCGACCTGGATCGCTTCAAGATCCTGAACGAGACGCTCGGCCACGAGGTCGGAGACCGACTCCTCGTGGAGGTGAGCCACCGGATCGCCTCGTGCCTGCGCCCGGAGGACACCGTGGCCCGGCTGGGCGGCGACGAGTTCGGCCTGCTGCTGGAGGACACCGCGGACCTGGCCGGGGCCACCGCGGTGGCGGAGCGCATATCGGTCGAGATCCAGCGCCCGTTCTCGCTCGACGGTCGCGACGTCCTGATCTCGGCCAGCATCGGCATCGCGCTCACCGCGGGTGGATCGATGCAGCCGGACGAGGTGCTGCACAACGCAGATCTCGCGATGTACCAGGCCAAGGCCGAGGGGCGCGGGCGATACGAGCTCTACCAGCCCGGGCTCAACATGTCGACGCGTGAGCGGCTCGACCTCCAGTCCGACCTGCGCACCGCGGGAGCTCGCCAGGAGCTCACGCTGCGCTACCAGCCGGTGGTGGCCCTCTCGACCCTCCGCGCGGTGGAAGTCGAGGCCCTCATCCGCTGGGACCACCGCCGCCGCGGCGCGCTCCTGCCCGCCGACTTCATCGCGCTGTCCGAGGAGAGCGGCCTGATGGTGCCGATGGGCCAGTGGGTCCTGCGCGAGGCCTGCCGCCAGGCGCGCGGCTGGCAGGGCGACGTGCCGGGGATGGGGCCTCTCGTGGTGGGAGTGAACCTCTCCGCGAGCCAGTTCGAGCGCGACGCGCTCCTCGACGAGATCGAGACCATCCTCCGCGAGACCGGCCTGCCCGCCGGCCGCCTGCAGCTCGAGGTCAGCGAGGCGGTGCTGATGCGCGACGACCCCCGCATGCTGGCGCGCCTGGAAGCTCTCAAGACCATCGGGGTACGCCTCGCCATCGACGACTTCGGTACCGGCTACGCCTCGCTCTCCTATCTCAAGCGCCTCCCGGTGGACTGCCTGAAGATCGACCGCTCGCTGATCAAGGGCGTGGGCAGCGACACCGAGGACACCGCGATCGTCCGCGCCCTGGTCACCCTCGCGCGCAGCCTCGGCATCGTCGTGACCGCGGAGGGCGTGGAGACCGCCGAGCAGCTCTTCCAGCTGCGGGCCCTCGGCTGTGATCAGGGCCAGGGATATTACTTCGCACGGCCGGTCTCGGCCGACCGGCTGCCCGAGCTCCTGACGAGCCTGGGCGCCGACGATCGACACGGGAGCCCGTCATGTCTTGGGTAGCGATTCGCGGGCTCGCCCGCACCATGGTCCTCCGCCTGCTCGGCATCGCCGTCTTCACGGGCGCCCTCGGTCTGGGCCTCGGCTGGCTCCTCGACGTCGTGGTCTCCGAGCCCGAGTGGACGGAGACCGCGGCCATCGCCCAGCGCGCGGTCGATCGGAGCGGCCTGCCCGAGCTGCTCGCGGGCCAGGGCTCGCGCAGCCCCAAGCGCTGGGCCGACGAGAGCGCGCGCTTCGTGCGCGAGCTGCCCGGCGTGGTGCAGATCAAGGTCTGGGACCCGCAGGGCAACGTGGTGTGGGCGGTGCAGCCGGGCGTGATCGGCCAGCACTCCGACGGCGCCGAGCTGCGGGACGCCCTCGCGGGCCGGGTGGGGGTGCGCTTCACCACCCCGGCGGCCCCGAGCGCCACCGGCCAGACCCTCGCCGCGCCCGGGGCGGGTGATCTCTACATGCCGGTCTACAGCCCGGGAGCGGCCCGGGTGGTGGGCGTGGTCGAGCTGTCGCAGGTCCCGCTGCGGATGGAGGGGTCGTTCGCGCGCTGGAGGAACTTCGCGTGGGTCGTGGCCCTCGCGGCGGGCGGCGTGCTCTGCCTGATCCTGCTTCCGGCGGCCTGGCGCAGCCACCGACGCGTCCGCGCCGAGGCCAGCTCCACCGCGCAGCGCTCGGCCCAGCGCACCCAGGAGCTGCAGCGCACCACCGAGCAGCTCCGCGAGGCCCTGAAGGCGGTGAAGCAGCGGGCGGAGGAGACCGACCGCATGCTCGAGGTGACGGAAGCCATCGGCTCCGCGCTCGAGCAGAAGGAGCTCTTCGAGGTGATCGCCCACGGGGCCGCGCGCGCGTGCCGGGTCGATCGCGGCTCGATCTTCCTGCGCGACAAGTCGGGCCAGCTCATGGTCCCGGTCAGCTCCCAGCTCGCAGATCAGCGGGCGGCGGGCGCGGCGGGGGACGGGGCCGAGTCGCTCCGCGCGCTGGGTCTCGAGGAGATGCCCACCTTCCTCCTGGAGGCGGTCCGCCGGCAGGAGCCGGTGGTGATCTCCGATCCGGGTAGCGACCCCCGGGTGCCGCAGGGCTGGGTCGGCCTCTTCCAGGCCAAGTCCGCGCTCGTGGTGCCGCTCATCCACCAGGGTCGCACCGCGGGCGTGCTGATCCTGGACCACCTCAAGACCCTGCACGTCTTCACCGACGAGGAGATCCGCCTCGCCACCACGCTGGCCGCCCAGGCCGCGGTCGCGCTGGAGAAGGCACGGCTCTACGACGAGATCCAGCAGCGCCTGCAGCAGACCGAGACCCTGCTCGCGGTCAGCCAGGCGATCGGCTCCGCTCCCGACCTCACCGAGGCCATCCGGCGGACGACTCGGGAAATGGTACGTATCCTGGGCGCCGACACCGGGGTGGCGTGGTGCGTGACCCGCGGCGGCGACCGCTTCATCCCCCTCGCCGGCTACCACCTGCCCCGCGACCTGCGCGAGCCGCTCTCCGGCCTGCCCCTGGCCCCGGACGAGCCGCTCATCGACCTCGTCAAGCGCCTGCGGACCGCGATGCAGTCGAGCAACAGCAAGACCGACCCGCGCTTCAACCAGCCCGCGCTGAACCTGCTGCCCCACACCTCGCTCCTGGTCCAGCCGGTGCAGGTCAGCGACGAGCTCCTCGGCATCTTCGCGATCGCGTGGGTGCGCGAAGCGCACGCCTTCTCGATGGACGACCTGCGCCTGGCCGACGGCATCGCCAAGCAGGCCGCGGTGGCCATCGAGCTGCACCGCACCCAGCGCACGATCATCGAGCAGGAGCGACTGAACGCGGTGGGCAAGATGGCGAGCGGCCTCGCGCACGACTTCAACAATGCGCTGGTGCCCATCTCCGGCTACGCGGAGATGCTCCTCGAGCACCCGGACATCCTCCAGGACCTCCCGAAGGCCGCCAAGTACCTCAAGCTGATCATGACCGGCGTGGAGGACGCGGCCAGCGTGGTGAGCCGCCTGCGCGAGTTCTACCGCAAGCGGGAGGAGGGCGAGACCTACCGGCCGCTCTCGCTGAACCAGATGGTCGAGCAGGCGGTGGCGCTGACCCGCCCCCGGTGGCGGGACGAGGCCCTCGGCAGCGGCCGCACCATCCTGGTCGAGGCCGACATGCGCCCGGTCCCCAAGGTCCTCGGCAGCGAGTCGGAGCTGCGCGAGCTCCTGACCAACCTGATCTTCAACGCGGTCGACGCGATGCCGGAGGGCGGCACCATCCGCCTCCGCACCGGGCTACGAGAAGCGCCGGTGGCCGACGGCGCCGCGGCCGGGGAGCCCCAGGTGTTCCTGGAAGTGAGCGACACCGGCACCGGCATGACCGACGAGGTGCGCCGCCGCTGCCTGGAGCCGTTCTTCTCCACCAAGGGCGAGCGCGGCACCGGCCTGGGCCTGCCGATGGTATTCGGCATCGTCAAGCGGCACCGGGGCACCCTGGACATCGACAGCACCGTGGGCAAGGGCACCACCTTCATCGTGCTGCTGCCGCCGGACACCACCCAGACCCGTGAGGTCCAGCAGCGCACCCAGGCCCCGAGCGGCCCCTTGAGCGTGCTGGTGGTCGACGACGAGCCGATCGCCCGCGACGTGCTCACCGAGTACCTCACCGGCGACGGCCACACCGTGCAGACCGCGGTCAACGGCCGCGACGGCATCGAGAAGTTCAAGGCGGGCCAGTTCGCGGTGGTCATCACCGACCGGGCGATGCCCGAGGTCGGCGGCGATCAGCTCGCGGCCATGGTCAAGGAAGCGTCGCCCGCCACCCCGGTCGTCCTCCTGACCGGCTTCGGCGACCTGATGAACGCGGCGGGCGAGAAGCCCGACGGAGTGGACCTCGTGGTCAAGAAGCCGATCCGCCTCGGCACCCTTCGCGAGGTCCTGGTAAAGATGACCGACCCGGGCGCCGCCACCGTGCCCGCGGGTCACTAGCCTCGCGGGCCTCTGGTCTGCCGGTCAACTAGCCCACCATCGACTCTGGCCGGACCTCCCGGTCGAACTCCTCCGCGGTCAGGGCCCTCATCTTCACCGCGGCCTCCTTCAGGGTGATCCCTTCCGCGTGCGCGGTCTTGGCGATCGCGGCGGCGCGGTCGTAGCCGAGGCGCGGGGCCAGCGCGGTCACCAGCATCAGCGAGCGCTCCACCAGCTCCCGGATCCGGGCCCGATCGGGCTCGATGCCCCGCGCACAGTGGGTGTCGAAGGACGCACACGCGTCGGCGAGGAGCCGGGTCGAGTGCAGCACATTGTGGATGATGAGCGGCTTGTAGACGTTCAGCTCGAAGTTTCCCGACGCCCCTCCGATCCCCACCGCCACGTCGTTGCCCATCACCTGGGCGCACACCATCGTCAGGGCCTCGCACTGGGTGGGATTCACCTTGCCGGGCATGATCGAGCTGCCCGGCTCGTTCTCGGGAATGCGCAGCTCTCCGATCCCGCAGCGCGGGCCCGAGGCGAGCCAGCGCACGTCGTTGGCGATCTTGGTGAGCGCGGCGGCCAGCCCGCGCAGGGCGCCGTGGGCGGCCACCAGCGCATCGTGGGCCGCGAGGGCCTCGAACTTGTTCGGCGCCGAGACGAACGGGTGTCCGGCCAGGTCCGCGATGACCCGGGCCGCGCGCTCCCCGAAGCCGCGGGGCGCGTTGAGGCCGGTGCCGACCGCGGTGCCGCCCAGCGCCAGCTCGTGGAGCCCCGGCATCACGGCCCGGATCTGGCCCAGCGCACGGTCGAGCTGGCTCACCCAGCCGGAGATCTCCTGGCCCAGCGTGAGCGGCACCGCGTCCTGCAGGTGGGTGCGCCCGATCTTCACCACGTCGACGAAGGCCTGGGACTTGGCGCGCAGGGTGTCCCGCAGCCGCGCCACCGCGGGCACGAGACGGCTCTCGATCTCCTCGACCGCCGCGATGTGCATGGCGGTGGGGAACGTGTCGTTGGACGACTGGCTGCGGTTCACGTCGTCGTTGGGGTGGATCGGCTTCTGCGATCCGAGGCGGCCGCCCAGGAGCTCGATGGCCCGGTTGGCGATCACCTCGTTGGCGTTCATGTTGGTCTGGGTCCCGCTGCCGGTCTGCCAGACCGACAGGGGGAAATGGGCGTCCAGGCGACCGTCGATGACCTCGTCCGCGGCGGTCACGATGGCGCGCGCCTTGTCCTCGGGCAGGAGGCCGAGCTCGAGGTTCACGAGCGCGCAGGCCTTCTTCAGCACCCCCAGGGCCCGGATCACCGGGCGCGGGAACCGGTCGCCGCCGATCTCGAAGTGCTCGAGCGATCGCTGGGTCTGCGCGCCCCAGTACCGGTCGGCCGCTACCTCGATGCTGCCCATCGTGTCTCGCTCGGTCCGCGTCGTCGCCGCCATGATCGTCTCCTCGCGGGGCGCGCTTGAGCGCGTCTGCCCACTCGCATAGTATCGAGCGCAAGGAGAGCACACAAATGGACTGCTGCGCTCACGAAGGGCCCACCGCGGGCGACGCGCGCTTCGATCTGCGACGGGTCGCCGACGGCGTGCACGTCGCGGTGGCCGCGCCCGCCTACAAGGTCAACTCCAACACCGCGATCATCGAGAGCGACGGCGGGGTGGTGATCGTGGACACCCACTCCAAGCCCTCCGCGGCCCGGGTCATCGTGGAGCACGTGCGCGAGCTCACGAAGACCCCGGTGCGCTTCGTGGTCAACACCCACTTCCACTGGGACCACTGGCACGGCAACGAGGTCTATCCCGCGGCCTACCCCGGCGCGGAGATCATCACCAACCAGCTCACCCGCGAGGCGATGGTGCGCAAGGGGCTCAAGCGCATCCAGGACCACGTCCGCCAGGTGCCGGCCGAGGTGGCCCGCCTGCGGAGCGATCTCGCCGCCGCCACCACCCCCGAGCAGCGCGCGCGCCTGCAGGCCGACCTGCGCCTCGCCGAATCGTATCTGGCCGAGGTGCGCGCGCTGAAGCCCGCGCTTCCCACCATGGCCTTCGAGCGCACCATGAAGCTCTACCGACGCGACCGCGAGATCCACCTGCTCTACCTGGGCCGGGCCCATACCGAGGGTGACGTGTTCGTCCACCTGCCCACGGAGCGCACCGTGATCACCGGCGACGCGGTGATCGGCTGGACGCCCTTCATGGGCGACGGCTACCCGGAGGACTGGGTCACCACCCTCGACCGGCTGGCCGAGCTCGACTTCGACACCATCATCATGGGCCACGGCGAGCCGGCCGGCCGCGACTGGCTCCGCACCTTCCGCGGCTACGTCCACGACATGGTGGAGGCGGTGCGCGAGGAGGTCGCCACCGGCGCGACTCTCGACGAGGTCAAGCAGCGCGTGCCACCCCGCCTGGCTCCGACGTACGAGAAGGCCTTCGCCACCTACGAGCACTACCGCCCGTGGCGCGCAGGCCTGCTCGCCAACATCGAGCGGACCTACGCGCTGGTGAGCTGAGCGCCCTCACGCCAACCCTCTCCCCTCCGGGGAGAGGGCAGGGTGAGGGGAAATTCCGGGACGACTACTTCAGGCCGTCCACTCCAGCCTTCGCCACCTGGCCGTCCTGCGCCGAGCTGCCACCGGACACGCCGATCGACCCGATGACCTTGCCGTCGGCCATGATCGGCAGGCCGCCCTCGATCGGACTTGCGCCGGTCAGACGCAGCAGTCGGAGGTTGGCCCCGCCCTGCGCGATGGCGTCCTCGAAGGCCTTGGTGGGGCGCCGGTACGCCACCGCCGACCAGGCCTTGTCCCGCGCCACGTCCACGCTGCCGAGCTGGGTGCCATCCATCCGCTGCATCATCACCATGTTGCCGCCGGAGTCGAGGATGATGATGGCCATGCTCCAGTTGCCCTTCTTCGCCTCGGCCTCCGCGCCCACCATCACCTTCTTGGCCTGCTCGAGCGTGATGGGCGCGCCGTAGGTCGGCGGCGGGGGCGGCGGCGTCTGGGCGGCGGCCACGCCCGCGGTCAGCGCAAGGGCGGAGCCGATGGCCAATGACAGCAGTCTTTTCCGTATCATATGTTTCTCCGGTGGTGAAGTAGGTTGAGGGTCGGTGGAGGGAGGTCCAGGGTGCTGCGCACGTAACCGCCGCCGAGCCTCCCCAGTTCCCGGTCCGCCCGGTATCCGCGCGCCCCCGCCCCGCCGCCGTCTAGAGGAGCGTGCCCCGGAGCACCACATAGGCCACCGAGAAGTAGATGACGAGCCCGGTCACGTCGACCAGGGTGGCCACGAACGGGGCGGAGGCGCTGGCGGGATCGAAGCCCACGCGGCGCAGCACGAACGGCAGCATGGAGCCCGCCAGCGAGCCGAACATCACCACACCCACGAGGGCGGAGCCGACCGTCAGCGCGATCAGCCACCAGTGCGGGCCGTAGTCGTAGAAGCCGAACAGCTGCCAGACGGTGATCCGGGTGAGGCCGATGACGCCGAGGATCGCTCCCAGGGCCAGGCCCGCCGGCACCTCTCGCATCGCGATCCACCACCAGTCGCGCACCGCGACCTCCCGCAGCGCCAGCGCGCGGATGATCAGGGACGTGGCCTGCGAGCCCGAGTTGCCGCCGGAGCTCATCACGAGCGGGATGAAGAGGGTCAGCACCAGGGCCCGGCTCAGCTCGCCCTCGAAGTACTGCATCGCGGTGGCGGTGAGCATCTCGCTCACGAACAGGGCGCAGAGCCAGCCCGCGCGCTTGCGGATCATGGTCCCGAAGCCGATCTTGGTATAAGGCTCGTCGAGGGCCTCCACGCCGCCCAGCTTGTGCAGGTCCTCGGTCTGCTCCTTGACCATCGCGTCGATCATGTCGTCGACGGTCACGAGGCCGAGCAGGTGGCCGCCCTCGTCGACCACCGGCACCGCGAGCAGGTCGTACTTCGCGATCAGCCGCGCGGTCTCCTCCCGGTGGGTCCAGGGGCCGACCGAGATCGGCGGGTGCCGCGCGCCCACTTCCAGGAGCGTGCGGGTGGGATCGGCCATGACCAGCTCCCGGAGGGTCACCATGTGCACGAGCCGGCGCTCGACCGGATCCAGCACGTAGACCGCGTACACCGGCCGGTGCGGGTGCCCCCCGCTCCGGATCAGGGTGAGCGCGCGCTCGACGGTCCAGGTGGAGAGCGCCTCCACGTGCTCGGTGGTCATGATGCCGCCCGCGGTGGTCGGGGAGTAGGCCAGCAGCGAGCGGAGCGACTCGCGCGTGCCGCCGTCGATGGCGGGCAGCAGCCGGCCGCGGGCCGCGTCGGTCAGCCCGCGGAACACCTCGGCCCGCTGATCGGCGGACATCGCGGTCAGGAGCGCCACCGCCTTCTCGGTGGGCAGGTGCTCGAAGAGGTGGGCCCGGTGGTCGAGCTCGGGCTGGTTCAACGCGCGCACCGCGAGGTCGAACGGCAGCGCGGCCAGGACGCGCGCGGCGGCCGCGTGGTCGATGGCGTTCAGCGCTTCCGCGACGTCGGCGTCGTGCGCGGTCTCCAGCGCCCGCGCGACCTGTCTCGCCTCGTGCTGGGGCTCGGCCTCACGCACCATGGTCGGTCTCCTCCCGGGCGCCCTCTCGCGGCACCGCCACGAAGCGGCGCATGTTCCCCCGGGCCCGGCGCTCCGCGGCCTCGATGGCGAAGCCACTCCGCTCGACCGTCCGCTCCGTCTCCCGGTTGGGATGGCACCCGCCGGTGATCCACGTCCAGAACGGCTGCACCCGGTCCTGCCACCGCGCCTTCCACCGCTCGGTCGCCCGCACGTGCTCGAGCATCCGCAGCCGGCCCTCGGAGGCCAGCACCCGGCGCACCTCGCGGAGGCCGCGGCGCGCGTCCGGCACGCTGCAGAAGGCGAGGCCGCTCAGCACCGTGTCGAAGACGCCGGGACGGAACGGCAGCGCCTCCGCGCTGCCCGCCACCAGCGGCACCGCGGGCGCCCGGCGGCGGGCGCGCACCAGCGACGCCCACGACGGATCGAGCCCGACCGCCACCGTCCCCGGCGGCAGGAGCGGCAGGTTGCGCCCGGTGCCGCAGCCCAGATCGAGCACGCGGCCCCGCGCGCCCGCGGCCAGCCAGCGTCGCCAGCGCGCGAGCCCGAAGGCCTCGCACGTCGCGCACACGGCGTCGTACAGCCACGGGATCTGCTCCACGCCACGCATGACGGCCGATTGTAGCCCGGGCGCGCCCGGGCTGGCCTCGAAGCGCGGAAAGCCGTAGATTGTGGTGCCGCGGCTCCCGCTCGAGGGGCCCGCGACCAGGAGCGAGTCATGGCGATTCGGATGGAGCGGAGCGGACCGGTGGCGACGATCGTGATCGACCGCCCGGAGGCCCGCAACGCGGTCGACGGGCCCGCGGCCCGCGCGCTGGCGGAGGCCTTCCGGGCCTTCGAGGCCGACCCCGCGCTGCGGGTGGCGGTGCTGTGGGGCGCGGGCGGCGTGTTCTGCGCCGGCGCGGACCTCAAGGCGCGCGGCACCGAGCGCGGGCTGACCCTGTCGCCCGAGGGCGACGGCCCGATGGGCCCCACCCGCATGGTGTTCGGCAAGCCCACCATCGCCGCGGTCGAGGGCCACGCGGTGGCGGGCGGCCTCGAGCTGTCCCTCATGTGCGACCTGCGGGTGGCGAGCGCCACCGCGGTGTTCGGCGTGTTCTGCCGCCGCTGGGGCGTGCCGCTGCTCGACGGCGGCACCGTGCGGCTGCCGCAGCTGATCGGACTCTCCCGCGCGCTCGACATGATCCTCACCGGCCGGCCCGTCGACGCCTCCGAGGCGCTCTCCTTCGGCCTGGCCAACCGGGTGGTCCCGGCGGGCCAGGCGCGCGAGGCGGCGGAGGCGCTCGCCCACACCATCGCCGACTTCCCGCCCCACTGCGTGCGCAGCGATCGTCGGTCCGCGTGGGAGAGCGCGGGCCTTCCCCTGCGCGCCGCGATGGCCAACGAGTTCGCGCTCGGCAAGGCCACCGCCGACACCGGCGAGAGCCAGGCCGGCGCCCAGCGCTTCGCGGCGGGGGCGGGCCGCCACGGACGGTTCTGATATCTCTCGCCCTTCACCTCTCTCCAAGGAGACCGCGGTGCCCGATACGACTCCGTCAGCGAACCACCCCTCCCCTCGCACCGCGGCCCGGCCCCCGAAGGTCTACGTGATCCAGGGCCGTGGCCAGCGCGACTACGCCGACTGTCAGGCCGCGCTCGACCGCGTGCCCGCGCGGATGGAGGCGCTCCCCTTCATCGGCGACGCGGCGGAGGTGATCGAGAAGACCCGCGACGCCGACGCCCTGATCGTCTCGGCCTCCCCGGTGACCCGGCGGGTGATGGAGTCGCTGGAGGGCCTCAAGGTCGTGGTACGCACCGGGGTCGGCTACGACGTGATCGACGTGCCCGCGGCCACCGAGCTGGGCGTGGTCGTGGTCAACGTCCCCGACGTGTGGATCCGCGAGGTGGCGAACCACGCCATGGCACTGCTCCTGGCCTGGAACCGCAAGATCGTCGACCTGGATCGGGAGGTGCGGGCCGGCACCTGGGCCTCCCGGGTGCCCGGCCCGGTGACCGGCTCGCTCCACGGTGAGACCGTCGGCATCGTGGGCCTCGGCAACATCGGCCGCGCGTTCGCCCGCCGCATCGCGGCCCTGGAGACGAAGGTCATCGCCTGCGATCCCTACGTCGACGACAAGCACTTCAAGGCCCTGGGCGTCGAGCGGGTGGACCTGCACACGGTCGCCGCGCGGTCGGACTACGTCTCGGTCCATACCCTGCTGAACGCGGAGACCCGCGGGCTCATCGACGAGGCGTTCCTGCGGCGCATGAAGCCGACCGCGTGCCTGATCAACACCTCCCGGGGCCCGGTGGTGGACGAGGCGGCCCTCGCGCGCGCGCTCGAGCAGGGCTGGCTGGCCGGCGCCGCCCTCGACGTCTTCGAGGAGGAGCCGCTGCCCGCCGCGAGCCCGCTGCGCCGTCTCGCCAACGTGATCCTCACCCCGCACGCGGCCTACTTCTCCTCGCCCGCGGTGGCCCAGGTCCCGCGGCGGTGCGGCGAGGAGGTCGCGCGCGTGCTGACCAAGGAGCGCCCGCTCCACGTGGTGAACCCCGAGGTCTACGCGCCGGGCCACCGCCGGCGCGGGCCGTGAGCGCCATGCGCCTCGGCGTCTTCAGCTACAACGTGGAGTACGGGGCGCGGCCGGACGAGCTGGCCCGCGCCGCGGAGGAGCGGGGCTTCGAGTCGTTCTGGGTCGGCGAGCACACCCACATCCCGGCCAGCCGGCAGACGCCCTACCCGGGCGGGGAGCCCCTGCCCAAGCCCTACTACCACATGGCGGACCCCTTCGTGTCGCTGATGGCGGCCGCCGCGGTCACCTCCACCATCAAGCTCGGCACCGGCATCTGCCTCGTGGTGGAGCACGACCCGATCGTGCTGGCCAAGAGCGTGGCCACGCTCGACTGGCTCTCGAACGGGCGCGTGCTCTTCGGCATCGGCGGGGGCTGGAACCGCGAGGAGATGGAGGACCACGGGACGCCCTTCGCCAAGCGGTGGCGGATCCTGCGCGAGCGGGTGCTGGCCATGAAGGCGCTGTGGACACAGGAGGAGGCCTCCTTCCACGGCGAGTTCGTGAACTTCGACCGCGCGATCTCGTTCCCCAAGCCGGTGCAGCGGCCGCACCCGCCGATCCTGTTCGGAGGCGCCACCGCGGCCGGGCGCGACCGCGTGGTGGAGTACTGCGACGGCTGGATCCCCATCGACGTGCTGCTCGACGATCTGCCCGCCGCCATCGCGGACCTTCGCCACAAAGCGGAGGCGGCCGGGCGCGGGCTCGACGGGCTCTCGGTGTCGGTCTTCGCGTTCCAGCCGCCCAGGACGGAGGCGCTCGCCCGGCTGCACGACATGGGGGTGGAGCGGGTCACGATGGTGGCCCCGCGGCGGCTGGCCGACGCCCTGCCCTTCCTCGATCGCATGGCGAAGGTCAACGGCCACTGATGGCCGACCACGACGCGATCGCGCGCTACTGGGGCCGCGAGCGGCTGATCGAGGCCATCCTCGACGCGCTGGCCGCGCGAGGGGTGAACCTGGACGCCCTCACACCCGACACCCTCGCGCCCGTCGACCAGTTCCATGGCGGCGGCAAGCCGGTGACGGTGCGGCTGGCCCGCCTCGCCGAGATCCAGCCCGGCACCCGCGTGCTCGACGTGGGCGGCGGCTTCGGCGGGCCCGCGCGCACGCTGGCGGTCGAGTTCGGCTGCCACGTGACCGGCATCGACCTGACCGCGTCCTACGTGGAGGTGGCCCGGGCGCTCACCGCCCGGATGGGCGTCGCCGACCGCGTGACCCATCAGGTCGGCGACGCGCTCGCGCTCCCCTTCCCCGACGGCAGCTTCGACCTGGTGTGGACCCAGAACAGCGGCATGAACATCGCGGACAAGGAGCGCCTCTACGCGGGCTTCCACCGCGTGCTGCGGCCCGGCGGCCGGCTCGCGCTGCAGGAGCCGATGGCGGGCCCGGTGCAGCCGGTGCTCTTCCCGGTGATGTGGTCGCGCGACGGCTCCGGCAACCACCTGCGCACGCCGGAGGCGACGCGCGCGGTCATCGAGGGCGCGGGCTTCCGGGTGCTCGCGTGGGAGGACATGACCGGCGAGACCGCGGGCCCCTCCACCGGCGCGGCGGTGCCGGCCCACAGCATCGCGCGGCTGGTCATGGGCGACGCGGTCGACACGATCTCCGCGGCGGGCCAGCGCAATCGCGACGAGGGCCGCATCGTGTCGATCCAGGCGGTGTGCGAGCGCCCGTGAGCGGCCTCGACAACGCCCGAGCCGCTGGCTAGGATACCGACCCATGAGCGACGTCACGACCGGCCAGACCGTGGAGCTCCTGCAGCAGATGATCCGCAACCAGTGCGTCAACGACGGCACCGTGGCCTCCGGACAGGAGGTCCGCACCTGCGACCTCCTGCGCACCTACCTCGCGGGCAGCGGCCTCGATCTCGAGGTCTACGAGCCGGTGGCCGCTCCCGGCCGGGCGAGCCTGGTGGCGCGCATCGAGGGGAGCGACCCGAAGGCGCCGACCCTGTGCCTGATGGGCCACACCGACGTGGTGCCGGTCACGCCCAAGAACTGGACCCGCGATCCCTTCGGCGGCGAGCTCGTGAACGGCGAGGTGTGGGGCCGCGGCGCGCTCGACATGCTCAACATCACCGCCTCCCAGGCGGTCGCGCTCAAGACCCTGGCCCGTCGCGGCTGGAAGCCGCGCGGCACCCTCGTCTACCTCGCCTGCGCGGACGAGGAGGCGGGCGGCACCCTCGGCGCGGGCCACGTCTGCGCCCAGCACTGGGACGCGCTCGGGGCCGACTACTGCCTCACCGAAAACGGCGGCACCGTGAGCCAGAGCCCGCACGGCGGTCTCAACGTCACGGTGCACGTGGGGGAGAAGGGCGTGGCGTGGCGGCGTCTCAAGGTGAAGGGCACGCCGGGCCACGGCTCCATGCCCTACCACGCCGACAACGCGCTCGTGAAGGCCGCGCAGGTGGTGAGCCGGCTCGCCGACTACCGGCCGTCGCCCTACGTCGACGACCTCTGGCGCAACTTCGTGGCCAACCTCGACCTGGCTCCCGGGGTGAAGGCCGCCCTGGCGGACCCCTCGCGTGTCGACGACGCGATCGAGGGCCTCGCGCCGGGCCTCGCCAAGTACGCGTGGTCGGCCACCCACACCACGTTCTCGCCGAACGTCTGCGGGGGCGGGGTGAAGACCAACGTGATCCCGGACGTGGTGCACGTGGAGGTCGACATCCGCACCGTGCCCGGCGACAGCGAGGACGAGGTGCGGCGCCACCTCGACAAGGCGGTGGGCGACGACCTCATGGAGGACGTGGAGATCGAGAAGCTCTTCTCCAAGCCCGCCTCCGCCTCCCCGACCGGCACCCCGCTGTGGGACGTGCTGGCCCGCGTGGTGGACGGCCACTATCCGGGCGCGCGGCTCATGCCGCGCATGATCGTGGGCTTCACCGACGCGCCCTACTTCCGCGAGAAGGGCGCCATCGCCTACGGCTTCGGCCTCTTCTCCCGCGCGCTCACCGCCGAGGCCATGGCCGGCCGCTTCCACGGCAACGACGAGCGCATCGACGTGGACTCGCTGTCGCTCACCACCCAGGCGTGGCTCGAGGTGTGCGAGCGGTTCCTCGCATAGGAGCCGCCATGCCCACCGCCCAGGTCGAGACCGCGACGGGGCCGCTCGCGACCGCCGAGCTCGGCCCCACCCTGATGCACGAGCACATCGTGACGCGCTCGCCCGGGGTGCAGGAGAACTGGCCGCACCTCTGGGACCGGGCCGGCATCCTGGCCCTGGCCGAGCGCAAGATGGCCGATCTCCACGCCCGCGGCATCCGCACCATCGTGGACCTCACCACCGTGGACCTCGGCCGCGATCTCGACCTCATCGTGCAGGTCGCGCGCCGCTCCGCAGTGCGGGTGATCGTGGCCACCGGCGTCTGGTGGATGCCCCAGCGCTACTTCGGCGGCCACGGCGTGGACGAGGTGGCCGCGCTCTTCATCCGCGACATCACCCGGGGGATCGGCGAGAGCGGGGTGAAGGCCGCCATCATCAAGTGCGCCACCGACACCGCGGGCGTGACCCCGGTGATCGAGAACATCCTGCGGGCCTCCGCCCGCGCCCAGAAGGCGACCGGGGTGCCGATCTCGACCCACACCTGGGCCGCGGGCCGCACCGGAGAGGCGCAGCAGGCCATCTTCGCGCAGGAGGGCGTGGACCTGGGCCGCGTGATCATCGGCCACAGCGGCGACAGCGACGACCTCGGCTACCTGCGCGGCCTGATGGAGCGCGGCAGCACCATCGGGATGGACCGCTTCGGGCTCGAGCACTTCCTGCCCACCCCCAAGCGGGTCGAGGTCCTCGCTCGCCTGTGCGCGGAGGGCTACGCCCCTCGGATGGTCCTCTCGCACGACGCCAACTGCTGGAGCGACATGCTCTCCGAGGAGGACAAGCGGCGCACCCGCCCGCGGTGGCACTACAACCACATCCCGGACGACATCCTCCCCGCCCTGCGCAAGGCGGGCGTCTCCGACGACCAGATCGACCAGATGATGGTGCGCAACCCTCGGGCGATCTTCGAGGCCCGCAACCCCGCCGCCTGATGCCGGTCGTCCTGGGCGCGGGCGACTACCGCTACGAGGTGCACGACAGCTGGGCCAAGCTCCCGCCCGGGCGCGAGTTCAACGCCGACGTGGCCGCGGTCGGGGTGGACGCCCGGGACCAGGTCTACGCCTTCAACCGCGGGCGTCACCCCATGGTGGTCTTCGACCGCGACGGCAACTTCCTGCGCTCCTGGGGCGAGGGGCTCTTCCATCGCGCCCACGGCGTGCACGTGGCCCCCGACGAGACGTTGTGGCTCACCGACGACGGCGACCACACCGTCCGGCACTGCACGCTCGACGGCAAGGTCATGGCCACCATCGGGATCCCCAACGCGCCGCGTCCCTACATGAGCGGCGAGCCCTTCCATCGCTGCACCCACACCGCGCTCTCGCCCGAGGGCGATCTCTACGTCTCCGACGGCTACGGCAACGCGCGGGTGCACAAGTTCTCCCCCGACGGCCGCCCGCTGCTCTCGTGGGGCGAGCCGGGAACCGATCCCGGCCAGTTCAACATCCCGCACAACATCTGCTGCGACGCCGACGGCTGGGTCTACGTGGCGGACCGCGAGAACCACCGCATCCAGGTCTTCGACGGGCGCGGCCGCTTCGAGACCCAGTGGCACGACATGCACCGGCCCTCCGGCCTTCACCTCGAGCGGGGCCGCGAGGGCCGCTTCTACGTGGGAGAGATCGGCGGGGCGCTACCCGTGAACTACGACGTGCCCAACATCGGCCCGCGCATCGCGATCTACAGCCACGCCGGCCAGCGCCTGGCCCGCCTGGGCGCAGGGATCGCCGGGCTCGAGCCGGGCCGGTTCGTCTCCCCCCACGGCCTCGCGGTGGACTCCCGCGGCGACATCTACGTGGGAGAGGTATCATTCACGAACTGGGGCAATCGCTACAAGGGCCAGCCCCATCCCCCTGGCCTGCGCAGCCTGCAGAAGCTGGTGCGGGTGCCCCGAGATACAAACAAGGAGCCGCCATGACCCTACCGGTTACGCTGACCATCTTCTCCGACTACGTCTGACCCTGGTGCTATCTCAGTACCGTGCGTATTGAGAAGCTCCAGAAGGAACACGGGGTCAAGATCCACTGGGTGCACTTCCCGCTCCACCCCGAGACACCGGAGGACGGCGGGCAGTCGCTCGAGGAGCTCTTCCGGGGGCGGAACGTCGACCGCAAGGCCATGCACGCCCAGATGAAGGCCCGCATGGACGCGGAGGGCCTGCCCTACGGCGAGCGCTCGCGCACCTACAACAGCCGGCTGGCCCAGGAGCTGGGCAAGTGGGCCGACACCAGGCCGGGCGGCGAGGCGCTCCACGACGCGCTCTTCCGCGCCTACTTCGTCGATGCGCGGGACATCTCGCAGCCGGCGGTGCTGCTCGAGATCGTGGAGCAGATCGGCCTGCCGGTGGCCGAGGCCCGCGAGGTGCTGGAGAAGCGGACCTTCAAGGCCGCGGTGGACGAGGACTGGGCGCTCTCGCGCCAGATCGGGGTGACCGGCGTGCCGACGTTCGTGGCCGGCCGCTACGGGGTGGTCGGGGCGCAGCCCTACGAGACGCTGGAGGAGCTGGTGCGCCGCGCCGCCTCCGACGAGCCCGCGGGCTGAGCTCGATGCTGGCCGCGCCGCGCTTCCACCACCTGCATCTCAACTCCGTCGATCCCGACGCGGCCATCGACTTCTACGTGAAGCGGTTCCCCACCGGCGAGCGCACCCGCTGGGGCGGCGCCCCCGCCCTGCGCGTACCCAACGACGCGCTGCTGCTCTTCGAGCGCGTCGCGACCCCGCCGCCCGCCGAGCCGCGGACCGCGATCTGGCATTTCGGCTGGCACGTACCCGACACCTGGAGCACGCTGCGCGCGTTCCAGGCGCAGCCCGAGGTGACTCTCCTGCCGCTCTACACCGGCGACGGCGCGGGCTCGGTGTGGGTCAGCAGTGACACGTGGCCGGGGACCAACGGCATCCTCGGCCGGACGGCGGCCCAGATCGCCGAGGCCAAGGCCTCCGGCGTGCAACCGACCCGCACCGGGGGCTTCGGCTACCTGCGCGGGCCCGACGACGCGCTGGTGGAGTACGCGGGCAACCATCCCGCCGAGCGCTTCAACCACGTCCACTTCCTCCACGAGGATCCGGTCTGCGCGCAGCTCTGGTACCAGCGTCACCTGGGCGCCCAGGTGCCCGCGGGCCGCGCGCCCGCGCCCGGGGTCACCGCGTCCACCTGCCAGGTCCCGCGCGGGCCCGATCGCACCTTCCCGGCGCTCGAGCGCGACGGCCTGACCCGCACGCCCGTGGCGGCGGTCGCGTTCGGCGATATCACCTTCCCGGCCTACATGCGCCAGGACGATCGGCCGGCGGCTCCGACCCGCGGGCACCTCTACGACCACGTCGCGCTCTCGGTCGGCGATCTCGACGCGTGGATGGACAAGCTCCGCGGCGAGGGCGTCGCGATTCTCGAGGCGCCGTATCCGCTGGCCGAGACGCGGGCCTTCATGATCGAGGGCCCGAGCGAGGCCATCGAGCTGGTCGAGGTCCGGTAGCCGATGGCCCCCGCCGGGCGTGCCGTCGGCTTCATCGGCCTGGGCCAGATGGGCTTCGGCATGGCGCGCAACCTCGTGAAGGCCGGCCACGACGTGCTGGCCTACGACGTGGTCCCCGCGACGCTCGCCCGCTTCACCGCCGCCGGCGGCCGGGCCGCCCGCCACCCCGCGCAGATCGGCGCGGAGTGCGACCGGGCGATCGTCATGGTGGTCGACGGCGCCCAGGTCGCCGCGGTGCTGAACGGGCGCGACGGCCTGCTCGAGACCATGACCGCGGGCACCGTGATGGTGTGCAGCACCATCGCGCTGGCCGAGCTCCGCGCCATCGCGGAGCGCGCGGCGGCCCGCGGCGTCACCGTGATCGACAGCCCGGTGAGCGGTGGCGTGACCGGCGCGGAGGCGGGCACGCTCACCCTGCTCTGCGGCGGCGAGCCCGCCGCATTCGAGGCCCAGCGACCGCTGCTGCAGGCGATGGGCTCGCAGGTGGTGCACATGGGCCCGCTCGGCGCCGGCCTCGTGAGCAAGCTCGCCAACAACCTGATCATCGGCGTCGGACGCCTGGCCATCGGCGAGGCCTTCGCGATGGCCCGGCAGGCCGGCGTGGCGCCGGACCACCTCTATCGCACGCTCCGCACCTGCACCGCGGACAGCTGGATCCTGCGCGGCCTCGAGGCGGCGATCGTGCGCGGGGAGCACCCTCCCGCCACCTTCCTCGGCCTGAAGGACCTCACCTGCGCGGTCGAGAGCGGCCGCGCGGTGCTCCAGGCGATGCCGGTCACCTCGCTGGCCCGCGAGCTCTACCAGCTGATCGACGCCCGCATCGGCCCGCTGCGGGGCTCGAACGAGGTGCTCCGCTTCTACCTCGAACCCTGATCCAGCAGCGCGGCGAGCGCCCGGTGCGCCCGCCGCGCCCGCTCCAGCGGAGGCAGCGCCGCGGTGGCTCGCACCGGCGCCTCGATGGCCAGTGGGATCCCCGCCGGGAGCGCGGCCACCAGCTCCCGCAGGGGCAGCGCTCCCTCGCCCGGCAGCAGGCGCCCGGTGCGTGCCTCCCGGATCAGGGCCGGCGTATCGGTCGGCGCGGGCATCTCCGCCACCGCGTCGCAGATCTGGGCGTAGCGCAGCAGCGCCGGGTCCACCTGCGCCACGTGCGCGGGCAGCCCGCCGGAGCGGCTGAAGTGGAGCGCGTCGATCAGGACCGAGGCGTTCGCCCGCCTCGACCGCGTCACCATCTCCGCCGCGTGCGCGAGGGTGCGGACCCCGGTATAGACCGCGAACTCGAGGCAGACATGCAGGCCGTAGCCGGCGGCGCGGTCGCAGAGATCGCCGAAGCGGTCCAGCGTGCGCGCCTCCTCCGGCTCCGCGCTCATCACCAGGACGTTCTTCGCCCCCAGCCGGGCCGAGACCTCGAGGAAGCCCTCCGGCACGCCCACCGGCTGGTCCGGCTCGAAGCGAAGGAACTCGGTGTCCAGCACCGACACCCCGGTGGAGGCCAGTCGGGCCAGCGTGTCGCGCAATACCGGGCCCTCGTGGAGGCAATCGTACGGAGGCACGCCCACGCTCGGACTCGCGGTGAGACGGATGCCGACGGTGCGGAAGCCGGCCGCCGCCGCCACCTCGATCAGCTCGGGCGGCGTGGTGTCGAGCACGGTGAGATGGGCGAGCGAGATCGGATGCGCGGGATCGGTCATGGCCGGGATGGTACCTCAGCGGGCGGCCGCGCCGGCTGGACGGGCAGACCGGCCGAGAGCACCACCCCCAGCGCGTTGCCGCCCGCCGCGATCAGCACCGCGGCGCCGTACCCGTGGGTGAGATCGAACATCCGGCCGGCCACGATCGGCAGCACGATGGCGGCCGCGCTCCAGGCGATGTAGACGCGGCTCGCCATCCGCCCGTAGAGGGCCCGGCGCCAGTACACCGCCACCGCGGCCGCGGTCAGCCCGGAGATGATCCCGTAGCCGAGCCCGACCAGGGCCAGCGCCACCACCGCGACGAGCGGCCCGGGCCAGAGCCAGAGCGTGAGGTTGCCCACCAGCGCGACGACGTGCGCGGCGGCGGCCACCACCGGGATCGCGAGCCAGTCCACCATCCACCCCCCGCCCAGGCGCGCGCCGGCCACGATGGCGGTGATCAGCGTGGTGCCGTACACCGCCAGCCCGGCCGTGCCCCCGTAGGCCGCGATGATGCCGGCGGCCTGACTCAGCACCATGAGGCCCGCGGAGGCGGCCAGGAAGAACACGAGAGAGAGCTGCCAGAACACCGCCCGCCGGCGCTCTGCCTCCCCGATCACCACCGCCTCGCCCACGCTCAGGGCGATGCCGGACCCCGCGGTGAGCCACGCGCTCACGAGTCCGGTGATCGCCAGCGTGGCCGCGAGGCCGCCCAGCGTGGCGCGCACCCCGAACGCGCGGATCGCCCAGCCGAAGATCGGCGCCGTGACCATTGCCCCGGCGGGCAGGAGGCTCACCAGGTAGCCGTTCATCAGACCGCGCCGCGCGAGGACCGTGTGGTTCGCCATCTGCTGCACGAGGATGTAGGCCGCCCCGCCCCCCAGGCCGAAGAGCACGCCGTAGCCGACGGCCAGCCGGACCAGGCCTTCCGCGGTCGCGGCCAGCGCGATCCCGAGCGTGTTGGCCGCCGCGCAGCCCAGCACGAGCCACGGCGTGCCGAGCCGCCCGTAGAGCGCCGGCGCGGCCATCATGCCCGCCCCGAAGCCGCCGGCCGCGACCGCGAAGACCAGCGCCAGGTCCGCCCGGCCGAGGCCGAGCAGCGCCTCGAGCGGGCGCAGGAACACGCTGAACGCGTAGAGCGCACCGACCGGCGCGTTCAGCGCGGTCCCGGCGGCGAGCACGCGCCACGGGCTGGGTCGGCCGGTCGGAGCGGCCACGGAAGGACGGACCGTCAGGCCTCCGGAGCCAGCTCGCGGATCAACTGGAGCAGCTCGCGCGGGCTGTAGGGCTTCGCCAGGTAGGCGGCCGCCCCCGCCTCTCGCGCCTTCTCCTCGTCCCCCGCGAGGGCGAACGACGTGATCACGATGACCGGGATCGAGGCGGTCACCGGATCGATCTGCAGACGGCGGGTGGCGTCGAGCCCGGAGAGCTTCGGCAGCTGGATGTCCATGATCACCAGATCCGGCCGCGCCTCGCGGGCGGTGGCCACGCCGGCCTCGCCGTCGGTGGCCTCGATCAGCCGATACGCGGTCCGGGCCAGCAGGTGCCGGACGATCTTCCGGTTGAACTCGTTGTCCTCCACGTAGAGCACCGTCTTCATGCGGCCGCCTCCCGCGCGAGGCGCACCGGGACCCGGAAGAAGAAGGTCGAGCCCTTCCCCTCGACGCTCTCGACCCAGATCCGGCCGCCGTGCAGCTCGACCAGCTTCCGGGTGATCGACAGCCCGAGCCCGGTGCCCCCGAACTCCCGGCTGACCGTGACGTCGGCCTGGCGGAACTCCTCGAAGATGTGGCCGACCTGCTCGGCCGGGATGCCGATGCCGGTGTCGGCCACCGCGAATAGCAGGTCGTCGTCCTGCACCTCGACCCGGACCTCGACGCGCCCCTCCCGCGTGAACTTGAGCGCGTTGCCGGCCAGGTTCATCACGCACTGGGTGAGCCGCTTGCCGTCCCCGAAGCAGAGCGGGGTCTCCGCCGGGATCGTCACGGCCAGGTCGAGACCCTTGGCCGCCGCGAGGGCGTGCAGGGCCTGCCGCACCGGGCTCACCACGTCGTCCACCACGTAGTCGCCGAGGGCCAGGTCCATGCGCCCGGCCTCGATCTTGGAGAGATCGAGCACGTTGTTGATCAGGCCCAGGAGCTGCTTGCCGCAGGTGTGGATGTCGCCCACCGGCTCCCGGATGTCGTCCGGGATGTCGCCGTAGATTCCGTCCCGGATCATCTCGGTGAAGCCCAGGATGGCGTTCATGGGCGTCCGCAGCTCGTGGCTCATGCTGGCCAGGAAGTCGGACTTGGCCTTGCTGGCCCGCTCCAGCTCCGCGTTCAACGCCCGCAGCTGCTGGGCGGTCCGCCGCTGCTCGTCGTAGAGCTGATGGAGCTCGCCGCTCATGTGGTTCATCCGCTCGGCGAGCGCGCCGAACTCGTCTCGATTCGGCACCGCGATGCTGGCGGTGAAGTCGCCCTTGGCGACCCGCTCGAGGAAGCCGTCGGCGGCCCGCACCGGCAGGATGAACGACCACGAGATCACGAAGCCCAGTCCCAAGGCCAGCCCGATCGAGGCGGCGCCGAAGACGCTGACGAGCCGGATCGCGTGCCGGTTGACCGCGTCCATGCCCTCGCGGAGACGCCCCATCTCCGCCTCCTCGTTCCGGACCGCGCGCGTCACGAGGGTCGCGATCTCCCGGTACTGCGGGTATCCCTCGTTGAGGTGCAGCGACATGGCCTCGTCGGCCTTGTTCTCCCGGATCAGGGCCGCGATGCGCGCGACGGTGGCCATCACTTGGTCCTGGGTCGAGCGGATGCGCCGGATGGTTTCCCGCTGATCGTCCTGGGCCCCCGCCTCCAGGCGGTCGAACGTGGCCTGGAACCGGTTGTTCTCGCGGAACATGCTCTCGATGGTGGCGTCGTCGCGCAGCAGCAGGGCATTGCGGGTGAAGTTCATCTGGAGCCCCAGCGCGTGCTCGATCTGGCGGGCCGCGTCCACCCGCTCCCGCGCCTGGTCGAGCTGATGGCTGTGCCGCACCACGCTGCCGATGGCCCGCAGGCTCATCGCCCCCATCGCGATCAGAACGACCGCGATCAGCAGGAAGGCCACCAGGAGCTTCGCGTGAACGGAGGCCCGGACGCGCGCCACCTGCCGTACCAGCGCGCCCAGCGGTGAATAGGTCAGGAGCAGGCGAGGGATCGTCTCGGCCTGGCGCGAGGTCGGCTCGGCGATCGGCTCGGGGGACGCGGCACGGCTCTCGCTGGGGTGTGGGCACATGCGGCGCGCTCCTGCGACCGTGCGCGATGCTAACAGGGGTGCCTGCCGCCGGTCAACGTGCACCGTCGCTTTCTTGACAGGCCCCGTCCCGGCATCGATAATTCCCGCGCGGCACCACATCATCCCGGATCCTCTCGGGCCACGCACTCCCAACGAAGGGAAGGCACATGACGACCGACTCCGACCCGAGCGCGGCACCCCCTTCCTCGCGGCGCCGGCTTCTGAAGGCGGCCGTCGCCGGGGCCGGCGGGCTCGCGGCGGCCGGCTTCCCCGCGGTGCTGCGGGCTCAGACCCCGATCAAGTGGCGCATCCAGACGGCGTGGGACGCGGGAACGGTGGGCTACACCGCCTTCCAGAGGTTCTGCGCGAACGTGAAGATGATCTCCGAAGGCCGGGTCCAGTTCCAGCCGTTCCCCGCCGGCTCGCTGGTCGGAACCTTCGAGATGTTCGACGCGGTCAAGAGTGGCGTGTTCGACGCCATGCACGTCTTCACCACTTACTGGGCGGGCAAGATGCCGGTGACCGCCTTCCTCTCCTCGTATCCCCTCGGCCTGGATCGGCCGGACCAGTGGGAGACGTGGTTCTACGAGCTGGGGGGACTGCAGATCGCCCGGAAGGCCTATCGAGCCAACAATCTGTTCTACGTTGGCCCGATCCAGCACGACCTGAACCTCATCCACTCCAAGGTCCCGATCAGGTCCTTCGAGGAGTTCAAGGGCAAGAAGATCCGCTACCCCGGCGGGATGATCGCGGAGGTGTTCTCCTACGCCGGGGTCTCCACGTCCATCCTGCCCGGCGCCGAGGTCTACCAGGCGCTCGAGAAGGGCGTCATCGACGCGGCGGACTTCGTGGGACCGGCGGTCAACTACAATCTCGGCTTCGCCGAGGTCGCCCGGTACATCATCATGGGGCCGCCCTCCACCCCGTGCCTCCACCAGCCGGTCGACCTGATGGACCTGACCGTGAACCTGGCGAAGTGGACCGCGCTGCCCAAGTCCATCCAGGATTTGTTGATCGCCGCGACCCATCAGCACGCCTGGGATCAGTACGCCTTGATCCAGAAGGAGAACATCGCGGCCTGGGAGAAGTACAAGGCCAAGGGCGTTCAGATCATCCGGCTCTCCGAGGAAGACGTCCAGAAGTTCCGGCGCTTCGCGATCCCGATGTGGTTCAAGTGGGCCAAGAAAGACCCGCTGGCCCGCGAGGCCTTCGCCTCCCAGCTCGCCTTCATGAAGACCATCAGCGTCGGGTACGTTCCCGACTCGATGCTGGTCGACGTCGACGGCAAGACCAGGCTCACCCTCTGAGCCCGGGGCCACGCGCGTGACCGACGACCTCCACGACCGCTCGATCGCCGACCTCTCCCGCCTGATCGGGACGGGCGCCCTCTCCCCGGTGGAGCTGACCGACGCCCTGATCCGCCGCGTCGAGCAGCACGACGGCCAGACCCACGCCTTCATCACCCGCACCTTCGACCTCGCGCGCCGGCAGGCCCGGCAGGCCGAGAGCGAGATGGCGGCGGGCCGCTCGCGCGGCCCGCTCCACGGCATCCCGTTCGCGCTGAAGGACATCTACGACACCGCGGGCATCCTGACTTCCGCCCACTCGCGCGTGTTCCTCGACCGGATCCCGACCGAGGACGCGACCACCACCGCGAAGCTCTACGAGGCCGGCGCGGTCCTGCTCGGCAAGCTGGCCACCCACGAGATGGCCCACGCCGGGCCCTCGTTCGATCTGCCGTGGCCGCCCGCGCGCAACCCGTGGAATCTGGTCCACTTCACCGGCGGGTCTTCCACCGGCTCCGGCGCCGCGGTCGCCGCGGGCATGGTGCCGCTCGCGCTCGGCTCGGACACCGGCGGCTCGATCCGCGGCCCGGCGTCCCACTGCGGCGTGGTCGGGCTCATGCCCACCTTCGGGCTGGTGAGCCGCGCGGGCGTGATCACGAACTCCTACACCTTCGACCACTGTGGTCCGCTCACCCGCACGGTGGAGGACGCGGCGCTGGCGCTGCAGGCCCTCGTGGGCCACGACCCGAAGGACGCGGGCAGCCTGCGGCGGCCGATCCCGTCCTACCGGGAGGCGCTCGGGCCGGACCTCCACGGCCTGCGCATCGGGGTGCTGCGCCATCACTGGGAGGAGGACATCCCCGCGTCGGAGGACGTGCGCAAGGCGATGGAGGCGTCCCTCGACGTGCTCCGCCGTCTCGGCGCCACCCTGGAGGATTGCCGGGTACGACCCCTCGGCGCCTACTACGACGTCAAGCTCATCATCGCGGAGACCGAGATCTTCAGCGTGCACCAGCGCGACCTGATCGCGCGCCCCGAGTCCTTCGGGGCGGACTTTCGCTCCCGCGCGCTCCCCGCGGTGCTCTTCACCGCCAACGACTACGTGCAGGCCACCCGCGAGCACCGGCGCCTGATGCTCGAGATGGAGCCGCTCTACGGCCGCTTCGACGCCTTCGTGACCGCCGGTCTCGGTGAGGCTCCGCGCCTCTCCGACTATCGCAGCGTCACGTTCTGGCAGAAGCCGAGCGCGCTCACCGCGTGGAACGTGACCGGCCAGCCGGTGCTGGCGCTGCCGAACGGCTTCGGGCGCAATGGCCTGCCGCTCGGGATGCAGATCCTGGGGCGGCCGTTCGGTGAGAGCACGATCCTGCGCGTCGGCCACGCCTACGAGCGGGCCACCGAGTGGCACCGGCGCCGGCCCGCGCTGGCTCCCGCCGCGGAGGCCCCGGCGGTCACGCCGCCGCCCGTCCTCTCGGGCCTGGCGGACGCGGGCGACGGGGTCCTGCGGGACCGCTGCGCGCAGGCCGCGCGGCGCGCGGGGCTCCGGCTCGACGACCTGATGCTGGCGCAGCTCGTGGAGGGCGCGCCCCACGCGCTGGCCATGACCGAGCGGCTGCGTCGCGACCACGGCCTCGCCCACGAGCCGGCGAACGTCTTCACCTTCCCGCCCACGCGCCTCGCCGACCCGACGGGCTGATGCTGGCCGAGCTGCAGGAGCGAGACGCCACCGGCGAGATCGCGCGCATCTACGCCGAGATCCGCCGGCTGTGGGCGGTGCCCTACGTCTCCTCGCTCCAGCGTCACCTGGCCACGCGCCCCGGCTGGCTCGAGTGGACGTGGGCCGCGCTCGGGCCCGCGTTCACCAGCGGCCGCGCCCAGACCGCGGCGCGCCGCGCCGCCGACGGCCTGGTGGTGCCGCGCCTGGCGAGGATACCGCGCGAGGCGCTCGCCGTCTGGGGCCTCGACGCCGCCGCCCAGGACGCGGTGCGCGCGGCCTGCGCGAGCTTCGCGCGCGTGGCCCCGGTGAATCTGGTACTCGCGGGACTCCTCCGCCGGCTGCTCGGCGGTGAGCGCCCCGCGGGCGCGCCCGCGCCCGAGGCCGCCTGGACGCCGCCTCCGCCGCTCGGCGCGCTGCCTCCGCTCGTCGACGCGGGCAGCCTGCCGCCCGCCGAGCGCGCGGTGCTGGCCTCGCTCGGCACCACGGTGGGAGAGGAGCCCTTCGTCCCCGGCCTCTACCGGATGATCGCGGCGTGGCCCGGCCTCCTCGCCCACGTGGCGACGGTGCTAGGGCCGCTCATGGACGACGGCGCCACGCTGGCCTCCTGCCGGCGCCTCCTCTCGGCGGTCGACGCGGAGGTCGGCCCCGTGCTCGCGCTGCTGCCGCCGCTGCCCGACGCGCCACCTCGGCCCCCGGCGGGCGACGTGCCCGCGGTGCTGGCCGCGCTCGACACCTATCGGAAGACCAGCCCGGAGATGGTAGTCTTCGGCCGGATGCTGGGTGACGCCCTGCCCCGGCCCTGAAACAGGAGAGAGGACCCGCCCCCATGAGCATTCGCCCCAACCGCATCAAGCAGCGCCTGGCCGCCGGCCAGGTCGCCACCATCCTCGCCGGCACCAACGATCCCGACCTGATCGACCAGCTCGGGCCCCTGGGAGCCGACGGCATCTGGCTGGAAGGCGAGCACGGCGGCGTCGACTACGCCGACCTCGGCAACCTCACCCGCGCGTGCGACCTCTGGGGCGTGGCCAGCGTGGTGCGGGTCATGGACAACGACTACGCCACGATCTACCGCACGCTCGACCGCGGCGCACAGGGCATCGTGGTGCCGCACGTGAACACGCGTGCCGAGGCGCAGGCCGCGGTGGAGGCGGCGAAGTTCGCCCCCCTCGGCAAGCGCGGCATGTTCACGAGCCGCCAGGGCTTCGGGGTCTCCGACTACTTGAAGGCCGCCAACGATCAGTCGCTCTTGATCGTGCTGATCGAGGACATCGCGGCGGTGCGCAACCTGGACGAGATCCTGAAGGTGGACCACATCGACGTCTTCTTCGTGGCCCCGAACGACCTCGCGACCTCCATGGGCCACATCGGCAAGCTCGACCTGCCCGAGGTGCAGCAGACCGTGGACTCGGCCATCACCAGGATCGTCCAGGCGGGACGGAAGGCGGGCACCCTGGTCAGCAGCGCGAACGTCGAGCGCTACACGCGCCTCGGCGTCCGCTGCCTCATGACCAGCTTCTTCCCGTGGATCGCGGCCGGCGCGAAGGACCTGATGGAGCGCGCGGCCGCGGGAGCGAAGGGCTAGGCCGCCGGCTACGTCGCGCGGCGGCTCGCGTCGGGGCGGAAACGGCTGCCCGGGCGCGCGAGCCCGCCGCTCACCCCGATCGGCGTGCCGTCGGCGCGCCAGCACGCCGCGCCCTCCAGCGTGCCGTCGGGGTTGAGCTGCACCGCGTTCATCCCGCCCGCGACCCCGCCCACCGCGACTATTTGGTGACCGCGGCTTGCCAGGGCGTCGCGCACCGCGGCCGGGACGTCCTGCTCCACCTCGAGCTCCTGCCCCTGGCTCCAGATGCGCGGCGCCTCCACCGCCTCCTGCAGGCTCATGCGGTGATCGATCAGGTTCACCAGCGCCTGGAACACCGAGGTGAAGATGCGCACGCCGCCGGGCAGGCCGAGCGCCCAGGCCGGTCGCCCGTCGCGCAGCACGATGGTCGGGGCCATGCTGCTGGTCACCCGCTTGCCGGGAGCGACGGAAGCGGGCATGCCCGGGTGCGGGTCGAAGAGGGCCATCGTGTTGTTGAGCAGCATCCCGGTGCCGGGCACGGTGACCTTCGAGCCGAACAGGTTGTTGATGGTCTGGGTCATGGCCACCACGTTGCCGTCCGCGTCCGCGGTGGTGACGTGCGTGGTGTGGGCCGAGCCCGCGGCCACCGCGGCGGCGGGATCGCGCAGCGCCCCCTGGAGCATCGGCGCGTACTCGCCCGCGCGATCCGTGCGGATCTGTCCCCGCCGGGCCTCCAAGTGCTCCTTCGAGAGCAGCCGCGCGATCGGGATTTCCACGAACGCGGGATCCCCGGTGCACGCGTTGCGGTCCGCGAAGCCGATCTTCAGGATCTCGGCGATCAGGTGGAAGTACTCCACGCTCCCGAAGCCGAGCGCCCGGGGATCGAAGCCCTCCAGGACGTTCAGCATCTCGATCAGGTGGAGACCCCCCGCGGTGGGCGGCGGCGGGCCGGTCACCTCGTAGCCGCGGTACCGGCCGCGGATCGGCGCCCGCTCGATGGTCTCGTAGCGCGCCAGGTCTTCGAGGGTGATGATGCCGCCGGCTCGCCGCATGTACTCGGCCACCGTGGCGCCGAGATCGCCGCCGTAGAGCACGCCTGTGCCCTTGGCCGCGACGTGGCGCAGGGTGGCCGCGTACTCCGGCGTCACGATCAGGTCGCCGGCCTTGATGGGCGCGCCGCCGGGCAGGAACGTGCGCGCGGTCTCCGGGAAGCGGGCCAGGTCGCGCGCGGTCTCCCGCACCGCGTCCGCCAGGTACGGGGTGGCCCGGAAGCCGCGCTCCGCGTGCCGGATCGCGGGCTGCATCACCGTCTCCAGGTCGAGGCGGCCGAAGCGGCTCACCGCCTGCGACCAGGCCATCAGGGTGCCGGGCACGCCCACCGACAGCAGCCCGACCAGGTTGAGGTCACCCTCCACCAGGAGGTAGTCCGGCCAGGCGTCGGAGATCGGCCGGTACATGTCCGGGCGCGAGGCGGCGGGCGCGGTGGTGTAGTTGTCGATCACGAGGTGACGCCCATCGGCCAGCCGGAGATGCGTCATGCCCGCGCCGAAGATGCCGACCATCATCGGCTCCACCACCGTGAGCGCGAAGAGGGCTCCGATCGCGGCGTCGACCGCGTTGCCCCCCGCGGCCAGCATCTCCGCCCCCGCCGCGGAGCCGAGCGGATGATTGGTCACCACCATGCCCCGCGACGCGCTCGCCGGCCGCTTCTCGGTCATGGGCGCGCTCAAGCGAGCAGGCGCGGCAGGCGCTCGCGCAGGATGGCCTCGGCGTCCCGGCTGATCTGCCGCACCAGGTCCGCGGCCGGCTCCACCCGGTCGATGAGGCCCGCGGTCTGCCCGAGCATGATCGCGCCGCGATCGGGGTCGCCCGCCTTGGCCGCCGCGCGCAGCGCCGCGCTCACCTCGGCCCGGTGCCGGCGCAGCTCGTTCTCCCGCCCGATCCACTCCTCGATGAACCGGTTGCGCCGCACCCGCACGTAGGCACCGGGCCACACGTGGCCGTGCGCCACGTCGGGGAGGTCGGTGACCAGGGTGTCGTGGCCGTCGCTCTCGACGATGGCCTCCTTGAAGCCCTTGGCGATCGGCGCCTCGGCGCTGGCCAGGAAGCGGGTGCCCAGCAGCACCCCATCGGCCCCCAGGGCCAGCGCGGCCGCGAGCCCGCGGCCGTCCGCCACCCCGCCCGCGGCCAGCACCGGGACCGGCGCCACCGCGCTCACCACCATCGGCACCAGCGGCATCGTCCCCATCACGCCCACGTGACCGCCGCCCTCGGTACCCTGGGCCACGATCACGTCCACCCCGGCGCGGGCGGCCGCCTTCGCCTCCGCCACCGTGGAGACCATGTGCATGAAGCGGGCGCCCACCGCGTGGGCCCGCGACACGTAGCCGGCCAGGTCCTGGTCGAGGCTCGGCCACGCGGTGGAGACGACCGACGGCCGGGCGGCCAGGAGGCCGTCGTATTGCTCCGGTCGCTCGCGGAACAGCAGCAGGTTGAGGCCGAAGGGCTTGCCGGTCAGCGCCCGGATGGCGCCCGCCTCGCGGGCGATCTCCGCCGGCCCGTGCTGGGTGGCGCCCAGCACACCGAGTCCGCCGGCCTCGGAGACCGCGGCGACCAGCGCGGGCGACGTGCCGGTCCCCATCCCGCCCAGGACGATCGGGTGCTCGATGCCGAGCAGCTCGCAGATCCGCGTACGCAGCATGTCGCTCTCCCTCTCAGCCCGATGGTCTCAGCGCGACTTCCGGGGCTTCACCGGCCACACCTCGGGCAGCTCGCTCACGAGCCACCGGGCCAGCGCCGCGTTCACCGCCTGCGGCTTCTCCTGCGCCATCCAGTGCCCCGAGGTCACCACCACCTCGGTCAGGCGGCGGCAGTCGCGCCGCATCGGGTCGGCCAGGCGGGAGTCGAGGGTCTCGCAGGTGTAGTCGTAGGCGCCGTGCAGGAACAGCACCGGCAGGTCGATCACGCCGCCGCTCTTCGCCCGCTTCGCGTACTCGATGTTGCGCTCCGCGTTCATGTACCAGGAGTCGGGCCCGAAGAACGTGTTGCGGCGGAGCCCCTCGGCATAGACGTCGAGCTCCTCGTCGGTGACCACGTCCGGATCCCGCGGGACGTCGGGGGCGCGGCCGGCGCCGCCGAACCAGCCCCCGTCCCGCCGGGCGGTGGCGGTGCGCGAGGGCTTGCCCTTGCCGCTCGGGCCGCTCTTGCGGAAGAGGGCCTTGACCGTCAGGCGCGGGTCCGCCTCGAAGGCGGCGCGGGCCTTCTCGAACTGCTCCTCGTAGAACAGCATGTAGTCCCACTGCCCCGCCGGGTACTCCTCCTCCGGATAGACCGAGCGGTCGACCATGGGGATCACGTTCGCGGGGGCGAAGCCGGTGTTGATGTACGGCACGCAGAGGTTGGCCACGCCGTGACAGCGCTCCGGGTGATGGCTCGCGAGGCTCCAGACCACCGGGCTGCCCCAGTCGTGCCCGACCCACACCGCCCTGTCGCGGCCCAGCCCGTCGAGGAGCTCGATCATGTCGCGCACCGCGTGCTCGAGCGCGTAGTCCTCGTGCCGGCGGTACACCCCCGAGCGCCCGTAGCCGCGCATGTCGGGCGCCACCGCGCGGAAGCCCAGGTCCGCGAAGCAGGGCAGCTGGTGGCGCCAGGAGAGCGACAGCTCGGGCCAGCCGTGGACGAAGACGATCAGGGGCGCGTCCGCGGCGCCGGCCTCGACATAGAACGTGGCGTGGCGGTCGGTACGAACGAGCCCCTCACCCGGCGCGGCTCTCATGGGGTGCTCAGACGACGCCGTCGCGCCGGAGCCGCTCGATCTCCTCGGCGCCGTACCCGGCCTCCCGCAGGATCTCGTCGGTGTGCTCGCCGAGCGTGGGCGGCTCCCGGTCGATGCCCGGGCCGCCGTGCTCCAGGCGGAAGCCGGCGCCGACCAGGCGCATCGGCCCGTAGCGCGAGTCGATGGTCTGGAGCACGTCGCGATGCTCGAGCTGCGGGTGACCCACGATCTCGTGCACCTTCCAGATGGAGCCGCAGGGCACGTCGGCCGCGGTGAGGCGCGCTTCCCACGCGCGCGGATCCTCCGAGGCGAGCGCGTCCTCGATGATCTGGCGCAGCGCGGGCTCGTTGGCGGTGCGGGCCGGCCAGTCTTTGAAGCGCGGGTCCGCGAGGGCGTCGGGACGGCCGATGGTCTTCATCAGCCCCTGGAACTGCTTCTCGGTCAGGACCGCCAGCACGATGTACCCGCCGCCGCAGCGAAAGCGGCTCGCGGTGGGCTTGCGGCTCACCGAGCCGTTGCCGATCTGACGCTGCTCCACGCCGGCCACCGTGTACTCGGACACCGGCCCCGCGATGAAGGCGAGCGCCGCGTCCAGCATCGCCACGTCCACGAGCTGGCCGCGGCCGGTGTGGGTGCGCTGGTAGAGCGCGCTCGCCACCGCCAGCGCCGCGGTGATGCCGCCGATGGTGTCGCAGAGCGCGAAGCCCGCGCGCGTCGGACCGGCGGCGGGCTCCCCGGTGATCGACATGATCCCGGACATCGCCTGCAGCTTGCCGTCGAAGGCCGCGGTGGCCTTCTCGGGCCCGGTGCGGCCGAAGCCGGAGACCCCGCAGTAGATGAGGCGCGGGTTGATCGCGGAGAGCGCCTCGTAGCCGAGCCCGAGGCGGTCCATCACCCCGCCCCGGAAGTTCTCCCACACCACGTCGGCGCCGGCCACCAGGCGCTTGACGACCTCGATCGCCTCCCGGCGGCGCAGGTCGAGGGTGATCGAGCGCTTGTTGCCGTTCATGGAGAGGAACGAGGGGGCCATCTTCCGCTCGGCCCACGCGCGGTCGGCGGGCGAGATGCGCGTCTCGTCGCCCTCGTGGGACTCGATCTTGATGACGTCGGCGCCCAGGAGGGCCAGCTGGTAGGTGCCGTAGGGGCCGGCGAGGTAGCGGGTGAAGTCGAGGATGCGGACGCCGGCGAACGGCTTGGTCACACCGCCTCGCGCTTGGCCTTGGCCACCGCCTTCACCACGTCGAACTCCTTGCGCCGCTCCTCGATGTCCTCGGGAGAGAGCTTGCCCACGTCGAGGTACCGCTGCTTCCAGCCCCCGGCGGGCCAGCGGAGCGGCGAGGCCACCGTGGTCCGCCCCGCGGGCGCGCCCTCCAGCAGGCGGAGGGCCAGCTCGAGGGTCTGCGCCTGCGAATCGCGGTCGAAGGGACGGCCCGCCGAGTTGCCGAGGGGGAAGTCGCTCCACACGAAGCGCGGAACCCCGCAGTGCTCGACGATGTCCTTGGCGCAGCCCATGATCACGGTCGGGATGCCGTTGGCCTCCAGATGCCGGGCGGCCAGACCGACGGTCTGGTGGCAGACCGGTCAGCTGGGGACGAGGACCGCCGCGTCGGCGCCGTCCTCGCGGCAGCGGCGCAGCAGCTCGGGCGCGTCGGTCTCCATGGTCACCCGGTGGCTCCGGTTGGTCGGCGCCCCGTGGAAGCGCGCGGTGAGACCACCGAGGCGACCGGCCGCCACCGCGTCGTGCAGGCGGCCGAGCGGAAAGTAGGCGTCGAGATCCTCTGGCGTCGTGTTGGCCCGGTCGTAGCCCACGTGCGAGATGCGGAGATCGGGCTTCGCGTCGACCGGGGCGGAGTAGACCTGATAGAACTTGGCCGCCGCGTTGTAGGGCGCGCGCGGCCCCTGGTCGCCGGCCTCGGGCTGCAAGGGCGCCGCGGTCGTGATCAGGGCGACGCGGGCCCGCGCGAGCGGGATCCCGAGCGGCGTGAACGGGGCGTCGGTGAAGTGGGCCCAGCGGTACGGGGCGAAGCCGAGCGCCTGGTAGTACTCGCGCGTCCGATCCATGTAGCGGATCGCCACGTCGTCCGCGGGCGCGAACTCGATCCGCGCGCGCGAAGCGCCCTCCGCCGCGCTGCCGCTCATGAGCCGCCCGTCATGCGCCGCCGATCATGAGCCAAAGGTCTTGATGACGAGCCCGCGGGCCCGGTCGGGATCCACCCCGTTGGCGGCCATGCACGGCGTCGCGTCCTCGAGGATCCGGTCGGGGTCGCCCATGAGCATGTACTTCTTGTAGGTGTCCTCGAACTCGATGCCGAGCGCGCGCGCGAACAGGGTGAGATAGTGCTCGACCACGATCGGCCGCTCCCGCTCGAACCGGCACTGGTCCCGGTGGCAGCCGTGGTAGATGCCGGCCAGGTGAGTCGCGCCGCCGGCCCGCGCGCGGTCGATGTCGTCGAGCGCCATCTGCCGCCATCCCTCCGCGCCGAGCTGCTCCTGCAGCGCCGGGGTGCAGGTGCGGCCCCAGCGCGCGTCGGGCTCGAAGTCGATCACGGTGACGCCGGGCACCGCCTCCAGCAGCCGCCGCGCCGCGCGCCCCTCGCGGGCGCGGGCCTCGCTCGCGTAGTGGTAGTGCAGCGCCACCGTGGCCTCGACCCGCCGGGTGAACGTGAACAATCCGCGGTCGAGACAGTCGGCGAGGAACTCGGCGGTGTGGCGCTTCGGGAACGGCAGGTCGGCCTGCAGCACCTCGTCGTAGAACTGGATGCAGGACGGGCACCACATGACGACTTCCCGCGGAGCCATGGAGTGGAGCAGCTCCACGGTGTGGTTGGCGTAGCGCTCGCCGGAGGCTTCCTGCCCGCGCCGGTGGTGCTGGATGCCGCAGCAGTAGGTCGGCCCGCCCGCGGCCACGTAGTCCAGGCCCAGGCGGTCGAACACCGCGGCCACCGTCTCGACCAGGTGCGACGTCCGCAGCACGTTGCAGCCGAGGTAGAGCACCACGTCGTGGCGCTCGCCGTCCCGGGGCGGCTTGAGCAGCCACGTGCGCTCCTCCTTCTTCGTGAGGAGGTCGTGGGTCAGCCGGATCTCGCCGAAGTACTTACCGTAGTCGAAGCTCATGGTGTCGAGAGTTTACCACCTCGGGGCCGGGTACGGCAGCGGGGCCGGCGACGGGCACCCGGGCTCAGGACGCGTCGGCGGCCAGACGCGAGAGCGCCACGGTGTCGTCCGCCAGGCGGGCCGGATCGACGCGGGCCCGGCGGCGGATCATCCCGGCGACGACCTTCAGCTCGCTGTCGGTCTTGGGGTCCTCCGGGTCGCCGCCTCGGTCGAGCCCCATCGCGGCGCGCAGCACGCCGTCCTTCAGGTAGAAGGTGAGGAACTTGCGGCCCTCGGGCAGCCCCCGGAACACGAGCCGGTCCCACGTGGATGCCCAGCCCACGTACTCGATCAGGTGCTCGTACTGATCCGACCAGAACGAGTGGACGTAGTCGTAGGGCTCGGTCCCGCCCAGCATGGCGCGCGCCGCGGCCCGCCCGTGGTGGAGCCCGTTGTTCCAGTGCTCCACCCGCAACCGGCCGAAGAGCGGATGCTCGTGGTTGGCCACGTCGCCCGCCGCGTACACGTCGGGAAGCGAGGTGCGGCAGTGGGCGTCGACCAGCACGCCGTTGTCGACCCGCGCGCCGGCCCGGGCCAGCAGCTCCTGGTTGGGCTCGATGCCGACGCCGGCCACCACCAGGTCGCACGCGAGCACGCGACCCTTGCCGGTGCGCACGCGCTCGACCCGGCCCGCGCCCTCGATGGCGGCGACCGAGTCGCCGAGGGCGAGATCGACGCCGTGGTCGCGATGGATGGCGGCGAGCACCTCGCCCACCTCGGGCCCCAGCACGCGGGCCAGCGGCACCGGATGCCCATCGATGGCGGCGACATCGACACCCATCTGACGAAGGGATGCGGTGACCTCCGAGCCGATGAACCCCATGCCGATGACCACCGCCCGGGCGCCCTTGCGCGCCGCGGCGCGGATACGGTCGCACTCCTCGACGGTGCGCAGCTGGAAGACCCCGGCCAGGTCGGCGCCCGGGACGCGCAGGGCGCGGTGGCGGCCGCCGGTGGTCACCAGCAGGCGGTCGTAGGGAACGCGCTCGCCGCCCTCGAGCTCGACCACGCGCGCCCCGGGGTCCACCCGGGTCGCGCGAGTCCCGGTGTGGACCGCGATGTTGCGCCGCGCGTACTCCTCGGCGGGATTGACCAGCTGATCCTCGAAGCGCTCCTGCCCGCGGAGGTAGCCCTTGGACAGGCCCGGCCGGCTGTAGGGCAGCCGATCCTCGGCGCCGATCAGGGTGATCTCACCGCCGAAGCCGCCATCCCGCAGCGCGGTCGCGGCGCTCGCCCCCGCGAGCGATGCCCCCACGATCACGAACCGATCCGTCGCCATGGCCCGCACGTCCTCCTCGGGAGACATTGGACGCCCGATCGGCTCGCGCGTCCACGACTCGCGCGGCCCGCCGCGGGTCGCGGTCAGTTCGTGCGGGGACCGCGGCCGGCGGCGGGCCGCAGGACGATCACCGCCGGCTCCTCGCCTTCCCAGGCCCGCAGGCCGTCCACCGTGCCGGACCGGATCCGCGCGGTGCGCGGGTCCTCGCCCTTGACCTGGGTGGTGATGCGCGCGACCAGGCGCTCGCCAGGGCGGGCCTCGCCGGTCAGCGTCTCGCGGGACACGCGGAAGCCCATGTACCGCGTCGAGACCTGCACCGTGAAGGGGCCCTCGCCCACACCGGTGAGGACCAGCGGGTACTCCCCGGTCGCGCCCGCCGGCACTTCCACCAGCCAGCGCTGCCGACCACGGCTCGAGGTGAGCGAGCCGAACACCTGGTTGACCTCGACGTCCTCGGAGAGGAACCCGGCCGAGACACGGCCCTCGGGCAGCTGCAGCAGCGGCACCACCGGTCCCGTCGATTCGATCGTGAGCGTGCTGGTGCCCGCCACGAAGGGCTCCGGCGTGATCGGCCAGCCGGTCCGCGCCCACACGCGCTGGCCGGCCATCAGGACGGCTTCACTCTGGCCGAGGCGATTGTCGATCGTCAGGGTGCCCCGCCGCGTCCAGCAGACGAAGCCTTCGGGGGCGCGCTCCGCCCCGATGAGGCCGTCCCGCGCGGTGGCGCTGTAGTCGTTGGACTCGAGCGTGAGCACGGAGCGCACGCTCGCCACCTGCACCACCCGGGCCCAGACTCGCCCCGCGTGGATGAACAGTCTCATGGTCCCGGCCGCGCGATCCGCGGCGCCCGAGCGCACCGTCACCTCGGACTCGGGGAGCACGGTCACCGTGGTCCCGTTCAGAAACGTGATCAGCGCCACGCTCCCCGCCGCGGTCCGCACCCGGTCACCTTCGACCAGGTTCATGCCGGTGAGGCCCGACTCTCTTCCCGCCGCGCCAGCCGGGATCCGGTCGACCTGCCCCCCGAGGACGCTCAGCGTCGCGGCCACCTCGCTCTGCGCGCCCGCCCGCGTGGGCAACGCGAGCGCTCCCACCACCACCGCCAGCACGATCCATCGCCGCCAGAGCATGATCGGCCTCCGTGTTCGCGCCGCGCCACCCGGAGCGTTCACCGCGCCCGGGCCGATCGGCCGCACGGTCTCGAAGCAATCGATGAGCCATCGCGCGGTGCGCCGTAAGCCGGTGTCACATCTGAGGAGGAGCGGGTCGGCGCCCGGGCAGGACGCCCGGCCCGGCGCGGGCGGCGGGCAGTCCGCCCGGCGCGGGGCCGGCAACGTTGGATGAGGCGGGAGCCGCGTGATAGCGTGGACCGATCGTGAGAGCGATCGCCTGGATCGTCCTGCTGCTGGCCGTGGTCCTCGGGGTCGGCGCGTGCTCCAAGACGGTGCTGGACCCGCGCGATTACCAGATGCCGGTCGGCGCGCCGACCAACGAGCGCGGCGTGATCGCGGCGCGCATCGCCCAGTCCTATCTGGGAGTGCCCTACATCTGGTCGGGCGCGAGCCCGTCCGGCTTCGACTGCTCGGGCCTGGTGTCGTACGTCTACGGACGCCTCGGGGTCAGCATCCCGCACAACGCGGCCCAGCAGTTCCGCTTCGGCACCCCGGTGGACCGCGCCGAGCTGGTCCCCGGCGACGTGGTCTTCTTCGACCATCTCCGCCACAACGGCATCTACGTCGGCGACGGCCGCTTCGTGCACGCCACCACCCCCGGCGGCGTCAAGATGGCGCGACTCGAAGACGACTGGTTCCGGAAGCGCTGGGTGGGCGCCCGCCGGCTGTAGCGGTTGATGGCCCGCCTTCGTTCCCGGGTCCTCGACCTCGGCCTCGATCGCCACGTCAGGCGAGGCGTCGCGACCTCTCCTCCGCGAGCACGGACTGGAGCCGGTCGAGGTTCTGCTCGTTCGCGGGCTCGACGATGTGCCGGATGCGGGCGGCAACCGCCGGGTCCTCGAACACCCCCGTCCAGGTGATCGCGGTTCCACCCTCGTCCGCGGCCAGCACGATCGTGAGAACGAAGCGCGGCGCCGACACGTGGCGGATGACGAGCGTGGACGGAGCGTCGACCTCGAGGAAGACGCTCTCGTTCGGGTGGTGTGAGCCGTCGGGCCCATGCATCACGAACTGCCAGCGGCCGCCCGGCTCGAACTCGAAGGTCTCGAAGGTATTGGTGAAGCCCGCCGGTCCCCACCAGCGGGCCAGCAGGTCCGGCCGGGCGAAGGCTTCGAACACCTGGTCGGGCGTATGGGGCAGCACCCGCCGGGTCCGGAAGGTCGCCTCGTCCCGATTCGCCACCACTAGCTCCCGATCCGCTTCAGGGCGTGGCGCATCACCCGGCGTGGCGGCACGCGGCGCGCAGCCGTCTCGCGTGACCTGACACCGGCCGACCGCGCGGGCCACCGGTCTGGCGTCAGCGGACGCACGGTGAGCCTCATGACCTCAGCGGGCGCGAGACACGTTCAGCCTCACCGCCGCGCGCACGAGCGCCTTCAGGGCCGCCTCGTCGATCTTCTCGCCCTCGTGGAGGTCGATGGCCCGCCGGGTGTTGCCCTCGAGGCTCGAGTTGAAGAGACCGGCCCGGTCTTCGAGGGCGGCCCCCCTGGCGAAGGTCATCTTCACGACGCTCCTGTACGTCTCGCCGGTGCAGATCAGCCCGTCGTGAGACCACACCGGAACTCCCCTCCACTTCCACTCCTCGACCACCTCGGGGTCGGCCTGCTTGATCAGGGTGCGGACCCGGGAGAGCGTCTTGCCCCGCCAGTCGGCCAGCTCCTCGATCCGCGCGTCAATCATCCGAGACGCGCTCGTCCCCTTCCCACCGCGCGGCTCAGGCATCACGGTCGCCCCGACGCCAGCGAGGAGGCTCGCCGGTCAGCCAGCACACGCCGACGAGAGCCACGGTCAAGCCGATCACGTAGGCCACATAGACCACACCGCCACTCACCGCCTGCACGAGGGGAATGCCGCCCAGCACCAGCACGAGATACGTGACGAGCACCGCCCATCCTTGCCACGCGGAGGGAGGGCCCCAACCCCAGCCGTAGCGCTTGGCGGGAAACCAATACTTCCGGGTACCGGTCGCAGGCATCAGCGCGTTCCCCCGTCACCCGGAGACTTCAGCCACCCCAGCCACCCCTTCGCCCGCGCGATCTCCCTGGTGAAGGGCGTGAGACCGGACACGAACACGAGCTGCCCGACCCGCACCGCCTGCGACAGAGGCGCATCCGGCCGTGGTGCCAGCTCCGTCGTGATGATCTCCCCTGCCACGTTCCGATCCCTCCTGTGGGTCCAGCCCTCCCTGCGCGGTGAGCCGCTCCTTCGACTCCATCCGAGGGACAGCGTTCAAGAGAATGCCAGACGGTGGGTACGCCCGCTAGCGACCGGTCGTCGCCGGGTGGGGATCCAGCCAGTCGCGCAGCCCGTCCGCCACCATGTTGAACCCGAGGACCGCGGCCATGATCGCGAGGCCCGGGAAGACCACCATCCAGGGCGCCTGCAGCATGAAGCTGCGGCCGTCGGCCAGCATGAGGCCGAGGGACGGCGTGGGCGGGCGCACCCCGACGCCGAGGAACGACAGCGACGCCTCCACCAGGATCGCGATGGCCATCAGCACCGAGGCCTGCACCAGGATCGGGGTGGCCGCGTTCGGGAGGATGTGGCGCAGCACCAGCCGGGCGGTGGGCGCGCCGAGCGCGCGGGCGCCGTCGACGTAGACCTCCACCTTCACCGCCAGCACGGCGGCGCGCACCACGCGGGCCACGATCGGGGTGTAGACCACCGCGAGGGATACCGCCACCAGCACCACCCCGGTGCCGAACACGCTCATCAGCGCGATCGCGAGCAGGATGGCGGGGAACGACATCAGCACGTCGAGCGGCCGCATGATCACCTGGTCGACCAGCCCTTCCGCGTAGCCCGCGACCAGCCCGAGGGGCACGCCGGTCAGCAGCGCGAGGGCCACCGAGCCCAGCGCGACGCCGAGCGAGACGCGGTAGGCGTGGACCACCCGGCTCAGGATGCTGCGCCCGAGGTCGTCCATGCCGAAGGGCTGCGCCCAGGTGGGCGGACGCAGCGCGAGGTCCTTGGCGATCTCGGTGGGGCTGCCCGGCACGACGACGGACGCGAGCGCGGCGGTCAGCGCGAGGGCACCCACCACGCAGAGCCCGGCCAGCGTGAGGCCCCGGTGCCGGCCCGGCCGGGAGCGCCCCAGCGCGGCCCGCAGTGCCCCCGCCACGGCCATCAGCGGGGCCGCGTCCGGGGGTCGAGGGCCCCGTAGAGCACGTCGGTCACGAGGTTCACCAGCATGAACATCGCCCCGATCACCAGCACCGCGCTCTGCACCACCGGGTAGTTGCGCTCCACCACCGCGTCGAGCGTCAGCCGGCCCAGCCCGGGCAGCGTGAAGATCATCTCCACCACGATGGCGCCGCCCAGCATGTAGCCCACCTGCAGCCCGAGCACGGTGAGGATCGGGATCGCCGCGTTGGGCAGCACGTGGCGGAACAGGATGGCGCGCTCGCCGAGCCCCTTGGCGCGCGCGTAGTGCACGAAGCTCCGGTGCATGGTGTCGAGCACCGCGGCGCGGGTCAGCCGGCCCAGCACCGCGGCGCGGCTCACCGCGAGGGTCAGCGAGGGCAGGGTGAGGTGCACGAGGTTCTCGACCGGGCTCTCCGCGAACGGCACCCACCCGCCCGACGGCAGCAGCCCGAGGCCCAGCGAGAGGCCGAGGATCAGCATGATCCCGAGCCAGAAGTCCGGGATCGACACGCCGATCAGGCCCACCGCCATCGCGGCGCGATCCGCCCCGCCCCCGCGCCGGCCACCGGCCAGCAGACCGAGCGGCACGCCGATCAGCGCGGTGCAGAGCGCGGCCAGCGCGGTCAGCTCGAGCGTCACCGGCAGCCGGTCGAGGACCATCTGTCCGATGGGCTCGTTCTGCCGGAAGTCGTGGCCGAGGTCGCCGCGCACGGCCGCGCCGAGCCAGCGCAGGTACTGCTCCGCCACCGGCTCGTCCAGGTGGAAGGCCTTGCGGAGCGCGGCCACCCCCTCGGGGGTGGCCTTGTAGCCCAGCACCGTGACCGCGGGATCGCCGGGCACCAGGCGCATGAGCGCGAAGATCAGCACGCTCATGCCCAGCAGCAGCGGCACCGCCAGGGCCAGCCGCCGCACCCCGTACAGGATCATCTCGACGGTGTCCGAAGGCGGTGGGGGGGTCTGGGGGAGGAGCGGCGCTTCGCTCCCCCCCAGTCAGAACAATTCAAGCCAGCCAGGTGTCCTCGAACCGTAGCTCCAACGACGACAAGGGCGTCGAGCCCTGCACGTTCGGCTTCATCCAGTAGCGCTGTAGCTCGTTGCTGAAGACCACGAGGGAGCCCTCCTCCTGGAACCAGCGCACCAGCTCGGGGTACATCTTCTTGCGCGCGGCCGGGCTCGCGGTGAAGCGGAAGGCGTCCAGGCGCTTGTCGGCCTCCTCGGACTTGAAGCCGCAGAAGTTCCAGGCCGAGGAGGAGTGCTGCATCGGGTAGTAGAACATGTCGGGATCGACGGTCACGCTCCAGTACCCGCCCGCGATGTCGAACTTCTTGCCGACCAGCTCCTCGAAGTACTGGCCCGACTCGAGGGGCCGGACGTCGAGGGTGATGCCGACCTTCTTGAGCTGCTCGCGCAGGATCTCGCCGGTCTTCACCAGCACCGGCACCTGCGACTTCACCAGGTAGGTGAGCGTGAGCCCGCTCGCCTTGCCCGCGTCGGCCAGGAGCTGCTTGGCCTTCTCGAGGTTGGGGCCGCCCTTGTGGGCGTTGACCCCGGTGGCCCACGGGCTCGGCTCGGGGGTGGGCTCGGCGGTGACCACGTGGGTGTCGTAGTAGACGAGCTTGACGATCTCCGAGCGGTCGATGGTCCACGCGATGGCCTGGCGCAGCCGCTTGTCGTTGAAGGGCGGGCGGCTCGCGTTCAGCATCAGGTAGAACGGGAAGTAGGGCCGCCCGGGCGAGGACTTCATCTCCCGGGTCTGGCGCTCCAGCTCCGGGATGCGCTGGGGCGGCACGGTCTGGATCCAGTTGTACCGGCCGGTCTGCAGCCCGGTGAGCCGCACCGTGTCGTCGGCGGGCGCCTGGAAGATGATCCGGTCGAGGTACGGCTTGCCGGGCCGGAAGTACTTGTCCCATCGCTCGAGCGTGATGTGATCGTCCTTCACCCACTCGACGAACCGGTACGGCCCGGTGCCGACGGGGAAGAGCTTCGGGTCCTTCTCCGCGAGCGCCTTCTCGTTCACGATCTCGGTGGCCTGGGCCAGCATCGCGAAGAGCGGCCCGAAGGGGCGGCTCAGGCTGAAGCGCACCTGGTGCGCGCCGAGGGCCTCCACGCCCTCCACCGGCGAGAAGAACACGCGCATCGGCAGCTTGTTCTTGGCATCGAGCAGCCGGTTGAACGTGAAGGCCACGTCCTTGGCGGTGAACGCCTCGCCGTTGTGGAAGACCGCGTTGTCGACCAGGTCGAAGACCCACGCCTTGTCGCCGTCCGCCTTCCACGACCTGGCCAGGCCGGGCACGAACTGCCCCTTGTCGTCCACGTAGACCAGCTTGTTGTAGACGTTCTGGTAGACCTGGAGCGACGAGTAGAGCTGGGCGTAGCCCGGATCCATGTTCACCGGCTTGTCCACGGTGGCCACCTTCAGGACCCCGCCGCGCTTGGGCTGCCCCTGCGCCCACGCGGGCCGGGCCGCGGTCCCGCCGAGCGCGGAGAGCCCCGCGCCCGCGGCCAGGCCACCCATCTGCGCCAGCCACTGCCGCCGCGTGCTGCCCGTCGCGCCCTCCGTCCGCTCCCGCTCGCTCATCGGCCACTCCTCCCCTCGTGGTTGGTCGTCAGCACGTCCTGGATCACGCCGTCCTTCATCACCGCCCGGATCCGCTGCAGGTCCTCGATGCGGGACAGGGGGTCGCCCTCCAGCGCGATCAGGTCCGCCCGCTTGCCCGCGGTCACCGTGCCCACCTGCCCGTCCACCCGACAGGCCTCGGCGGCCCAGCGGGTGCCGGCCAGCAGCGCGTCGGACGGGGCGACCCCGAAGCGCACCAGGCACTCCAGCTCGAAGGGCATGCAGCCGTGGACCCCGTCGGTGCCGGAGGCGAAGCGCACGCCCGAGGCGAGGTGCGCGGGGAAGCGCTCGCCGATCGTCCGGCGCGCCGCCGCGAGCTTCTCCATGATCGCGGGGCTCCGCCCGTCGCCCCCCTCGATCCCGCGCGAGTGCATGAAGATGGAGAACGTGCACACGAGCCAGGCCCCGTGCTCCTTCATGAGCGCCACGTCCTCGGCGGTGGCGAGTCCGGCGTGCTCGATGGTCGAGACGCCCTCCTCCACGCAGAGGCGCAGACCGGGGCCCCCGTGGGCGTGGGCCGCCGCGTACTTGCCCGCCCGCTCGGCCTCTTCCACCGCGGCTCGGATCTCTTCCCGGGAATAGACGCTCGCATTCAGCGTGGTGCCCGGCGAGCTGACCCCGCCGGTGGCGAAGATCTTCACGTGATCGGCCCCGCCCTGGAAGTTCTCCCGGACCCCCCGGCGGATGGCGTCGACGCCGTCGAATGAGGAGTGCGCGCGCCCGTGCCCGTTGCTGGCCGTGATGCCACGGGTGCCGCAGAGAAGCCGCGGACCCGGGATCACCCCCGCGTCGATGGCCTCGCGCACGCGGACGTCGAGGAAGTGCTCCTCGGTCATCACCCGCAGCGTGGTGGTGCCGGCGGCCAGGTCACGCCGGAGATTCGAGGTGGCTCGCAGGGCCTGTGGCACGACATCTTGACGAAGCTGGCCGATCTGGTCGCCGTCCGATGGCACGATCGAGATGTGGCTGTGGGCGTCCACCAGCCCCGGCAGCACGAAGCGATCGCTCCAGTCGAGCACCGCCGCGCCGGCCGGGATGGGCGTCGAGGCCGCGGGGCCGACCGCGCTGATGCGCCCGTCGTCCACCACGACCAGCGCGCCCCGGACCGGCGCCCCGCCGGTGCCGTCGAAGAGCCTCCCGCAGCGGATGGCCTGGACCGCCATCGCGGGTCAGGCGGGGCCGGCGGCCGCGCCGTAGTCACGACGCGCCGCCTCGGCCGTCACGTAGCCATCGCGCACGTCGCGACGCACCGCCTCCGGGTCCCGCTCGGCCGGGGGCCCGAAGCCGCCGCCCCCGCCGGTCATGATCCGCACGCGCTCCCCGGCCGCGATCGGGTGCTGGGTGGCCTTGCGCACGTGGCGCACCGTCCCGTCCGGAGCGGTGATCTCGACCCCGTTGTGGGCCCCGTCGCGCCCGCCGTGGAGGCCCCAGGGCGGATTCACCTTGCGCTCCAGGCTGAAGGTGATGAACGCGGGCGCGAGGAACTCGTAGAGGCGCTCGAC
>Ga0207707_10000033_pt1 | contig 158362 bp, 120 predicted proteins | sample KBSC83BmetaG_FD_184336 | JGI IMG/M metagenome (GOLD analysis project Ga0207707, IMG submission 184336) | Corn rhizosphere microbial communities from Kellogg Biological Station, Michigan, USA - KBS C8-3B metaG (SPAdes) (version 2) | ecosystem: Host-associated > Plants > Roots > Rhizosphere ... | reverse complement strand
CTAGAGTGCGCCCTGAACCTTATGAGGTGATACCACCTGCTTCAGCAGCGTGGAGTTTCAACTTCTCGCTAAAACCGCGGTAAGAAGCTGCTCAGTAGCGGAAAATTGAAACTCCACGCTGCTGAAACAGGTGGTATCTAACCGTCACTCCAAAGCTGCCACCTAGCGCGAAGCTGAGACTCCACGCTGCTAAAGCAGGTGGTATCTGACTTTTTGTGCAAAGCCGCAGTCGGACGCAAGTTGCTGATCAGGTGCTTCATCATGTGGCGAGCAGAAATTGATTATACCGAGTTTCTCCGTCGTGGGCAGAAAGAAGAGACGGAGTGAGGCGGCAGTGGGCTGTCGATTTGTCCGGCCAAGCGCGTAGGTCAGGTTGCAGTATTACTCGTACCTGTACGCTGATTGGACGGTCGACCTCTTCTCCGGAAGAGTGCGTATTCTGCTTCATGAGCGCCGAGCTGCTCGCATAGATGGTTGTGGTCACTGCTGAGAATCGGTACCGCGACCGTGAAGTTAAACTCAGGCACACGAAAAGCTAAAGCAAGAACAAAAGCAAAAAGCAGTCGACAAGATGCGATTACACACGTTAGTTGATTTCTGAAACACACGTTCGGGTGCGGCGAGGTACAAAAACAAAACCCTTTCGGCACCCAGGGAGAAGTTTTCTTTTTTTCTCTTGACTCGCTTTATAGATGCGCTTGAGCGGCTCGCCCACGCAACTTACCAAAGAAGCCCGCTCACGGCGAGTCCGCTCCAAGCGCTTGTTGGGCTGCGTCGTTGATAGAGGTAAAACGCTAAACCTCAATCCAACCTAAGCCAGCGCATTCATGACAGAGAATCCCCTTTTCGCCTTTAGCCGAGCGGAATACTCCCTGAAGAATCCAACCTGTACCGTGGCACGTCTCACACGTGGGCGCTTTCGGTGGTCTCTTCGGTAGCATCTCCGCAAGCCTCGGTATGGTGGATGACCCATCCATTAGCACCGCAATTTGAACGAGACGACTACGTTCAATCACAGGAGGTTCAGATGTCGTTAAATCATAAAGTTCTGCATACACGTCACCATCTGGAGTTACATAGTTCTCATATCCAATACCTCCTCCAACACAAAGCGCCTTGCCGTCAGGCGACACGGCAACTGGATTGAATTGCCTGGCATGGTCCAAGAGAGCTTGGATTTCATTCGTGAGTTCAGGAGGAAATTTCACCTTGGTTCACCTCAAATAAGCAGCCCAACTAGTTATTAGACGGCGGATTCATCATCTAAGTACGCGAAGTCGGTATCATTATGACAATTTTCGAATTTGCGAGGAAGATAATCAGCCCTCACTGGACAATCACCAAACGCGCCTACCATAATCCGTCTGATCAAGGACCACAACAAAAATGAAAGTGTCAGTCCCGACGGACGAATAGACCTCGATGAAAAAATCAGCCGTTGGAATAGGGATAGTCGGAACCGGATTTGCCCGCACAACTCAGATTCCGGGTTTTCGCGATTGCATGGGCGCAAAAGTTGTCGCAATTGCCAGCGGCCACCGGGAACGCGCTGAAACGGTTGCGAAAGAGTTTGGGATCGAAAACGTCTGCAACGATTGGCAGGAGTTGATTGCTCATCCCGATGTAGACCTTGTAACTATCGTCACCCCACCAGCGACGCACATGGAGATTACGCTCGCAGCGCTGGCACATCGCAAGGCTGTGCTTTGTGAGAAACCGATGGCGATGGATGCCGGGCAAACGGCTCAAATGGTTCAGCAAGCGAAAGCGGCCGGTGTCCTCACTCTGGTCGATCACGAACTCCGCTTTCTCAACAGCCGACGCACAATGCGTGCGATGTTACAGAATGGAGCGATAGGGCAAGTGCGACATTGCAACTATGTCTTCCGCTCGGATTATCGCGGCGTGAAAGATCGTGCGTGGGATTGGTGGTCTGATGGAAATATGGGTGGCGGAACTTTGGGAGCGATTGGATCTCACGTCATCGATTCTTTTCGCTGGATGTTGAGTACTGAAGTAACAAATGTGCTGGGCATGTTGTCGACCCACATCAAACAACGACCAGACAAGTCGAGTGGAACAACGCGCGCGGTGACTTCTGACGATGAAGCAAAACTGATGTTTCGTTTCGCAGACGGCGCCAACAATAACGACGCTACCGGAATGGCTTCACTGTCAGTTGTCGAGTCAGGCAAGTATGAAAACCGTCTCGAGATATACGGAACGACCGGCGCCTTGATGGTTGAAGAAACCGGCGAACTTTGGCATTCACCAGTAGGCTCAGGAAACTGGCGTCCCGTAGCGGTCGATCAGGATCACATGGCGCAGGGTATGCGCGAGAGCAGCTGGTCGCGTGGATTCACTGCATTCTCGGGCGCGATTATTGAAGCGATGCAATCAGGAAAGACCGCAGTCGCAAATGCGGCGACGTTTGAAGACGGACATCGCGTACAGCAAGTGCTCGACGCCGCGCGTAAATCAAATGAAAAGGGTTGCTGGGTAAAGACTGATTGAAGAAAAGAAGCCTTGAGGAGAAGAACAAGTAAGGAAGGGCGGTTTACCCCGCACTCTGATGGTGGCGACGAGACGGGGTAAACCGCCCTTCCTTACTTGTTCTTCCATTGAGAATCCACTCTCCTTGTGGATTACTGGATCGTCGGACGCCACAGAGAACACCATCCATAAGCACACGAACATGCACGAAATCGCTCGCAATGACCTAACGCGCGATGACGACAAAGCACAAAGCACAAAATACGAAGAACAAACATCGGATCCGCATCGGCGTAGACACGGGCGGCACCTTCACTGATTTTGTTTTCGAAAAGAATGGCAGCCTCAATCTGTTCAAACTGCCATCGACTCCATCAGATCCCTCACAAGCAATCACCGACGGACTGAAACGTATCTGCAACGAATGTAAAGTGACATTCAACCAAATCGAAGTCGTGCATGGGACCACGGTCGGGACAAATGCGTTACTGCAGCGCCGTGGAGCGCGCGTTGCGCTGGTTACGACTAAGGGCTTCGAAGATGTTTTGGTGATTGGGCGACAGGCGCGTCCGGAACTCTATAACCTGAATGCCGTGAAACCAACCGCGCTTGTTCCCGACGACCTGCGTTTCGGAGTAATTGAACGCGTTGTAGCTTCGGGTGAAGTGATCGAATCGCTCAATGAAGACGAGTTGAAAAGACTGGTAAGAAAGTTAAGGAGCTCACGCGTCGAATCGATCGCGATCTGTTTGCTGTTTTCCTTCTTGCATCCTGAACACGAACGGCGGATTGCATCAGCTCTGAGTCCACTCGAAGTACCTTTGTCCGTCTCGAGCGAAATCCTTCCTGAGTATCGGGAGTATGAACGAACTTCAACTCTGGTAATCAACGCTTATCTGCAGCCGCTCATGGGCAAGTATTTAAGAAAACTTGCTGACCTGTGGAACACGGCTCGAAGTGCAAGGCACAAAACAGAGCGTAGAAGGAACGCGTTACGCGTTATGCAATCCTCTGGCGGTAGCATCTCCGCCGATCTCGCAGCACAAGAGCCAGTACGAACAATTCTGTCAGGACCATCCGGCGGTGTAGTCGGCGCGCTCAGGAGTGCGAAGGCATCGGGATTTGCCAACATCATCACTTTTGACATGGGCGGAACTTCTACCGATGTTGCGTTGTGCAATGCGGGCAGTATTCGCACGACAAACGAAGCAGCGGTCGCAGGTCTGCCGGTAGCCGTGTCGGTGCTTGACATTCACACTGTGGGCGCGGGCGGCGGATCGATCGCGCGTGTGGATGAAGGAGGATCGCTTCGAGTTGGCCCGGAGTCGGCGGGCGCGGATCCTGGCCCGGCCTGTTACGGAAAATCTGAACTGCCTACCGTAACCGATGCTCATGTCGTGCTGGGACACTTCGCCGGCACCGGGTTGCTTGGTGGCGAGTTTTCTTTAGACGACAAAAGATCGGCGAAAGCAATCGAGAATCTTGCTACGGATTTGGCGAGAGTTTCGGGCCAACGATGCAGCCTGGTTGTGGCTGCTGAAGGTGTGCTGAAAGTTGTAAACACGAACATGGAACGCGCGCTCAGACACATTTCGGTCGAACGAGGTTATGACCCGCGCCAGTTTGCCTTATTGCCGTTCGGCGGCGCCGGAGGTTTGCATGCTGTGGAACTTGCACGCTCGTTGCGCATACCAACGGTTATTCTGCCAACGTCACCCGGCGCGCTTTCAGCTATCGGAGTTTTGGTTGCCAATGTGGTTAAGGATCAAAGCCGCACCGTAATGCTTCCGTGCGATTCACGATCAGTTAAGTCTTTGCCACGGGTCTTCAACAAAATGGAACGAGATGCCCGATCAATACTTCGTGCTGAAGGATTTGACGCCAGCAAACAACGACATGAGCGTTCGTTGGGAATGCGATATAGAGGACAATCGTTTGAATTAGAGGTGAACTACACCTCGGCGTCGTTGGCGAAAAGGTTTCATCAAGCACATCGTGAACGATACGGCTATGCGCAGGAGGGTAGCGAAGTAGAGATTGTTAGTGCGAGGTTACGTTCACTCGGGTTGGTTAAGTCACTTCAAGTCCAGAAGTTGTCACGAGCTCAAACAAGAACTGCCGAACCGGATTACACGACGACGGCTTATCTGGCAGCAAAACGTTTGCCAGTTGGCGTGTATCGTCGAGAGGAACTAAAGCCACGCGCAAAATTGCGAACGCCGTGTATCGTGACCGAGTATTCGGCAACAACGTTAATTCCGGGTGATGCGATTGCCGCCCTCGATGAGGCTGGGAATCTGATCATAAGTTTGAGGCAATAGGTCCTATAACAGGAGTGCGCATGACAGAGTTTGATCCTACAACACTCGAGATCTACCGCGCCCTCTTTACGTCCGTCGCGGAAGAGATGGGAATTGCTTTGCGGCGCACGGCCTTTTCGCCAAACATCAAGGAACGACGCGACTATTCATGTGCAGTGTTTGATGCAAAAGGTAATGTGATCGCTCAAGGCGATCACATGCCGGTTCATCTTGGTTCAATGCCGATGGCTGTCGCCGCCGCTTTGAAAGATATTGATATTCAACCCGGCGATGTCGTAGCGCTGAACGATCCGTTTGCGGGTGGAACACATCTGCCGGACGTGACGTTGGTGTCGGGAGTGTTTGCGGACGCGCGGACGCGAAGACACGGGGACGCGGGGATGCGCGAACACGACTCTCCGCGTCTCCGTGTCCCCGCCTCCCTGCGTCCACTCTTCTTCGTCGCCAACCGCGCACACCATGCCGACATCGGCGGATCGACGCCAGGGTCGATGGGACTGGCAACCGATATTTATGGTGAAGGAATACGGATTCCGCCAATACGAATAGTTCGTGGTGGTGTGACTGATCAAGACATCATGCGTCTTCTACTCGCCAACGTTCGCGGCAACATCGAGCGACGCGGTGACTTCGATGCGCAGATTGGATCTCTTAATACCGGCTCAACTCGCTTGCTCGAGATAATCGAGAGGCGAGGCGAGCGTGAGACACTGGACTACGCCGGCCAGTTAATCAGTTACTCCGCGCGTTTAATGCGTCACACGATCGCCACAATTCCTGATGGCACTTATGAAGCTGAAGACGTTCTAGATGACGACGGAGTAGTTGATTCGCCCGTCTCCATTGTCGTGCGCATCACCATTTGTGAAGACAAAGCCCTTGTTGATTTCAGTGGCAGCTCACCGCAGGTTGCGGGTGCAATCAATGCGGTGGAAGCGATCACAGTCTCAGCGGTTTCGTATGTATTTCGTTGCCTGATACCGGGCGACGTGCCCGCGAGTGCCGGGTTGATGCATCCGATTGAGGTTGTCGCGCCCGCGGGAACAGTAGTGAATGCGAACCCTCCAGCGTCAGTTGCCGGAGGCAATGTTGAAACATCACAGCGAATAGTCGACGTCTTATTCAAAGCCCTGGCTGGTGCACTCCCGGAACGAATTCCAGCTGCGAGTCAGGGGACGATGAATAATCTGACTATTGGCGGAATCGATTACCGAACGGGTAATGAGTTTTCGTATTACGAGACCGTCGCTGGTGGTGCTGGTGCACGCCCTGGCCTTGATGGCATGAGTGGGGTTCACACTCACATGACAAACAGTTTGAATACGCCGGCTGAAGCTCTCGAGTATGCATATCCTTTGCGCGTGCGTGAGTATCGGTTGCGAAAAGGTTCAGGCGGCAAGGGAAAGTTTAAGGGCGGTGATGGAGTTATTCGAGAGATCGAAACACTTGTAGCTGCACGAATGTCGCTGCTTGCGGATAGAAGAAAGTATCCTCCTTATGGGTTGAGCGGAGGAGATCCAGGGAGCACAGGAACGAATGTAATTATTAGTGGCAAAGCCAAAATCAAGTTTGCAGCCAAAGGTTCGCATCAGTTGGAAGCAGGTGATCGGGTGCGGATAGAAACTCCTGGTGGCGGCGGGTGGGGAAAAATCAAAAGGGAAATTAGAACGAGTCAGGAAGGGGGCAAGCGACCCAAACACGAACCAATTAAAGAAAGGGCGGTCAGGAAGGGGGCAAGCGACCCAAACACGAACCAATTAAGAAAGGGCAGTCAGGAAGGGGGCAAGCGACCAAATAGTAATCAAAACCAACAAGGCCCCGAGCGCGCCCCCGCAGGTTCAGGGCTCCTTGATGTTTAAGCGAACCTGAATGATCTCAGTACCAATTGGAGGGCCCTGAACCTGCGGGGGCCGCTCAGGACTTATCGGATTTGGTTCGAGTTGGCCGATTGCCCCCTTCCTGACCGCGCTTTCTTACTGACTGCTCTATTCTAAGTGACTGAATACCTCATGTTGTCAGTCTTCGATAAATTCCAGGCAGCCTCTCCGGCAAGGTCAAAACATCATCAATAATCGTATAGCCAATTTCTCCATAGAGATCTTTCAGCTCAGCTTCGGATTCACGATCAATCGTTATACAAAACGGCGTGATGCCTTCATTCTTGGCCTGCCGTAAAGCCTCGCGAGTGTCCTCACGTGCATAACGCGCGTCGCCGTAATCATGATCATAAGGGCGGCCATCAGATAAAACGATCAACAGACGTGTCCGGGCTTCCTGTTTTGCGAGCTTCGCTGTGGCGTGTCTGATTGCCGCGCCTAGTCGAGTGTTGTTTTGATAATTTATGCCGCCGATCCGTTTCTTAACTTCATCCGAATACTTCTCGTCAAAGTCTTTAACGACATAGAACTTCACATTCCGGCGTCCTTCTGAAGTGAATCCATTGATCGAGTAAACATCGCCGACAGCTTCCAACGCTTCACTCATCAACACGAGACCTTCTTTTTCGATCTCGATAATCCTGCGGCCCGGCCTCGTGTAAGGCTGCAATGGATGACGACCAATTGTTCGAGCCGTGGATGACGATTGATCGAGTAAAAATGAAACCGCCACATCACGCCGCCGCCGAAGACGCTTGGTATAGATTCTTTCCGACTGTTGACCATCAGCCCGGCGATCGATCACGTAGTCAATGACCGCATTCAGATCAAACTCTTCACCATCGACTTCGTTAGCAACCCGCACAAGGTTTTCCGGTTTCATCAATTGGAATTGATGCCTGATCGAAGAGATGATTCCTTTATGCCGCTCCTTCGTTTGCTCAACGAAGTTCCTGTCGCCGTGCTTCACTCGTTTCTCAACCACCCGACACCAACCAAGCCGATGATCCGTTAATTCACGATCCCATTCGTCATAATTGTAGGCGACCTCGCCCTCGGCCAGTTGCTGTTCCGGAGACTCACTCTCTGACCACGCTTCGCCGCCTGCTAATTCGTCAGGCTCGCCTTCGGCAGACGGATCATTCCAGGCGTTGAAAAGTTCTCGTGCATCACGTCGCTGAGGCATCTGCTGAGTTTGTCGTTGCTTGAGTCGTTCAGCGGCGAGATCGTCCTCGTCGTCGGCCTCCGTTTGATCCTCAGGAACATCGACTTGCTGAACTGCATCGTCAGCTGGGACCACGGATTGAAACAAATCGTAAACGCGACGCGTTGCCATGAGCGTGTCCGCAACACTTGCTGTTAGATTCGACAAGTAGTCGCCCACTATTGTTTCCAATTCGGAAACTACCTGACTGTAATACTGTCGTGAGTCAGCGCGAGCGCCACCGAGCAGCGTGACTTGAAAGAGCAGCTCAAACGGCACGAGTGAAATTGGCAATTCCTGAATTCGCGGACGACTACGCACGAGATGATCGCGAATAAGATCCAGATCACGCCTCAAGCCTCTGTATCTGTGTCGAAGCCTTCGATCGATGCGACCATTCTCCAGGGTGCCGAACACCCGGCGCGCCAGTTGCGGTAAAGGAAACACGCGCAGCACGTCTCTATATCCGATCTCCTCTGTCACTCGAGTGCCTGTTTTCAACGTTGGGTTCTGAGCGGGATCGACCATTTCATCAGGCAAAGCGAAAGCGTCCAGCGCGTTTACATTTTGGGGATCGTAAGCTTCTATGATTGCTCTCAAGGCCGGTATCAGTGAGCTACCTTGCTGGTAAGTGCCAAACTCGATCTGCCCGGCGCCGTGTGCGGCCAGCACCTTGTAAAGCCGAAAGTCGAGTTCGTCGTCACCAAATTCATTGATGAGTGACGGCAGATGAACAGTTCGCCCATCGCCAATGCGGGATTCATCAGGAACTGCGGCGAGCGGAGCAATATCAACTTCACGACCTGTTAGTGCTTCCACATAAAGACGGAGCAGGTGTTGAACTGAATCGAGTGGCAAACCGACCATGCCACTGTGCAGTGCTTCATAACTGCCTCGCGTCTCCAGTGAAAAATAACTTCGACGGGCGCGGTTGTCGGCACGTACTGAAGACAGGCCGCGTTTGGCCCAGGCTTCAAATTGTTCGATCGATACGTTCTGCAGCGCGCGTCCACTTGAACGAAAACATGCAAGCGCAGCCTCGCCATCTATCTCCGCAATCTCTTCCGTCAGGGAGAGCACACGAAGTGCGAGCGCTACGGCTTCATCGCGATCTGCGTTAATGCTAAGCAGCCGAATGAACGCGGGGCTGCTGCGAACGAAGGCAATTAAACTGGCATTGCCATGTTTTGCTACGACCCAGAGCAGGTTGATCCATTCGTCGAAGATTTCCGGGGCACGCCGCAAGAGTTCACCACCGGAAAGAAGTATGTGCAGCGCGGCACCGCCACCTCGTTCGAGAAACTCATGCGCGCGATTTAGAAGACGGATTGCATCCGCCGAACTCAGATCGGCGATTGCTTGTGGAAGTGCTGCCCAGGTATCGGCAGCGATACCACCGGCGCGTGCGGCAAAAGCTCCTGCAAGATCGAGTGCTTTGCCGGTTACGGATTGATCGTCTGCTGTCTTCAGAGCGATGGCCACGTCAGCACTGCTCTGTAGAAAATCTGAACTGTGTTTTGCAGACCGTCGAGCGATCTCGCTGGCTATGTAAAGGATTGATCTAAAAAACGACTCGTCATTGATTTCGTCGACGATGCCGGGCAGTATCGTGAATGTTTCCTTGCCTACAGCAGTAGACAACGTCATTTGCTGGACGCAGAGTTCAAGAATTTCCTCATGGAGAGTGCGTGGCACTTCTTCGTATTGCGCGACACCTTCAGCGAAGAAAATCGCAGCGGCGTCGTAATCACCCATCGCGAGGCGACGGCCGAGTTCACCCCAGAGCTTTAGATCACCTGCCTTGAAAACCTGAGCAGCGAGAGGAGCGGCCCGCAGGAATTCAACAGCCGCGCGCAATGAAATGCTGGCGATTGCTGCGCTCGTTTCCAACGCCGCCGCAGCTTGATCCAATGGCAGACTTGCAAGTTTGCGAGTTAGTTCGATGAACGACTTGCGTTCGGAGGATTGAGGCTGCCCTTGTTCGAGGGATTCTGGGTTTTGATCAGAACTCATGTAACTCTCTGCGCTTTCTCTGCGTTCTCTGCGTCTCTGCGGTTGAATAATGTGTGCCCGATCTTATCGCAGAGACGCAGAGAACGCAGAGAAAGCGCAGAGCAGAGCTTCAATCAAATCACCGTCGTAACGATCTCCCGGATGCTGCGCTGCAGTTCACGGTCGTCAGTGATTGGTGAACACATGGCAACGTCGGCAGCGTCAACCGGTGGAATACCGAGAGTGATGAGTTGCGCAGCGTAAATCAGCAGCCGAGTGGAAACACCTTCTTCCAAACCATGACCGCGCAGGTTGCGCACCTTCTGCCCGATAAGCACGAGGTCACGCGCTGTTCCTTCATCCACGCCACCTTCATGCGCCACGATCTCTGCTTCCATCTCGGGGGGTGGATAATCAAACTCGACAGCGACGAAGCGCTGACGAGTTGATTGTTTCAGGTCCTTCAGTATCGACTGATAACCAGGGTTGTAAGAAACGACCAGCATAAAATCGTCAGGCGCTTCGACAATCGTTCCGAGCTTCTCGATAGGAAGACGACGACGGTGATCTGTGAGCGGGTGAATGATGACGACGGTGTCTTTGCGTGCTTCGACCACTTCGTCCAGATAACAAATTGCGCCACTGCGGACGGCTGTTGTAAGCGGTCCGTCATGCCAAACTGTTTCCTCGCCTTCGAGTAGGAACCTTCCGACGAGATCAGTTGAAGACAAGTCTTCGTGGCAGGCGACGGTGATCAAAGGTCGCTCTAATCGCCATGCCATATGTTCGACGAAACGAGTCTTGCCACAGCCAGTTGGTCCTTTGAGAATGACAGGCAAACGTGCTGAATGAGCGGCCTCGAATAGCTCAATTTCACAACCGACGGGAAGGTAATAAGGCTCTTTTGCGACGCGATATTCTTGAGTTGCGGTTTCAGGCATAACAGTTTAGGGTCTATTTAACACCGGCTTTGGGGGAACGGTAAAGCAGAAGAACTATCCACAGATTACGCGGATTACGCCGATTCCATTCAATCATTAAAGAGCAAATCTGTGTAATCTGCGTAGCAAACCAAGAACTTCTTGTTTTTTTAGCAAGACTTTCTGGGGTCCCGAAGGGACCGAAGTTAATAGCCGTGGGCGAGCGCTTTGTGCGAAGCCCACGGGAGTTAAGCAGCAAGGATTGAAGACCCTGAAAGGGGTCAAACAATCAGCCCGGTTCGACCCTTTCAGGGTCGGTCGATGTAACCGATTAGTTCCGTGGGCTTCGCGCAAAGCCGCTTACCCACGGCTATTAACTTTCATCCTTTCAGGATGGTTCGGTTGCGGCCTAAGTCGCGCCGCGTAATCTGCTGATAAAGAAACGAAATGAAGATAGCAGTGGCAATGAGTGGTGGTGTTGATTCTTCAGCGGCTGCCGCAATACTGAAGGAGCAAGGGCACGAGCTCGTTGGATTCACAATGCAGTTGTGGGATCAGCGACGCGGGATTAACACTGACGAAAATGGCGACCCGCTTCCGTCCCGTTGCTGTTCGCTCGACGACGTCTACGACGCGCGACGAGTCGCTGAAGAACTCGGTTTTCCGTTTTATGTTCTCAATCTCGAGCGGGACTTCGAACGCGACGTAGTTCAGCCGTTCGTGTCTAGTTATCTGAGTGGCGAGACTCCTATTCCTTGCGTGGCGTGCAATAGCCGATTGAAGTTTGCTTCGCTTGATCGACTGGCCGTGAGTCTGGGTTGTGAGCGAGTTGCCACCGGCCATTACGCACGTGTTGAGTTTGATCCTTCCACTAAGCGTCACAAACTTCTCCGTGGTCGGAATCAACAGAAAGACCAGTCCTACTTTTTGTGGGAACTCACACAGAGTCAACTATCGCGAGCGATGTTCCCGTTGGGTGAGATGTCAAAGCCCGAAGCTCGTGAAGCAGCACGTAGTCATGGATTGGCCGTGGCCGAGAAGAAAGAGTCGCAGGAGATCTGCTTTGTGCCAGACGGTGATTACGCAGGGTTCATCGATCGGTACCTGGAGTCTGAAGGTGAAACCAATCGTCTTCCGGGAGCGGGCGAGATTGTGGATTCCACCGGCCGAGTGATTGGCCAGCATGGTGGGATTCAACGTTACACGATTGGACAACGACGAGGTATTGGGATCGCAGATGAACGTCCGTTGTATGTGATTTCACTCGATGCTGAGAAGAACCAAGTATTGGTTGGCGCTGACGAAGAGTTATTGAAAACTGAGTTCGTTGCCGCAGGAGTGAACTGGATTGCGCTTGATAATCCCGCTGAGGTGGTGCGAGCGGATGTGCGAGTTCGTTATCGGCACAACGCCGCGCCGGCAACCATAACACCGCTCGAGAACAATCGCGCCCGAGTGCTGTTTGATGAGGCCCAACGCGCCATTACCCCGGGACAGGCGACTGTTTTCTACCGAGGCGACGAGGTGATTGGTGGCGGTTGGATCGTCAAACCGATCTCAGATCTCAAATCTCAGATCTCAGATCGCGGGTAACGAAGGTCCGAAATTAAGCACCCACTGACTGGGTCGGTGGTATCCCACTCTTTGTGCAAAGCCGATCTGAGATCTGAAATTTGAGATTATTTGAGATCTGAGATCCTGGTTGTGCAACCTTTTGTTTTTGCTTTGCGTACTACAACAGCTTAAAACTCTCTAAAAACCCCAGACAAGAGACAAATCTCGATAGGAACTCATATGGCAATGTCAGGTACAAAAAAGGCCCTCCTAATCGTTGGAGGTATCGTCGCAGTATTTGCATTGGTTGCAGTTATTGGAATTGCAATCGTCGTTTCGGTCTTTCGCAAAAGTGAACCAAGCATTCGTGACAATAGCTTGCTCACACTTCGTGTGGCTGGTTCGCTTCCCGACTATAGCCCTGACGATCCATTCAAGAAATATTTTGGCGGCCCCGATCAGTCACTGACCGGATTGGTGATGCAATTCAAGAAAGCCAAAGTCGATAAACGAATCAAAACGATCTTGCTCGAGGTGGATATGTCGGGCGTTGGCTGGGGAAAGGCGGAGGAGCTCAGGGAGGCAATCACTGACTTTCGTTCTTCCGGCAAACCCGTTTACGCATACCTTGAATTTGGTCTTAACAAGGAATACTACATCGCGACTGCCTGCGACAAAATCTATGTGGCGCCTCCAGGCGAATTGTTTATTAACGGCCTTGCCGCCGACGTCATGTTCTTCCGTGGTTCCTTAGACAAGCTCGGCATTTATCCGGACATCTATCAAATCGGAAAGTACAAGAGTGCGGGCGACATGTTCACTCAGAAGCAGATGACCGATGCGCATCGTGAGTACATCAATTCTTTACTGGAGGATTTGTACGGAAGATATGTGAATACCATTGCCCAGGCGCGTAAGAAGACTCCTGACGAAGTGCGCGCGCTGATTGATAACGCGCCTTATGGTGCCGCGAAGGCGAAAGAAGCCGGCTTAATTGATGAGGTGGCTTATCGAGACGATCTGGAGAAACAGATCAAATCTCAGCTAGGATACAAAGATACTGATGCGTTCACTCCAGTGCGCAGTACTGATTATCGAGACGTGTCGCCCGAGTCCCTTGGATTGAATGAAGGCGAACGAATCGCAGTTATCTATGGCACAGGCACGATCGGATCTGGCACGTCCGAGAATAGTCCCTCGGGCGAACAGTCAATTGGCTCCGATACACTTGCGAAGGCGTTGAACGATGCAGCTGCTGATAAAACTATCAAAGCGATCATTCTACGAGTAGATAGTCCTGGTGGATCAGGGTTGGCTTCGGACATCATCTGGCATGCTGTTGAAGCTGCAAACCAGAAAAAGCCGGTAGTCGTTTCAATGAGCGATGTGGCCGCGTCCGGTGGGTACTACATTTCTGCGGCAGCCAGCAAAATAATTGCTGAACCATCGTCGATTACAGGATCGATTGGTGTCGTTGCTGGTAAACCGGTGATGCGTGGATTTTATGATTGGCTGGGTATCTCAAACGAATACGTGTTGCGAGGCAAGAATGCGGGTATGTTTCGCGAGACGGAAAAGTTTTCTGACGACGAGCGGGCGAAGTTTGAAGACTGGATCAAAACAACTTACTACCAGGATTTTATACCGAAGGTCGCCCGGGGTCGAAAAAAGGACGCGGAATCAATCGATGCAGTTGGCCAGGGTCGCGTATGGACCGGAGCGCAGGCGAAGGATCGCGGTCTGGTAGATGACTTTGGTGGATTAGATAAAGCGATCGAGGTCGCGAAGGACTTAGCAAAGATTCCAAAGGACAAAGGTGTCGAGCGTGTAATCCTGCCCTACCCGCAGACGTTCCTCCAGCAGTTGTTGAGCGGAACTAACGACAGTTCAAACACGAAACTCGAACAGCAGCGTGCGATTGCTGCGGCGTTACCGGAAGATGCAAAGCGAGCATTTCGCTACATGGCATTGATGGATCAGATGCGAAATGGCGAGGTAATGCTCTTGATGCCGTTCGACATTCGAGTAAGGTAGTGTTTGGGAAGAATAGGTCCTATAGGTCATATAGGTCCTATTCTTTCGTTATTCTCTCCAGCCCGCCCATATACCCTCGCAGCACTTCCGGAACAATCACGGATCCGTCTTCCTGCTGGTAGTTCTCCAGAATCGCAATCCAGGTGCGGCCAATTGCCAATCCTGAGCCGTTCAGTGTGTGAACGAACTCCGGTTTGGCTCCCCCACCTCGGCGAAAGCGAATCTGTGCACGCCTGGCCTGGAACGTTTCATAGTTTGAACAGGACGAAATCTCCCGAAACGTATTTTGGGATGGCAACCAAACTTCGATGTCGTACGTCTTCGCACTTCCAAATCCGAGATCGCCGGTCGATAACGTGACTACGCGATAGTGCAGTCCCAGCTTCTGAAGAATTACTTCTGCGTTGCGAGTCAATGATTCAAGCTCATCATACGAGTTCTCGGGAAGCGAGTACTTAACCAGTTCAACTTTTTCGAACTGATGTTGGCGGATGACGCCGCGGGTGTCTCGTCCGTAACTGCCGGCTTCCGAGCGAAAGCAGGGAGTGTAAGCCACCCACCTCTTTGGCAACTGTGTCGCGTCGAAGATTTCTTCTCGATAGTAATTGGTAACAGGGACTTCTGCGGTCGGAATCAAATAAAGCTCGCGATCGTCCTCAAGCTTGAAGAGATCTGCTTCAAACTTCGGCAACTGACCCGTTCCAAACAAGGAGGATCTGTTAACGATGAATGGTGGCAGCGTCTCTTCATAACCGTGTTCGCGAGTATGGATGTCAAGCATGAAACTGACGAGTGCTCTCTCCATTCGGGCGCCGGCTCCGTTTAGAATTGCAAAACGCGCCGCAGCGATCTTCGCCGCACGCTCGAGATCAAGAATGCCTAGCGCCGTTCCAATATCAACATGGTCTTTCGGATCAAAACCAAATTCAGGGGTGGTGCCCCAACGCCGTACTTCAACGTTTTCGGACTCTCCTTCTCCGATTGGCACTGTCTCATGAGGAATGTTTGGGAGCCCTGACAATAAGTCCTGCATCCGAGTTTCTGTTTCCGCGCGCAGTTGATCGAGCTCGGCGATACGTGTTTTCAAATAGCGCTCCTCAAAGCGTCGAGCTTCAGCTTCTTCTTTCTTTCCCTCCTTCATTAAGTTGCCGATTTCACGACTCGACGCATTACGTTGGGCGTTGAGTTGGTCTGATTCAGCAATAACGCGCCGGCGTTCCCCATCGGCTTCGGCAAAGGCCTCCAGAGCGGTTAGATCAAAACGCCGCGACTGCAGTGCAGCCCGGACTTTGTCGATGTTTTCGCGAACGTAGTTGAGATCGAGCATTTGTTCTCATCCGACGAGATATGTTATTAGAGACGGCCTCGTAAAGATGTCCGATAAACTTCAGTTTGTCGAGTGACAATGTCCGATAAACTTCAGGAAGCTCTGATTAAGTACGATAGGCTGTTAGCCTGTCGTGGTTTGCCTCACCAATATGGCTAAGATCTTCGACAGGCTAACAGCCTATCGTACTTAATCAGAGCTTCCTTCAGTTTGTCGTGGTGTCCATCCAAGCGCTTGGAATTTATTGAGGTCGTTGATACCGCAAGACGACAAACTAAAAAGTCTATCGGACATAAAAGATGACAACTAACAGGCATTGTTGTGGAGTGATGGAATCCGAGCTGGGTCGCGAGTGTGCGGACCATGCTGATGCTTTTGATTGCCCGGATCGCGTTGTTTACTATTCCAAAGAACTCGGAGAATATGGGATTCCGATTCACGATGGTGGTTCGTCGTACTCAGTGATTAACTATTGCCCGTGGTGTGGAACGAAATTGCCGACTGCGCGTACTGATGAACAGTCGGAAAATCAGTAGATCCTCTGCGCTCCCTCGGCGTTCTCTGCGTCTCTGCGGTTGAAAATGACGAGCCACACCCGTACCGCAGAGACGCAGAGAACGCTGAGGAGCGCAGAGAAGAACTCAAGTTAAGTCGAGGAAGAAAAACTTGTCGGACACGAAACCATTTTCCGGCCGCGCCGCGATTGTTACCGGAGCTACGCGGGGTATCGGTCGTGCCATCGCTCTCGAACTTGCTCGACGAGGAGCAGACGTCGCATTCAATTACGCGAAGAGTGCAGACTCTGCGGAAACGCTGAAGATCGAGTTGGAGTCACTGGGTGTTCGGGCATTGGCTTTTCAGTGTGATGTTGGAAATACCGAGGCTGCGGCCGAAATGGTGAAACAAGTGAAGGACGCTTTCGGACGAATAGATTTTCTGGTGAACAATGCGGGTATAACGCGCGACAATTTGATTCTTCGAATGAAGGAAGACGATTGGGACGAGGTTGTTAATACAAACCTTAAAGGTGCATGGAACTTCGCCAAGGCCGCGCTCCGCACAATGCTGAGACAAGACACCGGCGGCTCTATTCTGAACATTTCGTCGATTAGTGGAGAGGTTGGCATGGCCGGCCAATCAAACTACTCCGCCTCAAAAGCAGGAATGATTGGACTTACTAAAGCTTTAGCGAAAGAGGTAGCGAGTCGGAAGGTAACCGTGAACGCACTGGCCCTCGGCATGGTTGCAACCGAGATGTCGGCCCAGATGGATGAGAAGTATCAAGCGAAAATTTTGGAGCAAATACCGTTGGGTCGTTATGGCGAAGCAGACGAAGTTGCGCGCATAGCGGCCTTCTTATTGTCAGACGATGCCAGGTATATCACCGGGCAAGTGATTCAGGTGGACGGCGGGCTCGCCATGTGAATTGCGCTAGTGTCCGACGAACTTTAGGAAGCTCTGATTAAGTACGATAGGCTGTTAGCCTGTCGTGGTTTGCCTCAACAATATGGCTAATATCGTCGACAGGCTAACAGCCTATCGTACTTAATCAGAGCTTCCTAAAGTTCGTCGGACATTCAGCAAGCTCACTTTATTTCCTTCACTGTAGCCGGCTTCGCAAACAGCGAATCAGGAATCTTCTGGTTGTATTGGATCGATTCGTAGTTGACGCGACTTGTCTGCACTCCATTGATGAAGTGATCGATCACCCACGGAGCGTTCACCCCATCCATGGTAATGAACTTGAAAAACCGGTCCTCTTCGGAAGTCTCTTCTTCGTCGCCACTATCCGGGTTCTTTCGCGTGCGTTTGAAAATCATCTTAGAAGGTAAAAAGTCTTTCGCGCCAAACTCATATTCAATCCAAAGCCCACTTGGGAACGTCAGTCTGATCGTTTCGTTACGCTTGGCCAATCCTGCTTCACGACGTCCAACGTAAACAATCTTGCCACCCTCTTTTTTCCACCAGCCTCGCAGGAGATTCTCGAGACTGGTTCGCATCGCGCGTTTGAACTCTTCGATTTGTGCCGGACCCTGATCGTTGATGGTCTTAACGGCACCATCAAAGACCCAACCTTTATCCGCAACGTTGGTTTGAATGGTGCGAATTCCGCCGCCCGTAAACTCTGTGCGCTCCCGATCGGGATACGCAACGTAGTCTAAGAACTTGGCAGGGATCTGCGACATGCCTTGCACGTACGTCGTGAAAAAACCCTTTCCGATTAAGGTGCTGACATTCAGATAAGCTTGACCACCCATCGCGGTAACAGCTTTGTCGATGATTTGCTGCGACTTCTCGTCGACCGAAACTTCCGAGGAAGAGGCTTGAGCATGAACCGTTAACGCGAACGAGGTTGACAAAATAAGCAGGGAAATTACTTTGAAGAAATTAATAAACATAGTTGAGTCGAATGTCTCATATTCGTCCCGGGGCAGTAGCCCGACTTCGTCCCCGGGGCAGTAGCCCGACTGTCAAGGAGGGCTCACGCTGGTTTCGCGACACTCAACAGTTACGATGAGCCCTCCTTGACAGTCGGGCTACTGCCCCGGGTCTCGACAAGCTAAAGCATATCGGACAAACAATCGGGGTTTCAATGAGCGGTCTCACTGAAACCCCGAGTACGAATCCAATCGTTTGTGATATTCAGTTGAGCTTAGGTATGCCGCCGCCGCTGGGCTTTACTACCGTCTCACCATTTTCGACATCAACACGGAAACTTGTAGCCGTTTTCCACATTCCGGTGATTGGCAACTTCACCTGTTCATCGATATGCCGTTTAAGGAAGCGCGCACCATACGCCGTGTTAAAACCTTTTTCGGTCAGAAGATTCACAGCGGCTTCCGTCACCTCGACGTATTTACCCTGCCGCTCCATTTGACGACGAAGTTTTTCCAGATAGAGCCTGGCAATTTGACGCACTTCATCCATCGTGAGCGGTGAAAACACAACAATCTCGTCGATGCGATTGCGAAACTCCGGCGAGAATCGTTGCTCTGAAGCCTTCATCACTTCATTCTTAACCGCACGGAAATCTGCGGCCGTCTTCATCCCAAAGCCCAATGGTTTTTCAAACTTCTTGAAGTTCTCCGAACCAAGGTTCGAAGTCATGATGACAATCGCGTCAGACAGGTAAACCTTCTTCCCACGACCATCGGTCAGCCAGCCCTCATCGAATGCCTGCAGAAACAGATTCATCAGATAAGGCGAAGCTTTCTCAACTTCATCAAGTAGCAGGACCGTGTACGGGTTCTCTCGCAATTGTTCAGTCAGGATCCCACCACGTTCTGATCCAACGATTCCGCGCGGCATGCCGATGAGCTTCTCAATACTGACGGTACCGTCGCTGTATTCGGACATGTCGATGCGAACCATCTTCTCTTCGTCACCAAACATGAACTCCGCGACCGCCTTCGCGAGCTCGGTTTTGCCAACGCCGGTGGGACCGAGGAAGAGAAGTACGCCATCTGGTTTGTAATGCGACTCTTTGAGTGGTCCCTTGTTCAGACGCAACCGCTGAGCGACCGCCTTGATTGCTTCCTTCTGACCAACAACCCGGTTACTCAGCATCGCTTCAGTCATCGCAAATCGATCGGTCGTATCTCGGAAGATCATGTCACGTGGAATACGCGACTCTTGCGAGATCACTTCGATCACATGCTCAGGCTTAACGACCAGAGTTTGTGGTTCATTGATCTCAACTTTGACCGCTGCCGTATCGAGCCAACCGATAGCTTTGTCAGGCAGGTGAAGATTGCGGATGTACTTCGGCGCCATTTCGAGTGCCGTGTTGATGGCATCATCCGAAATCTTGACGGAGTAGTTCTTCTCGAGTCGCGGTCGCAAGCCAAGCAATATCTCGCGAGTTTCGTTGATAGAAGGCTCGACCACCTTCACCATGCGAAACCTTCGAGCCAGTGCTTCATCGTCAGCGATGTATTCCTTGTATTCGGAAATCGTCGTGGCGCCGATGATGCGCATCTCACCGCGTGCGAGCGCCGACTTAAACATGTTTGCCGCGTCTGATGAGGTTCCGAGCGCTGCTCCAGCGCCGATGATTGTGTGCGCCTCGTCTATGAAGAGGATCAGGTTATCTCGTTCTTTGACTTCGTCGATGATTCCTTTGATTCTCTCCTCAAACATACCTCGTAGCATCGTGCCTGCAACCAGGCCGCCCATCTGGAGTTGAACGATATGCGAGGCTCGCAGTCGAGCGGGAACCCTCTCCGGCTCGAGCTCGATTAATCGAGCCAGGCCTTCGATCACCGCAGTTTTTCCCACGCCGGGCTCGCCTACGAGCATCGGTGAATTTGCGCGCTCGCGGTGGCACAGTATCTCGATGATTTGCTGGATTTCTTTTTCCCTGCCGATTGTCGGTGGGATCTTATCGGCCCGCGCCAGACGGTTCAGTGAAACACCAAAGTGTTTCAAATAGGGAGGCAATTCAAACTTCTTGCGGTTTTGTTCCTCTTCCAGTTCGCGTTTTTGAACCTGCGCACGAACGTTTTCCTTTACTGCTTCAGGGTTCGCGCCCATCGTTTTCAATACTTCAAGGAAAAGGCCTTCCTGAGTAGTTAATGCGTCAAATATATCTGTTGCTTCGATCGTCTTGCGGCCCTGACTTCGAGCACGCTCCATTGCCCGCTTAAAAAGGTCGGTCGTGTCTGATCCAATTCGAAAGCCTTTTCCCACATGCTGCTGACGAGTGCCACCGAGTCGTTTCTCAATCGCCATTTTCACAACCACGGGATCAAGTGATAACTCCCTCATGGCAGAGTTGAACATGTCGGGCTCTTCAACAGTTAAGGCCTGCAAAATATGTTCGACAGATACGAAATTCTGATCGCGCCGGCGCGACTCGTCTAGCGCGTGTTCCAAAATGCGCTGACCGCTGTCGCCGAATTTATCTTTGTATGAACCTAAATCAACCATATCTTCTTGTACGACCGTCGCGCCTGCTTTAGTTCACTCTTGCGACGGTAACTACCTACTTTCAAACAACTAGTCGCTGTTGATCCAACCAACTGGTTAGATGTCGTCAGCATAAGCGCCGTTGCGTTTCAATGCAATAACAAATACCGGCAGGAGTTTGCCTGCAAATCTCCTGCCGTTTCCAGTCTCTGAACTGTGAATATCTCTTGCTACAACGACATCAATAGTCGTAATCGTCACCTCCCGGCATGGGTGGCGCGGCCTTCTTTGGCTCAGGCATTTCGGTGATTGCGGCGCCCGTCGTTAGCAATAAACCAGCGATGGATGCGGCATTTTGCAATGCCGTTCGCACAACCTTTGTCGGGTCCATAATGCCTGCCGCCACCAAATCTTCGAATTCACCCGTGACCGCGTTGAAGCCCTTGTTACCCTTGAATTGCTCAACTTCACCTACGACGACTGCTCCTTCAATGCCCGCGTTTTCTGCAATTCGTCGTAACGGCTCCTGCAACGCTCGGCGAACGATTTTTACTCCAGTGTTAACGTCGGGATCGTCTGATGAATATTGGTCGAGAACTTTTCCTGCGCGAATTAGGGCAACGCCGCCACCAACAACAATTCCTTCCTGGGCCGCAGCCTTCGTAGCATTCAAAGCGTCCTCGACACGCATTTTCATTTCCTTCATCGCTGTTTCAGTCGGAGCGCCGACTTTTACAACCGCAATGCCACCAGCCAGCTTAGCTAATCGCTCCTGAAGTTTTTCACGATCATAATCAGAGGTCGTCTCTTCGATCTGCTTGCGAATGGTTGCCACGCGGCCCTGAATCGCTTTACGATCGCCACCACCCTCAACGATTGTAGTAGCTTCTTTGTCAACGATGACTCGTTTGGCCGTACCCAAATCGCTGACGCTGACATTCTCCAACTTGATTCCCAGGTCTTCCGTAATTACGCGACCTCCAGTTAGAACTGCCAGGTCTTCAAGAATCGCCTTACGACGATCTCCAAACGCCGGTGCTTTTACTGCGCAAACTTTAATCGTGCCACGTAAACGATTAACGACGAGAGTGGCTAACGCATCGCCCTCAACTTCTTCAGCAATGATCAGGAGTGGTCGTCCCGCACCAGCGGTTTGTTCAAGCACTGGAAGCAGTTCGCGCATGTTTGAGATCTTCTTCTCGTGAAGCAGAATCAACGGCTCATCGAGGACTGCTTCCATGCGATCGGCGTTTGTTACAAAGTATGGCGATTGGTAACCACGATCGAATTGCATACCCTCAACGATGTCGAGTTCCGTTTGCAATGTTCGCGACTCTTCAACCGTTACCACGCCGTCTTTACCAACCTGCTCCATCGCCGCTGATATGAGCTCGCCAATATGTCGGTCGTTATTCGCGGACACCGTCGCGACATTGGTTAACTCATCTTTGCCTTTTACTTTTTTCGACATGCGCTCCAGCTCAGCAACTACAAGTTGCGTAGCTTTTTGTATGCCTTGTTGAAGCGACATGGGGTTTGCGCCGGCAGTAACGTTCTTCACGCCTTCGCGAAAAATCGCCTGGGCCAAAACAGTTGCTGTCGTAGTGCCGTCGCCAGCTTTGTCGTTTGTTTTTACGGCGACCTCACGCACCATTTGTGCGCCCATGTTTTCGTACTTGTTCCGGAGTTCGATTTCCTTCGCTACAGTAACTCCATCTTTGGTTATTACTGGTGAGCCAAATTTCTTGCCAAGAACTACATTTCGGCCCTTCGGTCCAAGCGTCACGCGCACCGCATTCGCCAGAACATTCACACCTTGAAGCATCGAGTTTCGAGCTTCTTCACTAAACTTCAACTCTTTTGCAGGCACTAGTGGTGTCTCCTTCTAATTAAACTGGTAGAGAATCTTACTCGTTCGCGTTTCTCGCGCGCTTTGGAACGCCTCTGCCGACTTGCACGCGTGCGGGTCGAATTAATCGATCACCCATGCGAAAGCCTCGTCCGTATTCACCAACCACAATGCCATCCATCTCTGGATCTGCGGCGACGGTATCAACAGCTTCGTGCAATTCAGGATCGAAAGGTTCGCCGACTGACGTGATCGGCTCGACGCCCGCGTTAGACAAAGCGTTTTGAAAACTGGTTGCGATTCCTCGAATTCCTTGCAGGATTGCTTCTCTCGATGCTTCATCGTTCGTGGCCTGTATAGCACGATCCAGATCATCCATTACAGGAAGTAGGGAAGCGATGAATTTCGCCTTCTCATTGGCTGCCCGTTCATCCGCTGATCGATTCAGGCGTTGTCGCGTTTCATCTGTTTCGCGCTGTAATTGCTGGCGTAGCTGATCGAAGCGGGCCTGTACTTCCTGAACTTGTTGTTCAGCCGCCTTAGTACGGGCCTCCAGTTCTTCAACGTAAGAAGGCTTGAGATTTGGTTGTTCAGCTTCCCCGCTGACCTGCTCAGCGCCTTCCGGATCCAGATAAATGCGGCGACGATCAGTAACTCTCAATCCGCCGTCCGGCTCCTCATTCTGTAATCCTCGATCGCGTCTTATCATTGTCGGCTTCCCCCGGTTCGTCTCATCCTAACTGATCTTGATTTCTACTTTCTGACGCTTCGGTTCTGTGCGCTTCGGCAAACGCAATTGTAAAACGCCATCCTTGTAATCAGCACCGATCTGCGTTTGATCGACTGAGCCCGGCACAGTGAAAGCACGTAAAAACTTCCCAAAGGGCCGTTCACTTCGATGTTTCGTCGACGCTTCAACTGTCCTGGTCCCTTTAATCACCAGACGGTTTTCATCCAGATCGATTTCCACTGCATTGCGATTAACTCCCGGCAAATCGATCGCAATTTGGTACTCGTGGTCGGTTTCATAGATATCAGCCGCTGGAATCCAATCAGCACGCTCGAAGTCATCACTTCCAGTTGATTCATCACGCGCTCGCCTTTGCGTCGCGTCCTCAAAAAGTCGATTCATGCGATCCTGTAGACTAATTAGATCCTGAAGTGGATTCCAACTCTGAGACATCTATTTCTCTCTCCCATCGACAAACTCAAGCCGCAGCCGCTGCCGATTCACGAATAAACTCCATGTTGTCGCCATTAGCAGACAACTTGATTGTCTCACCCGGTTGAATTTCTCCCTGCAGTATCTTTACCGCAAGCGGATTCTGGATGAGTGTTTGGATTGCTCGTTTCAGTGGCCGGGCTCCATAACTTGGATCATATCCCTCGCGTGTTAACAGTTCCTTTGCGGAAGCATCAAGCACCAGGTGAATGTTCTTCTCCGCCAGCGTGTGCCGTAATCGCTCTAACTGAACATCGATGATCTTGCCGATCTGCTCTCGCGAGAGCTGGTGGAAGATAACGACGTCATCAATACGATTCAGAAACTCTGGTTTGAAATGAAGCTGTAATTCCTGAACCACAGCTTCGCGAACTTGCTTTTCATCACCCTCGGCCGCCTGAATTTCACGCGAACCAAGATTTGAAGTCATGATCAAGACTGTATTTTTGAAATCAACGGTCCGACCTTTGGAATCTGTCAACCGTCCATCGTCGAGAATCTGCAGCAGCACATTAAAAACATCAGTGTGCGCTTTCTCAATTTCATCAAAGAGCACAACTGAGTACGGTCGACGTCGCACGGCTTCGGTCAGTTGTCCACCTTCCTCATAGCCGACGTATCCCGGCGGTGCGCCAATCATGCGAGCGACAGCATGTTTTTCCATGTACTCAGACATGTCGAGCCGGACCATCGCCCGTTCGTCATCAAACAAGAACTCAGCTAATGCCCGCGCAGTTTCGGTCTTGCCGACGCCAGTCGGCCCGAGAAAAATAAACGAACCAATTGGGCGATTCGGATCTTGCAAGCCCGCTCGTGCCCGACGCACAGCATTGGCGACTGCGGCGAGCGCTTCTTCCTGCCCGATGACGCGTTCGCTTAGTCGCTGTTCCATCGTGACCAGTTTCTGCATCTCGCCTTCGAGCATCTTGGAAACTGGTATCCCGGTCCATTTAGCAACAACTTCCGCGACGTCTTCCTCATCTACCTCTTCTTTAAGCATCACGCCGTCCTGCTGAAACTTCGCGAGTTTGTCCTGCTCTTCTTTCAGCTTGCTTGAAAGTTCCGGAATGCGTCCGTATTGAATTTCCGACGCGCGTGCCAAGTCACCGGCGTTCCGGGCCTGGTCGAGTTGAACGCGCAGCTGCTCAAGCTCGGCCTTAGCGGTGCGCATATGGTCAATCGCTTCTTTTTCAGATTGCCACTTCGCTTTCATGCCTGACGAGGTCTCTTTAAGATCAGCGATACGCTGTTCGATCTCTTTTAATCGAGCTTTCGACTTGGTGTCCTCTTCACGCTGCAGCGCCTGGCGTTCAATCTCGAGCTGGATAATTTCACGTTCAAGCTGGTCGATTTCCTGCGGAAGAGAATCGATCTCAATCCGCAATCGCGACGCAGCTTCGTCAATCAGGTCGATTGCCTTGTCAGGAAGAAAGCGATCGGTGATGTAGCGGTTCGATAAAGTTGCGGCAGCAACAATCGCCGAGTCCTTGATTCGAACACCGTGGTGAACTTCGTACTTCTCTTTCAAACCACGAAGGATCGCAATTGTGTCTTCGACGGTTGGTTCTCCGACGTATACTTGCTGGAAACGGCGTTCTAACGCAGCATCTTTCTCAATATGCTTTTTGTACTCGTTTAGTGTCGTCGCTCCAACGCAGCGAAGTTCGCCTCGCGCGAGCGCCGGCTTCAACATATTGGAAGCGTCGATTGCGCCTTCTGCCGCTCCCGCGCCAACGAGTGTATGTAGCTCATCGATGAAGAGAATTATCTGGCCCTGGGCATTCTCGATCTCCTTTAATACGGCCTTCAGCCTATCCTCAAACTCTCCACGATACTTCGCTCCTGCCAGCATCGAACCGAGATCAAGTGCTACCAGGCGTTTATTCCGGAGTGTTTCCGGGACATCCCCTGAAACAATTCTCTGCGCAAGGCCTTCAACGATGGCGGTCTTACCAACACCGGGTTCGCCTATTAACACCGGATTGTTTTTTGTTCTGCGTGAAAGAACTTGAATGGTGCGTCGAATTTCGTCATCGCGGCCAATGACGGGATCGAGCTTCCCACGGCGAGCAGCCTCGGTTAGGTCCCGCGCGTATTTGGAAAGTGCCTGATAGTTCTGTTCGGCGCCCTGATCGGTGATCCGAGCACCACCTCGCATCTGCTGAACTACCTTCAGCAAGTCATCGTCGTTGACTCCATGCTGTCGCAGAATTTTCCCGGCATCGCCGGTTTTGTCCTCAACGAGTGCGAGCAGCAGATGTTCAGTCGAGATGAACTCGTCCTGCATCTTGTCGGCTTGTTTTTGCGAAGCTGTAAAAACCTGGCTCGTGCGCGGACTGAAATATTGCTGACCGCCTTCGACACGGGGAAAACGAGCGACCGCGGCCTGCGTGTCGTTAAGGACGACAGCCACATTTACTCCCAGCTTTCCGAGGATGGGACGAACGATTCCTTCGGGTTGTTCGAGCATCGCCGCGAGCAGGTGCTCGGGCTCAACCTGTTGATGCTTATTTCGTTCGGCAAGTTCAATTGCCGACTGAATTGCTTCCTGTGCCCTCAGTGTAAATTTGTCTAAACGCATTGCCTAATTCTTATGGACTTTTCAAATGCGAGCTGAGCGGACTCGCGTTGCATCCCAAACTGCGTTTCGAGTCCGCTCGGTCCCCCGCGATATCTCAGCTTCCGCTGGAAGCTTTGGCTTTAGGTGTGTCCACCGTTGTATCGATCGTCTTCGGCGCCGTCCGGCTACTTCCGGAAATCTCGATGCGGCGAGATTTTGCTTCCTCGCGCTTCGGTAATGTGACTCTCAAGACACCGTTGTTGTACTCCGCTTGAGCCTCATCTCCAGAAACGGTCTGAGGCAGCGTAAATGACCGAGTAAAAGCTCCGTAAGAGCGCTCGACACGATGGTAGTTGTCGCTCTCGTCTGTCTTCTCAAATCTTCGTTCGCCACGAAGCGTGATGACGTTGTTTTCAATGGTCAGGTCGAAATCCTCCTGTTTCATTCCAGGCAGTTCGGCCTCAAGGACGATCTGGTCCTTGTTCTCATAAATATCGACACTCGGGGCCCATGCGCCCCGGCCGATACCTTCATCGTCAAATGAGCGAGTCAGATTAGTCGAAAACAGACGATTCACCTCTTCTTGCAGGGTTCGCAAGTCCCTGAAAGGGTCATACCTCACGATTGCCATGACAATTCTCCTCCTCTTTTTATTCCTTGTTACCGCGCTCCAAACCCAGTCTTCATCCGCTGAGCGCGTAGGCATAATAAAGGTTGAGTGTATTCTTGTCAACTATAGGCGCGAAAGGGTTTTCGTTGAGATTTTGAGCGGGTTTTTGAGGTACGACAGGCTGTTAGCCTGTCGGTTGGGAGGGGATGCGACAACAGGCTGACAGCCTGTCCTACGTTCGGTTACGACAGACCGAAGAAACGTTTGATCGCCGACAGGATCCCATCGGATTCGTCCTCCGGGCCGAGAACTGCATCGGCCTGAGTCGCGAGTCCCTGCCGTCGCTCGCCGATAATGAAGCTCAGTGATTCGACCAAATCTGGATTCGTGTCAAAGACTCTCTTCATTGCCGCGTGGCCGATTTCGAGGACCTCAGTTTCTTCGAGTGAAACTACATTCGCGGTTCGGGGTTCTCCGGTAAACAGTGCCATCTCGCCAAAGAAGTCGCCCTCATTAAGCGTCGCGACAATTCGTGGTCGGCCATTCTCATTTACCTGAACTCTGACTCTACCGCTGTGAACAACGAACATGGACGAGCCGGGCTCGCCTGCGCGTATGACGGTTTCGCCCGGGGCAAAAATATGGCGAACGGCAGCTTGCGCCAGCATTCCCGTCTCCTCCACGGAAAGTGGGGCAAAAATATCAACGGCTGACAGGCGCTCAACGAGGGCGCCTCCGTCGCCGGGACGTTTTTCGGTGCTGGGTTTGCGCTCTATGAGGAGCGTTCGAGTGGGATAAGCGAAGTTCAAACCGGCGCGCCGAAAGGCGTACCAGATTCGCTGCCGAACTAATGCGTCGGTGTCATTGTACTTGGCGTAATCATCCAGCCAGTACTTACATTCATAATCGATTCCGTTGTCGCCGAGGTTCCGAATACGCACGATAGGTGTGATCCTGCTCGAAACGTTATCGGCTTCACGGACGGCTTCACGCACTACATGAATCGCTTTGGCAGGCGAGTCAATATAGAGCGTGTTGAAGTACACAATCCGAGCGTTCAGATTGTCACGGGGACAAACTTCAATCGGTTCCTTGGCGGCTGAGCTGTTATTAATAAGGACAACATGGTTTTGAAAGGTCCGGATTTTTATGGCTCGCCAGGTTATTTCTTCAACGACTCCAGTGTGACGCTGTGCTCCGACCGTGATCACATCTCCAACCTGGAACGGCCGATCTGCTTGTAGGGAGATTCCAGCGAAGAAGTTACCCAAAGTGTCCTGCAAGGCAAGACCAAGGATCACGCCAAAAATTGCTGAGGTTGTAAACAGTGCTCCAAGGTTCGCATTGGGAAACTCGAACGAAAAAATCAGCAGGAAGAGTAGTGAGAAAACGACGATTGAAAAAACGTTCCGAACGAGCGTGGGAGCATCGAAGCCCTTCCGCAGGCGAAACATCCCAAACACCAGAAAACCAAGGGCCCGGACAACGATGTAAGCGAGAATTCCTAATAGAACGAGCTTGATACCAGCGATGATCTTCTCCGGTGCGGCAATCTTATCCAGTTGAAAGCGAAGAATAAGGGCCTTCAGATCTGCTTGGAAATGAAAGGCGAGATAGAGGAGCAGCAGAATGAAGACAGCCGTGACGAGGTTGATTATTAATCTATTCTTGGATTGCCGGCGTTTCACGTTTCCTGGAAGAAAAAACTGCCGATGAAGTCTGGAGCTGAGCGAACGAATACCCTTTTATCACCGATTAATCTGCTTGGCGAGAGGAAAGGCGAGGTTCAGAACTTAAGAGCATTTGGAAACAGTGTGGTCAGTAAATATAAGAGCGAGAGCGCAGTGACGATGATGGTTGTTAGCCATGCCGCAACGTTATAGAGTGGGCCGTTTACTCTTGCTCCCATCAATTCTTTGTTGTTTACGAGCCGAAGGATTGCAAACAACACGAACGGTAATAGCAAACCATTGATTACCTGGGTCACGAGCAAGACTCGAATCAGGGGGAGGTTAGGAATGACGGCAATCGATGCTCCGACGGCCACCAGAAAAGTAAAGGTACCAAGAAAAATCGGAGCCTCTTTGAAACTACGTGATACTCCTTTCTCAAAACCCAACGCTTCACTAATCGAATAGGCAGTGGCCAGCGGCAAAACTCCAGCGGCCAACATCGAAGCGCCGAACAGTCCGATCCCAAACAATAGCTCAGCATATTTGCCGGCCAGTGGGCTTAGCGCTCTCGCCGCATCGGCTGCGGTTTCTACCTGGATGCTGCCCTTGTGCAATGTGGAAGCAGTTGATACCACTATGAAGAAGACGATTAGAGCCGCGAATATCGTCCCTGCCCAAACGTCAGTCTTTGTTTTCGCATAGTCTTCCTCAGTCACTCCTTTTTCAACAACCGAAGACTGCACAAATACCTGCATGTAGGGCGAAATAGTCGTACCGACGATTGCCACAAAACTAAAGAGAAATGCCTGCTCAAATCTGAACGTAGGCCTAACAAGTCCGACCGCAACTTCAGACCATTCAGGTTTCGAGAGAAAGGCCGAAACGATGTAGCCGAGAAACACTAACGACATCAGAAGAAATGCCCGTTCTACTCTTTGATACGAGCCCTTCACGATTAGCCACCAGATTAGGATTGCGGCAAACGGGACGGATATGAATCGAGGCACGCCGAAGAGTTCTGTAGCAGCTGCAATACCGACGAATTCAGACACAGTCACGCCTGCATTCGCAATTAACAGCGCGAGCATTATGAGCGCGGTCCATCGAACACCGAATTGTTCGCGAATGAGATCAGCGAGACCCTTTCCTGTGACTGCGCCCATGCGAGCGCACATCTCCTGAACAATACCGAGACTGATTGTGATTGGAATAAGGACCCAGAGCAGTTGGTATCCGAATTCAGCACCAACTGAGGCGAAGGTCGCAATGCCACCGGCATCGTTCCCGGCGTTGGCGGTGATCATGCCGGGGCCAAGGATTGCAAGGTACGGAAGAATCCGTTTCCACGGAGCAACCTTGCGTACACCACGAGCACCACGACGCATTAAGCGACGTCCTGCAGCTCGAACTGCAGCGCGTGGTTCCTGCATTTGGAGGGTCTCCGTCTTTCATAAAGAATTTTAGATTTAAGATTTCAGATTTAAGATTTGAGCCCTTCACCGTCACAATAATCTAAAATCTGAAATCTTAAATCTGAAATTAGCAAGTCAACCAATCAATCTCGGCAAACGCTGTCGCCAATCTTTTGCCAGCAGAATTTCCATAGCATCGTCAACCGTGACTATTCCAAGAATGTCTCCCGAATCATCTATCACAGGTAAAGCCAGCAGATTGTATTCGGCAATGCGTTGCGCGACTTCCCTCGCCGGCTCGTCAGGTCCTGCTTTTTGGAACTCGGTCCTCATCGCTTCTTCGAGCGGCATCTCCGGATCCGCTAGTATCAAACTGCGCAATGCAATCACGCCATTCAATTTCCAGGAACCTTCCGTTTCAACAACGTAAAGGTAGTAAATCATATTTGGCGTTTCAGCCATCTCCCGAAGTCGAGCCAAAGCCTCACCGACAGTGAGTTCGCGGGGTAGCGTAACGAACTCCGTCGTCATCAGGCCGCCGGCAGTGTCGTCTTCATAAGGAAGCAGTTCGACGACATCTGCCTGTTCCTGTTGTTCCATCAGACCAAGCAACTCCTCGGCTTTTTCTTCCGGAAGATCGCCGAGAACGTCCGCCGCTTCATCGGGCGACATCCATTCCAAAATGTCTGCCGCCCTCTCTTCGTCCATATCACCAAGAATTCGCACTTGTCTTTCCGCGGGCATTTCCTCGAGTGTCTCCGCCGCAGTTTCGTCGTCGAGTGACTCCACCACTTCTGAGCCGTGGTGATACGACAGCGCCTCTGCGAGCCGAGCGATCTCCACAGGATGAAGTCTGGCCAGCTTGCCACGTGATGACTTTAATTGGACTGTAGCTGCGTCCGTTGCAAGGTAGCCGACGTCTGCCCAATCAATAACTTCAACCGGCCGATTTGTTCCTACGAAACCGGAAGGCGCGAGGCGTCTCCATAAACCCTGTAAACTCACATCGGCGCCGGTCACACGCCATTCGCCGGCCGCATCGATGATTTGCACGTCGTTCACCCGCACAACTCTCTTCCCATCGACGTCGATGAGCTGTTTATCGAGGACGTCACGCGCGAGTAACACTTCGCCATCTCGGCGAACGAAGGGGCGCAGATCGAGAATATCGGAATTCAGGCGAACACCCTGGTCGTTCAGGTCGGTCATTCGCCATCGTGACATAAAGAAATCACGACGGCGATAACGAGCCACCAAACCCGTTACGGGCGGATGGTCATCATCGCCTAATCGAACGATCACATCTTTTACGGTGGCCACACGTTCACCTTCGAGGTCGCGTATTGGCTGACCCAGGACTTGAGACAAATAAAGCATTAACTTACCTGTGGGGGTTTGATTACTCTGGTCGCATCATAGCATGGCCTTGTGATCTCAGATCTCAGATCCCAGATCTCAAATTGACGATCTTTCGAGAGTTCTTATCTGAAATCTGAAATCTTAAATCTGAGATCTGGAGGGGTCAGTGTCGCAACAGTGACTTGGCCACTTCCATCGTTCGATCTCGACCGGCGTAAAGATCCTGCCGTTTGAGAGTCGTGATTTTGTTCGGCGTGATTCCGCGACCCTCGAGCCTGACACCGTCGGCAGTTCGATAGTCAAACTCACTGACGTCCAGGACGCCTCCGTCCGGCAGCGTGTGTCTGTTGCGAATGGCCAAAACGCAACCGCAGGTTGGGCTACCAATCACTTGAGCACCACGTTTAGTTTGTAAGACCGATGCCATGATCTCGGCAGCACTGGCTGTGCTTTCGCTGGTAAGAACGACGATCGGTAGATCTGTAGCTGGAGTAGAAGGCCACAATCTTTTTCTGTAGGCATGTAACTCGAAGGATGCACCCAATCGATCGACGAACTTTCCTAAACCTGTGCCGTCTTCGAGAAACGGCGAAACAAGATCTGCCATCGCCTCGGCATCACCACCGCCATTCGCTCGCAGATCGAGAATAATACCCTCGGCGCCATCAAGCATCGCTGGGAGGGCTTTTGTGAATTCCAGTGCCAGCGATTGAGTGAAAGCATCGACTCTGATGATCGCCAATCGATCCACTCGCTGGCTATTGAACCCTAATTGGCGCTGGTTCCAGAAGCGTGTGAACTCAGCCGCTCGAGTCTTACCGTCTTTCGATTGCCAGTCGATTTTGACGACGCTTCCGGCTGGTCCTTCAAGCACGTTAGCGATTGCGCGAAACCGAGCTGACGCATCCGAAGCGAGACCCGGCGTTTGAAGTCTTTGGCGAATGAATTCTCTGGCTGGTATGTCGTCAACCTTGGTAACTACATCTCCAGGGCGAATACCGTTCCGTGCGGCTTGGGAGGTACGCTCTACTTGTACAACGGTTGGCCAACCCTCTACTTCTCGAATTGTGAAGCCCAGAGTAATGAACCGCGGGTTCCACCAATCAAACTTTTCATCAGGAGCGTAAACACGCGTATGCGCATCGCGAAGAGCGGAAATCATCTTCCGAATTACATCGTAAAAATCTCTTGAGTTGTTGGCCTTCGCTGCTGCGGTTCGGAAGGTTGTTCTACTTTTTTGCCAATCAACACCGTGGTATTGCAGATCATAATAGCGTTCGTCGATGGTCTCCCATACATCATCGAACACTGCGAGCCGGCCTTCCGCCGTCGAGGTTGAGACGATAGTGGCGTCGTCCGCAGCGGCAAGAGCCGGGCGTGGAACCACAGTTTGAAGAGTCAAGAAGATCGCGATCGCTAATGCGACTATTGAACTAATTGCAACTCTGAATTTAGATCTTGTAAGAGGCTTCATCATTGCGCCGGCTTCCGAAAGTTATAACGAAGGAGAACGCGCATGGGAATCGGAGTCCCGTTGCGCATCGCGGGGAAGAAGTGTAATTGCCGAACAGTGTCCACGCTCGATTCATCCAAGCCGAAGCCCGCCCAGCGAGCTATCTGAACATGTTGAACTTCACCATCAGCTCCGATATCCGCCAGCACGTCAACGGTTGCTTCGACCTCGGCGCCCGCTGCGAGCTCCGTATATGCCGGACGAAGTCGTTGATACGGTCTCGGTAGTCGCAATCCTTGTTCACTGGCAATTTTATCGTCATCTGGAGCTTCTTCGATCAGGGGTGTATTTGTAGTGAGATCCTGCCGCCGTTCAGCATTCTCCTTTACCTCGGCGCTCCGAATTGCCAGGTGAATGGTACGCACAATTTGCCGAGACTCGAGAAGTTGAAACAACTGCTTCTCGGAATTTTCCGGACTGTCGGATTCAGTTTGAATTCGATCCCATTTTACCAGCGAGCCACTTCGTGAGCTGACAACAAAAATCGTCAGGTAAGTTTGGTAATAAACAGGTTTGCTGAATGAAGAGCGCCTGAGAGTCTGTGCGTCTCCTAATAGATAAAAATCCGTATCCAGGGAGGCTCCAAGATCACGAGCCTCCGACACCGATAAGTTCAACGAACCTGAATAGCCGGCTCCACGCGCGGCACTCATACTCAAGTCGGCATCAACTATACGCACGCCTTCCAATTTTGGCAGCGATGTTCTGAACTCCCGTGCAACCATTTTTGCGAATTGCGATGAGCCAAAATCGAGTAGCGCCACTTGTATCGGTCGTTGGGTCACGGCATGCGTTTGTGAACTCAGAATGAAAAAGAGCCCAACGCTCGCAAGCAGGTAACGCATTGTGGATTAGTTTATAAAAACTTGAGAAGGGTTGTTTAAGATTCTTTTAGTCGCCTGCAGCTTCTGCTCGACCCTCGGACGACCCGGTTTGATGATAAAGCCTATAGACTTCATCCTTCACTTCCGCTGGAAAGCAGACCCGATGTAATTCGTAACCATGCTGCAAGCCGAGAACGATATCGCTTACTTCGCTGATTTCGGTGATCTCCGGATGTGCGTAACCATTTTCAACATAGATATGAGTCTTTGGTTCGCCACGCTCCGCAGTGTAATAGTTGTAGTAGGGAATGTCGCTAGCACGATCTTCGATGAAATAGTAATCGGGATCGAAACCGCTACGTCTAACCGCTTCGCGAGCTGTCTGAAGAAATTCTGCTTTGTCCGAAGCCTCCATATCCAGGTCAATGGCCTTGAATAGGCGACGTTGTATGAACCGTTTACTCAAGTCGTTCAGAATATGGTCTGTCGAGTGTTGCCATTGCTTCACGTGAAAGACGACATCTGAATCATCGATCTCTAGGTGTTCAAGCGTCGCCAGACTTTGACGTCTAAGAATTTTTTCAAAGGCAGTGCCCGCTGCATGCCAAAGCTCTGCCCCGTTTTCATAAAGAGTTAAAGCGCGACGGATGATTGACCGCAGCACGGCCTCTGCGGAACGCAGCGTCCGATGAAAGTAGACCTGACGAAACATGTAGTAACGCGCTTGCAAATATTCTTCGACTGCGTACAGACCACGCGCTTCGACGTAAATGCGATCAGCGCTTTCATCGATTGCTAACGCGTTGATGATCCATTCCAGATCGTAAATTCCATATTTTGCTCCCGTCATCAAGGAGTCGCGCAAAAGGTAATCCATTCGATCAACATCTAACTGCGACGAAACCAGTTGAGCCAGTGCGGCTGGTTTGAACTTGCCTTCAATGATGCTTGCAATGTTCTTCGGCAAATCAGGCGAATGCGAACGTAACAGCGATCCAATTTCTGTTTCACTGCTTAGTAAAATTTGTACGGTCCAATGCTCGTGATGAAAGTTCAGCACTTTCTCCATCACGTGTGAAAACGATCCGTGCCCAACATCATGCAGCAGTGCAGCGGCGCGCGCAGCAATTCGATCCTCAGCATTAATCGAATAACGTTCGCTGAATCGATCCAGCACGCGCGTCATCAAATGGAATGCGCCGAGTGAATGAGTGAAGCGCGAGTGTTCGGCGCCTTGATATGTGAATAGTCCGAGTCCGAGTTGCTTGATGCGACGCAGCCGTTGAAACTCTGACGTGTCGATCAACTTCATCATCAGTTCACCTTCATCAGTATCGGTTCTCAGACGAATGATGTTGTGAACTGGATCGCGATAGATACGTTCCTTCATTGATGCCTTCTTAATAACCGCAATTCGGACTGAAGGCAACAACAACTCTTCATTCAATCAGCGGTGCCCCAGAATTGAGAAGTGCTCGCCCAGCCACGACTTTCTAACTCGCAGCGACGTTGAAAGGAAGCTCTTACTGCGGTCCTCTCAGCACTGTTTGTCGGTGCCGAAAACACTGACTTCAGCCTCCACGGGGGTCCTCAGGACCACGGTTGTGATTTCTGGATATTCCCATTTTTTTGGATTCACGAAGGCGGCAAACAACGTTTTTGGCTTAAATACGTGGAGAATTCTCCACGGGGTCGTGGGGGCATGGCATTTGCCAAAATCGAACCCCGCGAGGTCTCCACTAAAGTCACTCGTACGGAATTTTTTGGTGCTGTCACGAAAAAAAAGGGGTCCCACACAGGAGGCGACAGCACCTTGCCTAATTCAAGAAAGGAAAGCAGAAAATGAAGAATGTCTTAAAGTTTTTTGGCTTGTCGTTGCTGCTGATGAGCTTTGCGCTGTTTACGGGCAGCGTATTTGCGCAGACATCAACGACAGGTTCAATTGAAGGTACTGTAACCGACACGAATGGTGGTTCAGTACCGGGGGCGACTGTGAGGGTTACCAGCCCGAACTTGATTTCCGCCCAGAGCGCTACGGCTGACAGCGGTGGTCGCTACAAGATCCTGAATTTACCCCCGGGAAGATATACAGTCACAGTTGAAAAAAATGCAGGCTTTGCCAAGTTTGAAAAAACTGATGTTGAAGTAAATCTTTCCCGAAACACTACAGTTGAAATTCAGTTGGCTCCAGAGAGTGTTGGTGCCAGCGTTACGATCACTGATACTGCAGGGGCGGCAGTAGACGTTTCTAACAACACTACTGGAACAAACGTTTCCACCGAACAGTTTTCGAACTTACCCACCCAACGTACAGTGCAGTCGCTTTACACGATCGCACCGACCGTAGCTCGCTCAGGTTTGCGCGACGCATCAGGTCGTGATCGCGATCCTTCCGTTGCGGGTTCATCGGGTCCCGAAAACAATTACATCCTCGATGGTGTCAATACGACAGACCCAGCGTTTGGTGGTTCAGGTGCAAACCTGCCCTTTGAGTTTGTACAGGAAGTGGAAATCAAGACGGGTGCCTATGGTGCTGAGTATGGCAAGGCCACCGGCGGTATCTTCAACGTTATCACGAAGAGTGGTGGCAATGAGGTACACGGTGATGGCTTCGCTTACTTTACAACCAAGGGTCTGGTCCGTGACACCAAGCAGTTTCCGTTCACCGGCTCGGCTCCAAACGGTTTCTCCGAAATTGATGCAGGTATCGATATCGGCGGTCCAATCAAAAAGGACAAAGTGTGGTTCTTTGGTGCTTTCAATCCGCAACAGCGAAAGAATTATTTCCTGACGCAGACATTCCATGCACCCGTAAACAACAAGATCACCACACCGTTCTACTCCGGTAAGATCACGTGGGCACTCAATTCAAACAACACATTTACCTTCTCAACGTTTGGCGACTTTACCAAGCAGGAAGGTTTCTTGTTCGGAGGCTCGGGTTTCGGTTCGGACCTCAACAGCTTCAACGGCACAATTGAGACCGGCGGTCATAACTACATTGGTCGCTGGAATTCAACTTTCAATCCAAACTTCACCGGCGAGTTTGCCGCTGGTTTACACTTCCAGCGCGCTAACACGCTTCCGGATGCTTCAGTTGCCGACCAGTCGCTGGTTACTGACAGCTTTGCGGTGTTGCGCAGTGGCGCGGCTGTAGTTCCCACAAATACCAGTGTTTTCGTGGGCAACAATCCAGACAATCTCAGAATCGCGTTCGTCGATGGTCGCGGTGGCAGTATCCAACGTAACTTTGTTCGCCAGGGATTTGGTCTGGTGAGCAATCAAAACCGTGATCGTATTGAATTCTCGGCCAGGCTTCAGAACATCTGGGGCAAGCACACCTTCAAGTATGGTTTTGAGTACAACGACAATAAGTACAAAATCAATACTCACTCCAGTGGACCAGGCCGAACCTTTACCGACAACTTCGGTGAAGAAGACTTCGACTCAAACGGAAATCCAGTGCCGGCAGGCCACAAGGTTACGAATATGCCGGGCGGCGTTCGAGTCACCAACAACTTCGGTGTCTGTATTGCGGTTAGTGCAACTTCAGTTCAGTGTCCCTCGGCCACAACAACCGGCCGCCTTCAAGCGCTTATTACAGCCGGTCAAGGTCCCGCGGGCATTACTACAGTTTCACAAGCCACTTTGACGCCAACTCAGTTGAGTACGGGATCACCGATTCTGGTGCTCACCAGCGTTCGCGTTCGTGACTTCTTCCTGAATACAGGTGGCGGCCGAACCAATACTCGGGTTGAGAGCTTCTACATTCAGGATGATTTTCGCCTGACCAAAAACCTCCAGCTTAATGGTGGATTGCGTTGGGATTATCAACAGGCAAAAGGAACAACTTCTGACTACCTGCTGTTGAATAATTTCAAAGACAACATGCAACCGCGTGTTGGCTTTATCTGGGATTTCACGGGTAAAGGTCGCGGCAAGATCTTCGTGAACTTCGCTCGCTTCCTTGAGACCCCGATCCCGCTCGATATCAACGTCCGTGCTGGCGGTGACGATATTCAGTTGGATAAGAATGCTAACGTAAATCAACTCAACGCAGCCGGCGCCAACAACATCGTTGCTGGTTCAGCTTCCGGTTTGGGTTGTTTGGGTTGTGAGGCAACTCCCGTTGATCCGGGTATCAAGCCGCAGACGGTGAATGAGTGGACCGGCGGTATCGAATACGAGGCAGTTAGAGACCTCGCTTTGGGTGCGCGTTACATCTACCGGAATCAGGCGCAGGTAATTGAAGACGGTTCATTTGACGATGGAACGACTTACTTCCTGTTCAATCCTGGTCGCCGCGTTGGTACCGACATCACCACCGAAGACAAGGCCTGTAATGACGTGACGATCGGTTGTTTCGGTCATGCACGCCGCTACTACAGGGCACTTGAGTTGACCGCTACCAAGCGATTTACGAATAACTACCAGTTCATCGCTTCGTACGTCTTCTCAAGTTTGATCGGAAACTACGAAGGCCTGTTCCGTAACGACAACGGCCAGTCTGACCCGAACATCACCTCGTTGTTCGACCTGGTCAGCTTGCTGAACGGATTGTACGGACGCTTGCCAAATGATCGTCCGCACCAATTCAAGTTGGACGGCAGCTATCGCACGCCGTGGAAAGTTTTGGTTGGTGCTTCATTCCGTGCTCAGTCTGGCATCCCATTCAATTCATTGATCCCGCACCCAGTGTACGGAAACAATGAAGGATTCGGTCGCATCACTCCGGGCGACGTACCCCGTGGTACTGCAATCGTCCCAACCGTAGATGCAAGCCAGCCGGGCTTCCCGAATGTGGTTGACAGCATCGGTTCAAACCGAACGCCAACCACCTACAATCTGGATTTGAACGCTTATTACCCGGTGAAATTAGGTGAACAGCGAGAACTACGGTTCCAGGTTGATTGGTTTAACGTCTTCAATAGCCAGCGCGCAATCCGTCTGGATGAGACGTTCTCCATCAATAGCGGTATTTCAGGTGTTGCGAATATCGCGTCGAACCGCTTCCTGAATCCATTCTATGGTGCAGGTACGATCTTCCAATTCCCATCGTCACTGCGCTTTGGTGTCAAGTTTAAATTCTAACTTGATATAGCCGGCGGTAGACGTCGGTGCTCAATAAAGGGGAGAAGCGCTTTAGGTGCTTCTCCCCTGTCTTTTTTGTGGTAACCTGAGCTTCAAAACAAACTCCAGTTCACGTTGGGAGAAGCTGTCATGTCTTATTCTTCCGGACGCGTTGTTGTTGAGCGTATATCGCTCCTGTCGGTGTTGTTCATAGCTCTAAACCTAACCGCACATTTTCAAGTTGCTGCACAAAGCGGCGGTGGAGTAGATCAAATTGGAACAGGGGGCCGTCATTCGATCCAGGGCCGCATTTACTTTCCTTCTGGTAGACGCTCCGATGTGCGCGTCAAAGTCCGTCTGGAAAACTTCAACGCCGGCGAACTGTCCGTGCTCTCTGATGCGAATGGTTCTTTTTCGTTTCGCGCCCTCGAGCCGGGCTCATATACGGTCGTTGTAGATGCGGGTGAGGATTATCAGATCGCCCGCGAACCGGTTTATATAGACACAGATGGTATAAATCCGCGCCGCGGTGGTCTCACTTTGCCGCCCGTGGCGAGAGTCTACAATGTCCAGATTAGTCTCCAGTTAAAGAGTGACCAGTCTACTAAAGCATCTGTCATCGATGCCGCGCTCGCATCTGCGCCAGATAAGGCCCAGGCTCTTTATCGCAAAGCCATGGAGGCTGCGCAATCAGGAGATGCAAACAAAGCAATTGAACAGCTGATTGAAGCAGTGACTGTGTTTCCCGATTTTGCATTGGCCTTGAACGAGCTGGGAGTTCAATACCTGAAGAAGGGCCAGGCTGAGAAAGCAGCTGACGCTCTGAAACGGGCAGTCAAGCTCACGCCTCAGGAGTTTCAACCACTTTTGAACTATGGTATCTCGCTCCTCAATATGAGGAAGTTTGCCGAGGCTGAAGAACAACTCAGAGCCAGCATCAAGCTCAACTCAAGTTCTCTCACCGCTCATATGTATCTGGGGATCGCCTTGTCTGTTCAGCGCAAACTTGATGAGGGACAAACAGAGCTGGAGAACTCCTTAAAGTCCAATTCTCCCGAGGTGGCTCTTGCTCATCGTTACCTCGCCGGTATCTTCCTGGAACGTCGCGAATATAATCGGGCCGCGGATGAGTTAGACGTATATCTCAAACTTGTACCCAAGGCTGCAGACTTCGATTTATTGAGCCGTAAAGCTCATGAACTGCGAGACAGAAAATCAAATCAGTGAAACGGGGAAGTAGTCAATGAGACGGGCTGAGTCTTATGTAATGTTGGTTCTTATTGTCCTGTTAAGTACCTGTGCAGCTTTGGCGCAAGGTGGAGTCGGCAGCACTCGAGGGTTGCCCGAATCCTCAGGTGGCACAAATATGCTCGAAGGCCGCGTGCGCCTTCCTAACGGAAGAGCGGCAGGTCAGGGAATTGTGGTCAAACTCGAAGGAATGATGGTCTCCAGTCGCAGCGTCACCACTGATCAGGACGGTATGTTTGTTTTCAGATCTCTTCCATCCGGTGAGTATGTATTAATTGTTGATGGTAAAACGGACTATGAAAACATCCGGCAGACGGTCACGATTCAAGGCACAGCTGCCGGCGCTCGCGAAGGACAGTCAATGCAGGTGGTCTCTGCAGATCTCCATTTCTTTCCTAAGCCAATTAGCGAAGAGGAGTTGACCGGGGTTCCCAGCGATGCGCTCGATAGTTACAAGAAGGGGATGGAAGCCGCTAGATCAGGCGATAGCAAGAAAGCAGTTCAGCAGTTGAAGAAAGCGGTTGAGATTCATCCGACCTTTACTCAGGCATTAAGCGCCCTGGGCATGCAGTATCTAAAGTTGGGTGAGATGGAGCAGCTCGCCGCAGCTATGGAACAATTGCTCAAACTGTCGCCCAGAGACGCGCGTGCACACTTGCATCTCGGCATCGCCCTTTACAATCAAAAAAAATTTCCGGATGCCGAAACTCAGCTTCGTCAATCTATCGAATTGAATAGTGGAGACGCAGCCGCCCATTACTACTTAGGAATGACGTTAGTCGTAACGAAACAATGGGCGGACGCAGAAAAGGAGCTTGAATTCGCAGTTAAGAATGGTGCTGACAACTTCGCACTTGCTCATAAATATCTCGGCGGACTCTACATGAGCTCTAAGAAGAACCTGCAAGCCGCCGATGAACTAGAGAAATATCTGAAGCTCGATCCTAAGGCTGCAGACGCCGAACGAATCAAGGGAACGATCAAGGAACTGAGAAGTAAGCAATAAGCTTTTGTCCGCCGAACTTTAGTTTGTCGTGTGTGCTATGTAAGCACTACTGAGCCCTGCGCCGACAAATTAAAGTTCGTCGGACAAATGAAAAGAGACCGCGAAAATCGCGGTCTCTTTTTCATCCATCGCCTCTCGAGTTAGCTTCGCTTCAAGTTCAGGAGATGCCCCAGCTTCTCTTTCTTCGTGCGCAGATATCCGGCGGCATTCTCAGCCGAATCAACTTCGATCGAGACTCGTTCAACAATCCTCAGTCCTGCTTCTTCAAGGGCCTGAAGCTTCAAAGGATTATTGGAGATGACTCGCACTTTGCAGAGACCCAGATCGAAAAGGATCTCCGCACATTGCCTGTAATCTCGTAAGTCTACAGCCAAACCGAGCCGTTCGTTTGCTTCAACAGTATCAGCGCCCTGGTCTTGTAATGCATATGCCCGAATCTTGTTTAGAATGCCGATGCCACGACCCTCTTGCTGTTGGTAAACAATCGCACCACGGCCCTCCTGTTGAATCATTTGTAACGTCGCATGAAGCTGCTCGCCGCAATCGCACTTAGTCGAACCAAAAACATCGCCGGTTAGGCACTGAGAGTGAATTCTGACAAGCGTTGGAATGTCGCGACTCATTTGACCTTTGTACAGCGCCACGTATTCTTCTTCGCTTATAAGCGAACGGTAACCAGCGATCTTGAAATCTCCCCACTCGGTAGGTAGGTTCGCGATCGCCACTCGCTCAACCGTGCCGGTTTCAATAGAATCGCAACAGGACTGAATTGCTGAACGTTCCAAGGTAAATCCTCTCCTGATGACAATGATGCTTCAATTTACCAAGCCTTTTGAATTATAGGAGTATCGCCAAAGGGCTAACAAGTCGGGCGAACTCCCCGAGGGCTTCAGATAGGAACCTTTTGTGGCGCGGGAGGCGGCTCCTGGGTGAATTTCTGCAACCGAAATCCAGTTCGTACGTGGAATTATCAGGTGGCCGATTTGTCAGCCTAACAGTTTGCGAATGCTCTGTTCCGCCTGTATTCTTCGCGTAAGCCCGCCGTTGATTAGGTGAGGATTCCGTAGTGACTAACAATCTGAATTTAGCCTCAAAGCCATTTAGCAATCGCCTGCTGCCCTGGGTCCTGACCGCAGTCATTTTATTCATAGCGGTAGTCGGCTTGGTGGTTGTCATCCAACTCACTACCAGCATAAACCGGGATGTAGCAGCCAGGAGCGCCTCGGTCAACCAGATGAAACAGGAAGAGCAATCGTTGATTGCCAGAGGCGAGGAACTCAAACGCCAATTCTCAGCCGATAAACAGCAGGCGCTGCAAGCTGCTCATCAACTGGTTGATCGAAAGGGTTTTTCGTGGTCGCGATTGTTTGTGGATCTGGAAGACGCACTACCCGACAACGTACGAGTTTCGCGAATTGCCGTGCGAGACATAACGAGACAAGGCGATCAAACCGTTGCCGACCTTGACCTGGTAGTTTTTTCCAAGACCTCAACTAATGTGCTCCAGATGATGTCGGAGATGAAAAAGAACGGCATCTTCAACGCTGAGCTCCGCACTCAAAATCTGCAGAAAGGTCGGGGTGAAGGTGGAAGTGAGTTCGAATTGGGTGTTGTGTATCGGCCCCGACATAGCTATGCGAGTGAGAGCGTGGCGGAAATTCAGGCCGGCAAGGTGGAGGTTGCAAAATGAGCGAAGCAATGGTCGCTACTCCCACACCTTCTGGTAAAGGTCTTACGAATCTAATAGATTCACGTCGTGGCAAGATGTTTGGCATCGCTGAGATCATTGCCCTCACGCTGAGTTGTTTCGTACTGTCCCTCGTCTTACTCAGTTACTTGTATTTCTTAGTACCCGCTCGAGCACGAAGAGCGACCGTCGAAGCTGACCAAGTAAGACTCCAGCAAAACCTCGCGAAACTCCGAAGCATTGTTGACGTTGCACAAACCACACAGCAGCGGGCGGATGCAATTTCAACGAGCCTTGATAAGTTCGAAACCGTAAGTCTCGTCCGACCTGACGAAGGTCGAATGGCTCTTTATGGCGAGTTGAACCAGCTGATCACCAAGCATGGATTACGTAATACCTCCGGCCCTTCTTACACCGCTTTAGATCCCATTGGAACGAAAGTAACGGCTGGCAATTCGGCAAACACTAAATGGCAGAGTGTATATCCAGGTGTGGGAGTTTCGGTGACTATAGAAGGTTCATACCAGAATCTTCGTCATTTCATTCAGGACCTCGAGAGAACAAAACAGTTTGTGATCATCAATGAAGTTGAGTTGCAGCGTGCCGAGAACAGTTCTCAGATAGCCGGCGCGACTGACTCTGAATCAGGGACGCGCGAATCCCTCGTCAGTCTGCAGTTGAACATGACCATGTACTTCCAGCGAAACGAAGGAGAAAACGGTGTGGGTGGCCAGGAGCGATAATGGAGTTAGCTGATTTCTCAAAACCGGGAGAAAGGAAAAAACTGATCTGGGCTGCGGTCCTCGGCCTTATCGCTATCATCTTTCTCTGGTGGACTTTTATCGGTTTCGGAAAGAGTACCCCCACAGCACCTGTTCGAACATCTCCGACATCGTCAACCCTGGGGCGGTCGGCGCCCTCACGAGCCGTTAACAGCGTCAACAGCAACAGCATAGAACCTCAGCTTGCAGACATTAGTTATATGCAGGAGATACCGCCCGTATCACCGGGCTCCGGAACCAATGTTCCTGAACCAAAGAGAAACATTTTTGCATACGTTGAGAAAGCTAAACCTGTGGCCTCGGTGACTCCACCACCGACCCCAACGCCGACGCCACCGGTCCTACTGGCGAACATCAATCCACAGAACGTCTATGCACGAACCGCGGACTTTACACTGGAGCTAAGTGGAGACAAGTTCACACCAGACATGCGAGTGTTTGTCGATGGCCGCGAATTACCTACAAAGTACAAAGGCCCTCAACAAATGACTGCCACTGTTGCTGCTGCGATCATTGCTAACCCCGGAGTGCGGCAGATCAAAGTACAGACTCCTAACGGCAGTGCTTACTCAGGCGTTGCGCAATTGAGCGTTGCGCCTGCACCCACGCCCAACTATTCCTATGTCGGAATCATTGGTACGCCAACTCATGTTGATACCGCGCTACTTCAAGACAAGACCAATAAGGAGATCCTGAGTGTTCAGCGGGGCGATCTATTGAGTGGTAGGTTCCGTGTTACAAGCATCTCTGAAAAAGAAGTTGTGTTCATGGATGCGAACTTGAAGATCAAACACACGCTAGCCATGACTGAAAGTGAGAGACTTTCCGGCGCGCCACTTGGTCGTCCCACACCGCGTGTAGACTCTGAAGACGATGAACCTTAGTCGAAAACCTGACCACAAGATATTCGGGTGTCGGTTGAACCGCTCGATCCATCCGTTCACTGTCCCGGCAAGCACGCACGGGCGTTCTGAGGGCGGCTACACCCTGGTGGCGCTCCTGGCAGTGATGACAGTTTTAGCTCTCTTCGCGATGGCTGTCGCGCCCGGTCTTCAGCAGCAATCGCAGCGAGAGAAGGAGAAAGAAGCAATCTTTCGTGGGGAACAAGTAGCGGAAGCGATACGGGAGTATTATCGTTATCGAGCCACAGTTAATAACCTCAGAGGTGATCAAGCGTTGCCAACGTCGATGGACCAACTGCTGCAAGGTGTTCCTATTCCTGGCGGATCAAAGTCGCGACAAATTCTGAGAGCGAGTGCAGCGCGCGATCCACTTTCACTTGAGGGTGAATGGCGAATTATTCATCCGCGTTCTGACGAGCTAATTGATTTTCAACAAGCAGTGATGGCTTATGTTGGTTCTGTGGCGCCCCAACCGCGGGACCCGCAAATGATTCAATTGCAACAGGTTGCGGCCCCACCCATCGTTAACGTACTTAATACTGGAACGCCTTCCCCACCTAAAACCTCTTCTTCAATCTCTGATGATTCCAGTGGTCCATTTGTGGGTGTTGCGAGTCGCAGCAAGCGCGCATCAATGCTGACCTTCTACGGTATTGAAAGTCATGACCAATGGATCTTCACACCTTTATTCCGCAATTGATCCGTCCTGAAAGTGATCGCAATCACTTTCGATGGTCCAACAATTCCCTGGAATAAAAATTCTCAACCTGATCAATCATTGAAGGCAGAGCCGAGTGCTGCGCATCGATCTCTGTGCCTTACGTGAGCACTAACTTGATCACATCAGCGAGTGAATTCTGGACGAAACTATTCCGCCAGCGTGGTCGAAAATATTTCATCGATGTAGTAATAAGTTATTGACAACTGTGACAATTACGTTTATATAGCAAGATGTTGTGCGCCGTTTACTCTAGCCCACAAGAACAAGTCAAACACAGTATCTTGTGGTCATGAAGAAACAAACCAAAACCAATCTTGAAAGAAGGAGCACATAGAAGCTATGGCAACTAAAAAAGGTGGAAAGAAAGCAGCGAAAAAGGGTGGCGCCAAAAAGGGCGGTGCAAAGAAGGGCGGAACAAAGAAAGCCGCAAAGAAGAGATAACTCTAACCAGCAGGTCACAGAGCAAGTCTTCCACCGGCGCACACAAACATCTGAGGTCATCCGGACCTTACAAAAGAAACGACGAGATCTTCAAGCGAAGCTCGTCGTTTCTTTTTGCAATGTCCGATATTCTTTAGCTTGTCGTGTCAACCCAAATACGCAACACGGTTCTGTTTGGACTCAGGCTAGTGAGAAGTATCAACGTTTGTATTTGGGATCACACGACAAGCTAAAGCATATCGGACGTTCTCATGCTTCAAGTCGCCTTATTCGAACCCGAGATTCCTCCTAACACCGGCAACATCGCACGCTTGTGTGCGGCGACGAGAGTTCCTTTGCACATCGTCGGCGTGACGGGCTTTCGTTTGGACGATCGGGCTGTGAAGCGAGCTGGTCTTGATTACTGGCCGGAGGTGATACTTCATCGTCATCCGGACCTTATCAGTCTCTATTCGCACTTAGCTGACTCGAGGTTCGTCTATCTAACCAAAAAGGCAGAACGGTCGTATACAAGCTGGACTTTTACCGACTCGGACTGCCTTGTTTTTGGCAGCGAGACTCGGGGATTGCCCGGCGAACTACTTGAAGCCAACCGGCTAAACTGCCTGAAGATTCCACTTCTCAATCCAAAAGTACGAAGCCTTAATCTCGCAACCTCAGTAGCCATGGTGCTCGGCGAAGCGTTGAGGCAAACTGGTTTGTTCTAGTCGACCGGCATTCCCTGACCAGAGTCACGTTTATAACTTCGAGGATGGTAAGATACCCGTTTCCTATCACGACGAAAGTTTGGACTAGTAGATGAAACAGAGAACAGACATTCGAAATATTGCCATCATTGCTCACGTTGATCATGGCAAGACGACGCTCGTCGACGCCATGCTTAGACAATCGGGAACGTTTCGCGAGAATGAACAAGTCCGAGAACGCGTCATGGATTCGATGGATCTGGAGCGCGAACGTGGCATCACGATCATGGCGAAGAACACCTCGGTTCGTTATCGTGACGTCAAGATCAACATTGTGGATACTCCCGGGCACGCTGACTTTGGTGGCGAAGTGGAGCGTGTCTTGAAGATGGTTGATGGGGTCATGCTGCTTGTTGATGCTGCCGAAGGTTGTTTACCGCAAACTCGCTTCGTGTTGCGAAAAGCGCTTGAGGCGCGACTACCTGCCATCGCAGTGGTGAACAAAATCGATCGGAGTGATGCTCGGCCCGCCGAGGTTGTCGATGAGATCTATGAACTTTTTCTCGATCTGGATGCTACTGACGAACAAATCGAATTTCCTATCCTCTACGCTATCTCACGAGAAGGGATTGCCAGGAAGGAGCTTGAGGAAGAGTCAGAGAACTTAAGACCACTCTTCGAGCAGATCGTCGAAACGATCCCGCAGCCGAAAGAGCTGCGCTCTGATTCGCTACAAGTGCTGGTTGCAAATCTTGATTACAACGATTACGTCGGTCGACTCGCAATCGGTCGAATCTTTTCTGGGGAGATCGCAGTCGGCGATCAAATCGCGGTGGTAAAACCGGATCGTTCATTACAAAAAACTCGTGTGTCTCAGCTTTATGTATTCGAGGGTCTCAAGCGTGAACCAATCACCCGAGCTGGATTTGGCGAGATCATTGCTCTTGCTGGAATCGAGAACATCAATATCGGCGACACGATTACTACACTGGAGAATCCGCATCCGCTGCCACCGATTGCCGTTGACGAACCGACAATCGCGATGATTTTTGGTGTCAACAATTCTCCATTTGCCGGACGTGAAGGTAAGTTCGTTACTTCGCGCCAGGTGAAGGAGCGCCTCGATAAAGAAATCCTCGGCAATGTTGCCATCCGCGTGGAGGAGACGGACTCGCCGGATCAATTCAAAGTGTCAGGACGTGGCGAACTGCAATTGGCAATTTTGATCGAAATGATGCGCCGTGAAGGTTACGAACTACAGGTCTCGAAGCCGGAAGCAATTACTCGCAACGTAGAGGGAGCCATTTTAGAGCCGATCGAGTCTGTAGTTGTTGATTGCCCGGATGAGTTTATCGGAGTCATCACCGAAGCTCTGGGTCGGCGTAAGGGGCAAATGACAAAGATGGTTAACCACGGAACCGGACGTGTGCGTCTTGAGTTTGAAACACCCTCACGGGGTTTAATCGGATTCCGCAGCGAATTTCTGACCGAAACCAAGGGCACGGGTTTGCTCAACACGATGTTTCATCGTTGGGGAGAGTGGCAAGGACCACTCCGGGGACGAGCTACGGGCTCCTTGGTAGCCGACCGGGTCGGCGAAACGACTACCTACGCCCTGTTCAATCTGCAAGAGCGAGGGACGCTGTTCGTCAGGCCAGGAACACGAGTTTACGAAGGTATGATCGTCGGGGAAAATGCTCGAGCAGTCGATCTCGATGTGAACGCGATCAAGGAAAAGAAACTAACTAACATGCGAGCCTCAACCGCCGATGAAGCGATGAGGCTCGTTCCTCCCAAAGAATTGCCACTCGAACAGGCGCTGGAGTTCATTAGCGACGATGAGCTTGTGGAAGTCACCCCGCAATCGATCCGTCTGCGAAAACGCATACTGGCGGGAAATCAACGACCCAGGAAGAAAGAATCGGAAGAAGCGTAGGTCAAGTGTCCTTTCGGCTGCCACAGATTTACCCGTTAACGGATGTTGGACTTACTGGTTTGACACACGCTGAACAGGTCCGGCGTCTGGCTAAAGGAGGCGCCACCCTTATCCAATTGCGCGACAAGACATCTGGCGCTCGCGAGTTCCTAGAATCTGCCAGGGCTGCAATCATTGCCGCACGAGAGTGTGGCGTTAAGTTAATCATCAACGATCGAGTAGACATAGCCGCTGCCGTTGGTGCGGATGGCGTGCATCTTGGTCAAGATGACCTTCCCGTCTCAGCCGCAAGAGAACTGCTGGGGTCCCAGGCCATTATCGGACTTTCAACCCATTCTTTGTCCCAGGCAGAGGCAGCGACAAAACTGTCGATTGATTACCTGGCGCTCGGCCCAGTCTTCTCGACCTCAACGAAGGACGATGCGGCCCCTGAACTTGGCCTGACTGGCCTGGTCCAAGTTCGAAACAGGATTGCGGAATTCCCGCTTGTTGCGATAGGCGGAATCACCGTAGATCGCGCGTTAGAAGTCTTCCATGCAGGCGCAAACTCTATGGCGGTCATCAGCGCCTTACTTAGAAATCCTGATGAAATTACCGCCCAGACGGCTCGCCTCTTCCAATTGGTTAACGCCAGCGTTCAACAAATTTAGCTTGCGTTAATCACAGTAATCGGCGAGAATCCAACACAAGCAGGCTGGGATTGTTCGGCTTGCACCCCGGAATTGGGTTCCCTTCCACCCGCGTTTTAGCTGCAAACTAACGCACGAGCCACACAAAGAATGAGTTTCTTCGATCTGCCTCCGATCATCGAACGAATGTTGCTTGTCTCCGACAAGATCAGCGATCTGAATTTCTCCGTTGGACAGCATCCACAAGTGGAAATCAACGGGATTCTGACTCCGGTTCAGCCTCTCGGAATGCAGAAGCTTTCGCCATATCAAACTGAAATCATTGCACTCACCCTCTTGCACGGACACGCTGATGCCGCCGAGCGTCTAGCCACAACCGGCACAGCCGATCTGAGTTACTCCTTACCCTCCAGAGCTCGATTTCGGGTGAACATATTTCAGCAGCGTGGCGTGTATTCCATCGTGATGAGGGTCATTTCAACGGACATTCCGAGTTTGCAAACTCTCGGCTTGCCTGCTCAGCTACGCGAAATTGCCGAACTGCGCAACGGCCTTGTTCTGGTCACAGGACCAACCGGGTCAGGCAAGAGTTCGACTCAAGCTGCGATCATCGACATCATTAATGAGAAAAAGCATTACCATGTCGTAACGATCGAAGACCCCATTGAGTACCTTCACTCACACAAAAACTCCACGATCAATCAGCGTGAGGTGGGCAGTGATACGAGGGATTTTCCGTCGGCCCTTCGCGCGACATTGCGCCAGGCACCCAAAGTCATCCTGATTGGTGAAATGCGAGATTTTGAGACAACAGAGATTGCGCTTGAAGCGGCTGAGACTGGACATCTTGTGCTGTCCACGCTGCATACGATCGATGCGGCGAAAACCGTGGATCGCATTATCGGTTTATATCCAAAGAATGAAGAGCCCGTGATCCGAACACGACTGGCGCAGACATTTCGCTACATTGTGTCTCAGCGCTTAATCCCACGTGCCGACGGCAGTGGTCGAATCGCCGCGGTTGAAATCCTGAGATCCAGCCCGCGCACTCGCGAATACATTGAGGCGGGCGAGGTCGAAGGAAAGTCGCTGCTGGATGCCATGCGTGACGGAAAACTCGATGGAATGCAGGACTTCGATAGCGTTATTAAAGAACTGATCGAAACAAAAGTGGTGACCCTGGAAGACGGTCTCGCCTTCTGTACAAATCAAAACAACTTGCTGCTTTCGTTAAAAGGTATGACGGCCGCGGAAGATTTCATCCGACGCGAAGTCGATCGCATGCCGTCGTTCTCCGACTCCGGCTCGATGCTTGGATTGATCGAATAACATGATTGTAGTTTGCCAACACTGCTCAACTCGCCTGCAGATCGAGAGCGACAGAACACCATCTGGTAGTTTGAAGGTCCGCTGCCCAAAGTGTAAGAACACTCTGAACATAAACAGCGGGAGTCCTGCATCCGATCAAAGTGCTTTGAATGTCGGCGGATCTCCGGCCACGGAACATCCTCGCTACGATCAGCCGACAGCGCCCGCCTATAAACTCTCAACTTTGGCGGAAGTGGACGAAGTAGCTGTTAACGACGAGGCCCTCACTGCTTTACTTGAGCTACTTAGCAAAGGCCTCTCAAAAGGAGCCGGCAGGGGCTTGCAGCGCGGAGCATCGCAGCGTCGTAAAGTCTTGACCTGTGCATCGCCAACATATCGCGAGCCGATTGCACGAAGTCTTACTGAGAACGGTTATCAGGCATTTGTTGCCGAGGATACGCGTCAAGCGGTCGAGACTATGCGTGCCAATCAAATGGAAGTCGTTCTACTCGAGCCTCAGTTCGACATGGCGGAGCAAGGGGCAGCTTTTATTGTCAGGGAAATAAACATGTTGAGGCCTGCTCAGCGACGAAGATTGTTTTTCATCCTCGTTTCGCCCTCCCTGCGAACAATGGATACGCACGCAGCGTTTCTCAACAACGTCAACGCGATAATCAACACTAACGATATTCGTGACTTGCCTCGTATTCTCGAAATTGCTTTTCGCGAGTTCAACGAACTGTATCGAGATCTGAATCAAGCACTCAATTTGTCAGCCCTTTAACTGCAGACTCAGTCAAAGAAAGATCGGGCCACGTTGTGTGGCCCCTTTTGCTTTTGTTCGTGGTTTCGTCTTCTCAGGTTGCCAATAAGAGCGTTCGATGAAATCAGGCGAACTAGCACCAGTGAAGTAGCAAGGCCAAACTCGTGCATAGAGCCATCATTCTGTCGTGCGCAGGTTGAATTTGTTAATCTTACGAACCGTTCCAGGTCATCGATATCGAGGTTAAAGGTCTCGTGGCAGTGAAGAAGGACGTCAACCCCGCTCGTTTTTCAGAAGCAACTATTGCTGTTCACGGCGGAAAGAATATCAACGATGTGCCGTTTGGTGCCGTTGTTTCGCCTTTGTTCCACTCGTCTACTTATCGTTTCTCAAGCTTTGATGAAATGCGTCGTTACTCGCGTGGCGAGCTGCCCAATGCGTTCTTCTACTCGCGCTACGCTAATCCCACCGTGACCGAGGTCGAACGGACCATCGCCGATTTGGAAGGTGCTGAAGCTTGCGTTGTCACATCTTCCGGTTCAGCCGCTGTGTTTTGTGCACTCGGTGTCTTATGTGAGGCTGGCGATGAAGTCATCGCTTGCGACTCAATCTATGGTGGTTCCGTAAAGATAATCAGTAAGGTGCTGGCTCGCTGGGGAGTTCGGTCGCGGTTTATTTCTCTCCAGGAGATCGACCGATTACCTGAAATTGCAAATGCTCGATCGAAAGTCTTTTGGTTCGAGACGCCGGCAAATCCCATCAACCGCATAGTTGATCTGGCAGCGGTAGCAGAGTCGTGTCGCAAAGTTGGGCTTTATTCTCTAATCGACAATACTTTTGCGACACCGGTTCTTCAGCGTCCGCTACGTTACGGAATCGACGGCGTGATGCACAGTGCAACGAAGTATCTTGGCGGGCACTCAGATCTAACAGCAGGTGCGGTGGTGGGAACGCGTGAATACATCGATCGAGTTCGACAGCTCTCCATTCTGGTTGGGACCACTCTGGATCCAGGCGCCGCATACATGCTGACCAGAGGAATCAAGACTCTCGACCTGCGGGTCAGGGCCTCTTGTGAAAATGCTATGAAGCTTGCGCAGGCTCTTCGACATCATCCAAAGATTGCTCGAGTTTATTATCCAGGTTTGGAAGACGATCCCGGTCATCAAGTAGCTAAGCGACAGATGAGCGGATTCGGAGGCGTGGTAGCGATCGATTTAGTGGGAGGCGAGCAGGAGGCTGAGAGATTCTTTGATGCTTTCGATCTCGTAACTACAGCGCCATCGTTAGGTGGAGTTGAGACGCTCGTAAGTTATCCTTTGTATTCATCACATGTTGGATTTTCTGATGAGGAGCTGAAAGCAGCGGGAGTGTCGGCAGCAACGGTGCGATTTTCTGTTGGGATTGAAGCAGCGGAGGACATCGTCGCTGACGTCGAACAGGCGTTACGTCAGATTTGATTTATGGCTACCGATGAATTCGTGCCGGTAATTATTCGACACGACGAACACGATCACAGACACGTACGTTCGGCCGACAGTTGGCGCCGGCTCGCTGTGGTTCTGCTGTTGACTGCAGGTTATATGGTGCTGGAATTCGTCGGCGGGTGGTGGACTGGATCTCTGGCACTGTTGGCAGATGCGGGTCACATGTTTACCGATACCGCGGCGCTGATTCTGGCGTTAACCGCAGTCTGGTTTTCTTCGAGGCCTGCAACCTCAAAAAAGACGTTTGGATATTATCGACTCGAGATCATTGCCGCGTTGGTAAACGGGGTTGCACTGGTCGTAATAGCAATTTTGATTTTTTACGGCGCCTATCAACGATGGCTCGCGCCTCCGTTCGTTCGCAGTGGACCAATGATGGTTGTTGCTACTGGCGGACTTGTGGTCAATCTGCTGTCGGCCTGGATTCTTCATGCTCGCGATGACATCGACCTGAACATGCGCGGAGCGTGGTTGCACGTCATAGGCGACGCGTTGGGTTCTGTTGGCGCAATCCTGGCCGGGGCCTCCATGATGTTCTTTGGCTGGTACGCGGCCGATCCGCTATTCAGCGCTTTGATCAGTTTGCTCATTGTCTGGGGTTCAGTGCGATTGATTCGTGATTCGACAAATGTGTTGCTGGAAGGTACTCCGGCGCATATCAATCTTGCTGCTGTGGAGGATGCAATCCTTGCGACCTCGGGAGTGAATGACGTGCACGATCTGCACGTTTGGACCATAACCTCAGGGCGGGAGGCTTTAAGTGCCCACGTTATTCATGCAGAGACTATTTCACAGCCGGACCTACTTAAGGAGTTACGTACAAAGCTTCATGATCGATTCGGCGTGGATCATTTGACGATTCAAATGGAAACTGCCGACTTCGAAGACGAGACCTACCACTTCTGCAACAATGGAACCGCCTGTTTTAAATCGGCGAGGAATTGAACGGGGAATCGGTGCGACCTATAGGACCTACCGCGTGGAACTCAACCTGCTAATTACTCTGGATCTCCGAGAACAGGCTGCTTTGCAGGCCGCTCTGGTGACGCACGGTGCGCCTGATGCACTTGTTACCCTTGCACTCACAGGTGCGTGTCGCCTTACTTCAATGGAAGAAGCCAGAAACCTTAAGAAATGGTTGGCAGAAGCGCGAACAACAGATCAGTCCGACTTTGCCTCACTGCATGTTATAGAAAAAGCAATAGTCGACTTTGGCTTGTAACTCTCCGGCATGAATCAAATCGATCTTGGATACGGCCAGCAATCAATTAAATTCACATTCGATGACCGCCTGACAGTTCTTTCAATTGATGCCGCGGCTGAAAAGCCGTTAACCGATATTGAAATCGGCTCTGCGCTCGATTCACCCATTGGATCGCGTCCATTAGATGAATTGGTTAATCCAGATGATTCGGTGCTGCTCGTCGTCTCCGATGCGACACGCCCCACCGGCAGTGCTCAGCTTATTAATCTAATTGTTCGAAGATTGATCCAGGCAGGTGTTACGGCTAATAAGATTGCGATTATCTTCGCCACTGGAATTCATCGCCCAGTTACTCCGCAAGAGAAAGTCGACCTGCTTACTCAGTTTATTGTTCAACGAGTTCGTACCTTTGACCACGACGCTTACAACCGCGACTCATTGGTGTCGTTAGGCGTTACGGAGATAGGCATTCCCGTTGAAGTCAACAAGGCCTTGACCGAGTTTTCAAAGACAATTCTGCTGGGAGGAATTAACTTTCACTACTTTGCAGGTTTCACTGGCGGACGCAAGTCCATCTGTCCCGGTCTATCTTCAGCCGAGTCCATCGAGAGGACGCATATGCTCGCTCTCGATTTTGAAAGAGGCGGTCGCAAAGCAGGCGTGGGTACTGGACTCCTGGATGGAAATGTTGTTCACGAAGAATGCGAACGCGTCGCGGAACTTGTTCGTCCGACGTTTGGTATCAACACTGTGGTTGACGAGCTGAAGCGAGTTGTAAGACTTTACTGCGGAGATTGGAGACTGGCGCATCGAACAGCTTGTGATTCCTACTTGAAAGACCACTCAGTTGCCATTCAAACCAAAAGAGAACTCGTGATTGCGAGTTGCGGCGGTTTTCCACATGACATAAATCTCATACAAGCTCATAAAGCTTTGGAGATGGCATCGTACTCCTGCCATGATGATGGATCGATTATCCTGCTGGCGGAATGTCGCGATGGCTTTGGTCGCCCTGACTTTTTAAAATGGTTCGAGAGTGCAGATTCTGCAGCGCTCGAACAGCGTCTCGTTGAAAAGTATGAAGTCAACGGTCAAACTGCATGGTCTCTTCTCACAAAGGCGGAGCGCTTTAATGTGCAACTCGTTTCTGATCTCCTGGATGATGATGTCAGATTTATGAGAATGCAGCCCGCCAGAAGTCTTGAAGAGGCACTGAAGCGGGCCGGCGATTATCAAAGCGGGTTCATTATGCCGAGAGGCGCGGCCGTCTTACCCAGATTGACCTCATGAGTAAGCAATGGAATTGTTATTGTCATCCTGCGTTGTGAGGAGTTGGAGGTGGCAAGACCGCGACTCCCTTGTGCGTCATGCAAACAACCGAAAGGTATGGATAAATCTTCGGGACCGATTTCCGTACCCGTACACTAAGGACGACGCGCGACGGTGGCTTGATTGTGTTGTCGAATTAACCCCTGCAACTAACTTTGCCATAGACGTAAAGGGAGAGGCAGTGGGCGGAATCGGGTTTTCAATCCAGGCAGACGTCAGTTATCGCTCGGCTGAAATCGGATACTGGCTGGGTGAAGAGTTCTGGGGGCGCGGTATTGCGACGGCGGCGTTACTCGGTGTCACGGAACACGCTTTTGCCGTGTATGATCTTTGCAGACTGTACGCTCATGTGTTTGAGTGGAATGTAGCCTCGGCTCGAGTTCTCGAAAAGGCCGGTTATGCGTTCGAAGGTCGATTAATTAAAAGCGTGACCAAGGATGGCAAAACGATAGATCAATTGCTTTACGCGAAGACGATCGATTAGCGGGCTAGTGGTCAATTGTTCGTAGTTAATAGGACCTATATGACCTATTGGACTTATCGCTACTGATCACTGACCACGCGACACTCTCTGCTTTTCAACAAACAAGGAGATCACGATGCGAAACATAGCTCTGATGCTCATTCTTCTTCTCGGGGCCGTTGTCGTTAACGCTCAGGAAATCAGCACGGCGAACGAGAAACGTGTATCGACCGGCGAAGCGGCAGTCGCTCTTGATGCGACCGGCGCTGGCGTTCTCGAAGCGAAAATGCTGACGACGACGCTCAATGGCGCTCCGGACACTCCCGTTACGAACACTCGAATTGTTGTTCGCAACATCAGCCCAATTGCCTTCGGCTTCATTTCCGGGATTGCAACTTTCTACGATGCGAGTGGCGTGCGCTGTGGTGAAGGAGTATTTAAGGCAGACGTACTGGCCCCAAACGAATCGTTCGAAACCGACACTCCCGGAGTTAGGATTCACTGCGCAGCCTCTTCCTGGAGAGTTGTTGCAACAAGCCTGATTCCTCGAGTAGTTCCGAACTCAAATCCAACCAGCTCGAGACTAATAATTACAATCGATGGTGAACAGCACCCGTTGCAACTAGACAAACCACTCACGCTGGGCAGCAGCGATAAGCCACGAACAATTGTTATTCGCGAAGTTCCCTAATTAAGCACGCTTTTGCCTTGACCATCGCTTCTCTCGGGCTCTAGCATGACATTAAACTTAAGAGCGAGCCCGAATGGGGAAGAGTTTTATGGCAGACGAAGAACGGAAATGTGGACATGCAACCTGTGACTGTCGTGTCGGTGGCGATGAAAAGTACTGCAGCGAATACTGCCGGAATGCTGAGAAGTCAGGAGTAGCAGAAATAGGCTGTGGTTGTGAACATTCGCCCTGCAGGTAAGTGCAGCTTAGTCCGCGTAACTCAGATTTACACCTCATTATTCCCTCAATAGTCAGACTGTAATTTAGGGTATCGTTTGCGGCAACACGTCAAACGTTGCCCCAACGTGTTAATGTACAGATATCGAGAATGCTTCCTCTCCTGATCGAACTGCAACGACTTAAACGATTGGATCGCACGGGTTGGACTCTGCGAGGATTACCAAACGGGACCGAGTCCGTAGCGGCACACTCTTTTGGAGTTGCTTGCACCGCGATGCTGCTGGCGGATGAACTTAGCCGGCAAGGTGTCGAGATTAACGTGGAGAAGGTGTTGCGAATTTCCCTGTTACACGATTGGGCTGAAACGCGAGTCGGAGACATGCCACGGACCGCGAAGATGTATTTTGGAGCGGAAGTTACTCGAAAAGCAGAGACGGGTGCGTTCACGGACATAGTTAGACCATTGAATGAGGCGAATGACTATCTTGACCTGTATGAGGATTACGAGAGTCGAGTAAGTCTGGAAGCACGACTAGTCAAAGCAGCAGACGTCATCGATTTGCTGGTACAGGTGTTGGCCCTGGAGAGAGCTGGTGCGCGTGGTCTTAATGAGTTTTGGGAAATTGCAGAGAACCCGGACTTCCAATTAACAGGGCCAGCCAAAGAAATCACAAATCAACTTGTTCTTTCACTCCTGCATGCAAGAAGGGAACTTCTCCAAGTTTCGCGCCAATGATGGACCTGCTATCTGATTTGACGTGGGGCAAAGCACTCATTGGCGTTCTGATTTTTCTCGGGACCTTCATTGCCAACATTGCCCTCGTTTCCTTCATCCTCGTCAAGATACCTGCTGATTACTTTAAGAAGACTCATAAAACCGAATTTTGGGTCGGGCCCAACCCGGCACTTCATGCGGCCAGGATGATTGGCAAGAACATTCTCGGGATTTTTCTTGTCGTTTTGGGAATTATTCTTTCCATACCAGGTGTACCGGGTCAGGGCCTGCTTACAATTCTGCTGGGAGTTGTGTTGCTGGATTTTCCCGGAAAGCGGCACTTGGAACGCAAATTGTTAGGTCGACAGGAAATTGTGAAGACGATAGATCGGTTGCGTAAGAAGTTTAATAAGCCTCCGCTGGAAATTGATTAGGTGCGATCTCAGATTTCAGGCCCCAGATTCAACTTTCGGAGCCATCATTTGAGATCTGAGATGTGAAATCTGAGTTCTACGCCTTCGTTGACAACAAAAAGTCTTGTTTGCTAGGTTGAACGCCACTTTCGCGATTCATTGGCGTTTGACGTATTATTTGCGCCCTAAGGCTTCGTTAATGCTCAAGTATCTCAACGCCAGAGTTGCTTCTTCACGATGTTTGCTATTGGTCGTTCTCCTTCTAGTCCTTACTAGCTCGACAAGCTGCAGTCTGTTCGGAACTCATAAGAAAGTTTCAATACCGCCGTTGCTTCCGCGCGTAAACGGCAGCCGCGAGCAAATGATTCAGGAAGTAAATCGACTCGCCGCGATTAAATCCATTCACGGAAAGTTAGACATTCAGTTTGAAGATACTTCATTTGCCTCTTTTGGGATTGCCGAGAAATACCGGCAGGTAGATGGAAACCTGACTCTGCAAAGGCCGGGAAAAATTTTTCTCGCGCTTCAGTTTACGATCGTCGACATTGCCCAAATGGCATCTGACGGCGACCACTTTGCGGTGGCCATTTTGCAGGGAGATGAGAAATACAAACGTTTTGTGAAAGGAACTAATAACGCCGTTTATTCTCGACTCGACCATAATGGTGATACGGCGCCGGCAACCAAGAGTAAACAAAAAGGTGAAAAGCAAACTGTTAGTGCGCTGTCGAATCTTCGTCCTCAACACCTAACCGACGCATTCATTATTCGTCCGATCGATCTGAATGCGGGTTCTATCTATTCACTCAGCGAGTTCTTTCAGGAAGAGGCTGACACGCGACCGCAGGCCAAGACGGGATCGCGCGTGATGCGTGGCTATTACCTGTTGGAAGAACTTTCTCAACCAAAAGATGGTGAGACCAGTGTGCTCAGACGATTCTGGTTCGATCGGGTCGATAGGATTCGGCTGGCGCGCCTGCAGACGTTTGACGGTCAAGGTCAGATCGTTACTGATGTGTCGTACTTCGATGAAAAGCCGATCGGTAGCAGTGAAACCGCTTCACTGCCCAGCCGAATCGAACTCACTCGTCCTCAGGATCAATACAAAATAAGTCTTAGCTATCAAGATCCAGGCTCAGTCGATTTAAATAAGGACTGGCCGCCTCAGGCCTTTGTTTTGCAAAACAAGTGGCAGCTACCGGAAGTGGATCTTGATGCCGAGAAGGCAAAGACGCCCACGGCCAATCACTAGTCCCTTCTGTCTGGTAGATATCAATAGCGAATTTGTATTAACATCTGACTCTTGATTCTGGCATTCATATATAGGTTCCTGCTTAGTCCGACCTATCTGAAGCGTGCCGCATGGAATAACAAACGGACGCGACGTTTCGATGCGAACAATTCTGCAAGCTGAAAACCTGGAGAAGGTTTATCGAATAGGCAAAGTTGATGTGCCCGCATTACGGGGCGTGTCTCTCGAAGTGCAGGAGGGCGAGTTTGTCGCCATTATGGGGCCGTCGGGCTGCGGAAAATCCACCATGTTACATCTGCTTGGTGGGTTGCTGACGCCAAGCAGTGGACGAATTGTGATCGATGGAGAGGACATAACGGCGGCATCGGATGCGAAACGAACAGAGGTGCGGCGTAAAAAAATCGGCTTTGTCTTCCAGCGATTTAATCTGTTTCCCACCTTAACGGCTGAAGGAAATCTCCGACTAGCGGAGCGAATTCACGGCAACGGTGGCGGCGATCCGGCCCGGCGGCGTGAAGTATTAAAGCTCCTTGGACTTGAAGACAAGCTCCATCACAAACCCCTTGAATTGTCTGGAGGTGAACAACAACGGGTTGCTCTGGCTCGAGCTGTTGTAACGCGGCCGGCTATAGTGTTGGCTGACGAACCCACCGGAAATTTGGACTCCGAGAACTCAGCTTTAGTCCTAAACATGTTTCAGGAGCTGAATTACCGCTTTCATCAAACCATTATCATGATCACTCACAATCCCGAGGCTGCAGCGATGTGCCGGCGCATAATACAGATGCGAGACGGTCATATCGTTGAGCACCAGCCAACAGTTAGATTCTGATTATCGTTTACAGACCCCTTAACAGACAGCTAGAATCTACCTACCTTCCAGCCGCGGTCATCGTGGCTGATTACTTGCAAGCTTGAGGATGTGCAGGGCCTGCTAACCACGCTGAAAAAGATTTTCTTTTGGAACTACGCACGCAACACATGGCAATGGGATGTCCTCTGTGTTGTCATTCTGATCTTTATATTTCTGACCCCCAAAAGCTGGTTTTCGAGTGGCGAACGGTCCCAGGCGCAAGAGCATCAAAACCCAATCGTCAAAACCGTCCTGTTGACACCCGAAGTTATTGGTAATCAACCAGATAAGGGTCAAATTGAACGGCAGGTCCGCTTGGTAACGGGACGCGATCAGGTAGAGATAGTTGACGTTCGAAAAGTGGTCGCGAATGACGGCAGAGTACTCAGCTTCGAGGTTGACATACGATGACCTTTCCCTATAATTGCACGGTTTTTTGCGAGCCTCGGGAAAGGAGAGACGTTTAAGGAGTTTTTATGAAGAGATTTATTCCCCTGAGTTTGGTTGCAGTTCTAATCCTATCCGCTTTCATAGCTGTTTCCCCGACAGCAGCAAATGGCCAGAGTGCCGGGCTGGTGAGCTCGGTGTTGAATCGCCTGGAAAAAAACAGAGCGAGTCTGAAGTCGCTCCGAGCTGGTCTTACGATGGAGAAATACAATTCCCAGCTCGGCACGAATGACCGCTCGACGGGGGTTGTTTCTTATCTTCCCGGTGCGGGTCGCAATTCGTCCGTCCGTATTGAGTGGAAGAGTCCGCAACATGAGATCATTGCCGTCCAGAATGGCAAGTATGTTCTTTTCAGACCGCGCTTGAGGACAGCATACACAGGTAGTTCGACAAAAGGTCCAAAGCCGGCAAACGGCATTCTGGACATGATGTATATGTCGCGCCAGCAATTGGAAGCTCGCTTCGAACCTTTAAAGGATGTCCGTGAAGAAACCATTTGGGGAGGTGTTAGCACTATTCACCTGACACTGATTCCAAAGGGTAATGCGAGTTACAAATACGCCGAGGTTTGGATTGACGCGTCTGGAATGCCGGTGCAAAGCAAAATTGTGGAGAAGAATGAAGACTCCACTACGATGCGCCTCTCTGACCTTGAGAAGAACATTAAACTATCTGGCGACGAATTCAAGATTTCGCTTGATTCAGACGTAAAGGTCATTAAGAGTTAGCGAGGTCCTAAAACTAACAGACTCGAGGGCTCTGTTTGTAAACAAGCAGAGCCCTTTTGTTTTTAGAAATTTCTCCGGGCCTTCTCTGCTTCTCTTAGTCTCTGCGGTGCCGAGACGCGGAGGAAGCACAGATAAGATCATAGGTGGACAGGGCGTTTTTGAGCTGTCTTGCTTTCTCATAAGTGAGTCGCATATTCTTCGTCGTCACAACGGTCCATCGATTAGCAAGTTAGTTGCCTCGAGTAATGAGAAAAACGAAATTTCTAAAACTAAAAATGCGCGAAGCGAGCTTTATCAGTCGCGCACTTTTATCAAGCCGGCATCCCGTACTTGCCCATCTCATTCCAATGCGCCGCTGCAATCTGGCATGCGGGTATTGCAACGAGTACGACCATACCTCGAAACCAATCGACCTTGAGATCATCAAACAACGGCTGAACAAGCTTGCGGATTTGGGAACTTCGATCGTCACGATCTCGGGTGGCGAGCCAATGATGCATCCCGAACTGGATCAAATTATCCATCACATCCGCACGCGGGGAATGATTGCCGGGTTGATATCGAATGGTTATTACTTCACCCCTGAGCGAATCAAGCGTCTCAACAAGGCGGGCCTCGAGTACTTGCAGATTAGTATCGACAACATTGAGCCTGACGAAGTTTCCCGAAAGAGTCTTCGTGTACTCGACAAGAAACTGCGCTACTTGTCCGAATGCGCAGACTTTCATGTCAACATCAATTCCGTGATTGGCGGCGGCATCAAGAATCCGGATGATGCACTGACGGTAGCGAAGCGTGCAGTTGAGCTGGGTTTCTCAACCACCGTTGGCGTGATTCACGATAGCGATGGAACACTCAAGCCACTGTCTGCGAAAGAGAAGAGCATCTTCCAGCAGGTGAAGAAGCTGGGCAATAAAGACCACGCTCGGTTGAATTGGTTCCAGGACAATATCGCAGAAGGTAAACCTTATCAGTGGCGATGTCGTGCCGGTGCCAGGTACCTGTATGTTTGCGAAGAGGGTTTAGTACATTGGTGTTCGCAGCAGCGGGGCTATCCTGGAATTCCTCTCGAGCAATACACGATGGAAGATTTTGATCGTGAATACAACACCGAAAAATGGTGTGCCCCTACCTGTACACTTCAATGTGTTCACCAGGTTGGAATCCTCGACAACTGGCGCGATCCCCAGAAGACTCCCGAGCAGATGGCGAAGGAACAGAAGACCCGGGAACGGATTGCTGACATGTTGAAAGTGGAGTGACTTAACACAGGGATCTGATTGGTTGCAGACCCGATGCTACCGCGTCCCGGTTCTGACTCGTGCTGAATCGCACCTCTCATCAACTTCGAGGCAAGTCTTACTCATCAGAAACTTCTTATACTCAACCACTGCGTCATCTTTGCGATTCAACTTATCGAGCAAATACCCCAGCTGCAGGTGAATTGAATCGTCCGGTTCGCCGCCCGCCGCAGCGATCCGAAATTCATTAATCGCCTCATTCAGATCTCCGGCTTCCATTAAAGACAACGCCAGTAATTTGTGAGTGTGGGTATTGTCTTCAACCTTCAATGCCTCTCGATACTCTTGGATAGCCGTAATTTGATCTGAACTTACTTTCGCAAACGATGCCCGCGCAAGATGCGAATCAACTGAGTGCCTATCTCTATACTGATATACAGCGAAGATTCCGAGTAAGACAGCAACGTAAACTGTGGGAACAGCGAACCTGTGTTTGATATGTTCGATTCTTGATGGATGCCAAAACAGAAGAGTGGCCAGATAAATTGGGACGACAACAGATGGAAGAAAGAGAGCGAGTCCGGCCCATAGAAATGAGTAATGAAGAGAGAATCTTCTCCGAGCGGAAGCCAGGATCCAGGTTGACAACAGCGTAGCTAAGACAATTGCGGTGGGTCTGATGAGATCAAATATCTCACCGGCCGACATGTTAGCTGGGAAGTTCACTTAAATGCGGACCGAGGTCTCCGGCGACTTTGAATATCGACACCGAACTCGACAGGCCTAATCCAGAGAGTCTCCCGGCCATGATAACAATTGTCTCGCCGGGCCTTACCACGCCGGCCTCAAGCAACGTGTCTTCACCCGCTTTCAGCATTTCTTCGGTAGAGTGGGCTCTTCTAATCAACAGTGGTTCGACGCCCCATATCAAAGACAATTCGCAAATTACTTCAGGCCTATGAGTCAAAGCAATAATCCGTTGGTCCGGTCGCAAAGCTGATAGTCGTCTGGCCATAAGTCCCGAAGCAGTGAACACTGCGGTCACTCGCGTTCCCATTTCTTCAGCGGCAAACACCGCCGCTTCACACAGTGCTCGACTCACTCGGCCGGATTGTTTACCCGCCCACTCTTTCAGATGGTCCGGTATTGTCCGTCCAGTTTCTGCTGATTCAATGACACGGGCCATCGTTTGTACCGCAGCAACCGGGTAAGCGCCGGTTGCAGTTTCATTCGATAGCATCACGCAATCAGTTCCATCCCAAACTGCGTTGGCCACGTCGGAAGCCTCGGCACGGGTCGGACGTGGATTGCTAACCATTGATTGCAACATCTGTGTGGCGGTAATGACCATCTTCCCTGCCTTGATGGCTCTCTCGATGATGGTCTTTTGATAAACCGGAACTAATTCGACACTTGTCTCGACACCGAGATCTCCGCGTGCCACCATCACGCCATCTGCTGCACTGATGATTTCATCCAGATGATCAATCGCTTCTGATTTCTCTATCTTGGCGATGAGTGGAGCGTAGCCGCCGGACTCCGCAATCAGACGTTTTGCTCGTTCACAATCAGCAGCTTTGCGGACAAAAGAGAGCGCGATATAGTCCGCCGCCTGTTGCACCGCCCATTTGAGATCGACAATGTCCTTTTCAGTCAAGGAGTCGATTGGAAGATCAACGCCTGGCAGATTGATTCCCTTGCGTTCGCCCAGGGAACCGCCATCAACTACTCGACAGATGACTTCAGTTTCGGTTGTTTTTTCTACCGTGAGGGCGATGGCCCCATCATCCAGCAGCAAACGAGAGCCTGGCTGGACAACCTTCGGAAGGTCTGGATAGTTCGTCGAAACTCGCTCGGAGTCGCCCTCAATCTTTTGAGTTGTGATTGTGAAGAGCGCTCCGGGTGAAAGTTTTACGGGTTGACCATTCTTAAGTCCACTGGTCCGGATTTTGGGACCGGAAAGATCGACTAGCACTGCTAAGGGCACGCCCATTTTTTTAGCGGTTGCGCGCGCCAGTGCTATGTCAGCAGTTTTCTCTTCGTGTGTGCCGTGCGACATGTTGATGCGGACACCGTTCGCACCAGCCGCGAGTAATTGTTCGATTACTTCAGATTGACGTGATGAGGGTCCGAGCGTGATAAGAATTTTTGCTTTTTTCAAAATGATCCCTGGGATTTCAGATTTAAGATTGTGGTTCGTGTTCAGTGGCCCGAGGCTCGATAATATAGGACCTATAGGACCTATTCGACCTATTCACCTAAGTCTTCAATCTTCTCGAGTCGTCTCCTGCGCGAGCCCATGATGAAGCCGTGTATAGCCATCACGACACCGGTGAGCATGTAAGTCATGCCAGCAAGTCCCGATAAATGATAACCACCGAACCAAACCAGTGAAATTGAGATCAAAGCGATAAGACAATTCAAGCCGCTTTCCTGAATACTGCTGATCGTGTCGAAGCGTTCCAACTTGTTCAGCTCAAGTTGTTCTCGGCATCTGTATGCGTGAACATGCAATAAAACAAAAACTACGAAGATTGCGAGATAACCGATTCCGAAGATTAGCATCAACGTCCCCATTTGATTGTCGGTCTCAAGCATCGCTTCAATATTGCCGTTTGGAAGTCGGACCTCGCCATGACCCCCCGTGAACTTGCTCACCAGAAAAGTGAACAAGAACTTCAAGGGATAAACATAGAACAGAATTAGGAACAGAAGTACTGCATTTAGAACAATGGTGACTGTGTCTTGCAGCCCATATCGGCGGAAAAACTTGTGCTGGTTGTACCAAACGAGAAACAACAAAGCGAAGCAGATCGCAAAAGCACCGAAACCACTCATCGCCTGGGCCAACTCGTTGAAAGTCTTCGGTACTTCCAGAGACACAACCAGCAGAGTAATAGCAAACCCAAATACGGCATCGCTGAGGCCTTCGATGCGTGAAATCTCTTCACTTCGCCAACGAAATTTTCCAGCGGCCCCCACTCGTTTTTCTATTAGTTTCTCTCGAATCATTTTCGCGGCTCCGGGGATAGCCAACCTGAGAACGTGATGGATGTTTTTACTGTAATGCTGCTTCGACAGCCTGATCTATTTGTGCCCCAGTGTAGTATCCAAAACCTATAAAACGTTTCGCCAGGATGCCGCTACGATCAAACACGAATGTTTGTGGAATTGCCTGGCTGTCGGAGAGTAAGAGATCAACCAGATCGTCATCTGGCTGTCCGAGTGGATATTGAATGTTGAATCTATGCGCAAACGCCGGAACTCGCTCAATGTCATCTTCGCCGCCGACGTTTAATCCAACAACTCTGACCTCATCTTGATAACGCGACTGCAACGCAACCAGATGCGGAATACTGTCGCGACAGGGCCCACACCACGTGGCATAGAAGTCGAGTATGAGCACCTTACCTTTGAACTCACCGAACGAACTGTGCTTTCCATCTGCAAGTACCCAGCCCATCTTCTCGATAGACTTTCCATTGAGCGGAGGCATTGGTAACGCAGTTGGAGGAGGATTCGATACCACCGGTGCGTTCGAGTTACTTAAGTTCTCATTACTATTGCATGCGCAAACAATAGTCAGAACCAGGACCACCAGCGTCAGGGATATGAATCGGCCGGAGAAGATAGCTTTACTCATCATTATCTCGAGCTGCTTCGTGATCGGTTTGAACTCTTCCCACTTCTTCTTCTGGTAACCTTTCGCCCGGGACGCGATATTCACCCTCCACCCAACGTCCAAGATCGACCAGTTGGCAACGTTCGGAGCAGAACGGACGAAACGGATTATCTTTCCACTCGACTGGTTTACCGCAGGTAGGACATTTCATCAACTTGAAAGCTAGTGGTCACGCCTAAACAAGGGAGGCAGGCCGCTTGATCAAAATTCGTCTATTAACGAATTCGATCGTACCTTCGCGGCGCATAGCGTTCAAGCGCACGGTGACGCTTTCGCGTGTGGAACCAACAATTGAGGCAATTTCGCGATGAGGAAGTGGAATATCGATGAGAACCCCTTCGGGTTCGGAGACGCCGTAGCGGTCGGAAAAGTCTGCAAGCAACCTGTCAAGTCGGGCGGGAATCGCATTGAGTGCGAAGTCAGCAAGGCGCCGTTCTGCATGTTCAAGGCGTTGACCGATCAATCGGAAAGTGTAATCATGAAGCCTGTCATCCTCAGCCATCCCCCGTTTGAAATCTGCGACGTGAATTCGCAAAAGTCTCGAGTTTTCATAGGCAACAGCCGAATTTGCGCGCTGCCCCGCGACAGAATAGAGAGCCGATTCCCCAAATAGCGAGCCCTCTGGAAGTATGTCGATAACAGCTTCTCTCCCGGTTTCAGTTTCGATGCGACAGAGCTTTATGCGGCCATGAATAATTGCGTAGAGATAGTCAGCCGGTTCACCCGCACGGTAGACAAATCTACGGCGACGAAAATCCAGGACGACGGAGCTGTTGACTAAATCTGAAGCGAGGCTGTCGTTTAGAGATGAACCGAATTCGAGTTGACGAATTATTTCAGCACGGTCACTGGCAGTCAGGTCGCGTGCGCGCTTTTGATCTTGACCGGCATTCATCTGCCTATCCCTCTAAGGATGGAGTTGTAGCAATAAATCGGTTATCTCAGCGTGACTGCGCATATCCAAGGTGGTCCTCAACGGGTCTGTTGCTTTTGAATTGTAAGGAGACCCGCGACTCGAAAAAAGGTGCTATTTCGGCGATTTGGAGCTTGACTCAATGCTTGGGCGAGTCCGGCACGAAACGAATTAACCGAATGGCCCGAGACTGTAGCATGAAGGCCCAAAAGGGGCAAGAACTATAACGGTACAAGTTTCGATTATGGAGTCAGAATCAAATATCCTCGTCGTTGATGATAATCCCGACAAACTACAGCTGCTAAAGGCGGCTTTAACGTTAGCTGGTTATCGCGTCAGCACAGCAACCGATGGTGATGAAGCGCTCGCGGCAATCGAGTCGTATCAGCCGGACCTTGTAATCACTGACGTCATGATGCCGCGTATGAATGGCTATGAGTTGGCCCAGCGGATAAGGGCCAATCCGCGTACGAAATTCATTCCGGTGATTATGCAAACTGCGGCCGGTAGGCGCGTCGAAGATTTACGACGAGCATCGGAAGTGGGAGCATTGGGCTACATCACCGATCCGACCGATCTCGATCTGTTGTTAGCTCGAACCAGAACGCTGCTGGAATTCAAGGCTTACCTGGATGTTTGTGAGGAAGCGGCATTCACGGACCATCTTACCGGCCTTGCAAACCGCCGGAGATTCGAACGACAGCTGGAACGTGAAGTCAATCGTACGCTGCGTCTCGAGCACCCGTTCAGTTTGCTGATGATTGATATCGATAATTTCAAAGGTTTGAACGATACATTCGGGCACGATGTGGGGGATGAAGCCATTCGCCAAATTGCCAAAGTTTTGAAAGAGGGCACGCGGGGAATCGATTTAGCCGCACGTATCGGAGGTGACGAGTTCGCAGTCCTGCTCGTGGAAACTGAGCTGACCCGCGGACTTGAAGTTGCGGAGCGCCTAAGAACGGCGATTAGAGACTTGTCGATTCCGCCGCTAGCTTATGTTACGGCGAGTTTTGGAGTTGCAGAATGTCCTTCTAGCGCGCAGACTTCGACTGATATCCTAAAGGCCGCCGATAACCTGCTTTATGAGGCCAAAAGGAATGGCCGAGATCAGGTTGTCGGCCCGGCTTCGATGAAATCGAACTCAGCAGTAGCCGGAGACGTACAAAGCGAAGGAACAAGAGCTGGTACGTGAGGTTTGCGATGGCTGATTACAAAGATAGGTTAGATGAATGGCAACAAGCGGCACGGCGCAAAGCTCGTGAGCTGGATGAGAAGTTTGCCATTTCGGATTTAGTCGGCGAAGGTGCGCGCGCCGCGGGAGAAGCAGCACGACGCGGCGCCGAAACGATGGCCAACGGCGCTGAGCGGTTGCGCAGCGAAGCCCAGCGACTTTCTGACGATGAAGAAGTCGGTGACGCAGCGCGCCGAGCTGCAGGTGGCGTGAAGAAAGCCGGCGAAGTATTTCGTGATGTGGCGGGCGATGCCGGAAAGAAAGCCGGTGAAGTCCTGGGAGACGCCAAGGGTTATTACGATCGTGCGTCTCAGATCTACGGAAGTGGGGCGAGCTTTGCACGCGCTTCAAGTGCGGCTACATCCGGAGTGTTGAAGGCAAAGGATTGGATCAAAGAGAACCCAGGTAAAGCTGCACTAGTCTCAGTATCGCTGGTGCTCGGCATAAGAGCTGGCGCCGCCTTCCCCGGACTCGATGCAGTGTTGTTAGGATCGCATCCGCACTGGTTAACTCATTCTGCTTTACCTGTCTATGGATTGCGGAAAGCGAGTGAGAAGTTTGATGAATACCTGAGGAAGCAGGAAGAGCTGATTGGTCGCGGCGAGTTAACGGAAGCAGAACAACAGCGTATTCAGTTTGAGCGCAACATTGCGAAGTACTTAGGCGCTCCGCTATTGGGCGCGTTTAGCTGTGCAGCAGGCGCTGCGATGTTTGCCCAGATCTTCCAACCCGGCGCGATCACTGGCGCGCCAATCAGTTGGTTACTTGGTGGCAATCCCTTTCTTGATGGCGTATGGCTTTTTGCAAATGGAGTTATCTGCTTCCACCAGGGTTACAAGTTCTTCATGATTGCGCTGGCGAATCAGGATGAAGTGGCGAGGGTTGTGAAGGAGATTAAAGGACTCTTGCCGGCAAGTGTAAGTTAGGCTTTAAAAATGTCCGACGAACTTTAGGAAGCTCTGATTAAGTACGACAGGCTGTTAGCCTGTCGGCGGTCTTGGGCCACAATCGTAAAGGTAAACGACAGGCTAACAGCCTGTCCTACTTAATCAGAGCTTCCTTTAGTTTGTCGTGCTGCGATATCAAGGCTCTGTTGAATTTCAAAGCCACGAGTTCGGACGACGACAAACTGAAGTTCGTCGGACATTTTTATGTGTGGCTTACCTATTTAATCGTAATCGGGAAAGGCCAGAAGCACAGCGCAAATACAATCAAAGTCAGAATTCCAATCACAACCCGTTTCGTTCCCAGCGGCTCCATCACCGGCGGCTGCGGATGCTTTACCTTCAACATTATTCCTAGCAACACGGTGTATAGAAATCCACTTGGACTTCCGTGCCACCAAAAGCCGAGCACTGCGAGCAATGCCATTGAGATGAACGCCGTCCGCCCAATTATTTTGTGTGCTCGCTCCCCAAAGACCGCGAAGGTCCCGTGTCCGCCGTCCAGTTGACCCACGGGCATCAAATTCAAACTCGTAACCAGCAGTCCGATCCACGCCGCCATGTAGTAGGGATTGATTGGAGAATTAATTTCGAGCCTCACACCCATCAACCGTGCGAGTAATCGAAACAACAAAGGGTCATTGAAGTAGATTCCTGACACAGATGGCTGAAGCGCCGGAGGCCCAATGGTTGCAAGTCCGATCACGGAAATCGGAATTGCTACGACGAATCCTGCAAGGGGCCCGGCTAAGCCAATGTCAAACAACGCACGGCGCGTTGGAATCTGTGATTTTATCTTTATGAACGCGCCAAATGTACCAGCCACAAAGTAGGGCGGAGCTGGCAGGAAATAAGGCAGCGTTGCCTCAACGCCGTAATACCGCGATGCTAAGTAGTGACCCATTTCGTGCGAGAACAATATTGCCAGCAACGAAGCTGAGAACGTAGCTCCATTGACGATCACGTCTGGATTCAATAAGGCGAACTTAAGGAGCGCGCCAACGGAATAGAGATAGGAAAGCGGCAAATAAAGAACGTAATCGAGAGGAGTGCGCAGCGCCGGCTCTGAATACGGCACATCGGCCACTAAAGACATCCCGGCGAAAACCGTGGAGAGGACTGTGAGGATGAATAGCCCGCCGTGTAATCTCCACTCGCGGGCTGAAGGCGTAGTGGATTGACGGTGTAAATCGTCAAAGAGTGGCGCAACTTCTCGAATTGATTCGTCCATAAATGTTCGACAGGCTAACAGCCTGTCGTACGTAATAACACTTAGAATACTAAAGGCTAGAGGTTGGATGCTCCCGCAATTCCATCTCTAGCCTTTCAGAAGTGTCCGATATGCTTTAGCTTTGGAGTGCGACGGCCTGCCGTCGCTTTGTTACAGGACTATCGAATCTCTCGAAACGCGGGCCTCTCGGACGTTGTGACAAAGCGACGGCAGGCCGTCGCACTCCAAAGCTAAAGCGTATCGAACATCAGCCGCTGTCTTCGCCATTCTCGTGCGCTTGAAGTTCTTTGCCGGGTTTGAACCGAATTGTTTTACCTGATGGGATGGCGACTTCTTCCCCAGTTCGAGGATTACGCCCGACGCCGCGCTTTCGTGGCTTAACGACAAAAACTCCAAAACCTCGCAGCTCAATCCTCTCGCCCCTGGTTAGTGCTTCCTTCATCGAATGGAAGAGTGCCTCAACAGCCTGTTCGGCCTTCATTTTTGGCACGCCTGTTTTGTCGGCAACGCGATTGATAATGTCTAACTTAATCACGACCAGGAGCCTCTCTTTTCCGCCGTGCTGGGGCAGCACGACTCAACTGGGCTACAAAGCAGGTCAGGATGATAGAGAGGCGTGACGAACACTGTCAAGGAATGCTCAGAACTAATGAAAGCGTCAGTAAAACCATCGCAATTACAGGTTTGACAAGCGCTTTCCTGAAAGCTAACCTCAAAATTGTTGTTATGGTTATAGCTTCTGTGGTTTTACGACTAGACTTGTTTTGACGTTATGTTTGGAATACGAAGACGCAAGCCGCCACCGTTTGGGGGTGTGCACGTTGACGACGACAAGGACATACAAATCCTAAGACCGGAAGAGTCTTCAAGAGACGACTTGTGGTCTGAAGCTCGTCTACTTTTACGCGATCTGATTTTCGCTTTGATGATTGCGGCGTTGGTGGTCGTGTTTATTGTTCAGCCCGTTAAAGTAGAAGGCACTTCGATGCTGCCGCGGCTCCATGACGGAGAACGAATCTTCGTCAATAAACTTATTTACTACGACGATTATCGCTGGGCGCCAAAACTTGACCGTGGTGACATCGTAGTCTTTTGGTTTCCAGACGATCCATCGAAGAGTTACATCAAGCGTGTGATCGGATTGCCTGGAGACACTGTTGAAATCCATGAAGGCGTCGTAAGAGTAAACGGGCGAGATCTGGACGAAACGTATTTGGACCCGCGCTTGAATCTGTCGCATCGAAACGCCGGCCCCCATTACGTTAAACCGAACTATTATTTCGTCATGGGTGACAATCGCGATAATTCGAGTGATTCGCGAATCTGGGGGTTGGTTCCGAAGAAATACATCTACGGTAAAGCGCTGTTTCGTTATTGGCCCCTGGCTGCGGCGAGTGTAATTCACCACGAGAATATTTCGTCTCCCGTACCGCCGGCTACGCAATACAATCCGAACACACAGGAAACACCCGAGTTTGATTCACCTCAATAGTTCCGTATCATTCAAGCAATTATGATCGGCTGGCTGCGGTTAGTACTGATGATCTTCTACTCACCGCTGCGCGGGATAAAAGAAGCCCGCGATCACGGATCGCTGTTGCCGATTGCCTTCATCGCCTTTCTAAGTCAACTCGGATACGCACTTGCCTCAAAACGGTTCGCGGGCGCTGCCTCCCTCAGATCTGTTCTTTGGTCCGAAGTATTTCAAAGCGCGATGACCGTCGTGCTGGTTGCCGTCATCTTTGTGCCGGTATTAACACTCGTGGCAAATACCTTTGAAAGGAAAGGCAGCTTCCGTGTTGTGTTAACGCAGGAGTTCGCTCCGTTAGCGGCGAGCATGTTCTACGTCGTTACTGCGAGCAACATCGCGGCCGTAGCTATCGCGGCGTTCTTTCATTACTCGGGAATACAAGCTAGTCATCTTGCGAACGTCTTGCAGCATGTAGACGAATTTAAAGCGGCGCTTCCACAATCAGCGTTTTGGGACAGCGTAGCTCAGCAAATGGTCGATCCTGTGGCAATTTCTGAATCGCTCTTCCGGATGCCGAAACTCGCGTTGTTTCTGATCGGAATGATCCTGAGTGTGAAGGAAGCTTTTCGGATATCAGCACTGCGCTCGGTCGTGGTCACGATTACGAGTGTGCTCGGTGTGATTCTGATCATGCCGGTTTGGGCCATGTTGTTTTCGCATCTCGTCGGCTCTCCGTTCCTTCTGTTGCTGGTTTTTATTTTGCTGCGGGGCTACTTCACCGATTTCATGGGCCAGCAGCGAGCCAAAGCCAATTTCAGAAAGAACATGGAATTGGCCACACTAAATCCGGCGGATGCTTCAGCGCATTACAACCTGGGCCTCATTCATCAATCTCGGGGAGAGCTCGATGCAGCTCGTGAACGATTTGAAAAGGCCGTGCAGATTGATCCCGAAGAGATTGACGCAAGTTATCAACTTGGCCGAATTGCTCGCGCACAACAGCGATACGTTGATGCAATTCAACACTTCGAGCAGGTTGTTTCGCGAAATCCTGCCCACGCTCAGTACGAAATTTGGAGAGAGGTGGCCGCTACTTACATTGCAGCAGGCCAATATGAAGATGCCCGGACCACGCTCGAGCAATTTTTGGAGCACCGGCCCTCAGATCCTGAAGGACTGTATTTGATGGGGCGAGCTCATGCCGGACTCGGCCACCGTCGTGAAGCCACAAGCTTGATGCAGGAATGCATTGAAGCAGTGAAGACCGCGCCTGCTTTTAAGTATCGCGCAAACAAACGCTGGATGAACGAGGCTCAGCAATTCATAAAGAGTGGTCAATAGGACTTATAGGACCTATACGACCTATTTTCAACGCACATTATGACCCCAAAAAACCCTGCCCTCCTGGTTCTTGAGGACGGTCGCACGTTCCGGGGCCGATCATGGGCCGCTGAAGGAGAAGTTTGCGGTGAGATCGTCTTCAACACTTCAATGACCGGCTATCAGGAAGTGCTTACCGATCCGTCCTACGCTGGTCAGATCGTCTGCATGACGTACCCGTTGATCGGGAATTACGGCGTAAACAGCACCGATTCGGAGTCATCGCGTCCATGGGTCGAAGGTTTTGTCGTTCGCGAGGCAAGTCGTTTGACATCAAACTGGCGCGCTGAAGAGAGTCTTTCGGACTATTTGAAGCGTTGGAATATCGTCGCGATTGAAGGCATCGACACGCGAGCACTCGTGCGTCACATTCGCGATAAAGGCGCGATGCGTGCCTGTCTTTCCACGAGAGACCTGGACGAAAAGAGCCTGGTGAAGAAAGCACTGGAATCGCCACCAATGGAGAATCGAGAGTTGGCGAGTGTTGTTACGACAAAAGAGCCATATGACTTTCCCGCCGAAGGGAAAGAACGATTTCATGTTGTGTGTTACGACTTCGGCGTAAAGAGAAACTCGCTTCGTGAACTTGCGCAACTTGGCGTTCGCACGACTGTGGTTCCATCATCCACGTCCGCCTCTGAAGCTCTCTCATACAACCCGGACGGAATATTTCTTTCGAACGGCCCTGGCGATCCGGCTTCGATGGATCGCGAAGTTGAAGAGATCAAGGCACTGTTCAAAGCAAATGTCCCCGTGTTTGGGATTTGCTTTGGTCATCAGTTAATAGGCAGAGCTTTTGGCGCTAAGACGTTCAAGCTGGTCTTTGGACATCGAGGTGGAAATCAGCCTGTGAAAGAAGTTTCAGGAAGAGGGGTTGAGATCACATCGCACAATCATGGTTTTGCTGTCAGTGCGGATACCCTGCCGGCGGAAATTGAAATCACGCATATCAACCTCAACGATCAGTGCGTGGAAGGCATGCGACATCGAACACTGCCGGTAATCTCGGTTCAATATCACCCGGAAGCAGCGCCCGGACCTCACGACGCCGAACATCACTTTCGCCGGTTTGTGGAATTGATGGAAGCGCGCTAGCCCGCGAAGTTTCCAAAGCCAGCGAAGTGGGAGAGTTTGACCTCCATTACTCATCTGAAGACGGCTTTGTGCGCAACCGCTTGATCTGTGCGCGACGTGACTTCTGTTCAAGCGTGCGATTCTTTGCGCTTTGAGATCTACGCGTCGGAACTCGTTTAGCAGGTCGGTGGTTCAAACGCTCGATCTGCTTGCGCAGCTTCTTTAAGCAGATCGCCTTATTTCGATATTGGCTTCGCTCCTGCTGAGAAGTAACCACCACGCCAGAAGATCGGTGCCGGAGACGAACGGCACTTTCCGTTTTGTTAACGTGCTGTCCTCCAGGTCCGCTTGAACGAAACGTTTCCACTTCGCACGCACGCAACAGTTCTTCATCTGATGCCGGTAACTTGATCACAGGATTTTACCTACAGGGGCCAAGGGATCGAGGCAGTACGCAGCGGCAGTAGCCAGTTGGGCTACGGCCCCGATCCGCTGGCAGATTCCGTTGGCGCGCCCCAAACAATCTTGGATGTTATATTGAACAGGTCACTTTAGAAATACTATGAACGCGCCACTTCCCACCATTGCAGGAGTTGGTCCAAGCTCTCGATGGCTTCCGCCAGGTCGCTGGAAAACTGTCTTTGAGTTTTTGAAAGAGCAATACCCCAGAGTCGCTGTCGAAACCTGGACTACGAGGATGGCAAAAGGTGAAGTGATTGATGAATGTGGCCGAACGGTAGATCCACACACTGCATATCGAGTCGGCGCCCGCATTTTTTATTACCGTGAGCTGGAGAATGAACATGCCATTCCAGTTGTTGAGCAAGTGCTTTACTGGGACGAACATATCCTGGTTGCAGACAAGCCGCACTTTCTGCCGGTGATTCCCTCGGGCAGGTTTCTCCATCAAACGCTACTGGTGAGATTGCGAAACACCTATGACTTTGAGAGCCTGGTTCCCATCCATCGTCTCGATCGCGAAACTGCCGGAGTCGTATTGTTTTCCGTCAACCCGAGAACAAGAGGTCACTACACATCTCTCTTTCGAAATCGGAAGGTGACGAAAGTATATGAAGCGCTGGCGCCAACAATGGACACCACGAGGCTCCCAACAATTCGGAGGAGTCGCATAGTGCAGGGCGAACCATTCTTTCGCATGAAGGAAGGCGCGGGCGCGGCCAATTCCGAGACTCACATTAGCTATGGACGTACAGTGGGACGCAATTCTGTGTATAGGTTGCTTCCAGTTACCGGCAGAAAGCACCAACTCCGACTGCACCTCGCTGCCTTACGAATTCCCATCGTCAATGACAAACTCTATCCAGCGATAACACGCGGGGCTAACGACGACTATTCCAACCCGCTCAAGCTACTGGCGAAATCGCTTGCGTTTCAGGATCCGGTCTCGGGGCAACAACATTATTTTGAAAGCGGCATAAAACTATGAGCTCCACTCTTAACATGCATACAGCGCGCATGGCACTCAACCGAGATCCAGAACTACGTCAGTGGGCCGAACAGTGGCTGAAGAGTAAAGAGCGAAGCATAGCTGCAAACATGACTGACGAGGAATTTGATAAGCACTGGCTTTATGTTCGTCCGGAGAGAATGCACGACGGCGCCCTGGAAGCCGTCACGGCGTATCAGCAGGAGCATCAAGGCTAGCGAGACTACGGCATGCAGATCGCTGAAGTCACTCAAGACGCAAGCAGTCATTACTCATCCAAAGAGGCGTGGCGTTTATTCGTGGCGCAGCGCTAACAAAGGATCAATTCTCGTTGCTCGACGTGCGGGCAAGTAACAGGCAAGTAACGCTACGACAATCAAGACGATGGCCACACTGCCGAAGATCGAAGGATCCGTGGCGCTGACGCCGTATAGTAGGTTAGTCAGCAACCGTGTAGCCGCCAAAGCCATCAACAACCCCAAACCAATACCGCTGAGTGTCAGTTTGAGACCGTGCCGCAAGATTAAGCTCACGACATTGCGTCGCTCAGCGCCCAACGCCAAACGAACGCCAATCTCGCGCGTGCGTTCAGTGACAGTGTAGGAGAGCACACCATAAATACCCGCAGCTGCGAGCGCGAGGGCTACGAGTCCGAATGTCTCGAAGAGAATCAATGCAAAACGTCGCTGGGCTTCAGATGCTGCCAGCAAATCGTCCATCATGGCAACCTGTAGAATCGGCTGATCTTTGTCTACTGACCAGATTGCATCTCTGATTGCAGGCGTGAGATGAGCTGTGTTGCCGGCGGCGCGTATCACCAGCGACATCGTGTTATCGCCGAAGGGCCATTGCTCAGGAGTTGTGTAAAACGCGTTTAAGTCGCTAGCTGCAAGCGACGTCTGCTTCACGTCACCAACAACCCCAACAATGGTTTGCCATGGTCCATCCGAGGGCCCCAGCCTGACACGTTGTCCAATCGGGTCTTGATCGCCGAACCTCTGCTTCCCAAGCGACTCACTAATAACCGTTGCCAGTGGCGCTTCCGCCACATCGTGAATATCGAGACGCCGGCCGCGTCGCAACGGGATCCCCATCATGTCGAAGTAACCCGGGCTTACCGCATAACGAAACGAAGAGTAACTAACTTTCGGATCGTCTTTTTCAAAGTGGACGCCGTACTGGTCCGCATCGCCGCTCAACGGCAACTGGCTCGTCAACTCGACTGCCGCAACTCCTGGAATTTGCCGCACGGCGTTTACCGATTGAGTGAAGAACCTTTGAGTGGCCTGCGAGTCGAAGCGCCTGGATGTTTGCACTCGAAGAGTCAGCAGGTTCGAGGCATTGAACCCGGCAGGGATCGCGAACAATCGCTGCAGGCTGACCATGAGTAGCCCCGCACTCACCAGCAGCACCAGCGCGAGTGCGACTTCTGCAACGACCAGCGCGTGTCGAGTAAATTGCTGACCACCGATGTTATGGCGTGAGTTCAGCTGTAGACTGCCGACGAGGTCAGACCGATATGCGTGAAGGGCCGGAATCAAGCCGACCACGATACCGATCACCGTGGTGACAACTATTGCAAAAGCAAACGCGGCAGCATCCACGCGAATCGCACTTGCACGAGGTAACCCCGGTGGACTCAGCGCAACGAGGGCACGCACGCCGAATTCGGCCACCAGTATTCCGACAGCGCCTCCGAGAAATGTCAAAAGCAGACTCTCCGTAACCAGTTGCCGGACCATCCTCAAACGCCTCGCGCCTAGTGCGTTCCGAATCGCGAATTCACCACGTCGTTGTGCCCCACGCGCAAGCAGCAGATTTGTAACGTTTACACACGCAATCGCTAATACGAGTAGAACTGCGAAGAAAACCGCTAGCAGCGCCGGCTTGATGTCGCGGGTGATCTCGTCCTGCAGAGAACTTACGATTAGCCCATTCTTGAGTGCGGACCAGGCGGGCCTGGAAAATTCAGGCGTTTGAGCGTGCGCGATAGCGTCGATTTCTCGACTGGCTTCATCCCTTCCGATACCCGATCGCAAACGCCCAATCATGCGCAGGTGATGACCCCACTCACGACTCTCGAAGGTGGGAAGTGATGGGTCGTACTGCAGGAGTGTCCAGAGGTCCGCTGAAGGAGCAAGGACATTTTCAAATGAGTTTGGCATCACACCGACGACGGTATAAGTGTCATCGTCGAGCGAGATCAGTCGTCCAAGAATTCCGGGGTCAGCGCCGAACCGCCGCCGCCACAACGTGTCGCTAAGAATCGCAACCTTCGAACCATTGGGCCGATCATCGCGATCATCGAAGCTGCGTCCTAATGTGGGGCCAACGCGCAAAACATGAAAGTAACTCGCGCTCACCCGCTGCCCTTCAAGCCGCTCCGGCTCAGACTGTCCGGTAATCGTCGGCTGCCAGGATTTCATCACTGTCACTGACTCGAACGAACGGCTGCGCTGCGCGATTTCTCGATAAGTGCCGAAAGTTACCTCCTGGCGCGTGCCATCAGGGCCGTGGTCCCAGATCATCATCATTTGGCGCGCTTCCTGATAGGGCAACGATTCAAACAGGATGGGATTCACTGCACTGAAGATTGCTGTGCTCGCGCCAACTCCCAAACTGAGCGTAAAGATGGCCGTCAACGTAAAGCCAGGTCGTTTCAGCAACATTCGGCAGCCATAACGTAAGTCTTGAAACATTTCGTCCTCCCAACGTTGACGCTGTATCCATAACGCATCCCAGAATGCGCTCGTGCTGCGACGCATCAGGTCAAGTTTGTTGCGGAAATCGAGCCGGTCCCACTCGGCGAGCAGCAGTTCACGATGCTGCAACTCGGCCTCCCATTCCTGACGCCAATCGGCGCGAAACCGAAGCGGTACGATGATGCCTATCAGCGCAATTAAATAAAGGTGTGGTTTGGAGAGCAGTCGTCTCCACTGGAAGATCAAAAACACTTCTTCACCTATGCTCGTGATGGTCTCGGCTGACGTTTGTGTGGTGGGGTTCGATCCAACAACCGGTAACGCTTCACGGCTTCGGCCAGAATCTCCCGGCCGGGCCGCGTAAGCTCGTAGTACTTGCGTTGCGGGCGTGGCTCAGCCTGCGCAATATTCGGCTTTTCCCATTTGGAGGTCAGATAACCGGATTCTTCGAGGCGCCGCAGGGCGGGGTAGACCGTTCCTCCTGGCAGGCCGGTGATGTCGATGATGTCGAAGCCATAGAGATAACCGCTGCTGATTGCTTGCAGGATGACGGTCGCCGCGTAAGACAAAGATCCTTTTCCCATCTCGACTACATAATCTTTCTTTTGAGACTAGTATTCTATTTAGCCAGCATTCTACATAGGGTATGAGCCAAATGTAAACCCAATAGGCCCCCCGGTCCTGGGAGCGCAGGCGTCCTCGCCTGCCCGTGTCCCGTCTAACCAACAACCCTTGACCGAGTTGGTTGCGCTGGACGCGTGCAGGCGAGGACACCTGCGCTCCCAGGACCGTGGGGCTTTTTGCAAGCGGCTTTGCCTTTCCGATCAGATATCGCGACCTGATTCCACATTTTGTTATTGTTTTGTGGCGTAGAACCGCGTAAGAATATATTCCGGCAGTTCGCTTTACCTCATTCGCCCACAATTGAGTTACTGAAACCAGGCGTATTTGATTTATCCGCGTGGAGGGAAAGCTATGAAGCGTGCTTTGAAGCGGTACGGATTACCCATGGCAGTCTTCTTTGGTTTGCTGTTGGTATCACTGACTATCAAGCGGCTCTTCAACGTTAGCCTCAATCCTGTAGTGCCAATGATTGGTGTGTTGGTAGCGACAGCATGGTACGCGGGCCGCGGACCAGGCCTGATGCTGGCAATCACATTCGAGACGCTGATTACGTTATCTAATCGCCTCAGTCACATTCCCGACAGCATTGGCAACACCATCGCCCGCTTAATACTCTTTCTACTCATTGCTGTTTTCGTCTCGAGTCGTCGTCAAGCTGAGGAAAAACTTAGCAAGGCCCTGGAAAATGAAAAGGCTGCCAATAGACTTCGATTGGAATTCCTGGCCACTGTGTCGCATGAAATACGAACCCCGCTGACGACTATTAATGGTTGGGCCCACATGCTTACGAACATGGCTCTCAGCCCTGATGAAACACGCAAAGCGGTAAATGCAATTTCCAGCAGCGCGCAGACATTACTAAAAGTTGTTGAAGACATTCTGGACACATCGCGCATGAGTCTCGGAGTGTTACACCTGCGGGCCGAGCCGGCACGGTTGGACGAAATCGTTGCAAACACTGTGGCAGGTCTTCAGCTCGCGGTGGAGGGGAAACAATTAAAGCTTCACAAATCGATAGCCTCAGTTACTGTCACCGGTGATCCGGTGCGACTGCAGCAGATCTGTTGGAACGTTTTAGCGAACGCGGTGAAGTTCACACCACGCGGGGGAGAACTGGCGGTGAAATTATCTCGCGTTGATGGACATGCAGAGTTTTGTGTAACCGACACGGGAATCGGTATAGAGCCGGAATTTTTACCTTATGTGTTTGAACCGTTTCGTCAGAGCGACAGTTCTTCCACGCGATCGTACGGCGGACTCGGGTTGGGTTTATCTATTACAAAGAAATTGGTCGAACTGCACGGCGGGAGTATCTCAGTCTCATCAGTCAAAGGTTCGGGCACGGAAGTAAACGTCAGCTTGCCAGTCGCGGCGTGAGCTCTGGCGCAAAGTCAACATCCACAGATTGCATAGCGCGGCTATTAGCCGCAACGAAACACTCGAATGAGTTCGCGGCTTTCGCAGGCCTGAAACACTCGAATGAGTTCGCGGCTTCGCCCCACTCCTTGCGGAAAGCCTCTGGCTTTCCCTTAAGCCGTTATGTTTGAGGCTCTGCCTCAGCGGCATAGCCGCATAATTCTAAGAACCGCGGACGGAAAGGCAGAGCCTTTCCGCAAGGAGTGCGGCGGAGCCGCCAAGACCGCAAGGAGTGCGGCGAAGCCGCCAAGACCGCAAGGAGTGCGGCGGAGCCGCCAAGACCGCAAGGAGTGCGGCGAAGTCGCCAAGACCGCAAGGAGTGCGGCGGAGCCGCCAAGACCGCAAGGAGTGCGGCGAAGCCGCCAATACCGCAAGGAGTGCGGCGAAGCCGCCAATACCGCAAGGTGCGGCGGAGCCGCCAGGAAAACCTTGCTCAAAAAACAGGAACTTTCGTTTGTGTCATCTGCGCAATCTGTGGATGCTCTTCGGCTACCTATTAGCTCTGACCCTCGCTATTCGTAACGCAGCGCCACCAATGGATCAACCTTCGTCGCGCGGCGTGCGGGCAGGTAACACGCCACTAGCGCAACAACGATCAAAACAAAGCTCATTATTACCAGAGTGATCGGATCACGAGTCGGTAGAGACGGAATCAAGGAGATCAGTAACTTACCTACTGCATAAGATCCGGCGGCACCAATTATGGCGCCAATCAGGATCACTACCGCGCCTCTCCTCAATACCAACCACTGCACATCGCGTCCTCGCGCACCGAGTGCCATACGAATTCCGAACTCGCCGGTACGTTGGACCACTACGTAGGAGATAACTCCATAAATTCCAATTGCAGCGAGCACAAGCCCTAACGTTGCAAACGCACCCAACAACTTACCAAGCAATGAAATATCTCCGATGCCTAAATTTACCGCGCTCCGCGCGGTGCGAACTCTATAAACCGGCAGAGCGGGATCAAGGCCTGCCACGAGACTCTTTAAACTCTTCTCGACTGCTCCGGGAGATTGCTGAGTGCGCAGCGCAATGGTGATAGAACCCGGAACCCACTGGGGCAGTGGTACAAAGGTTTGGTAACGCGTATAAGGTTCACCCAGGTTGCCGGGAAACTGTATGTCTCTAACTACACCAACAATTTCTCGCCAATCCTTGTCGCGGGGATTACTGATCCGCTTGCCGATAGGATCCTCGTTTGGCCAAAAGTGTTGGGCCATTGATTCGTTTATGATCACCACCAGCGGTCGTTCACGCATGTCTCCGTTGCTGAAAGTGCGTCCACGCAATAATTGAACTCCGTACGTGGCGAAGTAATCGTTGGTCACTGGCTCGATAAACACTTCAGAATACTGATCGGGCGGTGGTTCTGGTCGACCCTCAATTGCGAGCGAATCACTGCTGTTGAAACCATATACTGGCGGTGAGTCACTGATCGCGAAGTGCTGCACGCCGGGCAAAGTCTTTAATCGATCCTCCAGCTCCGAATAGAAGGCGATGTAGTGCGCATTCTTGGCATATTTTTCTCCGCGCACGCTCAATTGCGCTGTCACCAATCCATCGACGCTCCAGCCCGGATCCGTGCTTATAAATCTCTGCAAACCGCGGAGGAATAGACCCGCAGCCGCTAGTAAGATCATCGCGAATGCGACTTCACCAATTATTAGTACATGTTGCAAACGATGCTGTGAGCGTCCTGCCGTCGTACCACGTGCGTTCTCGCGTACCGCCTGATTGATGTCAGCGCGTGACGCCAACCATGCAGGCATAGTTCCAAACAACACTCCAGTCAGCAAAGAAACACCAAAGGCAAAAACAAAAACCTTCAGATCAAGTTCGACGCCAGCACCGGGCAAGGTGGGGAAGAGCTGATTGCTGATGAACTTCACACCCCACAGCGCTACTCCCAGACTCAACAACCCACCCATTAGTGCGACCACGATGCTTTCCGTAAGCGACTGGCGCAGGAGCCGCAGCCGGCTCGCACCCAATGCAGCACGGACGGCTAGTTCGCGTGAACGTGAAGCAGTCCGGACCAACTGGAGGTTGGCAATATTTGCGCAGGCGATTAGTAAGACAAAACCAGCGAGACCAAAGGTGAACCACATCACCTTTCGACCGATGTCGTCAGAGACCGAGCGCTGAAGCGGCTCAAGCCGAACACTGTCGGGATTTTGCTTGTCTGGTGAGTTTTCTTTGTTAATGTTAGCAACCAAAGTAACCATGCTTTGCTCGGCCTGCTTGATCGATAGTCCAGGTTTAAGGCGGCCCAACGACTGTAGATAGTTAGCGGTCGTTTTCTTTTGCTCAGGGGTAAAGGCGAGCGGTTGCCAGAAATCAATTTGTCCCCAAAGGATCGGATGATCAAAGCCCGGCGGCATTACTCCGACGACGCTGACTGTTTTGCCATCCAATTGCAGCTTGCGACCCACAACACTCTTGTCGCCTCCAAAACGACTTTGCCAGAAGCGATCACTGAGCACGATGACGTTGTCGACGCCGGGCTCAAATTCCTCCGGGTTGAAAAGACGACCTAGCGCGGGCGCAACGCCGAACGCCGGAAGGAAGTCGGCCGTGCCCGCCAGACCACTCACCCGTTGAGCTGTCTGACCCTGCTCAACAAGACTCCGGGTGACATAGTTGTAGGCGGCCATCTTCTCAAACACCGTATTCTTCTCACGCTCAGCCAAGAAGACACTAGGGTTATGCGGCCAACTCTGGGAAATAGGCGAAGTTCGAAACACGCGCACCAACTGCGACGACTGCGGATAAGGAAGTGAGCGAAAGAGGAAGGTGTTGAGCACGCTAAACATCGCGGTGTTCACGCCAATTCCCAGAGCCAGCGTGAGGGTCGCGACGATTGTGAAGCCTTTATGCTTGAGCAGCATCCGAAAGCCGTACCGCACATCCTGAAGCAGGCTTGTCATGGTGGACTCCTTCCGTTAGTTAGATATTTCGTTTGTAAGGCCCTGTCCGGGCACGCTGTCGGGAGGTTAAATACCACCTGCTTTAGCAGTGTGGAGTTTCAATTTCGCGCTAGCAGCGGCCCTGAACTTCATCAGGAGATACCACCTGCTTCAGCAGCGTGGAGTTTCAGTTTCGCGCTAGCAGCGGCCCTGAACTTCATCAGGAGATACCACCTGCTTCAGCAGTGTGGAGTTTCAGTTTCGCGCTAGCAGCGGCCCCGAACTTCATCAGGTATCTAACCGCCGTTGGTAGTTGCTACCCTAGCGCGAAACAGAGACTCCACGCTGCTGAAGCAGGTGGTATCTAGGCGCCGTTGGTAGTCGCTACCCTAGCGCGAAACAGAGACTCCACGCTGCTAAAGCAGGTGGTATCTGTCTTTTTATTTCCCAAAAGCGTACAGCCGATTTTCGGTTCTCACGTAGATGTTCCCGTCAGCTAACGCAGGCGTCGCCAGGATCGCGCCGTCAAGCTTGTTGGTAGCCAGTACTTTCAACTGTTCACCAGCATCCAGCACAACTACCACACCCTCTTCCGACGCAATGTAGACCTTGTTATCGGCGGCGACTGGTGAGGAGTAGTAGTAGCCCGGCGCTCCCAGCCGTCCGCTGTATAACAACTCGCCTGTCTTCGCCACTCGAGAGAAAACGATACCGCCGTTCTGGAACGTATAGAGGTGTCCGTTGTAATACAAAGGTGAAGGAACACCGGGAGTGCCCTTATGCTCCGACCAGGCAATATTCGTTTGGTTGACTTCGCCCTTGCCTCCAGGACGTACAGCTGTGACGCGAGACGAGTTGTTCTCGTAGAACTGAGCCGCCCTTTCAGGGTTCCGCTGTTCAGCTGCAGTCTCCATGATGATGTCCGGTGCCGCAAAATACAGCATACCGTCGCCGATGACCGGCGTGCTTTTTCCGCAGGGCGGCAGTCCTGCAACCCACCATCGCTCCGCTCCATCCGCAAGGTTGTATGCCATCAAACGCTGGTCCGGCTGAAAGTCACCTCCCAGCACGACAATCTCGTCGATCCCATCGTGACGCCAATACACAGGTGTGGACCACCCATACTGAAACTTTGAGCGATCGGTCTTCCAGACTGTTTTGCCGTCGCGTCGATTGACAGCGAGCAGGTAGGCATCTTTCCCTTGATGATTGAGCACCAGGAATTCACCGGCGAGGATCGGTGAAGCGACCGCGCCATAGGGGTTTTCCGGAAGAGGAAGCCGCCTTTCCCATTTCAGGTTCCCGTTCAGGTCGTAACACAACAACCCGTACGAGCCGAAGTATATGTAGACCCGCTCTCCGTCGGTGACGGGCGTGGCGCCGGCGGGGCTGCTGATCGCATGGACCTCTTCGATCTGTTCGGGCGCAACGGTGCGCCGCCAAAGAGTCTTGCCGGTGCGCCGGTCGATGCAAAGCGTGGAGAGTCGTTTGTTCTCGCGATCGTATTCCGTCAGGAAAATACGTTCACCCCAAATGATGGGCGACGACAATCCAGGCCCGACGGCAGTCTTCCAAAGGACATTCTGGTCTGGGCCAAAGTTAACGGGAGGTTTGCCTTCGCCGAGTCCCGAGGAATTCGGTCCTCTAAACTGAGGCCACCACACCTTGCCACCCTGCTGCGCCACGCCGGTTAAGGTGAAGCCGAAGCTCGACAGAACGACGGTTGCGAAAAGAGTGATCCAGGAAGCTCGTTTCATGACCTCATTCCTTTCCGTAACTTTTAAATTCGCCAACACATAACGCAGGTTGATGAAGTCAGTACCACCTCGCGGTAGCGGGTGGGTGCGCAGCTTGTTATGACGATTCGATTTTTAGGCTGCGCACCCACCCGCTACCGCGAGGTGGTACTGACTGCTTCCAAGTTTGATTGCGGCCCCGGTCGCGCTACGTAATCTGCGTAATCTGTGGATGCTCTTCGGTTATCTATTAGCTGAACACCACCTTAGCTCATGTTGTGGCACATTTTCGACAGGCAGTAGCGACAGGTATAGCAGCAAAAATGAAGGAGGGCGGAGGAAGGAGGAAGGACGGACGCGGCACGCGGCGACTAACAGGTCCATTGGGAGGCGTTCGACTCACATGTGCTGTCGTCTATTCGATCTTCATCCGTTTGATCAAATCAACAAAACGCGGTTCGGATCGTAGGCTGTCCCATTGAGGCTCAACTTTCAAAAAGACCATTCGCACATCTCTGTCAGAAAAACCTTTTTCCAGATAATCAAGAGCCTTCTGGGTCTCGCCCACTGCGTTATACGCCACTGCAATGTTATAAGGCGGAACGTATGTTTCAGTTGATAATTTCAGTAGCTCGTTAAGGACCTCTCGTGCCTCGGAAAGTTTCCCCCACTTAGCGAGTGCATAAGCGCGATACGCGTGTGACTGTGAATTGCGCGAAAGCTCGCTGGCTTTCTTCGCCTCCTCCACTGCTTCAGAGTGCATTCCCTTTTCCGTATAAACTCTTGAGATGAAGAGATGCGAAAGCCAAAAACTCGGGTCAAGGTCAATTGTTTTTTTCAGGCGATCGAGAGCGTCATCGTAATCTTTCGCGAAAAAGAAAATTTGCCCTTCCTCTGCGTTGGTTCGTAACGACAACGGGTCGAGTTCTCTTGCAACTTTTATTTCTACGAGTGCTCGCTCATGCCGTCGGCTATTTGAGAGCAAGTGAGCATAGGCAAAGTGCGCGTCCGCGTTTTTAGGATCGAGGTCCAAAGCTCGCTGAAAGTATTTCTCCGCGGCTTGCCAATCCCATTCGTACCAAAAGCTTATCAATCCCAACATCTCGTAGCCTTCGCTATTACCGGGATCAATTTCAACTGCCCGCAAAGTAGCCTCTTTTGCTTTAGGCATCACTTGCGAGGAGGGCAGTCCGCTGGTCAATGCCATTGGTAAATACGCGTTTGCAAGGCCGAGATATGGGAGCGAGTAATTCCGGTCGAGATCTATAGCCTGTTGAAAATAGGCGACGGCTTTGTCGGTTTCCGCACGCGTTAACCTGAGCGCGTGGAATCGGCCCTTCATGTAAAGCTCATACGCCTCGAAGTTGTCCGTGTGGCGCCTGTTGTCTTTATTTGTGAGTCGAATCTTGAGGGCCGTCGCCACTCGCTCAGAGATTGAATCTTGAACTCTGAAAATGTCCGTGAACTTCTCCTCAAGTTGTGAAGCCCATAACTGTTTTCCGTCACTCACACGAACAAGGCGGGCCATCACTCTAATTCTGTCGCCAGAAGTCTCGAGGCTTCCGTCTAGAACGGCTTCAACGTTAAGTTGACGGCCGGCTGTGATGGAGTCTTGGTCGGCTGAATCGTATCGCCTGACCGCGCTCAAGGGACGAACAGTAATTTCTTCAGCCTCGCTAAGCTTGGAGATCAAAGCGTCCGCCATTCCGAGTTCCAACGCCTCATCGCGTTCTTCGGCGACCAAAAATTTGAAAGGCAGAACGGCAATCGTTTTCGGTGTCGTGTTAGGCGAAGAACGCCGCCAGAAATATATTCCGATAACGCTGGCGACAACCAACACAGCGACTGTGGCGATAAGCAGAAATCTGGCGCTTACTGTTCGAGTTTCTGCTTCAGGAGTGGCTTTTGTTGGTCTTGGTTGGATGACATTCAAATTAGAGGATTGAGACCCTTCAACCGTAATCCCTGCCTCGTCTACTCCAATCTGACGCACTTCGGGAACGAATCGAAATCCGTGGCCGCGCACGGTTTCGATGAATTTCCCTTCTCCCGTACGTTCACCTAAAACCTGTCGCAGCAGCGAAATGTTCTTATCTAAATTATTTTCTTCCACTATCGCATCCGGCCAGACTTCATTCAGTAACTCATCCTTGCGAACGAGGTGATTGTCACGTCTGACGAGAACGCAAAGTGTGTCGAAGGCCTTTTCAGAAAGCGGGACTCGCTCTCCGTCGCGCGACAAAAGACGTTCGGCAACGTCGAGACGAAACGTGCCGAACTCATATAGCTCCCTGTTTACATTCGACATGAGCCGTTTCAGAAAAGAGTCAGAGTACTTTCAGGAAACCCGAAAGCTGCGCAGAGTTCGTTGACGTGATTATGCACTCAACTGCCGCAACTCAGAAGTCTCGCGGCAATCGCACAAAAACATCGAGACCTGGAAGCATAACTCTGTAAAGAAAGAGGCAAAGAATGAGAAACATATTCTTAAAAGCTCTCGGCGGAATCGCGTTGGTTATTGGTTTGTCAGCAATGTTCACTCCTGCCTGGGTGTCAGGGCAAGACGGTGGCGGCCGGTTAGCAGGGACGTGGGATGTTCAGGTAACACTCCGGAACTGTCAAACAGGAGCGGAAATCAGGAGCTTTGCATCTCTGACCATGTTCATGTTTGGTGGAACTATGATTGACTCGACCTCCGGCATACCGCAGGCCCTAAAAACACCCGGACAAGGTGTCTGGAGTCATGTCAGCGGAGATACGTACCGCTTTACCTTCAAATCTTTTAGTTTTGATGCCGCGGGAAATTTTACCGGCTGGACAAAGATCACCCACGAAGCGGAGTTGGATTCAAATGGCAAGCAATATAGTTCGGCGGGAACTGCCGAATTCTATGCAGCCAACGGAACTCTAATAACTACAGGCTGTTCGACCACGACTGCCACCCGATTTGAATAGAGCGTTGCAACGCGAGTTCGACGTATCACATGGGAGGAGTAGCACTCGAGCTGGGTACGTCGAACTCGCAGTGAAATTCGATCCGAGTTAGCGTTCCGAGTAAAGGGTAAAGGCGGTCGAAACGGCTCGCTTATGTAGTCGACACTCAAACAGTCGGTATCTAATTGCAATATCGACAAGCTCGCTCAAGGATAGCTGCCGACAGTCCCGCGTTGTTCCTCAACTCATCTCGCCAACGCTTATCGACTCAAGGCATCGCAAATATCATCGCTCAATTTCGAAAAGACGCTCGCATAGAACGCAACATCACTCCACACATGTTGCGACACACTGTAGCAACTCTGCTCTTGAGGAATGGTGTTGACATACGAGTCGTTCAGGAGTTCCTCGGTCACGCATCGATAGCAACTACCCAAAGATATACTCACGTTGCCAAAGAGCATTTGATCGGTGTGTTGCGGAAGAGTCATCCGTCGCTTGGGCTACGAATGAAGGCATGAGCGAAATAAAAATCCAGTGCCTTATTCGAATACCCACAAGCGACGGTCTTTTGATCCTACCAAGACTCACTGCGCAAGAAACTCGACGCGCCACCGCAAATTAGTTTTGACACTTTCTATCGTCGGCAGGATTTGGTCTGCCTGGATAGCGCAATCCCTGGATTTCAGGTTTGTTCAAGGTAAATGGAGTCGATTGTGATCTCGCCAGCCTCAACCCTCCGCACCACCTGAGCCAGGTACGGATCTTTTATCTCCAATGCATAACGGATCAGCGATCGAGTTTGGCTTGGTATTGAACTGTTGGTTATGAGCAATCGAGCGCGTCGTTTAAGAGAAGCGTTGATGAGGTGAGATTTAGGAGTTGAGTTGATGTTGTCGGATTCTTTTTCCCGCTGGGTTGACGTTCCATTAGTCGTTGATTTTTCTTCGCGCGGTGTTGCGCTACTATGACGAGCCATGATCTTCATCCTTTCTTCGGAAGGTTGATGGTCTAGGGTCGGTTTTGTGTTCACAGCACAATTCCGGCCCGCTTCTTTTTTGTGAGTAGGTTCGTGAGTTACAAAACTCTACCGCACAGATTTTCGCTTGTCACCTCATTAATCGGCTCATTAATCGGTTCATCAGACAAATTCTTTGTGTGAGCATTTGCCCAATCAGATCCCTCACGAGAACGCCGAGCGTTGTCTTAGTGTTGCGTGCAGAATACGCGTCGCAAGCCGACGAAGATCTCATGCATCGTGTACCACGGAACACCTACAAACCTTGTCGTTTCATGAATCTCATGGAGCAGTTTCTAGCCGCTAGGAAAGGCACAAATCAATCCAGTCTTGTACGCAACTGACACTCTCTCGCAATTGGCTGATGATGTAATCAATTCTTTGTGCGAACCTGCGGGCCGGTCGCAGCCCTCAAAGCTGCCGAGTCAATGCCGTCGGGCTGACCTGCGAGCCATCACTATTCCCTTCAAGTCGAGACCCGCCAGGTCATCACGCTAAGGTCGGTTGAAACGACGCCATAACCAACAAAAACTAATCCTCCAGACACATCGACTGTTTCCGAGCTGTAAGGCGGCAACATGACGTAATCTTCGCGGTGCTTAAGTTGGATATCGCCAACCTTGAGCGACGTCTCGGCAAAATTTCGGCGCTTCTAAATTTGATCTGCTGGAACCGATCTCCTGGTCGTGCATACCACTATTTCAGTGATGCGTGCAAAGGCTTTTCATTTAATAGACCAATTGCCGAAATGGTCCTTGTTACACAGTCGAGAAACTATCAACGCCAAATCGCGTGGTGCTCCAACTTCCACCTGGTTGCCAAACTTTAGCCACGAGATTCGCCAGCGGCCTGCGCTGCGGCGATTCTATTTCAGATCGACTTGCCGTGTGTAAAAAGATCGTTCGCCCACAAAGGGACCGTCCTCGCTCGTTCTTCACTCCGAGATCAGTTCTTCACTGCGGAGTCAGTTCTGCACTCCGGGATCAGTTCTTCACTCCGGCAGGAGCGAAATGTTTATAGCCTAAGAAACAATTACAAGCTCGGCACTCGAGAGGAGTGCAACGTAAATTTGAAAGCGACTTCTCAACATGCTCGGCAGCCACTTTCATACATGGCATAGGCCCAGTTCTTGACGAAGCTCTAAGCTCGCGATCTATACGATGCGCATTTGTAACTTATCCCTTATAATCCGGCGCGAACGCGCCGGATTAACTCGATCCAGTCCAAAATGAGTCAACGCGTCTCAATTACCACAACGCCCGAGCGATCTCACTTAATGGCCAAAGTCAGGCAAACTGGCACGACGCCAGAGTTGTCAGTTCAAAAAATGATCGCATCGCTCGGATATAGTTTCAGCGTTAAAGCATCGGATCTTCCGGGCTCACCGGACATAGTCAATCGTGCAAGCAGATGGGCAATTTTTGTACATGGCTGCTTCTGGCACGCTCATAGTTGTTACCTCTGGAAAGTTCCAAAGACAAACAGAAAGTTCTGGAGGAAAAAATTTGAGGAAAATCAACGCAGGGATAAAGCAAAGCGAAGACAGTTACGAAGACTTGGATATTCGATCTTGACCTTATGGCAATGCGAGCTAAAAAACCAAACAAAGGCAAAGAACAAGGTTCTTAAGTTCTTGATAAAAGCGAATGCCGCAAGCAGTCATGGCCTCGCTGTAGCCAATCGGGAGCCTCAACTGATTGAAGTTGCAGCCGCCTATCAATTCAACGGCGAAAAACACTACGTCTCCCGGATCGTTACTCGCCGCGACGGCAAGCAGTTCGAAACCAGACGTGGCTTTGTCCCCGGCATTTCGACTAAGCAGGATGCGAGGTCGATGTTCGATCAGGTATTCCTACGCAGTACTAAACCAGTATGGCATGCACCCCTTCGCGGTGCCGTGAGAACAGCAGATTTATTTTCGGGATGTGGAGGACTGTCGTTGGGAGTGCGCGAAGCCAGCACTGCGCTTGGCAAGCGATTTGAATCGGTGCTAGCGGTTGATAATGACGGTCCGAGCCTTGCGGTATATCAACGCAACTTTGACCCTATTGTGGCCATCGATCGAGACATTCAATCGGTGTTGTCTGGAAAGATTGGCGACCGGTTGAAGTCAGAAGAAAAATCCTTGCTCAACAAGATTGGAGCAATTGATATTTGTCTGGCTGGCTCTCCGTGTCAGGGCCACTCCGATCTCAATAATCACACGCGGCGAAAGGATGCTCGGAACGAGCTATACGAACGCGTGGCCAGATTTGCCGAAATAGCCGAGCCAACTCATATCATCGCCGAGAACGTGCCTACCCTAATCCACGGCAAAGATCGAACGCTCGACAGGACGATTGCACGATTGGAACAGCTGGGATATTCAGTAGATATAACGACCGTAAACCTTGCCGATCTCGGAGTCCCTCAACGACGCAAGCGCCATGTGATGGTGGCTTCGAATCAATCAATTTCGATTGACGAGATAATTGAGAGACATAAAGTGTCGACAGAGCGAACTCTGCGGTGGGCCATAGCCGACTTGGCTCGTCGGGCACCTGCAAGTTTGCTCGATACTCCTTCAAGGCTTCATCCTGACAACGTTGAACGCATTGAGTATCTGATGAAGCACGACAAGTATGATTTGCCCAACAAGCTGAGACCCGTTTGTCATCAAGATGAACACTCATACGTTTCGATGTACGGACGTTTAAGATATGATGAATCTGCACAGACAATAACAAGCGGCTTCGGCTCACCTGGGCAAGGTCGTTACATCCATCCGACTTGTCGAAGGACACTTACTCCGCATGAGGCGGCACGACTACAGTTCTTCCCGGACTCGTTTGACTTCTCATCTGTCAAACTTAGAGCAATCTTGGCCAACATGATCGGAAATGCAGTGCCGATGGTTCTGTCTTTAGTTCTCTGCGTGGCCATCCTGACCTAATGGTCAAACGCGCTCCAATAAAGAAACAATCTTTGCCACGCCGAGTCGTGGCAAAAGACTCCACTGCCCCTCTAACGCTACCCTTTACTGTAGCTTCCGCATTGTTAAGAGAATTGGGTGAGAGACTGGTGGGAAAACCCCACATTGCGCTGGCCGAACTGGTGAAGAATAGCTATGACGCTGACGCGAGGAAGGTTGTAATAGGTTTTCAGCACAACCAGATCGAAGTATCCGACAACGGTCACGGTATGAGTTTCGAAGAGTTCAAGAATTTCTGGATGCGTATCGGCTCGCCTCACAAGCAGAAACAAAGGCTCTCGCGTGAATTCAAACGGCCTATGACTGGCTCCAAAGGAGTTGGCAGACTAGCGGTTCAATTCCTAGCGAGAAAGATTGAAGTCGTTACGGTCTCAAAAGACTCGACTAAACAGGAACTGAGGGCAAAAGTTGATTGGGAAAAAGCTAGCCAGGCCGGTGAACTCACTGCCGCCAAAGCGGTTTACTCTCAGAAACCGCGAACCACCTTGTTCCCGTCCGAGAGCTCGCATGGTACGAAGATTGTCCTGACTGGTCTCAACCAAATTTGGACACCTGAAGACTTCAAGAACCTGGGAAGTGAGATTTGGTGGCTTCAGCCTCCTTTTCAGCCTAACCCGGAACTTTCAACAGAAGAGCAAAGAACATTTGCGGTTGAGCTTGTGAGTCCTGAGCGCGAGGCCGTAGCGAGATTCGATCTCCAGATGCGAGCAATCCAGGAGCTCTGGCATGCACGTTTGATAGGTAAGCTCGTTAGAAAGAATAAACATCCGATGATTCAACTCTCATTGGAGTTTTCTGACGGTGAACGAGTGCTATGGAACTACTCAGCCGCCGATCTTATGCAGCCGACGGATTCCGAGGGAATGCCTTTGCGAGCTCGAGAGTGGAATATTGGCTCAGCACGCTTTGAAGTTAGAGTCTTCCATTTAAGACGGCGCCAGAAATTCGGAATCAAAGTGAAACAAGCTCAGGAGTACCTAAACGAACACGGAGGTGTGCATGTTTATGACGCCGGCTTTCATTTACCCTATTACGGGCATGACACGGACTGGCTGCAAGCGGAGAAAGATCATGCCCATCGTCTTTCCAGCTCACGCTTACTGCCGGAGGCAATGCAGGCTGAAGTAACTAGAGGCATGAACTTTCTTCCCACAATGTCGCGTTTGCTTGGTGTAGTGCACGTCGACACGGCCAGTGAGCGCAAGCTAGCAAGCCAGTTAGGCTACAAACCCTCTGAGGCGCTTAGCATTCAAGTGTCGCGAGATCGCCTGGTTGACAACGATGCCTTTAAAGCACTTCACGACATAGTTCGTACCGCGCTTGACTTCTACGCTTTAGAAGAAGCTAAGAGGAACTTTAGGGAGTCCGAAGCACTAAAGAAAACGGAACCTTTGCGTGAGAAGTTTGAACGCGTTGATGAGATTCTCGGTCACTACGAGCGTCAAATTCCAGGTCCTATATTCGATGATCTCCGTCATCAAGTAAGAGACGCGATCGACGCAAGTGAGTCAGAGTCCAAGGCCATGACTCAGCAAGTTAGCCTGCTTGGGTCTCTCGCGACTGCTGGTATATCTGCTTTAGCCTACGAACATGAAGTGGCAAAGCAACTGAATTTACTCGACGGAGTCGAAAAGAAACTTTCAGCGATAAAAGTTAGTGATAAAAAGATTCAGCATCAATTGAAGAGTTTGGCCACTGAGTTATCCGAGTGGCTTGAGCTAGCCCGAGCGACGCGCGCATTGTTTTCTTCGCTGATGGATGAAGAGAATAGAACCATTAGGTCGCGGTTCAGGGCCCGACCGCTAATAGAACAAATAAACTCACAGATGGGCGTGCTCTTGCGCAGTGTAGAAATCGATTCATCTTCGGTTGATCCTTCCTTGCGACTGCCTGCAGGGTCATTTGCTGAATGGAGCGCGATATTTCAAAACGTATTTCTGAATGCAATGAACGCGATGTTAGACAGCAAGAAAAAGCTGATCGTGGTCAAATCTGAGACCCATGGTAGTGTACGGCGACTCCTCGTTCAAGATACTGGAACTGGCGTCGATTTAAAGGCTTCGGAGGAACTGTTTCAACCTTTTGTGAGGAGATCAAAATTGTCACCGGAAAGACGGGCGTTGGGGTTGGGAGGAGCAGGGCTTGGATTATCTATTGTCAGAATGATTGCTGTTAATCTCCATTGTAAAGCCAGCTTCGTCAAGGCCGATAAAAACTTTAAGACCGCTTTTCAACTCTCTTGGACTGAGGCGAAATGAAAAGGATACTTATTTGCGATGACGATTCTAACCAGCGCGAACGTTGGAAAAACGCGTTACAAGCGATTCTTTCTGTGAAGCGCGAGTTCGACGTTCAGACCATCGGGATCAAAGACTTTAAGTCGACACTTACTGATCTGGAAGCACGACGCCGCAAGGCTCGGGGCCAAAAGATAGATGCGTCTAAGTGGGGGGATAACCCATTTGATTCGGTCACCGTTTTGATCGTTGATTACGATTTATTGAAATTTAACAAGGAAGACTACTTAACAGGCGAAGGGGTCGCCTACTTGGCAAGATGTTATTCCCGATGTGGCTTTATTATTGCCTTGAATCAGTTTGGTGAGAACGTCTTTGATCTCACTTTGACCGGCCATCCAGACTCATTTGCTGACCTTAATCTAGGTAGCAAACAACTCTCCAATTCCGCTCTATGGCATGAGCCGTGGAAAGGATTTCGGCCATCATTTTGGCCGATGTTGCCCTCGGCGGTGAAATCTTTCGATACCCGCGTTCAGGACATTCAAGGACGTTTGAATAGTAAGATACTCTCGTATTTAGGATTCTCCCCTGAAATTTCCGCGACGCTACCACGTTCTACCCAAGAGTTTTTGGGAAAGGGAAAACGAGTTGAGGACGTGACATTCAAGCAGTTTGTTGAAGAATCAGGTAACGGTCTTAGGCGCAAGGATGAGGTTCCAGACACGGAATCGCTGGCACGGATCGCAGCGTCACGAATCTGGAAATGGCTTGAGCGAATGGTGCTATCAGGTCAAGATGTTTTAGTGGATGCACCTCATCTGGTTTCGCGATTTCCCAGTCTGCTCTCAGGTAGCGCCAGGACGATAAACAACTGGAATAAGACTGCTTCCTTCAAAGCGATAAATCGGCTTGGCATACGGTACCAAGCTATAGACGAATTCCGTTTTAAGCGACAGGACTGGCTTTCTCGGCCAGCTTGGTTTTGGAAACCATTGAGCAACTTTGACAAAATCGCTGAGGTAGCCAATCCATGGGCCGCCCAACGTCCCGATTTTGTTTTCGCTGAAGATCTCTCCAGGTTCGTGCCCCAAAACAAAGCTCGAGAATTCGTTGCTCACTTGCCTTCCCCATTTGTCCGTCGATTTGTTTTTGACAAAGAAGCTGCAATGGGTAAGCTCCCGCTTAACCTCAAGGGCGTTGAATACGTCCCTGCTGTACGATTCTCAATGTAACGCAACTCGCAACTACGCACCCAAAAGTTCGACATGGATCAAGAGTTAAAGTCATTTTGCGACCTCATACTCGCTGTTTGGGAACACCATGAGAAGCCATGGGACTATGGTAACAAAGATGCCCAAAGGATCTACGAATTGGTGAGTCCTCATTTTCTTCCCCTCTCCAGTGACAAGGAAGTTGAAAAAGGCTTGCCCTCCGAGCAGCGCGTAACAGGCGAGTTTAAGACCAGATACTTGTACCTCAACCCAGTCACTCACGGAACAATAATGGTCCCTGTTTTGAAGTTGAAAGCGGACTTCGGGCGTTCGATCCCAGAGGTGCGCTTTCAACTCGGTTTGTTCCTACTGCGCAACGAGGGCATTCGATGGATTGGGTTTAGGTTTGAAGCACCCGAAGGCGTTGATGCTGTTGGCGCGGGGAGACATCACTATTACCATGTTCAGATGATTCGTGGCCTTCATACCTCGATTCCATTTCCGTTCAACGAGCACTTAGAATGGATTCCGGATGCAGAACCTACTTTTCCGTTGGATGCCGATGGACCATCTAAACTATTGTTATGTCTTCTGATTAGCCTGTATGGACTTCAAGAGGTTTTGAGATTAATCAACTTGTCTCCTAGTCACAGCCAGTTGCGTGAACGATTGAACGCAATGCAGACTCCTCATTTTCCCGTCATTGAGTGGTATTGGAAAGTTACGGTTGGCGCTGATGGCAAGGCCCAATTTTGGAAGACCCCGAACCCCGCTGGCTGGCGTGCGAGGATCCTTGGGCAATATCCAGGCAGTACTATTGAAGGAATCAGCAAAGCAGCTTATGAGTCAGCTCCAGTAAGCCGACGCAAGTCGGACTAGCAGAATACCGGAACACTTGCTCTGGCAATGCGACTCTTGATCCGTCTGGATACTGCTAACGTGCGGCCAACAGAGTCATACCAAGGTTTGAGACCTTAAGTGGTTCACCTATCGACTCCTAAACCGCAATTCTAAAGGAATTCGAAAGTTGAATTAAACTCGTGTCCGTGTCGCGTTAGGTTAATCTCATCACCCTTGGGAACCCAAATGATCATGGCCCACGCAGGCGTTATTAGCACTCGCTACTTATTGATCACGTACTTTCAAAACGTCATGCGGTCTTTTTCCTGAAAGCTCGTGTGGTCCACTTGTCTGCGGCGTGATCGAATGTGAGATCACGGCTCCAGCACAGGCTACCAATCAAGCTCGAGTCCGTAACACTCAATTCTGAAGCGGCCACCTCAAGTTGTTTGGAAGAACGGATATACGTCGGGCATTCAAGAGCCATTGCATAGAGATCGCCCGCTCGCCGAAATGTGGTTAGCAGACATTCCCCTCGGTGAATCGAGGATGCACGCACTGCTGAACGTCTACGAAACATTACGCGTAACCCAGCGCACAAAATAAGAGAAAATTGCGACTTCTGAAGATTCCTGACAGCAATAACGTTCAACCCCGATGTCAACCAGCAGCACCACGACCATTCGCGCCACAGTCTTACAAACGGCTTCCTGAGGGCTCTAGTAATAACTAGGCAACAGGTAGGTAAGGATCTTGTCGAGGTCTATTTCCCTCCTTGTTGCCAAGAGTCGTTCTGGACCGCTTTATCTTGATCACCTACTACTGCTCGAGACGAGGTTGAGGGGCATCAGTTTTCCCCGAAACATGGTTCACTCGATGATCCTCATGAATTCACTAGAACCAACTTTTGGTGGCCCAACGTTTAGCCAATAATCGATCCTTCTTTGGAGGAATGCCTTCCTCTCAGAAGAAACAGCCGAATTGGTATCAATTGCTTGTCCTATGTCGGAAATAACTTCTAGGTTAGCCGTTCTAACGGGGATGATGCCATATGTCTCCGGAACCCTGACCGCCTGAAATCTCCCGTTACCTAATGGGCGAACAGTAATTGTTAGTTGCAGATTTGGGTCTAGAGATAAGCGGTCGTACGACATCAATTGAGAATCATTTGGCATAAGACAGGAACGCAGCTTACTCAATTCAGGATTGTCCTCGAATTCGGTCCGGCGTCCAAAGATCAGGATCATGTGTAATTCGCAGGTTCGTGACTGACGCCAACTCGTTGGGATTCCGTATTCATCCATGAAAACCTGAAGGTTCGTTGGATTCGAAAACCAAGTCCGCCATCGATCTAGTTGATTCTTTGCCTGTGAGAACTCGGCCGTCTGCTGACCCGACTTCGTGAAAAGTCGTTTGGACGGATCCTCGATTTCAATCAATGTTGGGTACCAAATTGCGCTGTGAGTGGCTATCCACATGAAATCTGGGATTCTGGAATGAAATCCAGGCAGCCGTGGTTGAGTAATTAAAGCTTGATACAGTGGGCCATGTCCAGACGGGCTCCCCGGAGTACGAGCACCGGGAACCATACTCGGGTGTAGTTCTAAAAAGCTCTGGATCTCCCGCTCCGTCGGACCAGTCGATAGCAGTTCGACCCATTCCAGCGTTACTTTGGTGCTGTATGAGTCGAACAACTCTCTAGCAGGCCCTTGCTCTAACTTGTATTGCTCTACTTCATTCATTACCTAACCAAATTATACCCCATTTCAAGACGCTGACGATTTATGACTCAGAAATAATCGACATTCACGTTTTTTAAGTTTCACACTTCTAGATAAAGCTTCTATCGTTACTCGCCTCAGTTCCGAATGAAGGAACATTGGCGAACTGCTAGTTAATCTGTAAGTGTAGGCTCAACAAGCGCGACGCACTGATCGCTATTCACTTCTAATAACAACCAACTCTACGTAGCGACGAACATCGTTGCCTTTACCCCACTCATTTTCTCAACCCTGTAACTCGATCTATTTTCATCCACAGATTACACCGATTGCGCAGATTAGGATTTTTTCGTCAAGACATCAGGCGGCGAAGCGTGACTCCAAAAAACAGGAACATTTCTCTTGATTCGTACAATTCAAAACAGGACTCCACCTATGCGAGAACCGTGTGTAAACTAACGGGCTAACGATTCATAAGAGCGATCACTAAAAAGCAATTCCCAAAAGCGATTCCTAAAAAGTCAGGAAGTAATATGAAGCTCAAAAATTATTCGCTAGCAGTTGCCGCACTTCTATTTTTCATCAATGGTGCGTGCTTCGCGCAATCGCACTTGGCACAATCGCCACAGTTGCCCGATACACCTGCTGGTAACCAGGCGAAAGGGTGGTTGGAGGTTTTCAACGCGGGAGATCCGCAGAAGCGTAGGGAGTTCCTGCAAAAGAATTACCCGAGTCGTTTGGAACGCTTTGATCGAGAAACGGAAATGCGACGGGCGACTGGTGGGTTCGACGTCGTGAAAGTTGCGGAGTCAACACCAACCAAGATCACCTTGTTGATCCAGGAACGCTTGGGTGATCAGATTGCTCAATTTACCGTTGAAGTGGAGCCCGCTCCGCCACACGTTATTAAGCAATTCCAATTTCAAGTTATCCCACGCGCCGGGGAGTTTGCTATTCCTCACTTGAGCGAGAGTGAGTTGGTCACGGCAGTGCGAAAGCGAGTCGATGAACTAGTGGCTGTTGATCTCTTCGCGGGCGCCGTGCTAGTCGCTAAGATTGGCAAGATGGATGGCAAGACTGTTTTCGCCCAGGCTTATGGAATGGCAGATCGTGAAAAGAAAACGCCGAACACTTTGAAGACGCGCTTCCGACTCGGATCGATGAACAAGATGTTCACCGCAGTCGCCACACTTCAACTTGTACAAAATGGAAAACTCGATCTGAAAGCACCGTTCGGCAGTTACCTCATCGACTATCCAAATAAAGATATTGCATCGAAGGTAACGATTGAACAGATGCTGACGCACACTGGGGGCACGGGCGACATCTTTGGTCCGGAGTTCGATAAGAATCGTCTTCAGCTCAAAACGTTACAGGACTATGTGAAGCTGTACGGCAATCGCGGACCGGAGTTTGAACCGGGCAGTCAGTGGAAGTACAGCAACTACGGGTTTCTCTTGTTGGGTGTGATAGTTGAGAAAGTTAGTGGTCAGAGCTACTACGACTATGTTCGAGATCACATTTTCAAGCCAGCAGGAATGATCGCTACTGCTTCCGAGCCGGAAGATCAAGTGGTTGCCGATCGCAGCACCGGTTACATGCGATCAGATGGCACCGGTTGGCAGCCTAACACTGACACGCTTCCCTATCGCGGGACTTCCGCGGGTGGCGGTTATTCGACGGTTGAGGACCTGATGAAGTTTGCAACGGCGCTTCAAACTAGCAAACTACTCAACGCGCAGTACACTGAAATGCTCACGACGGGGAAAGTCGAAACAACGTTTGGCGGGAAGTATGCCTATGGATTTCAGGAGGCGACTGTTAACGGCGCGCGATGCTTCGGACATGGCGGTGGCGCGCCCGGGATGAATGGCGAGTTGAAGATCTGCCCGGCCCCGGGTTATGTCGTCGCAGTTTTGTCGAACCTGGATCCGCCGGCGGCCACTCGAGTTGCAGACTTCATCACTAATCGACTGCCAATCAAATGAAGGCTTAGCGCGTCGTCTTCTTGCTGAGAGGGTCCTGTTCGACGGGGGCGGCCGAGGACGGACGCGCTCCGACAGAAGAGCGGCGTATATGCAGGTGTCGGACTTCTGATCGACGCTGCAACCTGAACTCGTTGCAACTCGCGTTCAGTCCCATCTGGGTCGCACAGAACTTTCTCAGGGATTTCTCTTCGATTGCTCAAGACTTTTTCAATTCCTCGCAGGTAAGCTCCCGCCAAGTTAGCCAATTGGGGTTCTATTTTCTGCCGATTCCAGCACCAAAACTCAGGTGAAGAAATACTTGTGTGTCTGGTGCTGAGTGGGCAATTGATGCCGGTGGATGGTCAGACGGCGAGGTGACTTATGCACAAAAATTTGATCCGGTTTGCGTTGTTGATTGCTGTTTCTTCGCTGCTTGTAGGAGCGGGAGTCGATCCCCAGAGAAGAGCGAGAGCGATCGGCTGTACACCGAACTCTACGCTCGGAGTCATGGGCACTTTCACGTGCAAGGACGGAACGGTTATCTCCTGCATTATCAATGGCAAGCCTGGGACCCGAGAATGTATCAGAGGCCGATTCGGACCTTGTACTGAGAAAGAGCCTAAACCGCCGACCGGACCGATAGTGTCCGGTACCGTCCAGCCAAAGTTCTATATCCTCTCGGTCATTTACGCACCTCCCGGGACGCACGGTGGCGACATCAGTAGCTCAGTAAAATATGGCAGTGGTAGCACAACGGGGACGACCGTGTCCTCAAGCAGTTCCTTCAAGGACAGCAACTCCGTCACTGTATCCACTGATATCGGGGTAGTGCAGGGACTTCAGGCCAGTTATGAATACAGCCGAAATTCGTCAAAGAGCAGTTCGCTCGACATTAAGAAATCTACCTCGAGAGAGATCAACATGTCCGGCCCCTCCGTCGATGGAATCGATCATGATCGCGATGAAATTTGGTTATGGCTCAATCCGACGCTTAAACTTATTCTGACACCAACATCGGTTTCCTGGACGGTGGACAATACCCGCAACGCAGATATTATGTTCGTTTTTGCGGGTGATCTGAGAAACCCCTCCAGAATGGCCCCAGGCGTGGCTGAGACTCTCCGAACGCACGGGATCACGACACAAGATTTTCCGGAAATATTGAAGGCCGATCCGTTTGCAACGGGAAGCGGGCCATTAGGTGGTCTTACGCCCCAAAGGTTCACTTTCATTGACGCCAGACGCTTCAAGTCTTTAGGTTTCACATTCCCGTACGAGCCGCCCTTTGCTCCTGGAGACAAAGCAACTACTCTCACGTTCAATCTCGAAAATTCGACTACGCAATCGTCCGCCTCCTCAGTGGAGACATCGCATACAGTGGGACTCACTGCGTCTATCGAATTCCAATTTGTTTCATTTCTCAAAACAAAGGTAAAGCTGGACAACAAGTGGACATGGACGAACAGCACGACCAACTCCACTTCGTCCGACGCAAAGGAGTCTGCCTCGGTGACCGTGGGTGGACCCTCATTCGGATACACCGGGCCGACTAACATTCAGGTGTACTACGACGTGCTCTACAAGACATTTCTTTTCGTACCCGTGGGGTCAGGGCTTGAGCCTTCGCTGCAAGGAGTGGTGACTCGGAGCTCAAAAAGGGTCGTTGCCGGAAAGGAGGTCGTGGTCGTCGCAAACGGTGTCAAGTACCGCACCTTTACTAATGCCAAAGGCGAGTACCGTATTTTCGACAAGATATCTGGCTCGGTTCTGGTCCAAGTTGGCGGGGTAACGAAACCTCTAACACTACTCACCCCACTTCAAAGGAAACATGCCGATATTGTTGTGCCTTAGCCTCGCAAGGCTCAGTCGGAAGGGAGCATTCATCATGAAGCGCAGATACAGTTTGCTCACGCCATCCAAGGTGGCGGCACTCATCATTGTTTGTCTGACGGCGATCCAAATTCCCGGCAGGACCAACCACGAGACAGGCAGCTTCAGCCAGGCACAAATAGTTTCGCTTGGCATCCTTCCTTTTCACGACGACAGCGGCATGAACGCCCCGTCGGACCTGGGCCAGAAGATCGCAAAAGACCTGCAGCAGAAGTTAGCGATCAATTACAAGGATGTGCTGCCCCGAATGCTCAACTCGGGCCTTGATCCTTCGGCATCGACGGCGATGAATGTCGAGCAGGTGGTCACGCTGGGTAAGCAGCAGGGAGTCAAATTTGTTGTGCGGGGTGGCCTGCTGGCTGTGACAACCGAAACCGCCGGCGAAGAGACGAAGATCGGCATACAGCTTTATGCAACCATCACATCTGTTGAGTCCGCCAACGACAACAACGTGCGGGCTGAAGGCAGCGGCACGCAGAAGGGACTCGTCGCTGAACTCTCGTCAGTTGACTTTAAGTCTGCTGGATTTCGCAACTCTGCTTTGGATCAGGCGCTTTCGGCAGCCACAGAGCAACTCGCAAGTTCGATCCATGACGCAATTGTCGCGTCGGCGTCAGCGACCGCGGCAACCGATAGGCCCACCTCTGATAGTTCGGCTGGGACGGAGACTGAAGCTGTGCAAGCTGCGGCTGCCGACCAGGAACTACAGCAACTTATTGCTCAGGCTGAGTCGACTCTTGCCGGCAATCCTAACAGCAGTACTGAAAACATCAATGCGCTTCGGCAAGCCCTCGAGGGTTTGAAATCGGCGCTCGCTACGAAAGCCAGCCGTTTGCAAGAGAACAAAGATACCGGAACGGCTGACCAGGAGATCGCAACGCGCAAACAAGAGATGCAGACAGCGCTCGCGAATCTCACCGCCGAGGCGTCTGCCAGTGACGCTTCCTCCCGGATTCAGCAACCCAGTGGCGAGAAAAAAAGTCTTCTCGCGCGCATCGGTGACTTTGCCAGTGAGGCTACGAGCCTGCTGCAAAAAATCCAGGAGTTACGCTCAACTCTGCGCGGCCTGCGGGAAGATCAATCCGGCAATCAGGGTGCGACTCAAGATCCGACGAGTCCCCAGGATCCAGGGACTCAGACCGAGCAGTCGACTGGAGAAGTTACTGGCACCGTTACTGAGAACGGCAATCCCGTTGAAGGGGCTGTGGTTTCTAACCAAGAGTCCGGCGCGAGCGCCACGACCGATAGCAATGGAACCTTTGATTTGAAAGGTCTCAACCCGGGCCGACTGGTCCAACTGACCGTCACAAAAAATGGCCGAATGATCGGCAGGGGACAGGTCGACGTGCTCGGCGGGCAGACTGCCATAGCGGATTTCCAAACTACATCGACTCCCGGCGGAAGAAGCCCCGTCACCGCAATGCCTGGGGTGCTTACCTCAACCGTATTAGGCAGTCGCGCCAGGACTCCGGGCCTCACCGGCACTCTGAAGGGAGTGGTCAAAGATCCAACTGGCCGGGCGGTACCGTTTGCGTTGGTTCAAGTACCAGCCGTCGGCATGGTACGCACCAACACCCAGGGACAATACTCATTCGTGAACGTTCCGGTTGGCACGTATCAGGTAATGGTGCGGCAGAATGGTATGAAACCAAAGTTCACGCAGGTGGTGGTAACAGCGCAAACAAGCGCTGAGTCGCGAACGCAATTTGTGCCCGCGGACACGATAGCCCAAAGCCGACAGTCGCTTATTCAGCTCGGCGCCGGGACGGTATTGCGCGGAACCGTTCTCGATAACCAGGCTCATCCGCTCGCAGGCGCCAAAATCTCGGTCATTCAGTCGGAGACAACAGTTTCAGTGCCTAGCGCCCCAAATGGAAATTATGAACTGCGTAATCTGAAGCCAGGCTCATACACAGTCTCGGCCTACAAGGTCGGCTATCAGGTTACGAGTCAAGCCGTCTCTCTGAAAACCGCGGCGACTGAACAACGCAACTTTCAACTTAGTGCACTAGGTTCCGAGACAGTGAATAAGCTGATCAAAAACGCGATCGCGAGTCAGGGCGAAGTTCGCGGAATTCTGCGAGCCCAGACCGGCGCGCCGATCGCAAACGCCAGCATCGAAGCAAGATCAGCGGGCAGATCAATTCTTATTGCCAGGACGTTAACAAATTCCAGAGGAGAATATGGCCTCAGGCTGGCTGAGGGTCGGTACGATTTGAAGGCCAGGCAGCAATCATTTCAGGATGGCAACAGCACAGTATCGGTTCACGCTGGTGGCGCAACTCGCGCGGACTTCGAACTCAGGCAAACTAGGGCTACCACTGGCGGCGCTGTGGTCGGCACAATGGTTCGTGTACCAGAAACGCGGAAGGGACAATTGGCGGGCCGAGTCACCGATCGCAACGGTAAGCCTGTTGCCGGAGCCATCATTGCGCTCGAAAGCCAGCGACGCGCCAACACGGATCAGGAAGGGAACTACACCGTGGCTGAGCTGACGCCGGACAGTTATCGGATCACAGTGATTAAGGCCGGCTTTGCCGCGGAAGAGAAAACAATCAATGTTCGCGGTGGCATCTCGACACGCCAGGACTTTGTGCTGAAAACTTCGGGTGACGCCATCAAGGATATTGGCAGGCTACCAACGGCTGGAATCGGCCTGGCAAGAACCGGGCAGATCGCCGGCCGCGTTATTGATGCCAAAACCGGAGCGCCTCTCGCCGGCGTGAACGTCTCGATTGCCGGCCAAAGGACCGTCACAACCAGTGCGAACGGTAGTTACTCTTTCACTAATGTCGCGCCCGGAACTTATCAGGTCACTGCCAGGAAGAGCGGTTTCACCGAAGGTCAGAAGAGCGTGACCATTCGCGGGGACAGTGTTCCTGCCAACTTCGCATTGACTTCAACGTCAGTCCGACCGACTACCATTTTACGGAGGCCATAAGTAGGTGCCGTTGACTGCAATTGTCTGCCGGCGGCGTCTGCTCCAACAGCTCGTCGGTGACTGGTTGGCAGCCTAACACTGACACGCTTTCCTATCGCGGGACTTCTGCGGGTGGCGGTTATTCGACGGTTGAGGACCTGATGAAGTTTGCAACGGCACTGCAAACAAACAAACTACTAAACGCGCAGTACACCGAAATTCTCACGACGGGGAAAGTCGATACGACGTTTGGCGGTAAGTATGCCTATGGATTTCAGGAGGCGACGGTTAACGGCACGCGATGCTTCGGCCATGGTGGTGGCGCGCCCGGGATGAATGGCGAGTTGAAGATCTGCCCTGGGCCAGGTTGATGTGGTCGCAGTTTTGTCGAACCTGGATCTGCCGGCGGCGACTCGAGTTGCAGACTTCATTACTAATCGGCTGCCAATCAAGTGAAGGCTCAGGAGTGACATGTGCGCGTATCTCTGAGAAGGTTCTGTTCGACGGTTTCGAGGAAATTCCTCGTCTTGCTGAGATGGTCCTGTGCGACGGGGGCGGCCGAGGACGGACGCGCTCCGACAGAAGAGCGGGCGTAAATGCAGGTGTCGGGCTTCTGATCGACGGAGGCGGCCGGCCAAACGCGCTTCTGGCAGAGTCCACGTCGGACAGAAGTTTCTGGAAGAATACACGAACGCTCTTCAGTCGGAGCGCGGCCGTCCTCGGCCGCCCCCGTCGAATAGGACCACCTTGAAGCATTGCAAGCAACAAATCGGTGCAGTCAAGCAATCATTGAGGAACTTCGGCGATGAAATGCAATGTTGCCTACAAGACTAAATGCCCGACAGCTGTAGCCTTTGATCGAAATTCATCTTACGGAAACCAATGCCCATTCGCTCGAGGTCAACAGGCTCGACGTTGCCTAAGTCCAATTCGTATTCGCGAGACTCAGTTCGCAATAGTATGGTTGCCGCGTCCTTGTCAAAGTGCACTTCGCGGAGCAGGTCACGCTCATCATCGTCCTCTGATTCCAAGGACACCGTTACGCCGCGTTCTGACTGATCGAGAAAAGCTTCGTACATTGGCGTGCGCAAAAGTACGAGACTGTTGATTCTTTCGGGATCATCAATTCTCACAAGAGCGAAAGAGACAATGAGATCCTTACCCGTTTCGGTTGTTATGAAGTCAACGGTATCCATGGTGAAAAATGCTCTAGGCGACTCTTACAACAACGAGATGAATTCTTCAACTGTAAGTCCGGTTTGGCGAATGATGGCGCGGAGCGTTCCGCGATCGAGTTCTTTATGATTGGGAATCGTTTTGAGAAGGGGGACCTTCGCACCACTACGATGTGACTGACGGGCAGCTTACTCACGCAGCGACCTCAACCAACTCGACGCGGTCTTCAGGAATTGGTTCGCCGCGTTCACGCAAAACTTCCTCATGTAACGAGATTGACTCGCGTACGTTTTCCAGGGCCTCCTCGCGTGTTTTGCCCTGGCTAATACAGCCTGGAAGGCTTGGGACTTCAGCTACCATAAACCCATCTTCGCCGGGATATAAAAGGACTCGTCGTGTCATGGGTGAGATTCTAACCTACAAGTCCATGTTCGGTGAACGCGATCGGCGAAGGACTCTTCATGCAAAAGGTAAATTGCATTCGCAATAATCCTGATAGCGGGTGGCGGGTGCGAAGGTAAAACTCAAGATGCGCAAAATTGCGGGTGAGAGGACAACTTTGATTTCTTCGAAAGAAGCGTTATCGTAAGCACCACTCTCAAGCGCATAACGACTGCCCAGTCCCCTGACATTCAAGTCGGTATTCAACCAGACCGGAAGGAGAAACTCTTATGGTCCAATGGAAACCCGATCCCACTTTCTATCCGTCGCCGCGCATGGCAATGCAGGCACCCGCTGAAACACTCGCATACGTTGCGGCTTTCAATCCCAGTAAAAATGGCCAAGAGCAGAAGCCGGATGCGATGACTGTTGTCGATCTAGCGCCGGCGTCTCCCACTTACGGCAAAGTAGTGGGGAAAGTAGACATGCCGAAACCTGGCGATGAGCTCCATCACTTTGGTTGGAATGCCTGCAGCTCCGCGCTCTGTCCTTATGCGCCACATCCGCACATTGAGCGTCGCTATCTGGTTGTGCCCGGCTTGCGTTCATCGCGAATCCACATTCTTGATACGAAACCCGATCCAAGAAATCCACAGATCGTAAAGGTTATTGAACCGGAGGAAGTCTTTAAACGGACCGGCTATTCAAGATTTCACACCATTCATTGTGGGCCAGAAGGAATCTATGTAAGTGGTTTGGGAAATCCGGAAGGCGAAGGGCCGGGCGGCGTCTTTCTATTGGACCATTTCTCCTTCGATGTGCTGGGACGATGGGAAGTTGATCGTGGGCCACAATATCTCGCTTACGACTTTTGGTGGCATCTCGGACACGACACGATGATCACCAGCGAGTGGGGCACACCAAACATGATTGAAAACGGTTTGGTGCCAGACCTTCTTCTCAATAGCAAATACGGCCATCAACTGCACTTCTGGGATTTGCGCCGCAGGAAGCATCAGCAGTCGGCCGATCTTGGCGCCGAGCACCAATTGGTTTTGGAGTTACGTGCCGCTCATGATCCGACAAAAGCTTACGGGTTTGTTGGTGTCGTAGTATCACTTAAAGACTTATCGAGTTCTATCTGGGTGTGGCATCGCAACAACGATGAATGGAAAGTAACGAAAGTGATCGAAATCCCGGCCGAGCCCGCAGAAGCCGAACAACTGCCGCCATTACTGCAAGGCTTCAAAGCCGTCCCGCCGTTAGTGACCGATATCAATCTTTCCCTCGACGATCGCCAACTGTATGTCTCTTGCTGGGGCACTGGTGAAATGCGGCAATACGATGTTTCTGATCCATTCAACCCGAAGCTGACTGGCTCGGTCCACCTCGGAGGAATTGTCCGCCGAACACCACATCCGAAGAACCCAGACCAACCTTTGAATGGCGCGCCACAAATGGTTGAAGTGAGTCGAGATGGTCGACGGGTGTACTTCACAAACTCGCTCTATCACGCCTGGGATGAGCAGTTCTATCCCGAAGGCATACGTAGTTGGATGGCGAAACTCGACGCTGATCCTGCAGGTGGACTCTCCGTGGATCCAAAATTCTTTGTTGAGTTTGACGGTTATCGAGCCCACCAAATTCGTTTGGAAGGCGGCGATTGCTCGTCTGACTCTTACTGCTATCCATGAGCCGAGTGTGGCCCTGGCTAATCCTATTTGGTCTCGGCGCCTACCACGGAATTAACCCCGCAATGGGTTGGCTCTTCGCTGTGTCGTTAGGACTACAGAACAGGAGCCGCCGTGCGGTGTTGATGGCAATACCACCGATTGCCATTGGTCATGCGATTTCGATTGTGCTTGTAGTGGCACTCCTGTGGCTGGCCCAGGCGAGCTTGCCTTTGACGTGGGTTCGGTACGGCGCGGCAGCAATACTGTTTGCTTTTGGGCTTTCACGCTTTATTCGCTCTCGCCATCCGAAGTGGGTGGGGATGCGAGTAGGGTTTCGGGATCTAACGTTGTGGTCGTTTCTCATGGCCTCTGCTCACGGAGCAGGGTTGATGCTTATGCCGGTCCTGCTCGGCTCCGACCACAGTTCACACGCGAGTCATAACGCTCACCTCGCTCCTCAACAGATGCCTTCCGTGAATGATCCTTCGCAATGGCTGGCGGCCGTTGTGGTTCATAGCGCGGGATATCTGTTGGTGTCGCTACTGATTGCTCTTTTGGTCTACGAAAAACTTGGCTTGTCGTTATTGCGTCGTGCCTGGTTCAACGTAGATGTGATTTGGATGATTGCGTTGATGATCAGCGGTCTCGCGCTTCTGATTATTTGACCAGCAGGCGATGAGATGCAGGTCCCATTCGATCCGTGGGCAGATGCCCGACTGTAAAGCCCTCCTTGACAGTCGGGCTACTGCCCCGATTCGCAGGCAAATGCATGGAACACGAGCGATCGCAATCTGGCAGTACTCATGCGTGAAGTCGCCTCCGTCGAACAGAAGTTCCATGACTGGATACACGGAAGCTCTTCTGTCGGAGCGCGGCCGTCCTCGGCCGCCCCCGTCGAACGGGAGCACCATCCACTTGAACAGTAGTCCGACTTTCCCTTTTGCCAACTATTGTACCTCGTTAACACGATGGGGCATCTGTTCGACGGGGGCGGCCGAGGACGGCCGCGCTCCGACAGAAGAGCTTGCGTGTGTAGGGGGCGGCCACGGAGGGCCGCCCCTACGATAATGCGATGCCAGTCCCGATGCTCACTCGCGCTTCACTGGTCCCATAGTTTGATCGAAAAAACCATTCATCGTCTTCACCAGTAGGTCTAACGGTGGGACGTGGCCTCCCTCGTAAGTAACCATTTGCTTTGGTTCCGGAAGGATCTTGAAAAGTGGCTCTGCCTCGCGTTTCAACGACAGATTCTCGTCGTACTTGCCATGAAGCAACATGATCGGTCCACGAATATGCGATGCAAAGTTTATCGTGTTAGCTTCGGCGATATTCTGAAGGTAGGCCTTCCGATAGCCCGAACCTACCAGAAAGACTGCCGCGTATCTTTGCTCAACTGCCGCTTGGATCAATCCAACACGCGCTCCTGAGCTGACACCGAAAAGTGCGATCTTCTTTGAGTCGATGTCCTTTCTCGTCTCCAGGTAATCCAAAGCCCGACGCAGATCGGTTATCCAGTTGACGATTTTGTCGCGATACTCTGCTTTGGTTGGATCGGGCTCGACGTACCCTTCCGGGAGCAGACGCTCGATGTAGCCTTTGATGATTACAACAAGTACCGCGCGACCTAATTTAACTTGAGCGCCAAGCTGATGTTCGGCAGCTTCAGTTGCTGAACGTTGCCCATTTTCCACATCACCCGGTGGCAGATAGTGAATCACCTGAAAAGGTCCGGGGAAATTCTTTGGCAAATAAAGATACGCGATTGCGCGTTCACCATCAGCACCGTTGAAGGTGATACGCTCGCGCGTCCACTCCGGTGTCTCCTGCTTCTCGATTTGTGGATCAAGTGATCCCTTTTCGTAGTCGTATGCGCGAAGCCATTTATTAAAATCTGCATCACTTGTGCGAGCATAGACGGGAACTTCGTCTTGAATCTTTATCGTTATGTTGCCCTGGGCCTCGCCAGTGGAGACTGCACACCTGAAACCGCGCTTCTCAGAAGAATAGAAACCGGGGAAGCCACCATAGTTAGCAAATGAATAAACAGGATCTCCCCACGCTCCACCTGCCGAAAGAAACCCTTCCGATGTTTCATTCAAGCACCATTCAGAAACGTTTCCCGCCATGTTGAAGGCACCGAAAGGGCTAATTCCAAACTCGCCGTTATCTACTGGCCACGTTCCATCACTACCAAAGTTTGCTCGCTGGTCCAAGGTCTCGCCGGGATAAAAGACTCCCCATGGCATGTAGTTGGTTAGTGAAGCAACACTGCCATTGCGACCTGCCTTTTCCCATTGAAAGATCGTGGGCAACTGCTTACCGCGAAACGCCGCATACGCCGCCGCCTCATACCAGGAAACATCGGTTACCGGATAGTTTCCTCTGCCTTCGGGAAAGTTTTGATTCGACCAGCTACGTGGACCAGGCAATCCGGTGCGGTCTTTGAATTCCTCCATCGCCTGTTCCCAGGTGAGCGTCTTACCGTCCTTAATAAATGGATATTTCCAGTACTGCTTCTTTAGGTAACCGCCTCCATTGATGAACTCCTTGTACTCCTGATTACTGACCTCATACTTGTCGATAAAGTAGTCGTCGAGATGAACTCGCTCTTCAGTCGGTCGTGCCCAGGCAACCAGACGATAGTCGCCGCCACTGACAAAAGTCATCCGGGCGGGCACTTTGCCAGCCTCAATGAGTTTCTTATCTAATTTGATTGGAGGAGGCGCTACCACAGAGCCGCCTGCGCGAAGAAAAGCACCGGATATTGTTTGTGCCATGGGAGCATAACCTTGCTTTTCGATATAGAGGACGTACTGGCCACGAGCGATTCGCAGATTACTAATCGGAGTTTGTCCGATTAACTGACGAGTGGCATCTGAGCTGAACCGCTTCAAATAAACAGAGGCACCAACGGGATCAGAAGTTACCGAAAGAGTATCTGAGATAGTTGGCATCAGCTGCTCGATAGTCGGGTCATCGGAAATGTACTTCTGAGCTTGTACCGCCAGATCGAAGGCCTCAAAGGTTCTGCCTGCTTTGCTCAACGCTTGAATCTCCGGGATCTGCTTTCTGGCCCAACGCTGATTCCAACTTTGACGAACGAACCAGCCAACAGCAATGACCGCGAAAATGACCAGCGCGATCACGGCATAGAACTTTGGTTTTCCTTGTAGCGGCAGCGTGTGCTGTTGTCCCGGAAGAGTTATGCGTTTGTCAGCAACAATTGTTTCTGCTTGATCTTTGTCGAGCGTGGTTCCGGAGTGACTGGCAAGTGGCTGAACGATTCCGGAAGCTTTGGAAGCAGAACGTTCGAGCCGATTTTGAAACTGAAGATCATCGCGCAGATTTCGTAAGTCGATCAGCAAATCTTTTGCAGTCTGATATCTGTCATCAGGATTCTTCCTAAGCGTCTTCAGAACAATTCGCTCCAGTTCGCTGGATATGTCTGGAGCGAATCGCGGCAGAGGCAGCGGCTCACGCGTCAGAATTGCCGATGCAGTGCCAGCCGAGCTCTTATCAAGAAACGGCTGGTGTCCACTCAACATTTCGTAAAGCACCACGCCAAAACTAAAAATGTCACTACGACCGTCAAGCGAATCTCCGCGAACCTGCTCAGGCGACATGTAAGGCAGCGTGCCAATGACAGCCCCGGGTGTGCTGATCATTGCCTCAGTTTCGGCCTCACTGATGATCTGTTCACGCTGCATCAGCTTGGCCAGACCAAAGTCCATCACTTTCACACTGCCTCTGTTCGTGATCATGATGTTTGAAGGTTTGATATCGCGATGAATAGTTTCGTGAGCGTGAGCCTCCGTTAGCGCGTCCGCGACTTGCACGGCAATCGAAAGAATCTCAACCTGGTTGAGTGTCTTTCGCTTCAATAAAGCGTCGAGCGTTTCACCTTCAACGTATTGCATGCAGATGAAACTGTGACCGCCGTCTTCCGCAATCTCATGAATTGAACAGATGTTGGGATGGTCGAGGTTTGCTGCGGTTCTTGCTTCACGAATGAGTCGTTGATGCGCCTGTTTGTCCGCATGGGCAGTTTCCGCAAGGAGTTTAATCGCCACGCGACGGTTGAGTTTTGTGTCCTCAGCGAGATAGACCTCACCCATGCCTCCGCCACCGAGCTTTGACAGAATGCGGTAATGAGAAAGATTACTTCCAGGTTTGGGGTCGCTGTTCATATCGAGGAGTGTCGGACGATTGCGATTGTTTTTGCTGGTATGGTAGTCCGAATGCGATGGCTAATCCAGAGTTTTGTGTCGCACGACAGCGCGAGTTATGGATCTGCTGATAGAGTGATGCCCTCGTTGCTCCGAAGGAGCAAAATGTTTATAGCCATTTGAGACCAATCGGACCGCGCTCCGTTAGGAGCGCCATGTTTCTGGCGAATGCCGGATGGGTATGTCGCTCGTGACGAGCGAAGTTGGTGTGCTACACAAAGCTATAAACATGCTACTCCTTCTTAGAGACTCTCTGCGCTGCCTCTGCGTTCTCTGCGGTAAAGATCCCGCGCACATTTTTCAACCGCAGAGACGCAGAGAACGCAGAGGCAGCGCAGAGAAGATCGATTTGACGTTTCTTGTCCAAAAGCAGGCAGCTCCGGAGTGAGAACTGGAGCTGTGGGAAAAGACGATTGTAGGGATGGCTCTCGGGGCCTGAAAGGACCGCATTGAATAGCCGTGGGCGAGCGGCTTTGCGCGAAGCCCACGGAAAGAATTAGAGGGAGAATAGACCCCTGTAGGGGGTCAAACCGTTTCGTTGTTTGACCCTTTCAGGGTCAGATTTTCATTTGGCATTGCTACCGTGGGCTTCGCGCAAAGCCGCTCGCCCACGGCTATTCATTTTCATCCTTTCAGGATGAAGCGTTCACTGCTGTGCGATGCAATCGGCTGAGGATGTTATTGGGAGTGTCGCCGCAAATAGCTCTAATAACCACTTTCAGCTGAAAATGCCTTCGCTCCACCAACTGACGTATAAGCCGCAAACCCGGCCAGCAACAAGCAAATGACCAGTGCGATTGTGAAGTCGGTTGCGTACCAGGCGGTGAAGTCTGTTGTGATCGGGAAGAAGACGTAAAGATGCGCGACGAAGAGAGCGGCAATCAACGTGAGGAGCCCATAGCGATGCAACACAAACACGACAAGCAGTGCCGCCACAGCATTGAAGGGCACCATTATCATGCTTGAGTTTGTGATCAGCGACCCCATTACAGTGATGAGTATCCCGAGTATGATCAGCGACGCCATTTCACTCCGCAACACAGCGACAAATACCAGCAGGAGAAACACGCAGATGAAGGCGAGAAAAAGCCCTGCTGAAAGCTGGGAGGCGAAGCGACTAAAGAACTGATGTGTATCGAGTATGGCCGCACCGGGAGTATCGTTTACTGGTGTTGCCTTTCCAATCCAATTCGGCGCAATTCTGGAAAGACCTGAAACTACAATCAGACTCGCGCCTATCACTGTTCCAATCAAAAGATCTCGACCGACAAGCGGATCGCGAAAATCTCCCGCCAGCAAACGACTCCACGAGATTATCCAGGCCGGCCACTTCTTTCTAACAAACGGTTCCAGCGCGACGTAGAGGAGCCACAGAAAACCCGCGAGAAAAACCGAGAAAGCAAGATGAAAAATGATCAGCCGGAACTCTAGATCGGCGAGGCCGTTGTGATGCGACGCGAAGGCCCAGTAGAGCATTCTCACAACGAAAAACACGATAGCCAATCGCATTGCGCCACGACGATCACCGCGCCCCAGTCGGAGATTTCTTCGCGCTAACAACGCACTTCCGAATAAGGCAAAAAGAAAAATCACGATGAGCATATAGGTAAGAAGCTTGCTGCCCCAACTCTCGCTGGGTTGCTCCTGTCTTCCGAGGCGGTCCCATGGATATATCGTCTCAAAGTAAACAAGACGCCCGTGAAAGGCTGCGGCTTCAACGTGAAGCTTTTCATTCGGATGTGTGGCGTCAATTCCATCCCACGCGGCGCGCTCGTCATATGCGTGCAGCGGAACGCGCGTCGATGTGACCTGTTGAAAGTTCTTAAGATCAAAGCCGGCAGCATGAAACGGAATGGACCAATCGGCGTTGACTCGTTCGCTTGTTTGCGGTTCACGTTGTGGAGGAACGCCGAGAAACCAATGCAGACGGCCACTCATGTCCAGGTACAAACTAGCCATACCGGATATATCAAGAGCGGGCTTATTGACCTCTATCGCTTCAGTCGTTTCAAAATAACGCGGGCTCTGACGATACCAGTAACGATAGGGACCTGGCGCAATGTCGCGCATCTTCTCCCAGCGTTGTGGCGACGGATCGTTGTTTGAAATGTAGTCTAAATAGTCACCTTGCAAGACGAAGCCGTCGGCGTAATCTGCCGGTGCCTCACTGTAGCCCAAACCCTTCACTACATCTCGAGCACGCGCGCGTAAGACTTCAGGAGAGTCGCCGAGAGGCGCCAGGCGATATATGGCGGTGTATTTCGTAAGCCAACTACCAAGACCAACCAACAGCACAAATGCCGCGAGCAAACTGCCCGCGACGATTGGACTAAGAATTCCCTGCTTTGGTGCGGCAGCCACCATCTCCGGTGAGGGTGTTTCACCGGCGGCGAGTGCGGCGGCAATTGGATCGCCACCAGGTAATGCCGCGGCTACTTGTAAAGCGGACGAGGGACGCAGTGCCGGATCTGTTTGGAGACAACGCTCAATGACTCGCTCGATCAGTGGATCAATATCTTTGACAAGAGAGGTTAACGATGTCGGCGTGGTGTTGTTACGCCGCATCTCAATTAATTCACCAATCGTTCTGGCTTCAAAAGCTTTCTTGCTGGTGAACAATTCATAGAGCACGAGACCCAGCGAATAAATGTCAGTCTTGACTGTCTGTTCTTTTCCTTCTAACTGTTCGGGCGCCATGTATGCAGGCGTACCCGCGGCCAACTCGTGCTCTGAAAACTCTTCCGATAAACCTGCTAATCCGAAGTCGAGGATACGAGCATTACCGTCGCCGTCGATCATTACATTCGCGGGTTTTAGATCGCGATGCAGCACGCCTACGTCGTGAGCAGCGTTGAGACCTGCACAAATCTGACGTGCGAGTTGGATGGACTTATCAATCGGAAGACTGCCGATGCGTCGCAGAAGAGACGAGAGCTCCTCGCCTTTGATGTATTCCATCGATAGAAAATGACGGCCGTCGGCCTCACCGATGTCGTAAACGCGGCAAACGTTCTTGTGGCTTACTTGTCGCGCGACGCGCACTTCACGGTGAAACCTGGCGAGGGCAGCGCCGTCGCTCAACAGATGATCGGGAAGGAATTTGAGCGCGACAGCCTGGCCCAACTTGAGGTCATCGGCTCGATATACCTCGCCCATGCCGCCTTTGCCCAGTAGGCCTACGATTCGATATCGCTGGAGAAGGATCGCGCCGGGAACAAAACGAGCGTTGTCGATGGAATCGTAAGACTGGGTTGGGGATTGGGTTGGGGTCTTGCGAGCGTCGAATCTTTGAGTAGCTCCATCGTCGAGTTGAGTGCCACAACTCGGGCAGGTAGCGGAATCGACGCTGATCTCCTTCGAACAAGAGGGGCATTTGAAGTGACGAGAGATCATCGGGCGCGCATTCTAGCAGAGTCGCGTTGATCGCGCGTTCAGAAGAGATTGTCTTGAAGGCTGCGATCGGACCACCGGCAGACTCTCAGCGCTTTACTACACGGGCGAGCTCCGAGTTGTGAATTCGGTAGACGATGATGTTCGCTTCGAGTTTCTTGCGTGGGGTTGGTCTCACTTCTTCCAGTGTGAGCCCTCTGTTGCCACGACGTGAGCGCAGTCTCTCGATTATTCCCTTCAGACGCGAACCGGCAAGATCTTTGTAAACGAGAAAACCTACGCCGTTGTCTTTCAGTGACTGAAGAAAGGCATCGTCGTCGGCCGGTGAGTTGTATTGGTCCCTAAACTCCTCAAGCGGAATTCCCGACAACACGCGGATCGCTCCATCTTCGCAATAAACGCGCGTCGCCTGATCTGCCCTTCGCTGGTCTTCGAGATACTGTGCAGTAATCAAATTTGGATCGGTCGTGACTATCATCCGTGTGACATCAACCAGCTGAATGCTGAACTGAATGAAGAAGAGAACGACAAGCAGGGAAGCGGAGAATTGCCGACCTTTAAATGAAGGTCGAAGCCTATGAACAAGAGAATTCAGGTAACGACTGGCAACCAGTGGCAGTCCAAGCGTGAAAAACACTAACCCGTAACGTGGCCAGATTTCTGGTTGATTGCGCGTAAAGTACGCAAGCAACAGAAAAGCCAGGTGTGAAGTGAAGAAGACAAGCACCAAACCATGCGCACTGGCGAGAAGGTCACTCACCGTCTTGATCAGACGCGCTGGTAGTGACGTTCGCTCGTGAAGGTCCAAAAAGTTGCGACTAACAATAGTCAGAAACAAAGCAACCGCTGCGTAGACCACAAGTACATTGCAGACATAAACCAGTCGAACGAAGTCGAAAGCTACTCGGCCTGGCGAAAAGTGAGCCAGCCACGGGTTGTTTGCGAGTGTTTCAACAATGTAGTTGTTTCTGATTTCAAAATACCGCGTGAAGCTTCCGGTTGCTTTCCAGGACACGTAGAGCCAAAACACCGCACCGGAAACTAAGAGCAACCCGAGCAGAATGGGCTTTATCAGCACCGCTACCCGACGACCTGTCGTCGCGTGCGTAGACTGGTTAAAAGCCTGAGCCAGGGGAATGATCGGAATCAGTATCCAACTTTCAATGCGCATCAGGCAGGCCGCAAGTGCGAGGATGGTGGCGAATATCCAGCGTTCCTTGATGCAACAATAAACGCACAGCAGGATAAGAAACGCATGCGGGACATCCGTCATTGCCGAAGAGGAAAAGAACACATGATACGGATTGATTGCTGCGACAGCCGCTGTTGTCAGGGAGAGCCATCGGCTGGACGTCAGTTCCCAGGTGATGAGGCAAACTACAACGCACAGAGCTCCACCACAAAACGCGGAGACTAGTTTTGGTACGTAGAACGGGCTACCGGCAATCGCACTTACAGTCGCACAAATCAGCTGATAAAGCGGCAGCCAGAAGCCGAAGAGATGAGAGACAGAGAACGATCCATCGAGCAGTGAGCGCCTCAGGTAATAGATCTGTTCGGTGTAGGCGTAAGCGTCGCCGAAAGCATTTGGTAACCACAGGGCGCCAATTACTCTTGGTGTTAATGAAGCGAGGAATAGAATCAGAAGTTGAGGACGAGTAGGTGCGTCATGCTGCATGACCCCAGACTCAGCAATCCCCGCGCCTCGGCCGCTTCGCGCGCCGTGTAATACGCAGGACGAAGACCAAAGCCAAAGATCAAAAACCAAAAGCCATTACTCCGGCATTTTCAGTTCGCCCGTTGTCAAATCAGGCCGTGCACGCGCCATCTCATCTGGCGTGGTGTCGACGTCGGGATGACGGGCATCGTGATGATGCGGATGTAAGGGTTCAGCGTTTTCATGTAGGGCGGCTTGATTTACTGCGACCGCTGCTACAGTCGCTGGCTCAAGCAAGTCTGCGAGACCTTCACTACCTCGATGTTCCATCCAGTGACGATAGCTCACCGTAAGAATAGCTACCACGGGAATAGCCAAAAAGATTCCTGCTACACCCGCTAATTCTGCGCCGGACAGAATCGCAAAAATTACTGCGAGCGGATGCAGATGAATACCTTGTCCAATCAGACGCGGGTAGATGAAGTAATCCTGCGCTATTCTCAATACTCCGAGAAACAGCAAAATCAGGAAAGCGGAAAAGGGTCCGGCATGCAGCAATGCGAGCAGCGCCGCGGTAACAGCGATGAGCAGCGGTCCGACAAGAGGCACAAACTCAAACACGCCTGCCATAAAACCCATCACCAACCAACCGGGCAATCCAAGAACGAAGAACCCAAGCGAACAGATAAGTCCTATGATCAAGCAGGCTGTTAGCTGAGCGCGAATGTAAGCAGCAAGGGTAGTGTTGACGTCCTGGAAAAATTCGTCGCCGCGCCAACGCCAACGACCTCGTGGCAACATCTGCAATGCAGATCGGCGAAAGCTTTCAACGTCTTTGAGCAGGAAGTACGCCAGGATTGGAATAAGAATCAACCACGGTATGAACGTAAGATACCCAAGTACCGCACTCACGACCTCGCTCGCGGTAACGCTGATCTTTTCCACAACTCTCGGTATTGCGTTGTTCACCGCGTCGACCAGTGGCTCAGGCATTCGCCGCGAACGGAAAAATTCATTCAGTTGTTGTGTTCTTTCACCGAGAGTCTTCCAGTAGCCCTTTGCCTGGTTCGCGAACTCTGGAAACTGGTTACCAAGACTCGGAAGGACGACCGTGATCGCGATCACAACGGCGCCAAGAATGACGATATAAGCAAGGAGGATCGCCAGACTGCGAGGAATTGCTATTGTGCGTCCAGCGAGCTGTCGCGAACGCCTGAGAAATTCGACCAACGGCGAAACGAGATAAGCAAAGAATATCGAGAGTACAAGCAGCAGAATGACGCCGGTGAGTTTTACGATGACCCACAGAGTTACGGCGACGAACAGAATGATGAAAATGACGCGCAGGATTACGCGCGTTGGCGGGCCAACGATTTCAGCAGTTGTTCGCGCGGCGGTGGCGGATGCTTCTTTGGCTTCTTTGTTCACGCGGACAGGTATGCTCGTTCACTACAGGCGCGAATGCAAGCGACTTATCATCTCTTCGACAGCTCTTTGCTGATTAGTCGACAGCTCGCGAAACTCGACGCCAAAAGTATCCAGAGTGCCATGATGTACTACGTCTGCACTTAAGGATAGGGAATCGTCTCGATCCAGTAGCAACAACCCAAGTTTGTCTCCCACTTTTACGTGTGGTCCGGCAGGGAGGTTTTTTATGCGGAGTCCGCCGAAACTAATGTCTCCCGGTTCACCGATACCAATCGATTCTTTTATGGTTTCGTCTTCAATGGCCACCATCAATCGTGAGAAGACGTAATAACGAGGGAACCTGCGGCGGTCGTGGGGTTGCTTGTCAGGCATGTCGGGCGTCGTCATTGGTCCAACCTAGTGCGATAGATCATCATCGTCGTCTGCATCTTCGTCTGTGTCTGATTCTTCAGGCGGAGGTGGCGGAGTAACGCGTGGAGCGGCAGGTTCCCAAACCAATCCCTTCCATTCGTCGGTTTCGCCAACGAGTTGCAACGCTGCCAGGGGATGCCCAGGGTTTCGTTCAATACGAAGAACCTCAGCGATAACTTGTAGCCGTTCGCCATTCTCACCGTGCACTTCAAGGCGCACCGTACTGCCAACCTGCGGCAACTGTCGTGGCAGATGCACCAGAGTTCCTTCGGGACCAACATTTTCCGTAGTGCCCTCTGCGATGACATGACCACCGGTCGGTTCGTCCCACTCCGCTTTGACTTCCAGACTCGCCAGGTAGCGGGGGCCTGAGCGATTTTCGATTTCCATGTGGCGGGTCATAGCGCTTCTCCTGATTAATATAGGACCGATAGACTTATGTGACCTATTCCAAACTCGAAACCACGAAATTCCTACTCTTCCTCGCTCCGCAGCTTCTCCAGCACCGAAAAATCTTCCAGCGTCGTCACATCACCTGCAACGGAGCCGCTTGTGGCAATCTCACGTAACAATCGTCTCATGATCTTTCCCGAACGTGTCTTGGGAAGAGCGTCGCTAAATCGAATATCGTCGGGTCGGGCTAACGCGCCAATCTCCTTCGCCACATGTGCACGCAATTCCTGATTCAATTTATCAGAAGGACTATGCGACCCTTCCAGTGTGACAAAAGCGACAATCGCGGAGCCTTTCAAATCGTCTGGCCGCGCAACGACCGCAGCTTCAGCAACTGCCTCGTGAGACACCAGGGCGCTCTCGATTTCTGCCGTTCCCAATCTGTGTCCGCTGACATTGATTACATCGTCGATGCGGCCCATGATCCAGAAGTAGCCATCTTCATCACGACGAGCACCATCGCCGGCGAAATAGATGCCTTCGATTTGCGACCAGTACTGTTGTTTGTAGCGATCATCATCGCCCCAGATCGTGCGCAACATAGATGGCCAGGGTCGTTTAATTACCAGATAGCCGCCGAGATTAGCTTCGACAGATTTACCATCGCGCGTCATCACATCCGCTTCCACGCCGGGGAACGGCTTGGTTGCTGAGCCAGGTTTGGTCGGGGTAGCGCCGGGCAACGGGGTAATCATGATTGCGCCGGTTTCGGTTTGCCACCAGGTATCAACAATCGGACATCGACCTTTTCCGATCAGTTCGCGGTACCACATCCATGCTTCGGGATTGATTGGCTCGCCCACGGTTCCGAGGACTCGCAGGCTGGACAGATCGTGTTTCAGTGGCCATTGTTCGCCCCATTTTATAAATGCCCGAATTGCTGTAGGCGCAGTGTAGAAGACATTGACCCGATGCCGCTCGATGATGCTCCAGAAGCGATCGGGTTCGGGAAAATTTGGCGCTCCTTCGTACATCAAAACGGTTGCACCATTTGAAAGTGGACCATAGACGACATAACTATGACCAGTAACCCAGCCTATGTCGGCGGTGCACCAATAGATGTCTTCATCTTTCAGATCGAAAACCCATTTTGTCGTCAAGTGTGCTTGCAGCAGATAACCTGCGGTCGTGTGCAGGATACCTTTGGGTTTTCCTGTGGTGCCTGAAGTGTAGAGAATGTAATGCGGGTGTTCGCTGTCCAACTCCTCCGCTGCACAGTTTGCATCAACTGTCTCCATCAGTTCGTGCCACCAGAAATCGCGTCCGGCTTGCATGTAAATTGATGAGCTAGTGTGCTTGACCACGATGCACGCATTGACGCTAGGCGTTTCTTTAAGCGCGTCGTCCACCGCCGCCTTCAATTTCACTTCATTTCCTCTACGCCAACCGCCATCGGCTGTGACCACCAGTTTGCAACTCGCATCGTTGATGCGATCGATTAGAGCTGAACTGGAAAAGCCTCCAAAGACCACCGAGTGAGTTGCGCCGATTCTGGCACACGCCAGCATGGCAATGGCGAGTTCGGGAATTAATGGCATGTACAATGCGACTCGATCGCCACGTTGCACATTTGCATGCTTCAGAACATTTGCAAACTTGCAGACCTCGGTATGCAGCTGCTGATAAGTGAACGTTCGAGTCTCTCCAGGTTCGCCTTCCCAAATCAATGCCGCTTTGTTTCTTCGCCATGTGTTCAAATGCCGGTCAAGGCAGTTGTAAGCGATGTTGATCTTGCCGCCACCAAACCATTCCGCATGAGGTGGTTCCCACTTCAAAACTGAGTCCCACTTCTTAAACCAATGCAGCTCCTCTTCGGCGTAACGTTGCCAGAATTCTTCAGGATTTGCGGACGCTTCAGCGCGCAACCGTTCCAGTTGCTCCATTGATTTGATGTGCGCGCTTTCGGAAAAAGAGTCAGGTGGTTGGAAGACACGCTTCTCATGGAGTACGGAATCGATGTTGGTAGTAGAAGTAGACACGCGCCCCTCGTGCGTTTGCTTGGAAGTGGATTTTCAGGTCTTTCTTTGCGTGCCTGTGTACCATAAGACATTGCCGATTGCCAATTTCCGATTGCCGATTTTGGTCGCGCAACTTGAAAGCACGTAATATCAATTGGATTTACCGCGAAGCGGTTCCGTCCCGAAGCCCAGGGTTGCTTCAACCCTGGGTAGACTCGCGACACAAATTCCAACCGCAACGCGGTTGCGTCCTGACTCGATCCAATCCCTGTCTCTTCAAACCTGGTCCGTTGAGGCTCCTGGGGACGCAACCCCGTTGGGGTCGGAATCCCGTGCTGCTTTTTCCCGGGGTTGAAGCAACCCTGGGCTTCGGGACGGAACCGCTTCGCGGTAAGCCAACTGTTCCTTGTGCGGCTGCCAAGGTTGTTTGCTTTTGATACCTGCTCTAAGGTAATAACGACAAGGCAATGACCACGGCTTGTCAACAATGCGGCGCTGAGTTACTGCCTCAAACGAGTTTTTGCAGGCAGTGTGGCACGCCTATCCCATCACCAGCACCAGACACGGCAAGTGAATCGACAACACGCTTACTTGATGAATCGGACGCCGTCACCACTCAGCGTTTAGATCCCCGCCCAACGAGTCCCGGACGTGGTCCTCTGAACTCACCAAATGCACTCCCTCTCGCTCCGGCACGTCGAGGAAGGAACAAGCTGGGTCTACTGAGTCTGGTCGTTCTGGTCTTACTTGTAGGCATTGTTTCGACAGTAGCGATCATGAGGAATCGCCACGATCGAGGAACCGTCGTGGTTGATTCTTTGACTTACCCGGGGGCTCGCAAGTTGGTCGATATCGTCTCAGAAGGAGGCGGACACGCAGTACATCTCGAGACGACGGATTCGTTTGATAATGTTCAAGATTGGTATCGAAGAAAACTCGAACCCGAAAAAGTGATGCAACTCACGACGTTTAGCATTGTGATGAAGAACGAAAAGACAACCGCGACGATCGTTCGTGAAGGCGACAAGACAAATGTCCTGCTCAAAATAGTACCTTGATGACTAACCTCTACGTCGGCACCAGTGGCTACAGTTATAAAGAGTGGAAAGGTAGCTTTTATCCGGAGAAGCTTGCCGCAAAGGATATGCTGCCCTACTACTCAGAGCGTCTGAAGGCGGTCGAGCTGAACAACACTTTCTATCGCCTGCCAAAACCTGAGATGGTCGAGAGTTGGAAAAGTCAGGTGCCCGAAAACTTTCGCTTTTCCCTGAAAGCCTCACAACGCATCACACATTTCAAACGGTTAAAGGAAGCTGAAGACGTTACGAAGTACATGCTCGACACTGTAAACGCGTTAGATGATCGACTTGGAGTTGTTTTGTTTCAGCTGCCGCCAAACATGAAGAAGGATATCGAACGGCTTGGCCCATTTCTTGACATACTTCCGCGCGATCTGAACTGCGCATTTGAATTCAGGCATCCAACGTGGTTCGACGATGAAGTGCTGGAGTTATTAAGACGTGACAACCGGGCACTTTGCATTTCGGATACAGATGATCTGCCTGCTCATCACATCGATGCGACAGCTGATTGGGGATATCTGCGTTTGCGACGTGTTAATTACTCGGAACCAAATCTGACGGAATGGATCGAACGCATCAAGGTCCAGCCCTGGAAAGACACCTATGTCTTCTTCAAGCACGAAGATGAAGGAACTGGTCCGAAATTAGCGGCCGAGTTTTTGGGTCTTGCGGGAGAGCTCTCGCTGAAAAAGTAAAAGGCGCATTGCTGCGCCTCTCACCGGATAAGATTTTTGCCGGATTAGAAATTCCCGCCGCATTCGTCATGTCCACAGTCACAATCGAGCTCTATCGTGTCGCCTGTGCCTTCACATGAAGCGCTACAGTACTTCCCGCCCGCTTGCGGTGGACAAGTACACACAGGGTTCTTGCACGTCTCCGTTTCGTCTGCCATTAGGCTCTCCTCCTCAATGTTCACCAGATTGGGCGGATAGAGTAGCACAGGGGACGAATAAGGCGCATAGGATCCAGCGGACTTATTTCTCCTTTTCCTTCTCCGGCAATTCAATGGCGCCCAACGAAATCAGGAGCCGAATGGCTGCGCGATGTTCACCTTCCTTTGCGTACATCAGCGCAGTCTTTCCCGTTTTGTCTTGCTGGTTAATGTCAGCGCCGGCTTGAACCAAAACACGAATGTTGTTGACGAGGCCTTCTGCCGCCGCTTTCATTAAGGCGCTCTGGCCCTGGTTGTTCACAGCGTTAACTTTAGCGCCGGCGTCCAGGAGTGTCTTCATGACTTCCGTGTTATTGACGATTGCGATTTCAGAGAGAGCGGTATCGCCATCATTGTCTCGCAAGTTCACTTTCGCGCCGGCGTTCAAAAGGTCCCAAACGATATCAGTAGTCGCATCTTCATCAAGCATCATCAGCGCTGTTTGACCGCTACGATCACGTGCATTTACATCGGCCTTTCCCCACAGGAGCAGCTGAACCATTTCTCGATTTCCATTTCGTATTGCGTGTTCCAGTGCCGTAGAGTCTGTATTCGGGTCGCGCACGTTAGCGTCCATATTAATCAGCGCTTCCTTAAGAGCCTCGATGTTGTCGTCCTGCGCGGCCTTAATAAGAGGATTGGATGGCAATGCGATCATTGCGCCACCCATGATCGCGACCCGCTCATTTGAAACTTCTCTAACTTCAACGGTCTCCTGAATCTGGGCAATGCTCAATGTTTGATCCAGTCTGTTGTGGTCGTTTGCACGAAGCATGATTCGAGGTACATCGCCAGGAGCAAATCCGCCTGCCTCTACTTTCAGATTGTAGGTGCCCGGTTGGAGTCCTGAGAGTTTGTAATTTCCGGTACCGTCTGTGTATGTCATCTGGATTTCGTTGGTCTCGGTATTGGTAATCGTGATCGTGGCGCTGGGGATGACTGCACCGGCGGGATCAAAGATCACTCCATAAAGAGCCGCTGTACCTGTGTCCACAAATGAATTAACGGAACTCGTAGCTGACATCGAGTTGTGCAAATACGTACGACTGAATTCATTCCTGGGAACACTACTCGAGGCCATTGCGCTTGAAAGACCCAAAGTGGCGGAGAATGCGCTGGCAGCAATCATCGAGGTGCGACGGCCAATCTTGTGTAGAACTTTAAGAGGAGTAACTGGCGGGCTGGGATTGACGGCCGAGTATCTAACACAGAGCCGCCCTTTCGATTTCAAAATGAGATGTCTGATCTGCTTTCTGTTTAGCTGCGAGAGATCGTGAACGGAACGTTTGCAATGACTACAGAACCTGATTCGATCATTGCCAAACATTGCATCCCAATTCTCAGTACATGGGGAGGTGATTTCAATCCTAACGAAATCATTATCTGACATGACACAGCTCCTTTTGCGCTAGTCAGTAATAGGTCGTATTGGTCCAATTCGTCCTATTACTTACCATCTACTAACTGCCCTCATTACCGCACTACAAAAGTTCCCGGTGGTGAAATTACTCTCGCTTCCGGGTTGTAGTAGTCGTACAGAGACGACGCTGCCGCCTTCGCGGACATAGCGAAACGGGGACGAAACTTGAATGAAAACTCTGAGCCTCCAGCTTGCGGCCATAGATAAACGACAATCCGATCCGGCAGAACATCGTACTGATTGATCGACCACTCCGAGCTCCGCACCGCTGTCTCCAACGAAGCTCGGTCGACGTCAGCACCAGGAGGCAGGCCAATCTCCGCCAGTAACATTCCGTGGCCACGAAAACCGACGCGCTCAGCTTTGACGCGGCAAGTGATCTCTTCACCTACTCTCGCTTCATTCTTGTCGCATCGAGTCGCAAGTTTTAGTTGCTCTGCGTCGCTCGCACGAACATGTGCTGCCTCGGCCTGAGATCGCCAGGGAAGGTAGTAGGTTGTGACTAGCTGTACCCCAACCGGTGGACCGCCGCCGTTCCGGTGAAAATCGATTTGGTTAGTGCCACTGGTAATGGTTGTCGAGAGATCGATTAAGAGAGGTGCCATCATCCGCCGGTCCGAAGGCAGGGTCACATCCTGAGCTAATTTCCCGTTAACGATTATTTCGATCGAGTCGGGGTTGCCGGATCCCGGCGATGCTGATGACGCCGACAATATTGCCTCGAGTACGTTGACCGTCGCCTGGGTTGAATACCAAACTCCGTACCGATCCTGATTCTGAATCAAAAACAAGAGACCTCGTGTTCTTAAGTCTCTCAGCGTTTGATCAGAATTGTTTTGACTCGACAGGGCTTGAACAACGAGGGCGGTGGTTTCAACTCTGCCCGCGAGTCCCCAGCCGTAGAATGGAGTGTTTGTCTCAAGCGCCCAATAGCTTCGTGATCCTTCGGCGTGGGCCATTTGCTGAAGTCTGGTATTTGCTTTCTGTGCTCGCTCAATGAGGCCGGCCTCCCTCGAAGCCAACGAATATGAGGCGATTAGATAAGGCTCATCAAAATCATTGCCGCCGGCTTCAAGGTAATTCAGGGCCTTCGTCAGAGGACCGATGGTTTGGCTTTGAGACTTTGGTTCTGTAGATGCGAGGGAACGCGCCACCAGCGCTGTCAGCATCACCGAAGCTCTGAGGTTTTCCTTGTGATTCCAATCAAACGACCCCCAACTACCATCTTGTCGTTGTTGCGAAATCAACCAGGTACGCGCGTTTTGAACTGTAGCTGCGGAGACGTCTGTAACGGTGCTCAGGTCATGAAGGAATCGCAGTGCATATGCAGTCAGAGCAATATCCGGTTCTCCTCGACCCCAATATGTAAACCCACCGTTTGTTGATTGGTAGCCAAGCAGACGCTGATATCCCGCATCTACATACTTCCGCGCCTTTGCGGCAATCGGGGAATCCGCTTTCTGATCTTTCAGATAGCGAAGCATCATGAGACTTGGATAGGTCGAAGAAATGGTCTGCTCGCCGCAACCGTTAGGCCGTTTCATGATTCCTTCGACGCTCTCCCACAAGTGCGCCATGAGATTGGGATAGATCTTCAGTTCGACATGCCGTGAGCTTTCCAACGCGTTGGTGGGCACATTGACGGCGATCTTGGACGTTTTATCGAATAAGTCGCTGGCGGTTTCAACTTTCTCCTCTCCATCCGGATGAACAGTGACTGGCTTCTCAATGGCATCGCTGAAATCGGAGGCAACCGCAGTCACCTGTTGTTTTCCGTCTTTAACCGACGACGCAGCCTGAATACTGAAGATCGCGTTTCTGGATTCACTAGCCGGCACCTCTTCCTGTTTTTGGTTTGACCCGAGAATCTTGAACCACTCATCCGGTTTAAGAACCACGTTCACGAGCTGGGTCTTATCCAAATAGTTTCTTAGCACTACTGGTAACGAAATCTGATCGCCTTCAGTCAGAATGCGTGGCGGATCGAGTTCGGCAAAGAAGGGCTGAAACGCACGGATGTCGGTTTCGGCAAGACCGATCTCTCCGTCTTCAGTGGAACCGATTACCGACATTCGCCAGGTCGTGATGTTGTCGGCAAGCTTGAAGTCGAGCTGCGCTCGGCCCTTCTTATCGGTGGTGAGTTGAGGTTGCCAGAGGAGGGTTTCGGGAAAATACTCCCGAACGCGTGGGGTGGAGAGTTGCTGTTTCGCGCCGGCGAGGCCTGGGGCAAGGAGGACCAGATTCCTCACCCCATCAATGTTGATGTTCGAGATCGAAGCGCTCGTGATATTAAGAGCTGCGCTTGGGCTGGTGACAGTAACTGTTTCCGCGACCGTTCCGACTTGTAGACTGAAGTTGAGCTGGATCAGTTCGGACGAACGAACTAAAACCTGACTTATGACGGTTGGCTGGAAGCCAGGCGCGCTGGCCCGCACTTCATAAATACCTGCGGGCAAGTTTCTGATCAGGTATTTGCCATTCTCATCGCTTGTCGCTTCAAAGACTTGTTCACTGACTTTCGATTTGGCGGTGACGATGGTTCCATTAACAACGGCACCAACCGGGTCATATATAGTTCCTGTAATTGCTCCCGTTGAACCTGAGTAACTGACCGGTGCTGATACGCGTCGAGGTTGAGTGTCATTAGCTGATTGCTCACTTACAACCGCTGTAAAATCTGCAACTTCGAAATCGTCTGACGTCCCGATCCTGGCGTCTTGACCTGCGCTTTTGATCCGGATGGTTCTTGCACTCTTCGTGACTGGTGTTACTCGCACTTGCTGTTGAGGAGCCTGCTTGTAAACGGATCGCGCTTCGATAGTGACGTTGTCACCGTAGAACGACTGCAGGTCAAAAACGAAGTAGTACGATCGGTTCCAAGGATCGAAAAGCTTTGCCAGATCCATGCCTGCGGATAGAAGTGCAGCCTGGAACTCAGTTTCGGTGGTTGGATATGTGCCGGTGTTTTTCAGCGTCTGGTCGAGTGCGGCGTCGATTCGAAATCGATCTTCAGCAAAATAGTCGAGCGAAGAGATCCACACCACGAAGTCCGGATCTGAGCGCGACGTCCCCGGTTCAGTGCTTGTGATGTTGATCTGGAACTTATCTCCATTTACCTCAAAGCCGATCTTGTAAGGTTTGTTCCAGGGATCGCGCAGGGTGTCGAGATTAATGTGTCTCTTCAGCAGTTCGTCCCGGAGCGTATCGAACGTTCTAATGAACTTACCAGTGGCGTGATGGTATTCGTGGTTTACTTCATCGATGGTCCGGCCGATTTGTTCGAAGTAATTCCAATTGAAATGTGATACCTCGAAATCATCGTCAGTATCGAATTTCTTATCGGGCCCTGCAGACCCAATCGAAAGAACATCAAATTGGCGTTCGGTGTTGAACTTTGGTCGATACGGGATACCCCAGGGATCTCGCAGCCCACTGAGGTTAAGAAACGAACTGCTCAAAATCTGTTCAAGGTTAGGTCCGGATTTTGGGTAGGTCTTGTTGTGGTCGTACTTGGTCTTGAGCGCTTCGCGGATCGGCTTAAATTGTTTTTCTATGAAAGCACTAAAAACGGTCGCCGGGTGCTCTGCGTAGTAATCACCACCAAAAGTGGTGACATCAAAATCACGACCCTGGTTCAAGATTACTTCAGCGACAAGAGAGAGATCAGGGGCAATGGGTTTTGAGATATCTGTTTGATCGAGGTCTCGCCTTGTTATGCCGGCGAAAGATTGACCATATCCCAGCAGTGACAAAACATTGCTGGAGAAACCGCAGTAACGAGAACCAAAGTCCTGATCTGTTCTGACGCGCTCCTCCACAGCTCTGTCAGTTACCACCACGCCCAGGGCACTCTCGACAGGTTTGCCTTCGGAACCAAGAGCTCTGAAGGTAACGTGGGCCTGTTCACCCGGCTTATATGTTTGCGCGGTTTGCAGGTTCAGCCTTAAGTCACGTTTACGAGGAAATAGAAGCGTCTTTGTGCCCCAGATGAGCTCCTCCTCATCATCCGCGTTGTAATGTTCGGCGTAAGCTGCAATTGTTATTTCGTCTTTGAATTCCGGCTGGTAAGGAATCAACAAAGAGCCTTTTCCGTTAATCAATTGAAGAGGTTGCGAATACAGCACGGTACCATTGCGAATCGCGTTCACAATCAAATGCAAACCAAGTTCACTCGAAGTAATGCCGGCGGCGATGGGATCTCCTGGCGCAAAGAGAGTCTTATTTGTCTCTATGCGCACGACTGGATCGTCATTGAATGTAAACGTCTCAGTGTGCGTGCCCCTCTTACCACTCTTGTCCTCAGCCAGGATTTCGAAATTGACTGAAGTGCTTTCCGGAAGGAGGGGCACGTGAAGTTGCTCCACGCGCGCGAGGCCATAGCGATTGGTTTTTATTCGACGAACGGTTTGCGGACCCTGCGAATTTTCGATCTGAATGGTGACGGCTGCAGGGGCTGGTGTTCCATCTGCATAAGAAGTAGAGACATAAAACCGCAAGGGGAGTTTTGGGTTCTCTTCATATGAATCCTGTGGATGTATCACATAGATGTGAATGGCGTGTTTTGACAGGCGCAGATTGAAACGACGCTCTTCAGTCCGGTTGGTCGTCGGGTCGGTGAAGTAAGCCGCATAGGGTAAATCCGTGAAGCGGTTGTAGTCCTGATTGCCGAGTTCATTTTGATCGTCCGTCAAATTGATCTGGGCCTTGAAAACGCCATCGGCTTGAGTGTCGCCCTCATACTTGTCGCCTTCCGTTGTTTCCCACTTTTGTTCGCGATAGTTCCAGGTCCTTTGGGTTTCTCTCACCAACCGGACATGTCCTGTGGTGACTGGTTTGCCAAACAGATAATCGGCCTTGATTTCTACCTGCGCATTCTGGCCTGGCAGATAATAAGAGCGGTCCGTCTTAACATTTACTGCAAACGTCGGCAGGTCGTAGCGTGAAATCTTTACTGCTGCGTTCACCGAGTAATCATCATCGGGAGTTGAGAATTGCAGTTCATAATCGCCAAGCCGAATTGAGTCTGGTATTGCCCACTCTGCATTCGCGATACCGAATCGAGAGGTTTTGAGAACAGAGCTCGCCACAACCGTTCCTTCGGGATCTGTTATTTTGAATTCCAATTCGTGGTCAGCACTGGCGTGTTTCGATGGACCGAGCATTAGCACTCTCGTATGCAGGGTCTGACCCGGTTGATAAAGTGGTTTGTCAGTTGATACGAAGAGACTTGGACGATCAAAAGCATCAAAGTCATGCTCCGCTTTTACCGTCACCAGTCCGAGCGTTCCTTCGATCTTCAGCTCTAACTCATCATCTTCTAATTCGGATGGAAGTTTGAAATTGAGATCAGCGTAGCCCGCGGCATTTGTGGAACTGGAGCTGGTTAGACTTACGGAATCGTCTCCACTGCCTGAGATAGTGATCAGTCCTTTGACCTGAACGCCTTTCAGAGGTCGATGAGTGACGGGATGGCGCGCGAGGACATTCGTTGTGAACTGGCTGCCTGGTGTTGCTTTCGCTGGTCCTGCTATGCGGAGTTCGAAGAGATCCGGAGTGATTTCGGAAATCGAAATCAAGCCGTCAACCGGTGAGGTCCCCGAAACGTCGGGAATGACTCGATAGTGGAGGCGATACCAAAGGGCCTGGTCCTCTTCGTAGGGTGTTAAGTCACGCGTCTTGAACGGTAAGGTGAAGGGAAGTTTTTGAGTGCCGCTTTTTATTTCCGCTCTGGACTCGGTAGCGGCTGCTACAGTGTCTTTTGGAGTAAGCAGTTCAAGTCGAATTCGCGCAGTTATCGTTTCTCGCGATCCGTTTTCAACCACCAGCAACACTTGCGGCGCCAAATCTGTTAACAGAATTCGGCTGGCCTTTTCATCAACTCTTAATTCGAAGCGCGCACTCGTTACTGCGCCAGAAAAAGGCAGACTGCAACCCAAGCAGACGAGGAAGAGAATCCATCTGCGCAACATCGTGGTCTCCTGAGGAACCAAACAGCTCCAGGTTAATAGACAGACTTCAACATCGGGGAGAAATCCGTTTCTACCACTTGCTACTTCCTAGTTGTCTTTTTTTGTGTGAGCCCTGGGGAGGCGCTCACAATGATTCGATTGCTGAGATGCTGGTCTGCCTACGAAGGGTTGTTGAGTGATGCAAAAAAATGTAGCCGAAACTTCCACACGAATGTTGAAACTGAACAAGTAGGGAAGGGTGGTTTACCCCGCTCGTATCCGATCTAAGTTGTCGAGAAACCGCGGGGGGTAAACCACCCTTCCTTACTTGTTCAATTTCAATTTTCATTTTCTTATTTGCGTTCTGGTGTGCAGGGCTTTGTGATTCTCGTCGATGACAATCCGAAAACTGTCACACCTGTATACATCCTCTTCATAACTCTGATTCAAACTGCTGACATGAGAAAACCAACAATAATCTGGTGCGTTGTTTTCATGTGGATACTTACCGCGTCAGCTAAATCGCCGGCACAGTCGCAGGAAGCTGAGTCACAAGCCCTCAGCGGTAAAACAGTCTCGACGGTTATGCCTAAGCGGGAAATTCCGAATGCAACTGAGTCTTTGAAAAACGCAAAAACGATTTACGTCAAGTCTTCTTCGCTTCTGGTAGGCAGATCAGTTGTCGAGGACAAACTAAAAAAGCGGAGGGAATTTCAGGCGCTCGGCCTGCTAATCACCAGGGACGCCGATGCCGCAGATCTGATCCTACACGTGGAACACGATCTCTTCACGATGTATACGTACACAGTCGTTGATCCTCGTTCACAAATACTGGTAGCCAGTGGAAAATTGAGTTCGCTGGGTGGAACGGTAGCAGGCAAAGTGGCCAAGAGATTCATGAAGCAAATGGTCGAAGCGCGTGTCCGATAAACTTCAGGAAGCTCTGATTAAGTACGACAGGCTGTTAGCCCGTCGGCGATCTTGGGCCACAAGCGTGAAGGTAAACCACGACAGGCTAACAGCCTGTCGTACTCAATCCCGACAAGCTAAAGCATATCGGACAGGGCCTTCGCGATCTCACCGGCCACGCGTGCGTTGTTTTCAAGCAACGATATGTTGGCGCGCAGCGTTGCCCCTTCACTGAACTGGGCCATCTGCGTTAGCAGGAAAGGTGTGACCTCGCGACCCGTGATTCCTTCGCGCTCTGCTGTCTCCAGAGCCTCATTCAACACTCGACTCAGTTCTTCTTCGTCTACCTCAAACTCCTCGGGTACAGGAACAGTTACGAGCAATGCGGTGTTTATTTGCAAATCGCGTTGCACCTTGAAGAGCTCCACGACGTCGTTAGCTGAAGTCGCGCGCACATCAACTGGTAACCCGCTGACGCGTGAATAGAAGGCTGGCATCTCATCACATTGATAACCAACCACAGAGACACCGTGCGTGTCCAGCCATTCGCGAGTCGCGGGCAAGTCCAAAACGATCTTTGCTCCCGAGCAAACAACGATGATCGGCGTGCGGGCAAGCTCTGGTAAATCGGCGGAAATGTCTGGCAGCGATCCGCGATGAACGCCTCCAATGCCACCCGTGGCGAATACTTTGATGCCGGCACGATTTGCTATCCAGCTGGTTGAAGCAACTGTTGTTGCACCATCCCATTCGCGAGCAATCGCGATCGGTATGTCTCGCGTGCTGATCTTTTTGACGTCTGAGTCTTCAGCCAGCAGGCTGATCTGATCGTTATTCAGTCCCACTATGATCTCGCCACCGATTATTCCGACTGTAGCGGGCCTTACATCTGCAGCGCGGAGATTATCTTCCAGACGTCGAGCGACTTGGAGGTTCGTTGGTCTGGGCAGGCCATGAGCGATGACGGTTGACTCGAGCGCGACCACTGGCTTCTTTGCTGCCAGCGCGGCGCCGACTTCTGCCGAGATGTTTAGTAAATCAGGTTTTTGCATTTTGAAAATTGGCAAGCCACTGAACAGGATGGTCAGGAAGGGGGCAAGCGACCAAATAGTAGCCAAAACCAACAAGGCCCTGAGCGCGCCCCCGCAGGTTCAGGGCCCCTTGGTTTAGCAAACCTGTACCGATCCGAGTAAGAATTGGAGGGCCTGGACCCTGCGGGGGCGCGCTCAGGGCTTATCGGATTTGGTTCGAGTTGGCCGCTTGCCCCCTTCCTGACCGCGCTTTCTTAATTGCTTCGAGTGGGTCGCTTGCCCCCTTCCTGACCGCGCTTTCTTAATTGCTTCGAGTGGGTCGCTTGCCCCCTTCCTGACCGCGCTTTAATTGTTGTCCATCAACTCACTTCCGCTCGCGCTTTTCTAATCAAGGTAAACACAGTCCCACCATCTTCACCTTTGCTCCACGCGATCTCTGCGTCAATCAACCCTGCCCGCGCGCGCATATTGGCGAGTCCTCGACCGTCAGGCTTTCTGTTCTCCAAATCAAACGAGCAGCCGTTGTCTTCCAGCGTTAACGAAAAATCATTCGTATCATTCGTGGCCACAAACATTTTCACATGACTCGCAGCGGCATGGCGCCAAATGTTGTTCACAGCCTCTTGCACGATTCGATAGATCTGCATTTGCACACTGGGAGATAACCGGGTGCGCTCCTCGATCCCATCATCACAATGGAACTCATAATCAAATCTCTTTTCGGCGGGTGCGTCTTCGGCAGTATGCGACAGCGCAAACTCGAGAGCTGCTGCAAAGCCAACATTTTGCAGAACTGAAGGACTCAAGTCTTCACAAATCCTGCGAACCTCCTGCGATATAGTTTCAATCTCCTGACGCAAAGCCGATGACGGTATTTGATCACCATTTGGTTTCATTTGATCCGTTAACAAAGCCAGGTGGCGTAAATCTGCAAGAGTTTGATCATGCAGATCGCGGGCGATTCTTCGTCGCTCTCGCTCGGCCTCGTTGGCGAGATTCAGCCGTGCGTCTGCCAGGTCCCGGTTTGCATCAACCAGCGCGGCACTCGTTGCGACGATGCGCCGTCGTTCGAGTATCGCCCAGAGCAATGCAAGCAGAGCCAGGGCTAAGAGGATCGCTAGGGCGGTGGATGTCCATGGAAAAGGAGCTTTAGCAACAGTGAAGGAAAATCTCAGCGGCTGCGAAACCGTCAAGTCTTTCGTAAACGCGCGCGCGGTGACTGTGTAGGTACCTGGTTTCAAACCTTCCATAGTGAACTGCGACTCGCGCGAAAGTTTTTGTCTGACAATGCGGCCCGCACTGTCAGCAAGTATGAAGGCATATTGAAACTGCTCGGGGAAAGTACGACTGCTGATTGCCGTCACATCCAGCAACAAACTATTCTGCGGATACTCCAGATCCAATCCGGCCTGTAACTCCGTTGGTGAATGCACCCGTTTGCTAACTACGCGAGTCGCAAAAAGTGAGGGCGGAATCTTTCCGGGTTCGTAACGGGCGATGCCGCGGTTTGTGCCGATTAGAACGAGGTCGTTTCCTTGTTCATCACGTTGCGGCAAAACCGCGAATACGTTTTGTGACGGCAGACCTTGTTCAGAATCGAGCTCGCTAACAACTGCACCCATCGATGTATCGAGCAGAATCCGCAGCAATCCATTCCCGCGCGTCCCACACCAAATCTCGTTTGCCTGGGAGGATTGGTTGCTTAGCAGGAATCGCGCATCAACGTTTGGCAGAATTGGCAGACATGTCTTTTGGGGCTGACACAAGTAAACCCCTCCGCTCGTTCCAAACCATAATGACCCATCGGCAGTTCGAGTCATCGAACGAATCGCAGGGCCTTTGAGCGGATCAAATGAAGGTTCTGCTTGAATCGTTTTTCCATCTGATGAGAAGACACCATCTTTCGCCGTGCCGATCAGCAGTCGCGAGTCGCCATCAGCGAGAATACTAATGACCTCGCGATTGCTTCCGGTGGCGTTAGCCCATGTGAGACCGGATCGCCCATTGTCGAGTCGCTCAATACCACGTCCATAGATCGCAAAATAAGTCGAGCCGCGAAATTCTGTGATGGCCCGAACGCTTCCGGCTGCGTCTGCAGTTCCGGAGCTGGATTCAATTCGAGTAAATGTGATCGCCTCTAAGTTCTGGTTCGGTCTGTTTGCTACGTAAAATCCGCTGGCGGACGCAATGAGCAAACGTTGTTGCTTATCTTCGGCGATCGCGTAAATGATGTTGCGACCGAGTTCGACAACTGGTTTCCACAACGACGCTGCTTCGTCATAGATAAAGAGACCACGGTTTGTACCGGCGAGTGTCTTACCTGCGCTGGTTTGAAACAATGACCTTACGAAGTTGCTGTCACCGTTGTCGCCGACTGATTCGACCTTCGGTGCGTGCGGATCGAAGCGGCAAACACCACGGTCGGTACCAAACCAGATAACCCCTTCGCGATCTTGAAAGATGGCGTAAACATGATCGGAGCGCAGTCCACCGGCAGTTCCATCAAAGGTGAAACGCTGAGTCTTCTCCTTCGAAACTCGAAAAACACCACGGCCATCGGTTCCAATCCACATTTCATCGCCAATTGACTGGAGTGCCATTACTGGACCAGTCGCAGCGTCGGACCGGCTTAGTTCAGAAGGCATTTCTCCCGAAAGCGCCCCCGGTTCTTCCTTTTTGGTTCGGGCACCAACCCAGAGCTTACTGCTTGAGTCGCGAGCAAGTGCGTTCACGAAATAAGCAACGGGCCGCATTTGAGGGTCCTTTGCGCCGCCATCACGGATCTCGACCACTCCGCGACTTAACGTGCCTGCAAATAACCGGTTGTTGGCCCAACTGAGGCTGGTAATCACCAGTGGACCCGGATGATCGCGATCGGCGCTCTCCAGAGGTTGTCGAAGAAGCGGCTTTGTATCGACGACTTCGCGAGTGCCTGTTGATCGCTCCTGCGATTCTGCAATTCCACTGGCCATTGTCGTGGTATTAGCCGTCAGCACGCGTGATTCAAAAATCTGACCTTGTTCAGTGCTAATGATTACGCGCCGCGGTTCCGGCGAGATGATGCTGGAAACTGTTTGGCCCGAAGTTTCTTTGATGAGTTCAAATCCGTTCGCTGCATATCGCGACGCACCTGCTTCAGTTCCAACCCACAACCCGCCGTCTGAATCCGTTTGCAGTGCCAGCACGCGACCCGGAGGCAAAGCTGGATCGTTGATAGTTTGAGTGCGTCGTCCGTCGAATTTTGCGAGGCCGGCTTCGGTGCCAAACCACATTGCTCCATCGGTTGTTTGTGTAATCGCTCGAACACGATCCGACGGCAAACCGTGGAAAAGTGTTACGGCGCCCCATTGATGAAGACCGGTGATTGGAGTTGGAGATGGTGAAGGAGACGGCGACGGAGATGGCGAAGGGGTGGCTTGAGGCTCACCTTGAGCTGACACTCGAAAGATTTTTGCAGAGTTCGCCAGAGAGACAATGATGCCGAGACTTAGTAATACGAGGATGAGGTCGCTTGAACTGATTCTTCTGATTTGCGTGATCCGCTTCTTCACAAGAGTCTATAAAAGGGTAAGGCTGACGTGTTGCTAAACATTGGGACCGGATCGTCGTGGAAATCAGCCTTCTTAACCGGCTTGTGCGTTTGGAGGTCGAGATAACTGCGCGTCGACTTTAACAACTTGCCATTAGTGTCATAGTAGCGATCGCGCAGCACGCTGACATTTCCGGCAAAGGTATTCAGGCGCGCTTGAATCTTCGCCAGGGTTCCATCCTCGCGATAGTAGTATTTGATGAAGTGGTACCAATCGCCCGATCCACTCGTAAAACCAAAGAACGCAAGAACGACTTTACCGTCGCGCGTCCAAACATCACAGCTTTCATCCAGCTGTTGGTCGGATTTGCCCTTAAGCTCGCGCCAGCTGCCCTTGTCCCCTTTATAAAAGACGCCGAAGGTTCGGAATTTCCGCGCTTTAGTGAAGCGATCCACGTCAGCTGTATACGCATTGATTGCTGAAACTTCGGCGGTGGAGGATGAAGGCGTAGGTGAAGCGGTCGGAGTTTGAGCTACGGCGCCAAAGCCGCTCAGCAACAATACAAATCCGATTAAACTCTGTGGGATCAGTTTCATCTTCTTATCTTTTCTTCTGCGTGGCTTCTCGTTTCTGTTCCTCTGCAAAGCGCTTCTGATCTTTCGCCAGCCAGGCCTCCAAATCTTGGGCGGCTTTCTCTAATTCGTCGCTGTTGAGTAGTCCTCGTCTGAGCGCTTCAAAGAATGCTCGGGTGCGAATGTTGTAGGCAAGTTTCTCGTAAGCCTCCTGTTCGGTGCCTTCAGCAACGGCAACGAAGAGTTTTTCGTACAAGGTTGCCAGCCTGCTTTCAACGCCGCGCAGAGACAAACTACATTTGCGCGCAATCGCCCAGTTCGAAAGACCCAGCGCCAGGTAATAAAGTGCTTCAGCCTCGAACTCCGTTAACAGCGGGCGCTTGAAAGAATCCTTGAACGCCGGATCGATCATGTCGGCGCCATCTTCGAGCACTGCTGCGACAAATCTTAGAAAGCGAGACTCCGGATTGTTTTTGTGAATGAACCCGTATGCAGGTGGTGGATCGACAGCCTTGACGATTTTGCGAATCTCGTTGATATAGATCTCGTGTGGAAACTGCGTCCAGAAAATGATGCGCGCAGTTGGAAAGTCGCGCCAGATTGCGCGTGCAGCCTTCACTCCTGAGAGCTTGGGCATTTGAATGTCGAGAATGCAGACGTCAGGTTTTTCATCGAGAGCGATCTTAACAGTCTCTTCGCCGTCGCCGGCTTCAAAAATTGGAGTGTGGGAAGGAAATTCTTTTTCGAGAATCTCGCGCAGGTAATGGCGCTGGGCCATGTTGTCTTCAGCAATTAGGATCGACATTTTAAAGGTACGACAGGCTGTTAGCCTGTCTTGGTTTCCCTTGATGCACTTTATTGTATCAGGCCAGTTCGCTCGACAGGCCGACAGCCTCTCGTACAGTTCAATTGGGGAGCGCTGCGAGAAGTCGGTGCTTCTCGGCACTAGTCTCACATCTTTCCAGAAATTCCTTTAGCCAGTTCTTTTGCGCCTTAGTTCCGCGCTTGGCAAGGTTAAGAAGTTCAGAAAGATTGTACTTTAAGAAGTCGGCCTCGGTCATGGAGTCTATTTTGTAGATGTGATTGAGTTCACGTTGATTTACGGTTGATTCGTTTTGATCGAGAATTTGTTCAGACTTGTTAGAAGAAACGAATACCGCGACCTGGCGCTTTGAGAACAGAGGGATATCCTTATCGCTGTCTAGCGAGTAATCGAGATTGAATTCCAGTTTGACGCGCGTTTGATTCTGGCTCTTTTGGATATCGAGAATTCTGGTTGTGAATCCTCTTGTGGGGTAACCATCCCAGCCTGACTGGAACCCCTCGCATTCATACGATGCAACTTCGTTCAAACGATTCTTAGTGATCTCAAAGATGCGATTGTGATAGTAAGCGACGCCGCTACCAGAGGCACTCTGACCCATGGTGACGAGCCACGCCTTACCTCCCGAGACTACGATGAAACTTTCAGATTCTCTGTACTTGCCCCATTCATCGACGTGCCCGATGAGACTCCAATCATCTTTATGGCGAGTGTATTTGAAAATGAGATATCTATACGACTCCATCGATACATCAGAGATTTTTACCAACGTCTCATCGCCTGTTTCCTTATCAAGGTCGAAGGATTCCATTTTGACGCTGCAATTGTTGCATTGCGAAAAGTCTGAGACGACGGTTTCTTTATCCTTCAGGTGTAGCCGCTTCCAAAGATTCTTTAGTTTCGCTCGAGGGTGGTCATCAATAAACCATGCGATATTCCAGGGCGATAAGTCGCGGTCATCGGGGTACTCAGCATCATCTTCCTCATCAGAACTAGTTGCATCTTGAGGTGTGGGCGTTGGCGGTGCAGTCACTGGTACTGGTTTTGGCTGACGCAGCCGATGCAGCAGCCAACTGGAGCTCACGCTGATCATTAGTGTGATGAGTGCGACGAGTATTCGTAGAGAGAGTTTTCGCATGCCATGAGTGTGAGGGTTGGTAGTGAGGCGAACAATGTGGCCTGCCACATCAGAGAAAGGGTTAAGCCCTGATGTATGTAGGCGATTGGGTTGAAGTCTCGGGGCGGTAGCCCGACTGTCAAGGAGGGTTCGGTCTCGCTAAGGAAATTGAGCCCTCCTTGACAGTCGGGCTACTGCCCCGTGACTATTTCAGAGCGTAGTAAATCCCCTTTTTGAAAGGTCAGTCGATGAAAGTTCGTGTCGTTGTGATTGCTTCCTTGATATCCATTTCTACATTCGCCCCCTTTTCCAGCCGAGCCAAAACAAACCAGAGCGGTTCACCGTCAGAACAAAAGCCTGCTCGCGACCAGCAACTGTGGAAACGCGCGCTCGCCATTCATCGCAAGGCAATAGTGATTGATAGTCATAACGACATCACCACACCAATGACGAATGACGACTACGATCTCGGCGGTGCGCCTCCAGTTCCTTATCGCACCAGCCTCGATCGCATGAAAGAAGGCGGTCTAACCGCCGAGTTCTTTTCCGTCTACATCAAACCAGACTATGTTCGATCCGGTGCTGCGAGACGAACGCTCGACATGATCGATTCGGTTTACCGGGCTGTCGAGCGACACCCAAACGATCTGATGTTGGCCACATCCGTCGCTGATATTCGTCGCGCAAAAAAACAGGGAAAGATCGCTGCCCTCATGGGGATTGAAGGCGGTCACGCGATCGAAGACTCTTTACCGACGCTTCGAGAGTTTTACCGTCTCGGCGTTCGTTACATGACGTTGACCTGGAACAACACAAATAATTGGGCCGACGCTGGTCGTGGAGAAAAGAAGCACAATGGACTAAGTGACTTTGGAAAAGAAGTCGTACTCGAAATGAACCGGCTGGGAATGATGGTCGACGTCTCGCACGTTTCGGATAAGACGATGAGCGATGCGCTCGAGGTCTCGAAAGCGCCAATTATCGCATCGCATTCTTCGGCCCGAGCGCTTAGTAACGTTCCGCGAAACATTCCCGACGATTTGTTGAAGGAGATTGCCGACAAAGGCGGCGTTATTCAGGTCAACTTCTACACCGAGTTTCTCGATGCGGCTACAGTAGGTCCACAAAGTGATGCGCGTACCGCACGATTGAAAGCTGAACAGGATGCGATTAATGAGAAGTACAAGGATGACCCGGAACGACGAGGCGAAGAAAGTGACAAGCTCGAGGCAGCGAACCCATTGCCGCCTTTGCCGATATCCAAGTTGATCGATCACATCGATCACATTGTTAAGGTTGCCGGGATCGACCACGTCGGTATTGGTGCTGACTTTGATGGGGCGAATGACATGCCCGAAGGCGCGCGCGACGTTTCCATGCTGCCAAACATCACTTATGAACTACTGAAGCGGGGTTATAGTGAAGGGGACATTCGGAAGATTTTGGGTGAGAACTTGTTGCGTGTCTTTGCTGAGGTTGAAAAGGTTTCAGTGGGGATGACTAAATCGATCAGCGGTGACGGGAGTTTGAAGAGAATTAAGTGAGTCTTTGGAGTGCGGTGGCCTGCCACCGCTTTTTTACAGAGCCACCCTTAATAGCGCTGCTCTAACAAAGCGGTGGCAGGCCACCGCACTCCAAAAAAAAGATGGTGATCGCGCGACCACCATCGTAAAAAGCAGAAAGAAGAAGAAAGTTCTTTAGCGTTTTTGACCGGTTCCCTGGCCCTTTTGTCCACTCTGTCCACCGCCGAGCCCTTTATCATCGTGCATCGGTTTATTCATGCCGCCACCAGAGTGTTGTCCAGTTGACTTATCATCTTGCGGGTTGCGGCCGGGTGACTGTTGGCCATGGCCTTGATCTTCGCGACCCTTTTGTCCGGCTTGTTGATTTCTCATTTTGTCATCAGGCATCTTTGTTTTTCCTCCCCTTGATCGATGGAAATGCCTCAACCGGAAAGTCTCCGGTGAGTAAACTACTACAGAATGGAATAACAACCAGTGTGCCAGTAGGTTTGGTTTGGATTGTTGGATTTCCCTCGAACATACCCATCAAAAACAATACAAGCGGAAATGAAACCGTACACACGAATGGGCGTTTTGCCTGGTGTGTTTTGTCATTTGTTACCGGAGACGAATAGGACTTATGGGACACGCCTGGGACCTATTGGTTGTAATCGAGCTTGAGAGGCTATTATCTTTGCCAGACATGACTCCGGCCGGAATCTACATTCACATTCCCTTCTGCAAATCGCGTTGTTCATATTGCGACTTCGCCACGGGCCTTTATCAGACCGAATTGGCGGAACGCTACGTTCAGGCGCTTATCGTCGATTTAGAGACGACTTCTGTCGATCACCTACCGCACAGTGTTGACACAATCTATTTCGGAGGCGGGACGCCATCGATGTTGTCGAGCGATCAAATCGAACGAATTCTTGCGGTCGTTCACCGGCGCTTCCAAATTCAATCAAATGCTGAAGTCACAATCGAAATCAATCCGGGTAGTGTGACGAAGACGAAGTTGAAAGACTTTCGGAAACTCGGAATCAATCGAGCAAGTTTTGGCGCACAAACTTTTCATGATGATGAGCTCGCGCGACTCGGTCGTTCTCACGATTCGTCTGATACGCTTCGAACGTTTGAATATTTGCGTGCTGCCGGTTTCGACAACATCAGTTTTGATTTGATTGCGGGACTTCCAGCACAAACGATGGTTCAGTGGCAAGAGAACGTAGAGCGCTCCCTGGGATTGAGGCCGGAACATCTCTCGTTCTATTTGTTGGAAGTTCACCCTGATACTCCGTTGGCACAACATATCGAGCGCGGCATACAGCCCAAACCAGATGACGATCTCGCTGCGGAAATGTACAAGTGGATGCTCGAGCGTTCATGCGATGCAGGATACGAACACTACGAGATCTCAAACTTGTGTTTACCGGGCTTTGAGTCGCGTCACAATACGAAATACTGGCGGGGCGATGCTTATTACGGATTTGGATGCTCAGCTCATTCATTCGATGGTCGCAGCTTGCGATGGTCAAATCAAAGAGATGTAACAGCGTATGTGAATGCTATTGAAAACAAGCAAACTCCGGTGGTTGAACAAACTCAGCTTAGTGATAGTGAACTGCGGGCCGAAGCGGTGTTTCTCGGAATGCGTTTAATGCGTGGCATCAATGTGGACGAATATCACACGTTGTTTGGTGTTGATATTCAAGTGATGCATCATCAAGACCTCAACAAGTTTTTTGAGGCAGGGTTAATTGAGCTCAATGGGGATCTGCTCCGACTGACACGAGCCGGGGCATTGATGTCCAATGAAGTGTTTGCTGCGTTGGCCTGAGCCTATAGGCATGTACTTGCTGCTTGGATGAAGCCAGTGGAGCCTCCAGAATAGAACAAGTCAGGAAGGGCGGTTTACCCCCGCGTCCCGGACACAAATGATCAGGAGACAGCGGGGGTAAACCGCCCTTCCTGACTTGTCTGTTCTGGAGAGGTGTTTGACTTCACCTCGAACCTCAAAAAGACCATGGCCCCATTAATAATCGCGATCGACGGACCATCAGGCTCGGGGAAATCAACACTTGGCCGCATGATTTCGCATGCGTTGAACCTTTTGTATATCGATACTGGTTCGATGTATCGGGCCGTCGCGCTGGCAACGATTGAAGCGGGCATCCATCCCCAGGATCGTGATGCAGTCGTCCAGCTGGCTGAGGGACTTGATATCAATCTGGAAGGCGATCCTGATTCACTTCGTACTCTGATAGGAACGCGCGATGTCTCGGACCTGATTAGAAGTGAGGCAGTCACCGAGATGTCCTCGATAGTTTCCACGATTCCTGGAGTGCGTCGCGCGATGGTTGCCCGCCAACGCGATCTCGGCCGTCGGGGTGCGGTACTGAATGGCCGAGACATCACCACCGTCGTGTTTCCGGATGCAAGTTACAAATTCTTTCTTACGGCCGACGCGAGCGAACGGGCGCAAAGACGATTCCTGGAAGAACAGGCTAATCATCGTAACTCGACCTTGGCCGAAACATTTGCGGAAATGACCGAGCGAGATCAACGCGATATAACGCGCGCCGACTCGCCGCTCAAGATTGCCGATGATGCGATCGTGATCGATTCAACTGGAAAACGGATCGAGCAAGTGTTTCGCGAAATGATGGACAAGATTAAGGAAAGCGAAGAACAAGTATAGGGACCTATGTGACCTATTGGACCTATTGACTTCGACCTATTAACAACATGTTCACCGGCATCATTGAAGAACTCGGCAAAGTCCGGAGCGTGGAAAAGCGGGGCGACAATGCCCGCATCGTGATCGAGGCCCGTATTGTTATTGAAGGAACAAATCATGGCGACTCGATCGCAGTTAACGGCGTTTGTCTAACTGCGCTCGACATCACCAACGATTCATTTGCCGCGGATGTGTCGATGGAGACGCTGGCGCGTTCCACTCTTGGTAATCTTAAGCCCGGCACGCCCGTTAATCTCGAGCGTTCGGTGACGCCAGCGACACGCCTTGGAGGACACATAGTCCAGGGACACGTTGATGCGCGCGGTCAGTTGTTGGCAATCGAAGATCATGGCGAGTCGTGGACGTTTCGATTTGCTTATCCTCCCGAGATAGCAAGGTATCTGGTTTTCAAGGGCTCAGTTGCGGTCGAAGGGATTAGTCTGACTATCGCCGGACTTACCGATGATTCTTTCGAAGTGGCAATCATCCCCAAGACGTTGCAAGTAACTAATTTTTACCACCTGAAACCCGGCGAAGCTGTCAATCTCGAAGTTGATGTAATCGGGAAATATGTTGAGCGGCTGTTGAAAAAGTCAGAACCGTAACGCGGTAGCGTCGGGTCGCAACCAATTAGATCCCTTACTTTGGAGGGACCCGACGCTACCGCGTTACGGTTCTGACTTCAATTTCGGTTAACATAACCGTCAGTTCTTACTATCACCCGCGAAGGCTTGTTACGTGGCTCTTGCTCCTATTGATTACGCTGTCCGCGACATCCGTGACGGCAAAATGGTCATAATCGTCGATGACGAGGACCGTGAAAATGAAGGCGACCTCGTTTGTGCGGCCGAAAAGGTTACGCCCGAGATCATCAACTTTATGGCCCGCCATGCACGCGGTTTGATCTGTTTGCCACTGACCGAAGAGCGATGTGACGAACTCCACCTTACGACTCAAGTCGCCGACAACACGTCTTTCCTCGGTACCGCATTCACAGTCTCTATTGATGCGCGCCGTGGCATTACGACGGGTATCTCCGCGGCTGATCGTGCCACTACGATATTGGTCGCAGTGGACCCCAAATCAAAACCTTCGGATCTGGCGCGACCTGGTCACGTCTTTCCGCTTCGTGCAAAGAATGGCGGCGTGCTGGTTCGGCCGGGGCAAACGGAAGCAAGCGTGGACATCGCACGCATTGCCGGGTTGTATCCAGCCGGAGTCATTTGCGAGATCATGAATGAAGACGGAACGATGGCCCGCCTGCCTCAACTCCAGGATTTCGCAGCCCAGCACGATTTGAAAACGATCAGCGTCGCCGACCTGGTGAGATACCGGATCAGCAAAGAGACGTTGATCAGGAGGGTTGTCGAAACTGATTTACCAACTGTCTACGGGCGCTTCCGAGCAATTGCGTACGAAAACATCATGAATGGTGATGTTCACCTGGCGATGGTGATGGGAGAAGTTGCCGGCGACGAGCCAGTGCTCGTTCGCGTGCACACCGAAAACGTTACTTGCGATATGTTCGGTTCACTAATCGACGACACAGGTTTCCAACTGCATACCGCCCTCGAGAAGATTGCGGCGGAAGCCTGCGGTGTAGTTCTATACTTGCGACAGCGCGAACACAGTTTGGATCTCGTCAATCAACTGCGCACCTATGGTGTGATGCAGGAAAAAGGATTGAATAAACGTGAAGCAAGTCTCGAAACGGGTTATGGTGTAGATCGCGATTACGGAGTTGGAGCCCAAATCCTCCATGATCTGGGTGTGCGACAGATTCTCTTGCTTTCAAATCATCCCCCCAAAGTAGCGGCCCTCGAAGGTTTTGAGTTGTCAGTTGTCGGCAATGTTTCGCTTGGCCAGCCGGCGTCGATAACGGATCAGCAGACCTTCAATAAACGCTGAGCAATGATGTTCGATATGCGTCCGTCTTGTCGTGACTGGACCAATTGGGTCCCACGCTGGCAGGGTCTTTTTGATAGTGATGGGCCGGTGAGTCTAGTCACGACAAGACAGACGCATATCGGACATCAGCACTGGACCATGAGTTGCTGACCAGACAAGTGACGTACTTCAAGGGCTCTTTCAACTTTCGGTCTCTCCCTCTAGAATTCAATGCTTCCCTCAGGTTGCTGGGCGACCAACGGTTATGAGTGTAGACGATCCTAAGCCACCCCAAGACCGTCCAACGGAGACAGCTCCGCACAAGCCGACGATCAGACGGCGGTGGCGCTACTTTTCACGCCGCCATGCTTTTCTGGCAGGTCTCATCATTGGTGTGGGAATTCTTGCGCTCTTGTTGTTGTCGTTCATCCTTTACCGGTTCGGCTTCATAGACCGTTATGTGGCTGGTCAGATCACAGATACCTTTTCGAAGTATGGCATTAGAGCGACGATTAAGGAGTTTCATTCGTCACTTCCGCCACGTACCGTAGAGATGTCAGGAATCGAGCTGTTTGACGAGGTAAGCGGCGCGAAACTCGGAAAAATTGATCGACTCTCCGCGAAGATCAGAATCGAAGATCTTTACGCTTTGAATCTTCGCCGCAACATTAATCTTGAAGATTTGACAATAGACGGTTTTGAAAGTTGGGTCGCCTTTGACGAGCAAGGCCAGTCGAACTTTCGCAATATCCATATCCCAGCGCCTGAACCTAACGCCCGCATCCTTTTCGCCTATTCCACTGCGCATGTTCAAGTCAGAAATGGCGTGGTGCATTACGGTGACGTCAAGCACGAGATTTCCGGCGAGGCGCGCAACCTCCAGGCAACCGTTCAACCTGACGATCCCAATGCGCCAGTCGCGAGTAGAATGAATACAGTAACGCTCTCGCTCACTGATTCAACCTTCACCTACGACGGTCGCCCAGTAGACAAGATCGAAATCAACGCTCGCGGTCGAGTTAACCAAACACGAGCGGAGATCCAGGAACTTATCCTGAAGTCGCCAGTGACAGAGACGCATTTAAGCGGAACCATGGACGACTGGCGAGCTCTTCGTTATCAGATGAATATCACATCGTCTGTTGATTTGACTGAAGTGTCAGACACATTCGAAACCAACCCAACGCTACGCGGAACCGGAAACTTCACGGGTACTGTTAATGGCGAGGGTGATCGCTTCACCATCCAGGGCGGTATCAAATCTGACAACCTGGCAGCAGACGGTCTGCGTTTGCAAGGTCTTAACGTCACAGCGAATGGAAAAGTGCAGGGAAAGACATACGAGATTAATGGTAAGGCCGTCGCGGATCTGTTGTCGTCTGGAGATTTTCAGATCGATGCATTGCAGCTCGCCGGAAATGTGATGGGCACGGGCACAAATTTCCGATGGGTTGGTGAGCTACGCGCAGTCGCCGAGAAAGGTTATGGCACAACCATGACCGGCTTAATCCTTCGGGATGCGCGAGCGGAAATGAACGAAGGAGTGTTAACAGCATCTGCGAGCCAGTTCACTGCCAACGGTATATCAGCTTCGGGCGCGAAAGTTGAAGGCATAACTGCTTCCGACATCCGAGTGCGAAATCAAAACAAAGTGACCACTGCGACTGTGGCAAGTGTAAAAGCCGGCAACATCTCCGCCTCAGGCGCGACGGTCAAAGGCGTAACCGCGAACAACGTTGACATCACTGACCGAGAAGGTGTCACGAGTGTCGTTGTGAAGAATGTACAGGTTGGTGCGACGTCAGCGGCGGGCGCGGAGATTGGCGAATTGAATATTGCCGGCGTGAAATTGTCGGTTAGAGATCGCCGCATTGAAGGTTCAACTGCTGACATCGATGCCGGCAATATAAAGGTTGCGGATGGCCAGGCGGACAACGTGAAGCTGACGCATCCGGTTTTTGTTATCGAGCCTTCTGGTAACTATCGGGCCAGTGCTGATTTGAGCATTGGCGGCGGTGTGATGGGTCGGATGAACATGGGCCAGGCCAGCGCCAAACTAGTCGCCACGAGTTCAGAGATTCAGCTTAATGACTTCACCGCGGATATCTTTCGTGGGCGGGCAAACGGCAGCGCGCGCATTGCACTTGCGCGTAATGGCTCGTCACACGTTGCAGCAAAATTTGAAGCGCTGGATATCGGCGGCTCTTTGACCGCGTTGTCGGGAAAGGCAGTTCCATTAACTGGCCTTGCCTCAGGGAACGTTGATCTTACTTTCCCAGGAAAGAACTACAAACTAGCTTCCGGAACTCTCACGACTCAGCTACGCGCGGAAGCGGGGAACACTGCTGATCTGATTCCAATCAGCGGTGATGTTGCGATTAGTGCAAATCAAGGTCTCTTCAGGATTCAGCAACTTAATCTCCAAACACCCGCGACAACTTTAAAAGCGTCTGGTCAGTTCTCTTATGAGAATGATTCTAATCTGCAAGTGGATTTGAATTCCTCAGACGCGACTGAACTCCAGACAGTGTTGTTGACGTCAGGATTGCTCACGGACGCTGATGAGCAACTTCGCGAGTATGGCATTGGCTTGGCCGGTCCCCTGGCTTTCAATGGCAATGTTCGCGGCAGGTTGACCAACCCCGATCTGAACGGAAAGTTTTCGCTAGGCACGGTTTCGGTGAATGGCACTCAGTTAGGTTCGCTTGCTGCGAACATCGCGATGGATGCGGAGAAGTTATCCGTGAGCGATGGCCGGCTCAGTCAGCGCGACGGGGGCGGCATACAGTTTTCACTAAACGCTCCGCGTACGGGTGAAAACCAAACATCGTTGACAGCAACACTTGATCGAATAAACGCGGCATCATTGCTCGCGATTTCTCCATTCAGCAAAAACGAACAACTAACGAATACTCAGTCAGAAGTATCGGGAACCATCAACATCACCGGAATACCAAAGGCGATGAGTGGCAGCGCCGATTTGCGTTTTGGTCCAGGCAAACTTGCGGGTGAAACCTTGCAAAGCATGGTCGCGCGCGCAACCTTCAACGGGTCCGACGTGCATATTGAAAACGTTGATGTTCGACTGGGTGCAGGTCATATCGTGGCGAATGGAAACATCAATACTTCGACGAAGGCGTTTGATTTTCAGGGTCGCGCAGAGGGAGTTGATCTTTCACGATTGGCTGCGCTTACCAATCGTCCCGGCTTGCCACCAATAACGGGTGTTGCCGATTTCACGGCGCATGTAATTGGGAATTTCGACCTTAAAGAAGCAAGTTTCGCCGCGTACCAGTTTACTTTTGACGGCAGCGCTCGCGACGTAACCATCAACGGTAAATCAGCTGGTACAGTCGCGCTGGTCGGTCGCACAGAAAACAAACAGCTCAACATCACTCTTACCACGGGCATCCTGGGCCAGCCGCAGGTTGTCTCAGCGCAAATCAATCTCGCCAGCGAACGTTTGTCAGCCAGTGTGGAAACAACTTTGACGAATGCCGATCTCACAAACTTATTTGCGATGCTGTTGCCCAACAGCGGCGTAACGGTGACTGGCAGAGCAAATGGGACTATCAAAGCCAGCGGCGATCTGCTTGATGAGTATGCAAGCTTCTCGCTTGCAGGGCTGACAGGAACGGCAACATTCTCGGAGTTGAATTTTCGTGTTGAAGACGTTCAATTGACAGCGGCGGCTCCACTGATCGTTCGCTTTGCGCCGGGCGAAATGATCTTTGATGGTGCAAGGTTTACTGGTCCCGGAACAAACATCACCTTGGATGGCACTATCGCTACGGCCTCCTCGGGCAGGCAGAACCTGAGCGTCAATGGCAGCCTGAATATGCGCGTCTTGAACGGCGTGTCGCCCGATTTCTTCTCGTCAGGTACCGCTGAAGTTGCAGTCCGATTAACCGGCACGTTTGAAGATCCGCGATTGATTGGCACTGCCTCGTTAGCCGGTGCTTCAGTTTCAGTGCTAATCGGAAACGAACGTTGGACAGTCAACAATCTGACGACGCTGGTTCGCTTTACGTCCAACCAGGCGCAGATTGATTCACTGACTGGCACACTTGGCGGCGGACATGTGACGGCGTCAGGTGGTGCGTTGTTGGACGGCTTTACTGTCTCAGGTTTCCGGCTTAGCTTGCACGCAGCCAACGTGACCGTTCCATTTCCTGAAGACTTTCATTCAAACCTCGATGCAGACGTAGAAATCAAAGGCTCCTCTCGGGAACAAATCATTAGTGGCCTCGTCAATCTGCGCCGTTCGGAATACACGAAGGACATCGAGCTCGCCGACTTGATTAACAGTCGCACGGAATCAATCGAAGAAGGGGCCGAAATTCCGCTTACGCGCACGGCTGTCTTTGCTGCACTCCGAGTGGAAGGACGCAACGCGCTGGTTGTCAGAAACAATCTTGCCGATCTCGTCGGCTCAGTTTCTCTACAGCTCGATGGACCGGTAACCGATCCAACGATCTCCGGACGAATTACTTCAACGAACGGCACGATGAACTTCCGCAACGATCGGTACGACATCACACGGGCACTCGTGGATCTACCTCCAGCTCGGCACGCCGATCCAATTATCAATATCCAGGGAGAATCGCAGATCAAGGGATACCGAATCATCGCTAGTTTGACCGGGCCACTTTCACAGCCGCAGGCAGTGGTTCGATCCGAGCCAGCGCTTCCGCAGGCGGATGTAGTTTCACTGATCACGACGGGTCAACTCAGCGCAAACGACAGTAGTGCCTCCCTTCTTTCGCAATCCGGCGTCGGCGCCGCGACCAGTTTGTTGACTGACGCTCTCATCAACGCGCCCGCTCAACGTGCTACGAGCAAACTGTTCGGTCTTACGACATTTGAAATAAATCCCGTTATTGGGGGCCGCACAGGATCTACCCCGGCTGCGCGGCTAACACTGGGACGAAGAATTAGTAAGGAAGTGCAGATCACTTATTCGACCAATGTCACTTCCGACCCGAACCAAATACTGACCCTCGAATATCGCGTTTCAGATCGTCTGTCATTCATCGCGGAGTATGAGCAGGCATCGACGCGTACGTTGAGTGCCAGAACAAACAACTTTAGTTTTGAGATTCGTTTTCGAAAGAGATTCTGAACATAGGGGTAGGCTGGATTGTCGGTACAGTCGCACGAAGGGATAAAGAGAACGCACGGTGTTAGTCGCGGGAGGACCTGGCGTCGTCTCCTGATGATCGCATCCGTGGTGTTTGTTGTATCCGGCGGAGTTGTTGCGGCCGGTCCTTTGGAGTGCGACGGCCTGCCGTCGCTTTGTGACAGGACTACCTCTGATGCGAATATCCGTTATAACAAAGCGACGGCAGGCCGTCGCACTCCAAACAATCCACGACTCGAAGACTATGAAGGCCGTCCGATTGTTTCAGTTGAATTAGCTTTCGAAAACTCTCCTCCGGATCAGGCCGCTCAGGCCGAGTTCCTCTCTTTGTTGAAAGTCGCTTCGGGAACGGAATTCTCTGCTGTTCGCGTACGTGATTCACTTCAGGCTTTGTTTGATTCAGGTCGAATAGCCAATGCGAGGGTCGAAGTTACTGAGAATGGTCCGGCTAAAACAGGGCCTCTTCATCTTCGATTTGTCGTTCAGAGGCAGGTGCAAATTGGTGATGTGCGGATTGAGTTGGGAACATTTGCTGGTACGGCTGTTTCCACTGATGAAATCCGGTCACGACTAAACTTTGTCCAGCCTGGCACAAGGCTCTCCAAACAATTGATTGAACGCAACGCCGATGAAATTCAGGTCTATCTGCGCGACCGTGGGTACTTCAATGCGACCGTCGAACCCGTTGAGCAAGTTGATCGCAGCGGCGTTCGGGCCACAGTGGTCTATAAGGTCACACCGGGTGTGCAGGCTAAGGTTAGCACTTTTGCCATCAATGTAACCGGCTTCGATGCGACTGCTGTTCGAAACACACTCAGTCTACAACCGAGTGCTCCATTTACTCGGGAAGCTCTTTCGTCGGATGTTGCCCGGGTACGCGATGCCATGATCAACCAGGGCTTTCTTTCTCCTGTTCTGGAAGACCCAAAGATTGAGCGCGACGCGGAAAAAAATGAGATTTCCATTCTTCTTAAAGGCGTAAAGGGTCCGAAGGTTTCTGTTGTTGTTAATTTCGACATCAATGATAAAACTCAGCGCGAGTTGTTACCGGTAAGGCGTGAAGGAAACATCGATTACTCCGCGATTGTTGAAGGTGCTCGACGTCTCCGAAACAAGTTACAGGAACAAGGTTACTTCTTTGCCGATGTTTCAAATACCTGCACCGTTGTTAATCCACCCCCGGAACTAGGCGCGAACGGTACCGACGAAACTTGTCAGAACCTGAACCCTGTTACGCTTACCGATCACACCATAGAGATCGACTACGCCGTTGCACAGGGACGCCGCTTTCATCTCACTGACATCCGCATCACTGGCACGAACAAACTTTCCTACGCGGATGTGGAAGGAGATCTCAAGACTCAGAAAGCAAATGCTCTGGGACTGATTCCGTTCCTCGGTTACGGACGAGGCTACACCAGCCTGTCTTTACTCGAGCAGGATAAGCGGACCGTGCGCGCGTTTATGCGCGACCTTGGTTATCGAAGAGCCGACGTTGATGTGTTGCAAGGTGTGTCCGTCAACGGCGACAACCTGATCATTACTTTTCAAGTTACCGAAGGACCGCTGACCCGAATCGCCGGCGTCGAGGTCCGCGGGAATAAGATCTATACCGACGACCGCATTCGTCAGGAATTGAAAACTGTCATTGGCGCTCCGTACTCGCGGTCGCAGGCTCGCGCCGATGCTGACAGAGTCACGGCTCTTTATGCTCGCGGAGGTTATGTCGAAGCTCGAATGGACCTCTCGATCGTCGAGCTACCGAAGAAAGGCGACGACGAGCAAGTTCGATTGGTCTATACGATTCCGGATGAAGGAGACAAGGTCTTCATCAACCAGATCATTGTCAATGGAGTCACAGGTAGTGGCAGCCGGCAACAAAGAAAACGCAAAGCTATCCTGCGCGCGGTTCCTTTGGCGCCTGGTGATGTGCTGCGCGCCGATCGGATATCCGATGCAGAGCGTGAACTGTATCTGACAGATGCCTACCGGCAAGTCGTGATTCATACCGAACCCGCCGGCGAAAGTGTTTCCGGTTACAAACGTAGAGACGTAATTATCGATGTCGAAGAGAAGAAGCCGAAGGTCATGGATTACGGTGGCGGTGCCTCCACCGACGTCGGCGCGTTGGGCCTTTTCGAAATCAGCAACGTCAACCTCTTCGATCGGCTGCGGCAGGGCGCAATGCGTTTGCGAGCCAGCCGGCGGCAACAACTCGTGCGATTCGAGTACCTCGATCCGCGATTTGCTCGCTATAACAAAACGCAGTTTGCGCCTTTAGCGGCTTCCGTCGAGTATCAACGCGATTCGACGATCACGAGATTCTTCCGATCTGCCATCGATCGCGGCACGATGGGAATCGTCCAGCGGCTTGATGAGAAAGGAAATCCGATCGACATCTTCGGTGAGCGGGTCAGCGAACCAACAATTAATCGTTTCACTGCCGCCCTTGAAACGCAGCGAGTGATCGATCAGAAGTCACGCACGATCGTGTTCGCGCGCTACAGTTATGAGGACGTTCGGCTCTATAACCTCGAGAGTCTGGTTGTCAGGCCGATACTGGAACCAGATCGAAAGGTTCGCTTATCGAGGTTTGGTGCGTCTCTCGTGCGCGATACGCGAGAGCGATGTGAGCGCGGGTTATTGAATTTGCGGCGGAGTGCTTATGGCGACGAAGAACCGGGTGAGCCGGGAGAGGTTTGTCGTTATAACCAGGTTGACGCGACGCGTGGCGATTTCCTGAGTGTTGATTATGCCGTTGCGCTGCGTCAATTAGGTGGAAACATTTCTTTCAACCGTTTCCAGTTGACGTATCGTCGTTACTACAAAATGAGTGCTCTGCGGAACACTGTGTTCGCCGGCAATCTGACATTAGGTTTGGCTAATCTCTTCAATCCGCAAGATCGGGATGGAAATGGTGTCATCGATGAAATAGACAAGACATTGCCTATTAGTGAACGATTCTTTTCCGGAGGTTCGACGACGCTGCGCGGATTCAACTTTGAAGAGGCAGGGCCGCGTCAGGTTGTCATTCCGGAAGGACAATTTCGCGATCAGAACAAGAATGTCGTCTTTCTCAACCCGTTCACCGTTCCCGTAGGCGGCAATGCTCTGGCAATCCTCAATCTCGAAGCAAGAGTTCCACTGACACGTTCTTTTCAGGCGGTGCCCTTCTATGATGGTGGCAATGTGTTTAGAAGAGCTGGCGATCTGTTTGGTAAATCAGATCAAACACCAGTACCTCCTGGTGACATCATCGCCGCAATCAATCAAAACAATTTGAAGGCACACTGGACACATACGGTGGGACTCGGATTTCGCGTTCAAACCCCACTTGGAGGTGCTTTGGCAATTGACTACGGATTTCTTTTAAATCCCCCTGAGTTTCTGGTTCCGCAGCGCGGGCCGGGCGGAGGTTTTGATGGCACGCCCGCGGTGTTTAGACTTAATCGAGGACATCTGCATTTCAGAATAACGCAGACGTTTTAGTGAAATGATACTTCTGATTACACATCTTCACTTTCTTCGTACCCATAGCGTTTTCTTACAAATTGCTAAAAGCTTTGTGCCTGTGATCAAAGAAATATCCTTCAAAAGAACAAGTCGGGAAGGGTGGCTTGCCCCCGCTGGCCTTACCAAATTTGAACCTGGGAGCAAGTGGGGTAGGCCAGCGGGGGCAAGCCACCCTTCCCGACTTGTTCTTTTCAAGTTTGATGTTGTTATCCGCCTTTCTGATAAGCAACGGGCTTTCGGTTTGCTCAGAGCGCTCGTTGTTGGAGTGGTCGCAGTGATGTTGTTCGCAGCTCCCAAACAGGTTGCTGGGCAGCGAGTTGTCGACAAGATGGTTGCGACCGTTAATGCCGGCGTAAAGACCGAACTGATCACCTATTCCGATCTACTGTGGCAGCTCGCACTCCAACCTAATACACCTTTGGACAATCCGAGCTCGACTGATTTGAATCACGCTTTGCGATTGCTGATCGATCAAAGGTTAATTCTTCAAGAGGCGGAGAAGTTACCGTCGATTGCACCGACATCTAAAGAGATAAGCGACGCTCGCGATGAGTTGGCGCGACAGTTCTCGTCGCAAATCGAGTTCCAGCAACGATTGCTCCGTGTGGGACTCAACAGCGAGAAACTGGATGAAATAATCGAACAGCGTCTTAAGATGGAGAAGTATCTGGACTTTCGTTTTCGTAGCTTTGTAGTAATCAGCCAGACGGAGATTGCTGCCTATTATCGTGATGTATTTGTGCCTCGTTTACGTTCACGGGCACCTGGCCAGATTGTTCCAACTCTCGAAGAGGCGCGCACCCAGATTGAGAAAACATTGACTGAGGCGAAAATAGAATCGGACACCGATGCGTTTCTGGATACCGCGCGCGAGCGGGCCGAAATCGTGATGCTGAATCCGATAGAGTGAGCTGGCGGCCAAATAGATCCTATAGGTCGTATCGGTCCCATTACCTGCACTCAATGACCTCCCGTCCAACAATCGCATTAGCACTGTCGGGTGGCGCCGCACGTGGCCTGGCCCACGTCGGGGTGTTGCGCGCGCTCCAGGAACACTTGATTCCGGTTGATTACATCGCAGGGACTTCAGCGGGCTCGATTGTAGGCGGTGCTTTTGCAGCGGGAATGTCGATCGATGACATTGATGCACTTGGTCGGGGTCTGCGTTGGCGGGACATCGGGCGAGTCACAATGTCTCGCCTGGGTTTTCAGAGTAATGAACGACTCGAACAGTTTGTGCGTGAGCGACTTCCCAGGTCCAGATTCGAAGAGCTTCCAATCCCCTTAGCGGTGGTTGCGACCGATCTGAAGACTGGTGGCGCAGTCGTAATGCGAGACGAAGGCGATGTTCCGTTTGCAATTCGAGCAAGTTGTGCCATTCCGGGATGGTATGTGCCGGTTCTTGATAAAGAAGGTCGACAACTTGTCGATGGCGGCTTGGTCGCGGTAGTTCCCGTCTCCGTAGCACGTTCAATGGGCGCTGACATTGTGATTGCCGTCGATGTGAACTTTGAAGGTGCGACTTTCATTGGTTCGTCTTCAACGTCCATTGTCGGTGTGGTTCTACAATCGATGCTGGTGGTCCAGAAAACCGCTTCACACTATCAACTGAAGTCGGCGGATTTTGTAATCAGCCCTCGAGTCGGCCACATAAGGTGGGACGAGATGGGACGGGCAGCTGAGTTGATTGCCGCGGGGTACAAGGCCGGAAGCGAATGCATTCCTGCTCTTCAGGCTCTGATTGAGAGGACGATGGGAGAACAACCGAAATGGTATCAGCTTCGACGGAAGAAGAAGCCTTTGAAAGAACCGCTCGAACTGCCTGGGTAGCAAAGAATCATCTGTCGTTGATCATTTCCATTTCTCATTTTCCATTTAATAGTTGGTGGCGAGTCCAGCGAATAGGTCCTATAGGTCGAATAGTTCCTATTCTCGGCCAGATGGCAACTGAGAAATGAAAAATGAATCCTCACCTCCATTAATCATTTATACCTACCACAAAGCTATTCGGATGCACTGAAGGGTTGGGGTTGGCTGCGCAAATCCAGGCGGACGTCTGCATGCCCCACGATTGATCCATGTCTATCGAGGTTTCGTCGGTTTCGGATGCACGTCGCACAATGCCCAATTTTCGTCGTCTGTTCTGCGTTCCAAGAAGACCCTCCTACCAGTTATGGCTACAGCTTCTGTTTATTACAGCCCTCGTTGTGTTCAGTCTCAGCGTCTTCACTGTTCTCCAGTCGTACATCTTCTACTCTCAAATCATCGATGCGCGTTTGACCCGTGGTTACCTAACGAGCAGACCTGGTTTGTACGCAGCGCCTCGGGTGTTGCAAGCGGGCCAAAAACTATCCCGGGACAAAGTGGTAACTATTCTCCGGCGGGCTGGTTATCTCGAGTCTTCTGCGAGCGACGTTTGGAGTGGAAGCTTTGACAGTAAGCCTGATTCGATCGACATTCGACCAAGTCATACCGACAAGCTCCAGCCCAAATTAGTAAGTGTTGACTTCGCTGATTCCGCTATCACCGCAGTTCATGCCGACGGCGTTCAAATCGACTCATTCACACTGGAGCCAGAGATACTCTCCAACGATCTCAGCTCTAAAGCTGGAACTCATGAAGCCGTGAACTATTCCGATCTGCCGGCGGACCTGATCCATGCGATTCTTTCAATTGAGGACCGACGGTTTTTCGATCACGCAGGTGTTGATCTTTCCGGTCTGGCGCGCGCGCTAATGCGTAATGCCGGCGACGAGAAACTCGCCCAGGGTGGCTCGACGATCACGCAGCAGTTGGTCAAGAACACATATCTGAGTTCCGAAAAGACATTTCGTCGCAAGTATGCGGAAGCGATGCTGGCGATTGCGCTTGAACGACGACTCTCCAAGCAGGACATCTTTGCGCTCTACTGTAATGAAATTTATCTCGGCCAACGTGGGGCTGTGGCTGTCCGGGGAATGAGAGAAGCCGCGGATGTCTACTTTGGTAAGCAGTTGAAAGATTTATCGCTGGCGGAAGCTGCAACGCTGGCAGGAATGATTCAAGGCCCGGGTCGTTATTCTCCTGTGCGACACGCTGACCTTGCAAAGGAACGCCGCGACATAGTGCTTGCCTCAATGCATCGCGACGGTTGGATCAATTCTGATCAGGTTACATCAGCGGCGAGTCAGCCAATTACGATCTCAGCCAATAAAGACTCTGAGAATTCAATGGCCCCGTACTTCGTTGATTACGTGAATCGAGTGTCTGAGGCGGACTTTGATAGCTCCGGCGAAACACAGCGGATCTACACCACAATCGATCTCGAACTGCAGCAAGCCGCCGAGCAGGCATTGCATAATCAGCTGGACCGCTTAGATCCGATCTACAAGGGTGCTGGACAAAAACCCCAGGCGGCCTTAGTTGCCATCGATCCGCATAACGGCAATATTCTGGCGATGGTGGGCGGACGAGGTTATGCAGAGTCGCAACTGAATCGCGCCACCGATGCAAGACGCCAGCCCGGTTCGACTTTCAAACCATTCGTCTACGCAACTGCGTTGGAAGATGGAATGTCGCCAGTTCAATCGTTCCTGGATGCACCACGCGAGTTCACCTATGACCGGAATAAGATTTACAGACCCGCGAACTATGGCGGCGGTTACACGATGAGCGAGGTAACGCTGCGGACTGGTCTGGTGAAATCGCTGAACGTAGTGACGGTGGACATTGCATTGCAAACGGGACTCGCACGTATAGCGAATCTCGCAACGAGATTTGGTTTGCCAAAACCCGAACGCTATCCCGCGTTGGCTCTTGGAACAGAAGAAGTCACGCCGCTGCAATTAGCTTCGGCCTACACTGTATTTGTTAATGGCGGCCGGCGCGTTGGGCCTCGAGCGATTGCCGGCGTTGGCGAAGCCCCGGGCGAACATGCATTGTTGGATGAAACTGAGGTTGTTAGTCCAACCACTGCGTACATGATCACCAATATGTTGTCTGCCGTGATTGATCACGGCACAGCGAGAAAAGCACGTGGCGCGATTAAGGGCTCAGCTGTTGCCGGGAAGACGGGCACGTCACGTGATGGATGGTTTGTTGGTTACACGCCAAACCTCGTTTGCGCGGTTTGGATTGGGTTCGACGACAATCAGCAGCTTGGCTTAACCGGAGCGGAAGCAGCGTTGCCGGCGTGGGTGGAATTCATGAACGCGGCGCTGGGTGTCAGACCTGATCTGGGCGCTCCGCACTTTGAATGTCCGGAAGGGATCAAGTTTGTGGAGATCGACCCTTCAACAGGATTGTTATCCACGTTGTCATGTCCGTTGCGTGAGTTGATTGCAGTGACCGATCGAACAGCGCCGAATATGGAGTGTTACTTACACGAAAATGTTCCTGTTTCGACGAGTCCGTTTGGTGACGAGAGTGAGACGAGGTCAGAAGGCAGGGGCGGTCGGCAGGAGCAGCAGCAGGTTCAAACGCGCGTTGCGGTCTCGCCAATAAACAACCGTGCAACTCGTGTTGATGTTGGCCCAAACGGCCGGCGCTCGCTCGTAAATGATCTGCGTTAAGAGTCCCCGCTGACGATCCGGTCGCTACAAAACGCATCGCTAAGGAACTTACTACCGATCCTCCGGCCTCTGACGTCGAACAGAAGTCACAACACCTAAACGGACGAGAGCTCTTCAGTCGGAGCGCGTCCGTCCTCGGCCGCCCCGTCGAATAGCATCCCTGAGAATTCAACGGCGCCCCGAGTCGCAATCCGTCGGAGTTATTGATGGCTTCTGTTCGAAAGGGGCCGAGGGACGGACGCGCTCCGACAGAAGAGGATTTGTGTTTTAGGTCAAGAGGGTTCTGTAGGAGGGGGGCGGCCGAGGACGGACGCGCTCCGACAGAAGAGGATTCGTGTTTTAGGTCAAGAGGGTTCTGTAGGAGGGGGGCGGCCGAGGACGGACGCGCTCCGACAGAAGAGGATTCGTGTTTTAGGTCAAGAGGGTTCTGTGGGACGGGGGCGGCCGAGGACGGACGCGCTCCGACAGAAGAGGATTCGTGTTTTAGGTCAAGAGGGTTCTGTGGGACGGGGGCGGCCGAGGACGGACGCGCTCCGACAGAAGAGGATTCGTGTTTTAGGTCA